>Ga0207691_10004439_pt1 | contig 13598 bp, 11 predicted proteins | sample KBSM13metaG_FD_184327 | JGI IMG/M metagenome (GOLD analysis project Ga0207691, IMG submission 184327) | Miscanthus rhizosphere microbial communities from Kellogg Biological Station, Michigan, USA - KBS M1-3 metaG (SPAdes) (version 2) | ecosystem: Host-associated > Plants > Roots > Rhizosphere >... | reverse complement strand
CGCACGTGACCGCCTCCTCGAAGCGCCGCGCCGTGTAGAGCGTGAACAGCTCGCTGTAGGACGCCGTTGCCGCAAGCGGGTCGACCTGCACACTGCGATGCGCCCAGTCGAGCGCGGTCTCGTGATCCGCGCGGAAGCTGTGGTACATCGCGAGCCAGCCGTACGCTCCCGCGTTGCTCGGGTTGAGTGCGATCGCCTTCTCGAGGAACGCCCGCGCGGCGGTGAAGTCCCAGTCGTGAAAGAGGCTGATGGCGCCGAGCGATGCGTGGGCCTCCGACAGCGATTCGTCGAGCGACCGTGCGCGCTCGGCTGCAACCCGCGCGAGCGGGAACGCCTCGGTGGGCGGCAGCGACTGGAAGATGCCCGAGAGAATGAATACGTCGGCAACGCCCGCGTGGGCGAGCGCGAATTCCGGATCGATCTCCAGCGCTGCTTCGAACAGCTCGAGCGCGCGCTCGATGCTCGCGCCGACGTTGTTCCACGCGTGGCGGCCGCGGAGATAAAGCTCGTACGCGTCGAAGTTGGTCGTCCGGCGCGGTGCGAGCGGCGTGCCCGGCGCCTTGAGCAGCGTGACCTTCAGTGTGTCCACGACGGCCGACGCGATCTCGTCCTCGACGTCGAACACGTCCGCGGCCTCACGATCGTAGCGTTCCGACCACAGCTGAAAGCCGGTGGCGACGTCCGCGAGCTGCACCGTCACTCGCAGGCGGTTGCCGGATCGCCTCACGCTTCCTTCGAGCACCGTGCGTACGCCGAGTCGCTCGCCGACAGCGCGCAGGTCGATGCTCGACCCGCGAAACGCGAACGACGAGCTCCGGGCCGCGACGTGCATCGTACGGAGCCGAGCGAGCGCGTTCAGAATCTCCTCGGCGATACCGTCGGCGAGGTGATCGTTGTCGGGCGTTCCGGTGAGATTCACGAACGGCAGCACCGCGATCGACGGCAGCGCCGCCGCAGTGGGAGCGGGTGTGGATGGCGTCGGCGTTCCGTGTCCAACGGCGGCCGCGATCCCGTCGAGGGCGTCGACGACCTCTATCGCTGATGGCCGTTCGGTCGCGGCTTTCGCGAGACAGCGCATCACGAGCGACGAGAGCGCTGGCGGCAGGTCGAGGCGCCGGTCGGTGATGGGCGTTGGCGGGCGCGTGATGTGCGCGACGAGCAACTCCTGCGCAGTTCGCGCCACGAATGGACGCTGGCCGGTGAGGATCTCGTAGCCCATGATGCCTAACGCGTACAGGTCGACGCGATGGTCGGCGTCCGGATCCGCGGCCGCCTGTTCGGGCGCCATGTATGCCGGCGTTCCGACGGTCATCCCACTCGACGTCAGCTCCGGGTCCACCTCGCCGCGTGACGAGGAGACCGCCTTGGCGATGCCGAAGTCGGTGACCACCGCGTACCCTGATGACAGCAGCACGTTGTCGGGCTTGAGGTCGCGGTGCGCGACGCCGTGCTCGTGGGCGTGCGCGATTGCCGACGCGACGTCTCGCAGCACACGGACGGCGCGCCCGACGGGCAGGAGCTGGCCGGTCGCGAGCTTCGTGCGGAGCGATTCGCCGGCGACGAACGGCATCGTGTAGTACGGGACGTCATCCATCATCCCCGCCGTCAGCACCGGGACGATGCACGGATGCTGCAGGCTGGACGCGATCCGGATCTCGCGGGCGAAGCGTTCGGCGTCGACCTTCGCGTTAGGGTTCGGGGCGAGGATCTTGACGACGATGCGACGCGACAGCGCGGCGTCGGCGACGAGGAAGACGTGCGACATTCCGCCGCCGCTGAGCTCACGCTCGATGGCGAAGGATGGTCCTAACGCGTTCTGCAGGCGCGTCGCGAGACTGGACATGAACGTAACGAAACTCCGAGCGGTAGGGATCTCGGCGCCATCGTGCCGTGGCTCCGACGCACCCAATGTACACGGTTCCGGTCACTTACCCTCTCAGACGAACTGCTTCGACAGGCCATCCAGAACCGGGGGTGTGAACGGAAACGGCCGGAAACGACTGAAACAGCCCGATCCGATCGCGACCGCCACGGTTCTTCGAGCGGGGCAATCGAAGAGGAACGGCCCGTGAAGCGACTAACGCGCCCCGAGGCCGTTGCCAAAGATTCGGCCGCTTGCGTGGCCACCTGTCCCAGTCGCGATCGGATCAGGTCGTTTCAGTCGCTTCCGGCCTCTTCTCAAAACACCGCCGCTCTGGATGGCTGCCGAAGCAGTGCTCTGCGTCTTTGGCGTCCTCTGCGGTAAATTGCCGTTCAACCAGCAAGCAGCTCTTCACGCAAGCCGACGGAGGAACTCGAAGTTCCGGCGAGCGCTCGCCAGTGAGTCCGTCGAGCCCTCCTGCTCCACGTAGCACGGCTTGGCGGCGATGTTCGGGATTGCCGCAATGATCCGGCGAAGATCCAGCGTGCCCGTCCCCAGCTCCGTGTCGTGCGACCGATCCGCCACCACATCCTTGAAGTGGAAGCTCCAGTAGCGGTCGCGGTATCGCTCCAGGTATCGCATCGGATCGGCACCGCCGAGTGCCATGTTGCCCACGTCGAGCTGATGGCGAACCACCGATGGGTCGGTGCGCTCGACGAAGACCTCGTACGGCACCTGCCCGTCGATCGGCTTCATGTGATCCGGCTCGCTATGAAATGCGAGCCAGACGCCGTGGCGCCGCGCGACGGCGCCCGCCTGATTGAAGCGATCCGCCCACTCGCGCCAGTCGTCGAGCGTTCGACTCGTGTCACTCGTCAGGCTCGGCACGATGAGATACTCGTGGCCTAACGCGTTGGCGGTGTCGAGGCGCCGCTCCCACCCGATCAGCATCGTGATCGGCGCGATGTGCGCCGACGGCGCGCGCAGGCCTTCACGCGCGAGTGCCGCCTTCACCTCCGCTGTCGACTTCCCCCAGTTGTCGAACGACCAGAGCAGCTCGACGTCGGTGTAGCCGATCTCACGCACCGTCGCCAGCGTGCGATCGAAATCCCGAGCCATCTCTTTGCGGACGCTGTACAGCTCGAGGCCGATTCGCTCGAGAGGCGCCGTCGAGTGCGGCGCGTTAGGCGACACGCCCAGTGCCCTGGAGCCGAGTGCGGCGCTCGCCATCGCGCCGCCGGTCGTGTGCAGAAAGTCGCGTCGGTTCACTGGATGAATCGGGATGACGTCATGGGACCGCACTCTCCTTCCACTCGTGCCCGACCCGCGCCATGACCGCGGCAAACAGCTCGATCCCATCCCACAGGTTCTGAACACGGATGTTCTCGTTCGCCGCGTGCTGGTTGTTGTCGTAATTGGCAATGGGCAACACCACGAGCGGCACGCCGAGCACCTGCTCGAACGTGGACGTGGGAAGACTGCCGCCGAGCATCGGGACCGCGAGCGGCGGCGTCGCGGCGCCACTCGACGCGGCGGCGAGCAACGCCCGCGAGAACGGAATGTCCATCGGAGCGCGCGTCGCGGCGTACCCACCTTCCCATTCGACGCGCACGATCTTCGGATGCGTCACGCGTGTCGCCGAATCCGGCGTGTCGGCGACGAGATGGTAGCCACGCGAACGAAGGTGCGCCTCGACCAGCTGTCGTACGTGCTCGGGTGTCTGGTTAGGCACGAGTCGGAAGTCGATCGATGCCGACGCCTCGGTAGGAATGGCGTTGGCGGCCAGTTCGCGCACGCCACCCACCTTGATCCCGCGCACGTTCAGCGCGGGCGCCATGATCCGCTCCGCCAACGACGCGTTGCCGGCCTCGGTCGCGCCCAGTTGAAGCGCGCGTCGAAGGGTTGTGTCGACCGGAGGGATCGCGCCTAACGCGGTATGCTCCGCTGCCGAGATGGGGCGGACGTCGTCGTTGAAGCCGGCGATCAGGATGCGGCCGTCGTCGTCGCGCATGCTGGCGATCAGCGTCGCCATGAGTACGGCCGGATTCGGTGCCCAGTTGCCGTAATGGCCGCTGTGCAGCGGGCGCAGCGGCCCATAGGTCGTGAGCTCGAGCCCCATCACGCCGCGAGCACCAAACACCACCTGCTGGCGGCCGCTCTGATGCACCGGCCCATCGCAGAACACCCACGCGTCCGCGCGCAGGAGCTCGGTGTTCGCCTGCAGGACGCGACGCAGATGCGACGAACCGGCCTCCTCCTCGCCCTCGAAGAAGAACTTGAGATTCACCGACGGTGCGATGCCGCCAGCGCGCAATGCGTCGAGCGCGCTCATCATCGCGATGATGGCGGCCTTGTCGTCGCTCGCCGACCGTGCGTAGATGCGCGAGTCGCCTCGCATGCGTTCGCCGGCGGCAGGCATCGGGATGACTTTGGCGCCGGCAGCGAGCGACCCATCGCGGAGCACCGGCGTGAACGGCGCGCCGGTCCACTGCGACGGATCCACGGGCTGGCCGTCGTAGTGCGCGTAGAACACCACGGTTCTCGTGGCGTTAGGCGAGCGCAGCTCACCGTACACCGCCGGCGGCCCGCCGGCACCGTCGAGGGTCCGCGTCGTCACGCCGCGACGACGCAACATCGCCACCACGGCCGTGGCGTTCCGACCGATGTTCGCGGTGTCCGACGCGACGTCAGGAATCGCGAGCAGCTCCACGAATTCCCGCGCGATCTCGGCCTCGTGCGACTCACGATATTGCCGCGTTGCCGCGCGCACGCTCGCGCCCGATGCGGCAGGGCGCGCGGACGATGCGGGCTGTTGTGCCGCGATTCCGGCTGGTGCAGTGACGACCATGGCCGCCCCAACTATTGCGCTGGCTCGAATCGCGCGGAACTTCTTGAACACGTGCACTGGACCTCCGACGGTGGGACGAGCGGTCGCCTGCTCCGTCCCGGCTCAGTATGCGACCGTATGCGACAGTATGTGACCTGGTGGACACCCGACGGGTAAGGCTACCTGAGGTAAGGCTACGTAAAGATCTCGCAGCGCGCGACCGTCATCCATGCCGGCACTCGATGTGGATGGCAACGCGAGCCAATCAGGAGCGGTTCGATGATGCTGGTACCGCACCGTCGTACAACGCCGCTTGCAAAGCCGCTTGGAAAGCCGCTCGACCGAGGACTGCGCGCGCGGATCGCGATCGTCGCGTCCGTCGCGTCCACGTTTCTGCCGGTGCGCACCGAGGCGCAACACCCGGCCATGGGCGAAGGCGCGCTCGATCTGTTGCTGCCCACGGGCGCGCGGGCCGTCGCGCTCGGGCAGGCGGCGATGGCGGTGGACGGCACGACTGAATCCGTGTGGTGGAACCCGTCTGGTCTGGCGCGCATGAAGGGCACCAGTGCCGCGATTCACCACTCGCAGAGCATCGGCGGCAAGGCGGACGCCCTCTCGGTCGTCGCGCACTCGCGACTGCTCGGATCATTCGGCGTCTCGGCAAGCCTGCGGGACTTCGGGTCCTCAGGCAATGCGGACGAGTCTGGAGCGGAAGGCGGCACGATCCTTCCGCGAAGTCTGATCTACGCGGCGACGTACGCCGCGGCGCTCGAACGACTCAACGTGGGACTGAGCTACAAACTCGTACAGTGGCGGATCGACTGCACCGGCCCGTGTACGGGCGAAACGGGCATCATGGCATCCACGAGCGCGGTCGACGCGGGCGCGCAGTTTTCGCTCGACCCACAGATTCCGATCACGCTCGGTGCGAGCGTCCGCAACATGGGCCTTCCGATGCAGGTCAACGACGAGCCGCAAGCGGACCAGCTTCCGTCCCGCCTGCAGGCCGGGATGGAGTGGCGCGTCTCGGCGCTGGAAGCGATGGTGGACGGCGCGCAGCTTCGGCTCAGTGCGGACATGGTGAGCCAGCTCCGACGCATGGACCCGTCACCGCGCGTTGGCGCGGAGCTCGGCTGGCGGCGACGACTGCTGTTCCGTGGTGGCTACGCGTCGCGCTCGGGCGGCTACGGTGGTCCGTCGTTAGGCGTGGGCTACGACTCGGGCAACCTGGCGATCGACTTCGCGCGCCTGTTCGACGAGGTGTCCTCGTCGACCGGTATGGAGCCGACGTATCTGTCGGTGAGGTATCGGTTTTAGGCCGTGGGAAGGAGGAGGGCGGAAGGCGGATGGCGGAGAAAAAGCGTTATCCATCCGAGCGAAGCGCATGTCATCCCGAGGAGCGAAGCGACGAGGGACCTTCTGTGATTGGCGTCGTGGCGGGATTGGCTACGATGACGGTCGAGAAGTTCCCTCATCTGCCCGCTGCGCGGGCTCCCGCGCTCGGGATGATACGCTTTCTCCGCCCTCCGCCCTCCGCCCTCCGCCTTCCGCCTTCCGCCTTCCTCCTTCCGCCTTCCGCCTTCCGCCTTCCTCCTTCCGTGGTGCTCGCATTACTTCAGTAATCCTAGCGCTGCTTCCGTCATCGCTTTTTGTGCCGCACGCGCGCCCGGGGTGCTTCGCTCCGACGACGTATTGAACACCACCAGCACCGCCGTGCGCTTCACTGGATCGAAGTACGTGAAGCAGTGGAACCCCGCCTGGCTTCCCGTGTGGCCCAGGATCGTCACGTCTCCCGACTTCATGCCGAAGAACGAGAGCCCCATCCAGTCGTTCTCCGAGCCGTACCCGTTGCCGTTCGTGTTCACCACCGGGCGCCACATCTCCTCCAGCGACGCGCGCTTGAGGATCACGGCGTAGCGCTCTTTCGGGAGACGGCCGCCGGGCGCGTTCGTCAGAAACGCGAGATACGTGGCCAGGTCGTCGAGTGGCGAGTTCCAGCCGCCATTCGGGATCGTGATGCCCGGGTCGAAGTCCGCGCCATTGTCGATGACGCTGTCCCGGCGCGAGACCGAGTCGTGCGCGACGTAGTAGTTGTGGGATCGGTCGGCGGCGAGATAGTACGGCGTCGTTCCGAAGTAGCTCCGATCCAGACCGAGCGGCGAGAAAATGTTCTTCTGCACGTACGTCGCCCAGGGATCGCCGCTCACCGCCTCGATGATCCGAGCGAGATAGACGAATCCCGGATTCGAGTAGCTGTACTTCGTGCCGGGTTTGAACAGCAACTGCTGATACGGCATCATCGCGACCAGCTGCGCCCACTCGGTGGGCTCGAACGGTTCCCATGCCTCGCCCGATCCATACGGCCAGGTCCCGTTCCGGAATCCGGCCGAGTGCGACATGAGCATCCGTATCGTGATGCTATCGATCATGCCGTACGGGTCGTGGATTCGTCGCAGCTCCGGCACCCATCGCGTGACCTTGTCGTCCAGCGAGAGCTTACCCCGATCGCGAAGCTGCATGATCGAGATTGCAGTCAGCGTCTTGGTGACCGATCCCCAGTGGAAGATCGAGCGGTCATCGACGCGCTTGCCTGCCGCCTTGTCCGCGAACCCCACGTTGTGCCGCGCCAGCACTCGGCCATCGCGCATGACGAACGCGCTCGCGCCCACGATGTGGTCGCTGTCCGTATATGCCTCGAGCAGACGTGTGAAGTTCGCCCAACCGGTTGGAGGCGAAGCATTCTGCGCCGAGGACGTGCTGGCGGCGACTGGCGCGGCTAGCAGAAGGGCGGCAATGCTCGATCGGATACGCGACACCTGAGCTCCGGGACAAAGGCCGGCCGATGATGCGGCCCGCGCCCCGGAATCGCCAGCATGTCTCGTCTATCTGCCCGCGGCGGCCCGGAGCGGAGCGTCGGCTAACTGCGCGGCGCGAGGCCACTCGGGTGTGACGCCGGAAGGAGCACGAGGCGTATCTGCCGCTTGACCGACGCGGGCGGAGCCGAGCGGAGACGTGCCCAGCGCCGACGCGAGGATCTCGAGACTCTGCTCGCGGGAGCGCCGCACCGCTGCCTCCAACACCCATTCCCAACCGGCGCGCTCACGGAACTCCTCTTCAGTGGCGCCGAGGAATTCCTCCATCGCATGCACCGCCTGCACTCCCTGCGGATTGCGGCGCCCGAGCAGGCGACCCATCGCCTCGCGGTTGGCGGCAAGGTCGGCAAGCCGCGCGACTTCCTGCCACGTAGTCCCCGGCCAATTCCCGAGCGCGGAGACGGGGGTGTCCGACCAGGTAGAACCAAGTCCCGAATGGGAGATGCCGGAGATGGCGCGCCCGAACAGCGTCGCGAGCGGAGCGCGCAAACCGGGGGTTCGCGCGCGATCGGCGAGCCACTCAGCCATCTCGATCGGTGCAGGGCGCGGTCGCTCCCGGACAGCAGCGAGGATGGATGCGGCGCCGCCACCACCAACGAGTGAGCTGACGGAACACATCCGCGGTGACCGAGGAATCCGTCGGCGTTCGGCAGTGGAGCGTAGCAGCACGCACACCGGACACCAGGGCGCGAGCGCGAACAACTCTTTGAGCTCTTCCGACGTGGCCGGACGCTCGGCCACGTCAGCGAGCAAGATGGCTCCGAGGGGCGGTCTACCGTCTCCAAGCCGTCGCACATGCATGAACGGCGGGGCGGTCACGTACAGAGAGAGGCGACTCATGGACCTACGCTACGACGGGAGATTTGGCCTGTACACTCGGAGAACTACTAGCCGGTCGCCGTCAGGTAAGCGTCACTGTTGCCCCGACTCGAGTTTAGCGGCCCTAATCCCTTGTCCCAAGCATGATGGCGTACCGAAGTAAACCCATCTCGTTCGATATGCCAAGAGTTTTCCGGATCTGCGCGCGATGGAATTCAATCGTACGCGGACTCACGCTTAGCGCTTCGGCGATCTGAGCGCTGCTCTTGCCTTGGCCGATCAAATCCAGGATCTGGCGCTGACGAGGCGTCAAACGATCGAGGGACGGGTCCTCGAGGGCCGCCCCGTCTCGGAAGCTGCGACGCGGAATCTTCGGCGATATATACCGTTCGCCCCTCAACACGTCATGAATGGCGCCGTTCAATTCCTCCGCCGTCGCTCCCTTGGGAATGAAACCATGCGCGCCGGACTGCAGCGCGAGATCCGCGAGCGTGCGGTCGAGGTGCATGGTTACAATAAGGATACGAAGCGAGGGAAACGCTGCCACGAGCTCGGGGATCAGGTCCAGTCCATTGCGATGCGGCATGGAGAGATCCAGCAGCAGCACATCGGGCTTCGTCCGCTCCACCGCATCGTGCACTTCTCGGCCGTCACCGACCGTTCCCACGACTGTGTGTGTGGACCGCAGGATCTCGCGGAGCCCGTGGCTCACGAGCGGGTGATCGTCGGCGATGAGGACCGATGGACGGCGCTGCACAGTCACGTTGATCCGGTCAAAGTGCCTGACGAGGAATGAGTGCTCGTACGGTCGTGCCGTCGCCCGGTCGTGACCACACTTCCAACCGGCCATCGGCAAGGCGCGCACGTTCCGCCATGCTGATGAGACCCAGCCCACGTTCCTTGGCCGCGTCGTCGGCGACAAAGCCTTTGCCGCGGTCTGTCACGCGAAGCTCGATGCTGGCAGGAGAGAGCGCGACGAGCATGTCGCACTGCGATACGCCGGCGTGCTTGACGACGTTACGCAGTGCTTCCTGCGCGATGCGGTAGACGAGTAGCGCGCGCTCGCCGGCTGGCGGCGACGCGCCATCGAGCCGCAATTCGTCCGTCACTTCCACGCGAATCCCTGACGATCTGGTGACGTCCATCGCGAGCGATTGGAGCGCCGGAACGAGCCCCGCGTGATCAATGAGGGCGGGGTGCATGCGATGCGCGACCCGGCGCAGCATGACACCGAGATCCTCGATCTCCTCACGCAGCGCGGCAACGCGTTCGGTTGCGCTGGCCGACGCATTCCCCGCGGGGGTTCCCGGCCATTCATCGAGCTCGTGGACCAGCATCGCGACGCGTTGCAGCGCGTCGTCGTGGACCTCACGCGCGACCCACGCGCGTTCCTCCTCGTGCGCGGCGAGCAGGTTGTCGGCGAACGTCCGATGCATCTGGAGGAACCGCCGCTGATAGATGATCAGCGCCGCCGCGAACGCCGTGAGGATCACGACGAGCGCGAGCACCGCCATCAGAAAAAGCCACCAGAACGCGCCTGCGGAAGGGGACACCAGATCCCTCGGGCAATGAGCAGGAAGACCGCGATGTCGGCCCACGCCTGGACAAAATAAGCGAGGCGGACGAGCTCCTGATGCGAGCTCACCAGGATCGCAGCGAATGGTGGTAATGCGACCCGCATCGCAAAGTACAGCGATGTGCCGAGCGTGACCCAGAACCAATCCTGGCGTGTCACGCCGCCCGGGTCACTCGCCGCGTTGCGTACGAGCGTGTACAACGCGCTCGCGAGAAGGAGCAACGCCTGAAACGGTCGCGTCACGGTATCGAAGGTCCGACTATCGCTCACGGTAGGGATGAGCGCCACGACGGTGACCAGGAATAGCGGAATTGCGATACGAAAGGCGAGTCGCGAGACCGCGTGGCGTTGCCAGAGCGACAACGTCCACAGCATGATCACGTTCTGAATCGGAGTTCCAGCTGCCTGAAGCCAGAGATTGTTGGTGCCACTCGAACCTCGCCACCAGAGCGCCACCCCATCGCCGACCATCAGCGCGAGACACCACGCGATCGTCCAGCGTCGCGCTGCCGGGAGTCGCCGACCATGACGAAGTCCCGCGAGAACCGGCAGCGCCTGTGATAAAGCAGCAGCATGCAGGATGAGCGGTGTGCGCCTCAGCGGAAGCGATTGCGACACAGCCACAACGAAGGCGAGCAGTCTCCCACCCATGCTACCGAATCAAACTGCTCGTGGCGTCGCAGAACGGTGGGCAGGGGTAGTGATCCTCGATCATGATTCCGGCTGTCATGTCCTTCTCGTTCTCGTCCATACCGACCATCACGACCGCCAGGGAGCCGTCCGTCTTGGTCCCAAAGTAGAAGCGAATGCTGGCGCAGCCCGGCTGGGCGAGGATCTGTTCGATAGCTTCGCGAGGAAAGTGGCCACCCCGTTCCTTGAGCTCTTTGGGCCGGCGGCTCAGGTGCGCGACCGCTTCTTCGTGCGTGATCACGTGCTTCCGTGGTGGGCGAGGATTCGTCATCGAGTTCTCCGCGTGGACGGGCCGGCGTTGCCACGCTGCGCGCGGCCGGACAGGTGAAAGTGAGCGACGGCAACTTCGATACTGTAGCGCCTGGCGAACGCACTGAACACTGTGGGTAGCCCGAGTTGCGCGGCCGCTGCAATCCAGCATCAGGGTTGCACAGGGGTTGCACGGGTCCGAGACCGCCTGCAGCTTCGCCGGCGCTCGAACCCGCGTTGAACACGATTCGAACACATTCGAACACGTTTCGAGAAACGTTCGGAATCGGTGCTCGGCGGACATACCACTGCACCAGTATCAGGGCATCGCGTGCCGATACAGACGTTCGCGGGTCGAAGGTTCACGGGGCTCAACATCACCGCGCTGTGTGTTGCGTCGATGAGTGTCGGCATCACGCACCGCCTCGACGCTCAGCAAGACACCACGCCGCCCAGACCGCGGCCGTCGACGCTGCCGCCCGTGCAGGTCACCGTCACGCGTGACGCCGCGCGCCCGACGCTCGACCTCCCGTACGCGATCTCGCGGATCGTGCCGGACAGTGGCCGGCCCTCTCTCCGTCATGTCTCGTTCGACGAAATGCTGCTGGCGATCCCGGGCCTGGCCGTTGCCAACCGGAGCAACCCCACGCAGGACCCGCGCATCTCCATCCGCGGCTTCGGCGCGCGGTCGGCGTTCGGCGTGCGCGGCGTTCGGGTGGTGCGCGACGGCATTCCGCTCACGCTACCCGATGGGCAGACGCCCATCGACTACCTCGATCTCGAGTCGGTTGGGAGCATCGAGGTCCTTCGAGGGAGCGCGGGCTCTCTGTACGGAAACGCGGCGGGTGGAGTCGTCGAGGTTCGCACGGCGGATCCGCCATCTGACGCGATCGCGGGTCGCGTGACGGGGACTGGCGGTTCGTATGGCCTGAAGCGTTGGGCGGGCGCCGCCGGTGGGACGGCGGGTGCGATCCAGTACCAGGGTGACCTCTCGCGCACCGACCAGGACGGGTACCGCCTCTACGCTCGGCAACAATCCACGAGTGGGACGGCGCGGGCGATGCTGTCGGGCGGGGCCGGCGATCTCGCGCTCACGTACACCGGGTACGACACGCCGACGGCGGAGAATCCGGGCGCGCTCACGGCGGCCGAGATGAAGAGTGATCCGCGTCAGGCGGATCCGGCGCAGATCCGGAAGGCGACGCGCAAGGCGGTGCAGCAGTCGCAGCTCGGCCTGACCGCGAACCGACGCTCGTCGAGCGGGGTGGAGTGGTCCGCCGCGGCGCACTTCGGTTGGCGCGGGCTCGACAATCCGCTCACGTTCGCGATCGTGGATGTCGACCGCACGACGTCCGGCGCCAACGCGCGCGTGACCGTTCCGGTTCGCTTCCTCGGGCTCGACCATCGTGTGAGTGCGGGCATGGACGCGCAGTTTCAGGACGACGAGCGCAAGAACTTCGCGAACTGCAACTTCGTGCCGCCGCTCACGCAGCCGACAGCGGCGTGCCCCGTCGTCTCGCGTGAGCGCGGCGTGGTGCAGCTCGACCAGCGTGAGCGGGTCTCGGGGCTCGGGCCGTTCGTGCGGGACGAGATCGCATTCTCGGACCGCTACCGTCTGACGTTAGGCGTGCGCGCCGACTACGTGCAGTTCCGGGTCGGCGACCACCTCATCACCGCGACGAATCCGGACGACTCGGGCGAGCGCACGCTGCACGCGGTGAGCCCGCTGGTCGGCCTCGTCGCGCGTGTCGGCGCGCTGCACTCCGTGTACGCGAACCTCTCGACCGCGTTCGAGACGCCGACGGCGACGGAGCTCGCCAACAAGCCCGATGGCTCCGCGGGGATCAACCCGACGCTCGACCCGCAGTACGCGACCACGTTCGAGGCGGGGGTGAAAGGAGTAGCGTTCGGTAGACTGCGCTATGACGCGGCGCTGTTCGCGACGCGGGTCAGGGACGAGCTCATTCCATTCGAGGTGCCGGGCGGGGCGGGGCGGCGGTACTTCCGGAATGCGGGGTCGACGCGGCGGCGCGGCGGCGAGCTGGGCCTGGCATCGGCGTTAGGCGCGACGACGATCGGTGCGTCGTACAGCTATTCGGACTTCGCGTTCGAGGACTACACCGTCGGCGCGAACGACTTCAGTGGGAACACGATTCCGGGCGTGCCTAACCAGCAGCTGCAAGGCTACGTGACGTACAACTGGCGGGGCTGGTTCGGGACGGTGGAAGGACAGACAGCGGGCGGGATGTTCATGGACGACGCGAACACGCTGCGCGCGGGTGGTTGGGAGGTGGCGAACGCGCGGATCGGTGGGCGTGTGACGGTTGCGGGGATGGCGCTGGTGCCGGTGTTCGGTGTGTCGAATCTGTTCGACCGCGCGTATGCGGGGTCGATCGTGGTGAATGCTGCGGCTGGCCGCTACTTCGAGCCCTCGCCTGGGCGGACCGTCTATGCCGGAATGACGATCTCTGTGGGGCGATAGGCAGCCGGATACGGCTCTGCATTCGCGCACCATCGCGCCGGGCCGGTGGGGACTACGATTGTGCGGATCGGTACTGCGAAACTGCCGGATCCGGCTTTGCATTCGGGCATCATCGCGCCGGATCGGTGGGAACTGCGATTTCGCGGATGACGCGGAAGAAGCAGGATCGATCGCGTTCGGGACGGCCCCTCGCGCCACGAGCCCGGATTCTTTGGGAACGG
>Ga0207691_10004438_pt1 | contig 13600 bp, 11 predicted proteins | sample KBSM13metaG_FD_184327 | JGI IMG/M metagenome (GOLD analysis project Ga0207691, IMG submission 184327) | Miscanthus rhizosphere microbial communities from Kellogg Biological Station, Michigan, USA - KBS M1-3 metaG (SPAdes) (version 2) | ecosystem: Host-associated > Plants > Roots > Rhizosphere >... | reverse complement strand
AACGCCAGGACCGCGAAGGCCGCAACGCATCTCTGTCAAATAGGTGTCTTTGCGCTCTTGGCGTCCGTTGGGTTCATCGCCGGTCGCGCGCGCGACGGATATCGGACCGGTAGTCGTGCCCGGACCCGACGATCTCGCGGCACTCGAGGCGGAACGCGAGGCGGCGGACCGCGAATACAACGACGCCCTCACGCGGCTCGATCGGGCGGTGCAGCAGCTGCCGGCCGACTTCCCTCACCCACCGCCGGTTCCCGACGAGCACCAGGTCACGCCGCTCAACACGCTCTGGAAGATCGACCCGCCTCGTCCCCGCGGTTTTCGCCGCGGGTTCGTCGCGGCGGTCCGGCGGGCCGTGGCGCCGCTCTTCGAGCAGCAGCAGGCCTTCAATTCGGCCGTGGTCGATCACGTCAACCGGAACGTCCAGGTCGCGCGTCAGACCCGCGAAGCGATGGCCACGACGCTGGACGTCCTGCGCGGCACGATCGAGGACCTGATCCGCTTTCAGAGTCTGCTGGTGCTGTTCGCGCAGCAGATTACACCCTACGTCGACACGCGCGATCGCGACGTCGCCGGGCTGTTGCGCGGACTGTCCGGTGCCATCAACTCGGTTGCCGACGAGTTGATGAAGCGGTCGGACGCGATGCTGACACGGGATCGACGCCACGAGATCCGGGTCTCCGCACTGGAGCACGAGCTCGCCGCGCTGCGCAGCCGTCTGGAAGAGCTCACGACCGCGCTGTCACGCGACCGCGGTCACGTCTAGGGCTGCCCGGCGGCCGCCGGCTCTGACTTCACCACTTCCCACCACGTGAGCTTCAACGCCGCCTCGGTCGGACGTGTGCGCAGCACAACCGTGAGCGCCGATCCGGCAATCAGCGTCGCCGCGAGACCGAAGGTCGACGGCCACATGAACCCGATACTGGTGCGATAGGCGACGTAGTAGCTGGTGAAGCTTCCCAGGACGCCGGCAACCAACACCGGCACTGCGGTGGCGCGCCGGCTGAACATCGCCAGCAGGTAGATCCCGAAGAGCGGACCCGTGAACGCGTTGATCAGCTTGTTCGCAATCTCGAGCAGACTGCCGATCCGCGACACGTTGATGGCCAGCAGCGTGCCGAGGGCGCCGAACCCCACCGTGGCCACGCGCGCGACCAGCACCTGCCGCCGGTCGTCGCCTCGAGTGCCGCGATCGTCGGTCTGCCGTCCGAGCACCAGCCGGTTGTAGAAGTCGACCACGACCACGGACGTACAGGAGTTGATCGCCGAGTCCACGCTCGACAGCGACGAGGCCATGATCGACGCGATCACCAGACCGACGATGCCGCGCGGGAACGTCAGCGACATGAAGTACGGCAGGATCTTGTCGGTCGAGAAGTCAGGCGGCAGCGGATGGCGCTGGAAGTAGGCGAACAGCGCCAGACCGACGAACGAGAGCGCGAACATCCAGATGATGTCGCCGGCCGCGGTCACCACGAACGCGCGCCGCGCGTCCCGCAGCGACCTTGTCGTCTGCAGCCGCTGGACCATGATCTGATCGCCGACGTACGCCGCCATCCGTCCCACCATCAGCGCGAACATGATCGACACGACGTTCAGCGGCTGCTCGAAGAAGGCCTGGATGCCGGCGAGCAGGCCATCGGACGATCCCGCGATCGGCGCGAACAGCGTCGTTTTTCCGGCCGCAGACGCGACCTGCCAGATTTCGCTCAACCCGCCGGGCACCGATCGCGAGGCGATCACGACCACCGCCGTCAGGCCGCCGAACCGCACCATGAACTGCGCCACATCGTTCCAGATGACCGCCTGCACGCCACCCAGCGCCGTATAGAACGTCACGACCACGCCAAGCGCGACGATGGTGCCGGTGAGCGGGATTCCGCCCCCGGTGGCCGCGCTGATGGCGAGACAGGGCACGTAAATGGCCGTCGCCATCCACCCGAGCCGCCAGACGATGAAGATGCCGGCGGCGAGGGAACGGACGCGCACGTCGAAACGCGCCTCGAGATACTCGTACGTCGTGTAAAGATTCAGCCGGCGGTAGAACGGGAGCGTGACTCTGGCCACCCAGGGATACAGCAGCAGCCACGAGCTCGTGCCGACCAGCAGAATGAGCCCGAATCTGATCGTCGACGACGGCTGCATCAGGTAGTCGATCGCGCTGTCGAGCGCGGCCATCAGCGACAGACCGACGGGCAGCCATGTCATCGACTGCCGGGCGCGGAAGAACTCGTCGAGGTTCGCCTGTCGCCGGGAGAAGTACAGACCGACGCCTGTCAGCATGATCAGGTACGCGACGAGGATCGCCGCGTCGATCGCGTGGATGCTGGTGTTCATGCGGTGCGTCCGTTTGTACTACAAGCTGCCGCGCGGACCGCTGTCTCGCCTAAAATATCGAGGTTCTGACCAGGACTGCGCTTCTCGCGAGCGTCGTTGCGGGGTTCGTCCTCGCCGTGCTCTATACCGTCTCACCACTCGGGCTCTGCGCCGGCGCGCTCACCGTTGCGGCCGCGGCCCTCGCTCGGCGGAATCTACCGGATGACGAACGCCGACTACTGACGACGATCGTCGCGACAGCGGTGGCGGTCCGAGTCGCCGCCATCGTCGCCATCTTCTTCACGAGCCTTCCGATTCACGACGACCAGTTCGTCGGCGCCCTCACCGGTGACGGCGCGTACAGCATGACGCGCGCGCTGAGGACACGCGACCTGCTGCTTGGCGTGCCAGTCAACAAGTACGACTACGTCGTCGCCTTCGACGAGTACGGGCGCAACAGCTACGTCTCGTTTCTCACGCTCGCGCAGGTCGCCTTCGGACCTGCGCCCTATGGCATCAGGCTGATGAATTCGGCGCTCTTCATCGCCGGCGCCTTGCTCCTTTACCGACTCACGAGGGGCACCCTCGGTCCGGCCCCTGCGCTGGCCGGCCTGACAGCGGTGCTGTTCCTGCCGACACTGTTCGTGTGGTCGATTTCCTTACTGAAGGAATCTCTCTACTTCGCCGGGAGCGCGCTCATTCTCTGGGCGGCGGTCGTGGTCCTGCGGGCAGACGCGTGGCGGGCGCGCGTGTACGGAGTGCTCGCCGGTCTCGCGGGTGCGCTGATTATTCGCGATCTGCGGTCTGGCGCCGTCTGGCTTGCGGTGCTCGGGCTGGGTGCAGGCCTGACACTGCACGCGATGACCATCTCGCGTCGATTCCTGGCCGGCGCCGCGGCGGCCGCGATCGTTGCCCTCGCGCTCGTCGTCGCGGTGCCGCAACAGCAGAATCGCGTCATCAAAGGTCTGGAATCGACCGCGAAGACCCATACCGGCCACGTCTTTACGGTCGGTCACGCCTACAAGCTGCTCGACGAAGGCTTCTACGTCAACCCGCAAACGCCGTCGGCGTCGACACTGACGCTTGATGCAGGTCAGAGCGCACGTTACGTAGCCCGTGCCGCGCTAAGCTTCGTAGCCGTGCCCGCGCCCTGGCAACTCGCCTCGCTCCGAGAGCTCGTGTACCTGCCGGAGCAGCTGGTGTGGTACGCGTTGCTCGTACTGGTGGCGATCGGTGCGGCCGCAGCCTGGCGGCGCGACCCGCTCGTCACGTGTCTTCTGCTTGGCTACGCTCTTCCAACGGTCTGCGTCCTGGCACTGACCAATGGCAACGTCGGCACTCTGCTCCGGTTGCGCGGGCTCGTGACGCCGTACCTGGTCTGGATCAGCGCGGTCGGCTTGTTTGCGTCGGTGCAGGCGCTCGCGCGCCAGCGAATCGGGGCGGTGTCTTGACGCTGATCGATGACCGCGGACGCCTCTTCGGCCGCGTCAACGTCGTCGACGCAGCGATTGGTGCATTCGCGCTCGTCTTGCTTCCGATCGCGTACGGCACGTTCCTGCTGTTCCGGCCGTCCGTGCCACGAATCACCTCGGTCACTCGCGTTCCGATCACCATGGAAGAGCGTCGTCTGGCCGGTGGAAGCCGTCTGGCGGCGAAGCTCAAGGTCCGCGGATCCGGATTCCGGCCGATGCTCCGCGCCTCGATCGATGAGGCGCCTGCGCTGGGATTCGTGTTCGAGAATCCGAATTCGGCCGACGTACTGGTCGGCGAGGTGGCGCCAGGCACCCACGACCTTGTGATCCATGACGGCGTTCAGGAGGTGGCGCGATCCGCCGGAGCGGTCACCATCCAGGCCGTGCCTCCCGCGCGGATTCGCGTAACCGGGACACTATTCGATCTCGATGAGTCGACTGCTGGCGCCCTGCGCCCCGGACCATTGACCCCGGGCGCCACGGCGTCACCAGCCGATATCGTGCAGCTTGGAAACGTCCGGCCCGGACGGCATCGTCTCACGACGGGGCAGGGCAGCGCCGACGTCACTGTCGCGGGACGATTTGAACGCCCAGTCGTGATGGAGGTGCAATGCGACCTCGATCCACAGAGCGAGGGGTGTGCGGTCGGCGGCACGCCGCTCGCGGCGCCGTCGCCGGTGATTCGCCTCGTCGGTCCGGCTTCGATCGCGCTGTCGCTCGCAATCGACGAGTTGTTGCCGGTCGAACCGCCGCGGCGTGCCGTCGCGCGGATCCGCTTTGCGGGTGCGGATGAAATGCTGGATCTGATCCGTCCCGGGGACCGCGACGATAGTCTCGACGAGCGCGCGGCAATCGTCAGCGCGGTCGAACCGCGGAGATCGAACACCGGGGCAGCCGTTCGGGACGCGACCGTGACGCTCGGCGCCGACGATTCGCGCGACGGCTGGCGCTATCGCGGCCGCTCCGTCTCGCCAGGCGCAACATTCACGCTCACAACCGACCGCTATGTCGCCAGCGGATCTGTAATCGCGCTGACCGTTGCCCCGAAGGGGTCCCGCGTCCCATGAACGTGCAAGGCGCGGACGATTTCTCGGAAGCGGTGGACGTGATGCGCCGGAGCCGTGCCTGGGTGGTCGTCGAGAACGCGGCTCGCGTCCTGCAACTCAGCGCCAGACACTCCCGGTTCGTGGCGACCGCCAAACGGGTGCAGCGCACGATCCAGGCGATGCCCCAGGATGAACGACGCCGGGCACCGGCGCTGATGGCGGCTGTCGCTTTCGCCGGTCACGCGTTGCTGCTCGGGCTGGTGCCGCCGCCGCTTCGGCCGGCACTGCCGCGCGTGTTCTGGCTGGTTTTGGCCGCGGCCGCCGCGGTCGCAGCGGTCAGGAGGGGCGGGAAGGGTCAGGCAAGCGACGCGTAGGACAGCAGTAGGTGTTCCAGCCACACCAGATAGATGCTGCCCCATCGTGTCGCGGCGGCGGCGGTCCGCGGCGTGAGCGTCCGGCTGTTGTTGGTCTGTTCGAGATCGAGTAGCAGCACTCGCTCAGGATCGATCGTCGCGGAGACGACCGGCGCAGGGCTTCGATAACGGAACGTGCGGCGCTCATCACGGCCGTCCCACCAGTCCGTCCGGTCCTGACCGTCGGTGAACACGACGTGCAACGTGATGCCTCGGCCGTTGTCGAATCCACCGATTCGGTTTCCACTGGCGCCCGTGAACCGGGCCGCGCCGTACCTCCGCGCGGTCACAGTGGTCACGAAGGCGCCGTCGGCGTCCGGCTCGCTGACCAGCGCTTCCACGCCATAGTCGAACTTCCCCGAAGATCGAAAGGCCTGATCGAAGAACCAGTCCAGCTGCTGGCCGCTTGCGTTCGAGGCGACGCGCTCGAAGTCGGCCAGCTGGGGCGTGCGCTCTTTCGAGGCGCGGACGAACTCGGCGATGATCTCGTCGAACACAGGGCGCCCCAGCCAGCGTTCGAGCGTTCCGAGTGCAAGCACGGTCTTGCCGGCCAGCGCGTGCCGGCTGCCAGGCGAGTCCAGGCCCGAGCCGATTTCCGCCCCGGCGCGCGCCCGGTACGCAGACACCGGCGGCCCGTCGGTCTCTGCTCTGAGCCGAATGCGCACGAACCGCGGAACGAAGCCGCCAAAGTAGCGCTCCTCGAGGAAGGCGTAGCCCGGCGGTGTGTTCAGGCCTTCGAAGATCGGCACGACCGCACGGCGTGCCGAGAATTCGGCGAGACCGTCGACAAACCAGCGCGGCAAGGCGCTGGAGTCGAAGGCCGTGCTCCAGCAGCGCTCAGTGACACCGCGTGCCACCGCCAACTCGGGTGCCATCGACGTGGCGGCGGTCCACCAGGGCACAGCAGCAACCCGGACGGCGTCGGGATCAGGCCCCCCCTGACGCACTCCGGCGTCGACGAGCGTGAGGTGACGCGCATCGAATCGACCGAGGGCACGTGTGCACTCACGAAGCGCGTACGACGCCGCTTTCACATAGCGCTCCGCTTCACGCGCGCGTTCGGGCGGAAGAACGACGCGGAGATCGACGGACGGATCCGGCGCGAGGTCGACGCTCGCGCGCACGTCGATGGGCGCGGCCGTTGTGGCGCACGACAGCATCGCCAGCGCCGCGCAGAGTGCGAAGAGACGGCGTGTTGGTAGAATACGAATCAGACTTGGCCCCGAGAAAAGACGGCGTCGATCGGCGGACGTTTCTGAAGGCCGTTGGTGCCGGCGCGTTGGCGGGTGCGCGGCCGGCGAGCGCGGCCGCCGTGCCAGAAACGCTGTACAACGGCATCCAGCTGACGACGCCGTGGCCGCCCGAGCGCCGCGGCTTCCAAGCCGCGCCGGTAAAGGCGCCGTACCTGGTCGATCGTCCGGATGTCGTGCCGATCGATGTGGGCCGGCAGTTGTTCGTCGACGACTTCCTGATCGAAGAGACGTCGCTCGAGCGCGTCTTCCATCGTCCTGACTATCATCCTGCGAACCCGATCCTCCGGCCCACGACTCGCTGGGAAAAATACGACGAATACGCCGAGCGCACAAAAACGCGATCGAATCCGGCGGCCATGCCCTTCAGCGATGGCGTCTTCTACGATCCGCGAGACCGTCTGTTCAAGATGTGGTACATGGGCGGCTATTCGCAGAACACGTGCATCGCGCTCTCGCACGACGGGATCACGTGGGAGAAGCCGGCGCTCGACGTGGTCGGTGGGACGAACATCACGATGGCGCTCCATCGCGACTCGGCCACGGTGTGGATCGATCTGAACGAACGCGATCGATCCCGTCGCTTCAAGATGGCCGCCTATTACGATCACTATCTGCTGATCTATGCCTCGCCAGACGGCATCCACTGGCGGACGCTCAGGCGCAGCGGCCCAGCCGAGGACCGTACCACTTTCTTCTATAACCCTTTCAGGAACGTCTGGGTCTTCAGCATTCGAGACGATGGCCCGATCGGACGATTCAGGCGCTATCACGAGGCATCCGATTTCGAACGCGGCGCCGGCTGGACGAAGGGCCAGCCGATCGCCTGGGTGGCGGCAGACATCCAGGATCACCGAAGACCTGAATACAACGTGCCAACCGAACTCTACAACCTCGACTGCGTAGCCTACGAGAGCATCCTCCTCGGGCTCTTCACGATCTTTCGCGGCGAGCGGACCGAGCGTGAGAAACCGAACGACGTTTGCGTCGGATTCAGCCGCGATGGGTTCCATTGGGATCGTCCCGATCGAGGCGCGTTCCTGCCGGTCTCTGAGCATGTCGGCGATTGGAACTGGGCAAATGTGCAATCGGCCGGCGGATGCTGTCTCGTGGTCGGAGACCGTTTGCACTTCTACGTCAGCGGCCGCCGCGGCGTGCCTGGAAGTAACGACCCGGGGGTGTGCAGTACCGGCCTGGCGACGCTCCGGCGCGACGGGTTTGCTTCGATGAATCACCCGCTGGCCGAGTCACGCGTGCAGCGCCTCCAGCCATCGCCCGGGCCTGGCACGCTGATTACAAGGCCCGTCACCTTCTCGGGACGACATCTCTACGTCAATCTCGACGCGCCCGAGGGAGAGCTTCGTGTCGAGGTGCTCGATCGCGACGGTCGGGTCATTCCCGAGTACGCCGCAGCCCGCGCCATACCAGTACGCGGTGATTCGACGCGCGCCCGTGTGAGCTGGACTGGCGTCGCCGACCTCGCGGCACTGGCTGGGCAGCCGGTCCGCTTCCGCTTCATGCTGACGCGCGGGCGCCTGTACGCTTTCTGGGTGACGCCTTCTTCTAACGGGGCCAGCCACGGATACGTAGCCGCCGGCGGCCCGGGCTTCCCGGGAATTGCCGACACCGTCGGCGATCGCGCTTAGCGCGGCGCCGCAGCGAGGTTTCAGTTCTTCGGCGCGCGCAGCCAGCCCTTCCACCAGTAGTAGATCCACGCCATGTAGTCGTACAGCGCTTCATCGGAGATGATGAGCGGCCCGGCACTGGGAACGATGAGCGACGGCGGTGGCAAGTGCTCCGACCGCATCGCCGACACGGACGGGATGGGGTCGATCCCTTGCGCCCTGAACAGCGCCAGCGACCGACCCATATGGACGGGTGACGTCACAAGGACAAACCGGGCGATGCCGCGATCGCGCAGCATCCCGGGAATCAGCCGTGCCTGATCGCGGGTCGTTTTCGACGACGACTCCTCAATCACGCGATCGGCCGGCACACCGGCAGCGACGAGCACGGCGCTGAGCATCTCGCTCTCAGGCTTGAGTTGCAGATCGGGTCGCGGCTCGCCGCCCGACGCCACGACCAACCGGGCGTTGATCAGCTTCGCGACTCGCGCCCCCTCGAGGGCGCGCAGGATGCTTGGCATCGTGAGCGCGCCGACCACCTGGCCGCCCCCACTGTAGGTCGCCGCGCCGGCGCCCAAGACGACGACCGCCTCCGCCCCATGTGCCTCCTCGCGGCTTTTGACTGAACTGTATCCGTGCCCGAGGCCTGCGACCAGCAGCGTGGCGCCGGTATGGGTCGAGATGATCCAGTACGTGACGAGCACAGTCAGGAAATACCGGCGCGGCCATCGGGACACCGGCCGAATCATCAGCCACGCCACGCCGATGCTCAGGACGATCAGCATCGTGAACGGGGACGAGGGGTGCAGGTGTTCCTTGAGGTACTCGATGATCACGGGCCGATCGGAGGAAGGAGCCGGCTACGTGCCGATATGACGCAAATGAGAGGGGGATTCGGCACGATGCGCCTCGTCGACAATCGGCTCGAGGCCGACGCGCAGGCGCGCCAGGCGGATGCCAGAGGTCGAGCACAGAACCTCGAGGTTGTTGAGGCGCTCGGGGGGCATGGTGCGGGCGCTGACCACGACCGCATCGACCGACGCCGCCCGGATCAGGACGCTCAGCGCTGAATAACCGCCGAGTACCGAATAGCCCATCACGCGGATGCCGGCCTTGCGCGGATCGTCGTCGATGAAGCCGAGGATTCGTACATCGCCGTCGCCAGAAAGCACTTCGCGGATCACAAGGCCACCGGCATCGCCCGCGCCGTAGATCACGACACGTCTTCCGGACTGGCGCTGGCGCTGCGCAAATTCTCCAACGATTCGGAACGACGCTCGCGCGAGTGTCGCGGCCATGAGCAGAAGAACGCCGTAAATTGCAAACACGGTCCGGGAGTACGCAAAGTAGTGATAGACGTACAGAATGAAGACCTGGGCGCCAATCGTGCCAAACAGAACACCACGCGCGATGACGAGCGAATCCATCATGCCGAAATGGCGCCAGACGCCGCGGTACACGCCGACGACGAAAAAGGCCATCATCTGTGACGCGAGAATCACCGGCAGCGACACGCGGAAGGTCCCGAAGTTCTTCATGAACTCTTCGGGATCCTCGAATCGCAGTCGATACGCCGTGTAATAGCACAGCGCCGCCAGACAGAAGTCGAGGAAGACCTCGGCGACCCGGCGTTTGTACATGAAGTCCACGACGATCGGCGTGAAGGCTCCCTGCTTGACGCGCGAATCGGTGTCGTCGTAGACGCGAATGCCGCCGAGATACGCCGCAAACAGCATCATGCTGATGAGAAAAGCCAGCGCCGCCGCCATTGCCGAGTAGCTCTGCTTGAAATAGTCGATGGCGACACCGAGGCTGCCCCCTACCGCCGCCAGAAACCAGAGGAGCGCAACCGCGCGGCGCTCCGACAACCCGATCGCGACCAGGCGATGAGACGAATGATCGCGGCCGCCCTCGGATGCACGGCGGCCTGAGACCCAACGCGACAACGTCACGAGCGTCGTGTCGAAAATCGGGATCAGCAACACGAGCGCCGGCACAGCGACGATCGACAGGATGTCCGATCGCCCGGGTACCTGGCGTCCGGTGCTGAGTGTGACGGCAGCAAAACTAAAACCCAGCAACAGGCTGCCGCTATCTCCCATGAAGACCGATGCGGGGTGCAGGTTGTAGACCAGGAACCCGCCGGTCGCGCCGAGCAGGATCGCGAGGTACTGTGCCTCCGCAAACGCCCGCGTGCCGACCGCCCCGGGCAGCAGATCGATCATCAGCGCCGCTCCGACGATGATCGCGATGCCGGCACAGAGGCCGTCCATGTTGTCCAGCAGGTTGAAGGCGTTGGTCAATCCGACGATCCAGAGGAGCGTCAGCAAGCTGTCCAGGGTCGTGGACTGAAGCCAGTTCAACCGGTAGTCGAAGAACAACAGTACGCACGCCAGCGCGAGTTGCGCGATCAGCTTTGTCGCCGGCTTGATCGACAGGACATCGTCCACAAGCCCTGCGCCGAACATCAGCGCCGCGCTCACCACGAGTACCGGCTGCGCACGGACGATGCCGAACATCGCCGAGCAGAGGAACAGGACGGTGAAGATTCCCACGCCGCCAAACAGCGCGACGGTGCCGCGATGCCAGCGATCTTCGCGCGGACGCGCGACGAAGCCCAGACGCGTCGCGATGAGACGGCACAACGGCACGACGGCGAGAGACAAGGCGAACGCCAGGATGAACGGCGCGCCGATGGACTTGATCATCGAAAGGGTACGGGGATCCTAACAAGAAGGGCGACAGGCGGCAAGGCGAGGCTCATCGGGCGGTCACCGCTGGCGCGGTCCACGCAGGCAGCAGTTTCAACCACCGCTCGAAACAAACCAGCGACCACAACCGTTGGCCGGCGTTGGTCCGCCCGTTGAGGTGATCGTCGATCAGCAGCCGCACCCGATCCGTCCGCACGTAGCGACGGAGCGCTGCGGACGACGGGAGCAGCGTATCGCGCACGAAGTCTCGCAGCTCACCGCGGAACCAGGCGTCGAGCGGTACGCCGAACCCGGTCTTCGGCCGGCCGGCGATGCTCGCCGGCAGCAAATCCGCAAAAGCCTCCCGGAGCACCACCTTCGTCATGCGGCCGCGCAACTTGTAGTCATCGGGCAGCGAGGCGGCGTACTGTGTCAGCTCGGTGTCGAGCAGCGGTGCGCGCGCCTCGAGCGCGTTCGCCATCGTGCAGCGGTCGGTCTTGACGAGCAGATCGTCCGGCAAGTAGGTCGCGAAGTTCGCCGCCAGCAGGCGACCGAGCGGTGAAAACCTGGCGATCTCCCCTCGATCGTTCCGGACATTTCTCAGCGGATCCAGCTGCTCGTCGTTCGCGATCAGCTCTGGCTGCAGCAGCTCCCGCAGGTCGTCCTGGAACAGGCTGTTCCATCGCGCCACCCGCTCGAGGAGCGGGAGATGCATGAAGCGAGCGAAGCGGCGCGCGCGTGACAGCGGGTGGCGTTCGTTGACGCCGCGCGGCAGCGCGCGGAGGGCCGCCGACATGACAGTCCCGGCGGCGCGCGGCAAGCGCTCAGCCGCCAGCGCCGCACCAAAGCGGAGGTAGCCGGCGAAGAGTTCGTCGCCGCCATCGCCGGTCAGGACGACGGTCACATGCTGACGTGTGAGCTGCGACACCAGGTAGGTGGGTATCGCGGAGGAATCGCCGAACGGGCCATCGTGGTGCCACACGAGTCGATCGACGAGGTCGACGGCCGACGGCTTGACCCTGAATTCGGTGTGATCGGTGTTGAAGCGCGTCGCGACTTCGCGCGCGCCCGCCGTCTCATCGTATGCGGCGTCGCCCTCGAATCCGATCGTAAAGGTCTTCACCCGCTGGCTCATGAGCTGGCTCATCACGCCCACGACGATCGTGGAGTCGATGCCGGCGCTCAGTAGCGCGCCGAGCGGGACGTCGCTGACCAGACGGCGCGAGACGGCCGCTGTGACGAGCTCTCGGACTCTCTCGCGCGCCGCGCCTTGATCGCGTGGCGGCGCTGCGCCGCGGTCAGGAAAGGTCAGCCGCCAATACTTTCTCTGCGCCATGCGCCCGTCGCTCTCGACCGTCACGACGCTCGCTGGATTCACCTGTTCGACACCTCGATAGAGCGTCGCCGGGTGCGGCGCGTAGCCGTACATGAAGTACGACGGGATCTCGGCCTCGTCGATGGTCACCTGCACGCCGGGATGCGCGAGGATCGCCTTGATCTCCGAACCAAACACCAGCCGGCGGCCATCGCGGTAGTAGAACAGCGGCTTCTTCCCCGCGCGATCGCGGGCCAGCACCAGCCGGCGCGCCCGATCGTCCCACAGGCCGATGGCAAACATGCCATCGAGCTTCTCGACGAAGTCGGCGCCGTGATCCTCGTAGAGGTGGACGATGGTTTCAGCGTCGCCCTCGGTACGAAAGTGGTGTCCGCGGGACTCGAGTTCCGTTCGCAGCGCCTTGAAGTTGTAGATCTCGCCGTTGAAGACGACGCGGACCGATCCGTCTTCATTCGGCAGCGGCTGATTCGCTGCCACGCTCAAGTCGATGATCGCGAGGCGGCGGAAGGCGAGGCCGGCTCGCCGATCGCCGCTCACCCACGTCGACTTGTCGTCCGGGCCGCGGTGCGCCAGCCGCTCGCGCATCGACAGCAGCGTGTCGGCGTCAACGGCGGCACCGGAATCGAACGTCAGCTCCCCGCAGATGCCGCACATCTAGCGGTGCCTCGAGCGACTGAAGCGGCATTTCAAAAGCACGTACACGGCATCGACACCGTCGGTCCACCGGATTTTCTTTCCCTCGTCAGACCGCCGCGGGCTGTAGGTGATTGGCACTTCGACTATGCGGCGGCCGGCGCGCAGCAGCTTGGCGGTGAGCTCGGGTTCGAAGTCGAAACCGACGCAGCGCAGGCGGATGCCGTCGAGCGCCTCGCGCCTGAACACCTTGTACGCGGTCTCCATGTCGGTCAGCCGCGAACCGAACAGGATGTTGGTCAGGACGGTGAGGAACTGGTTGGCGACGCGGCGCCTGAACGCGACACGTCCGGACGGCTGCAGGAAGCGCGAGCCATAGACGATGTCGGTCTTGCCCTCGAGAATCGGCGCGAGCAGGCGGCCGTACTCGTTCGGATCGAGCTCGAGGTCGGCGTCCTGCACGAGCAGGATGTCGCCGGTGGCCATGCCGATGCCGAACCGGACCGCGGCGCCCTTGCCGAGGTTGATCGGGCTGTTCCAGGTCCTGACCCGCGCGTCGTGGCTCCAGCGGCTGGCGTCGATGGCGTGGCGCGTGCCGTCACTGGAGCCGTCGTTGGCGATGATCACCTCGCGCTCGAGGCCGTCGAGCTCGACCATCCAGACGCGCTCGATCACCTCGCCGATCGTCTGTTCCTCGTTGTAGACCGGGATGATGATCGACAACTTCATTGACGGTCGCTGTTCGGCGCGGGACGCGATGGCGCGAGATCGATCAGGACGCTTCGGCGGACAGCGGTTTCAGGTGGACGTGCAGCCGCAGCA
>Ga0207691_10004436_pt1 | contig 13604 bp, 12 predicted proteins | sample KBSM13metaG_FD_184327 | JGI IMG/M metagenome (GOLD analysis project Ga0207691, IMG submission 184327) | Miscanthus rhizosphere microbial communities from Kellogg Biological Station, Michigan, USA - KBS M1-3 metaG (SPAdes) (version 2) | ecosystem: Host-associated > Plants > Roots > Rhizosphere >... | reverse complement strand
GGCGTGTCGCATCGTGACCGATCCGGAAGCAGAGGCCCGGAAGATTCTGTTGACGTGAATAGCACGTCAAAACGACGGTCGCGATGCCGGCACGCATCGACATCGTTCTTCGCGCGGCAATGCTCGCCCGCGATCAGCGCGATGTGACCGGCTTCATGCAGTTCGATTTCTACATCGCCGACTGATTTTCATTATCGTGGGGGCTCGCCACAGTGCGTAATGCTTGTGATGGGCTCCCATCACTGCGGTATATTCCGAGCACTGTGGACCTAAACCTGCGAAGCAAGATCGCCGTCGTAACCGGCGCGAGCAAGGGTATCGGTCTCGCGATCACCAAGGCGCTGCTCGCCGAGGGTGCCCGGGTCATCGCTGGAGCGCGCGACGTCGGCGGTGAGCTCGGCACACTGGCATCACGGGAAGCGATTCGCGCCGTGTCAATCGATCTTTCCGCGCCTGGCGGTCCACAGGCGCTGGTTGCGCACGCGGAGGAGTTCGGCGGACTCGACATCCTCGTGAACAATGTGGGAGCAGTTGCCGTGCGGCTCGGAGGATTTGCGAGCGTCACCGACGATCAGTGGCTGTCGTCGCTGAACCTGAACTTCATGGCGGCGGTGCGAACGACGCGTGCCGCGCTAACGCCGATGTTGAAACGGGGCGGTGGCATCATCGTGACCGTCAGCTCGGTCAATTCCTTCCTTCCCGATCCTGGCATCATCGACTACTGCGCGGCGAAGGCGGCGCTGACGAATTTCTCGAAGGCGCTGTCCAAGGAAGTTGGTCCCAAAGGGATTCGGATGAACACCGTGAGTCCCGGTCCGGTCGAGACGGCGCTGTGGCTCGGTCCGGAAGGAGTGGCCGCGACTGTCGCGAAGGCGTCGGGCGTCGATACGGAGACCGCCCGCCAGCAGGTCGTCGCATCGCAGGGAGGCTTCGCAACGGGGCGATTCACCCGTCCCGACGAAGTCGCCGATCTAGTGCTCTTCCTGGCCAGTGATCGCTCGGGGAACATCACGGGCGCGGACTTCGTGATCGACGGCGGCCTGATCAAAACGCTGTGACCACGGCCGGTCGCCTTGGCGAAGGAATGGTGCGTGAAGCCGCCAAGCGCGCCGAGTGCTCGACGCGACGTGGAGAAGGTCGCAAGACGCCGAGTGCAGGCGTTGAAGTGGAAGCCGACGTTAAGCACGCACTCTGCGCGTCCGCGGAGGCAACGCCATGATTGTTGGGGAGGTCTGATGCGGCGTGGGACGTCACGCGAATCGCCAGTAACATGGCGGAGCGTATGCGCTGCTGGCTGGGGCCGTCAGTAGCCCTGGTGATCGCAAGCCCTGAATTTACACAAGCTTCATCTGACCATGGCAGTGTTTTCAGAGCTTCGCCACATTCTTCACCCCCAACAAAAATCTCTCCTGCTACATCAACACAGTCAGAGAAGGCTCTATGTCGAAAGCCCTCCGCCCGTCGGCAACACAGATCCGCCCGATCGCCTTATTAATCGCGGTCAGCACGGTTGGCGTCGCCGTCGCCGTGGGCAGCTCATACGTCGCGCAGCGTGCATTCGCTCTGACGAACGGTGGCAGCATCACGGCGCTAGGCGTGCCGCTCACCGAAAACTTCGATGCGCTCGCCCTGACCGGAACCAATATTTCGTGGGTCGATGATTCGACAATCCCTGGTTGGTATTCGAGCCGGACGACCTACAATTCGGGCACCGGGTCGTCTGCGACTGGGGCCCTCTACAGCTTCGGCGTCGCCGGTACCAACCCCGATACGGATCGCGCGTTGGGTTCCGTCGCGTCAGGGGGTACTGGCGCGGTCTTCCACGCGGCCAGGCTGACGAACAACACCGGTGCAACCATTACGTCGCTTGACATCAGTTACGTAGGCGAGCAGTGGCGAAACGGCGGCAACGCCGCCTCCCACGTCCTTACCTTCCAATACCAGGTCGCGAACGCCGGCGTAATAACGGACGCCAATACTCCGGCGAGCGCGTGGTCTTCTGTCCCCGATCTGAGCTTTACGGGCCCCATTGCGGCCGCTGCGGCCGCCACGCTCGACGGTAACGCGGGCACTAACCGCACACTCAAGTCAGCGACGCTGGCGGTGACTGTCAACGACGGCCAGGAGATTTGGCTGCGGTGGCAGGATCCTGATGACACTGGCAACGACCATGGCTTAGCGATCGACGATTTTTCCGTGACGGCGAATGGCAGCGTGACAGCCGATACCGCGCCCAGCATCATCACCACCACGCCTGCAGACTCGGCAACCACTGTCGCTGTCGACTCGCCCATCGTCATCAACTTCAGCGAGAGCGTCACAGCCACCATCAACGCGTTTGCGATTCAATGCCCGATGGGTTCCTCGCAGACATTCGCGCAGAGCGCCTCGCCAAGCAGCTCATTCACGCTGACGCCGACTTCAGCTCTTCCCTACAGCACGACCTGCACCGTAACGGTAATAGCTGATCAGATCACGGATACGGACACGAGCGATCCACCCGATCAGATGGAATCCAACTTTGCGTTCTCGTTCACGACAGCAGATCCGCCTCCGCCGGTAGCCACCAGCGTCATCATCAATGAGCTTGACGCCGACACGCCCGGAACCGACGCGGCGGAGTTTGTGGAGTTATACGATGGCGGCGTCGGTAACACGGCGCTCGACGGTCTGGTGGTGGTCTTTTACAACGGCGGCTCAGACGCGTCGTATGCAGCGTTCGATCTCGACGGGTTCAGCACCGATGCGAGTGGCTACTTCACCATTGGAAACCCTGGAGTATCTGGTGTCGATTTGATCTTTGCTCCCGGTGCTGCGGGCCTGCTCCAAAACGGAGCGGATGCTGTCGCACTTTATGCCGGTAACGCGACCGACTTCCCCACTGGCACGGCCATCACCTCGGCGAATCTGCAGGACGCTATTGTTTACGGTACCGACGATCCAGAGGATCCGGGCCTGCTCGTATTGCTGAATAGCGGCCAGCCTCAGGTCAATGAGAACGGTGGCGGAAACGGTGCGACTCAGTCCAGCCAGCGCTGTCCCAACGGCACCGGCGGTGCGCGCAACACATCTTCGTATTTGCAGGGCCCGCCCACTCCCGACGGTGCGAACAGCTGCCCGCCCCCGCCCCAGCCAAGCAACAGCGTGATCGTGATCAGCCAGCTCTATGGCGGCGGAGGCAACTCCGGTGCCACATATCAGAACGATTTTGTGGAACTGTACAACCGCGGCACGGTCGCCGTTGACATTGGCGGTTGGTCGCTGCAGTACGCGTCGGCAACTGGCAGTGGCTGGGACTTCAGCAAGCAACCTCTGGGCGGAACGATCGCGCCCGGTCAGTATTTCTTGATCGCACTGGCGTCGAGCGGCGCCATCGGCGCCACCCTGCCGCCTGCGAACATCACCGGCCAGATCAACATGAGCGGCACCAATGGAAAGGTCGCCCTCGTAGACAACTTCGACGGACTGGTTGGCAACTGTCCGACGGGCAACCCACACGTGATGGACTTTGTTGGCTACGGGAATGCTGACTGCCGGGAGGGGACGACGACGGCGCCCGCCCCGGGAAACAGCACCGCGATATTCCGTCTGGGCAGTGGGAGCACAGACACCGACAGGAATGGCAGCGATTTCGAGACGGGTTCGCCTTTGCCGCGTCAGACTGCGCCCATCGTCGAACTCGGGCCATTGGTGTTGAGCACCGATCCGCGCACGAACGGCAGTAACGCGCCGCGCGATGCAACCATCGTGGTGACCTTTACGGAGCCAGTCGACGTGATCGGCGCGTGGTTCGATATCACGTGCGTCAACAGCGGTCAGCACAACGACGCGACGTTTGCCGGCGGCGGCCAGAGCCACTACATCACGCCGAACGTCGACTTCATGGCGGGTGAACAGTGCACCGTGACGATCTTCAAGGACCAGGTCTACGACCAGGATTTGGACGACGCCGGGCCGAATACCGACACGCTGCCGGCGAATCATGTCTGGTCATTTACGGTTGCCGCCGGCAGTGCACCGCCGTACCCGCCGAGTGTGCATCTCACGATGGGTAACCCCAGCGGCGCAATCGCGGACATCAGCCAGCCGAATAACTACCTGATGGAAAAGCCGGAGTACGCCCTGTCGTACGCAAGGGATCAGGGCCGTCCGAATTGGGTGAGCTGGCACCTGTCCGACGAGTGGATCGGCACATTGACACGCGTGGACACTTTCCGTCCTGACCCTGCGGTGCCCTCAGACTGGTATCGCGTGCAGTCATTCGATTTCACCGACAGCGGTTTCGATCGAGGGCACATGGTTCCCAACGCCGACCGCGACAAGGAAACGTCGATCCCGATCAATCAAGCGACTTTCCTGATGTCGAACATGCTCGCGCAGGCGCCCGACAACAATCAGGGTCCGTGGGCGGCGCTCGAGAGTTACCTCAGGACCCTGCTGCCCGCTGATGAGGTTTACATCGTCGCGGGTGGAGCGGGTACCGGTGGTTCCGGTAGCGAGGGTGGCCTGACCATGACCCTTGCTGACGGCCACGTGACCGTCCCGGCTTACACCTGGAAGGCCGCCCTGGTGATTCCCAAGGATGACGGCGATGACATTGCGCGCGTCAGTTGCTCCGCTCGGACCATCGCCGTCATCATGCCCAACACTCAGGGCATCAGGAACGATCCATGGGAGAACTTCCTGACGAGCGTCGATGCAGTGGAGAGCTTGACCGGCTTTGACCTCTTCTCCAATCTGCCGGAGCCAATCCAGAGATGCGTCGAGGCCGGCACAGACGGCAACAACCCACCGCTCGACACCGACGCGGACGGCGTACCCGATAGCACGGACAACTGTCGGCTTACGCCTAACTCCGATCAGGCCGATGCTGACCACGATGGCGTAGGCGACGCGTGCGACGACGTAGTCCCGCCCATCGTCACATGCAGCGCTTCCGATGGCATGTGGCATGCGGCTAACGTGGCGCTGGCCTGCACGGCCAGCGACAGTGGCACCGGGCTGGCGAATAGCAGCGACGCCTGGTTCTCCCTCGTCACAGCGGTCGCTGCTGGCGCGGAGGACGCCAATGCGAGCACCAACAGCCGTATCGTGTGCGATGTGGCTGGCAACTGCGCCACCGCTGGGCCGATCAGCGGCAACAAGATCGACAGGAAAGCGCCTGTCATCATCGTGACGGCGCCGGCACATGGCGCGGTGTATCAGTTGAACCAGGTGGTGAACGCAGCGTACGGCTGCTCCGATGCTGGCTCGGGTTCGTGCATGTCCGCGGGTACCGTCGCAAATCTCAGCCCCATTGACACAGCTACGCTCGGCTCGAAAGACTTCGTCGTCAACGCCTCAGACGCCGTCGGCAACCTGTCGAGCACCACCGTGAACTACGAGGTGAAACGGACGCTCACCGCGGCGGGCCCGGCGATGATCTGGATCGGGCTGAAGAACAGCGACGGCGTTGGACTTCGACTGGATCTTCGGGCGGAGCTGCTGGTGAACGACACCGTGGCAGCGTCGGGCGAACTGAGCAACGTCAGGGCGGGCAGCAGCGGGTTCAACAACGCACTCCTGCACGCTATTGGTATGTCCATGGGATCAGGGTCAGTGGACGTACCGGCTGGTGCTCAAATCTCAGTGCGAGTATCGACTCGGCGGACCTGTTTTGGCGCCGGACACAATACGGGGACGGCGCGCGAATGGTACAACGGCGCGGCAGTCGACACCGGGGGCAGCCGCGATGCGGGCAGCAGGCTTCAGATCACACTCTCCGGAACGACGGGCACCTACTTCCTCCGGAACGCCTTTAAGCTGGCCGCGGTTGCCGGAAACGCACGGCAACCCTCAGACGCCTTCGTCAACAGTAGCGCCGCATGCCCGGCGCGTCCGTTTGTGTCCTTCGGAACATGGAGCGTGATCCTCCAGTAAAGCGAGCTGGTGGGCCCAGGCGCTTCGATACCCACCGGGGTCGCCATCGTCCTTGGTTCTTGGGCCTTGGTGCCAGGTCCGTCCTGAGTTCGTTCGTCCTTGGTGCGTTGTGGACGATGGACCAAGACCCGGGACGGACCAGGACCCAAGCTCGAGGGACCAGGACTCGCAGCTACACCGAACTGCAAATTGCGCTAGTCGTACAGGTGTGGCTGCAATGGCACCTCGCGAACTGTTTCGTTGATCGCGCGATCTTGTAAAGCGCGAGACGCGTCTCGGAGGTGGTGGCAGTCCGCAACCCTTTGAGCGCGATTGCCAGTGTTGCTACCCTACCCGCACGAATTCGCCGAAACCGATTGTGCGGAACTTGGCGGGCGGGATATCTCTTGTGCGCCGCGCGTCCTCGAGCGCCCGCAAGGGTTCGTCGATGCCCTCGGTGGTCATCTGAAACGTGCCGAAATGCATGCCGACGCTCTCGGATGCCTCGAGGTCCGCGTGCGCTTGTACCGCTTCCGCCGGATTCATGTGCACGGACTGCATGAACCAGCGCGGCTCGTACGCACCGATGGGCAGGAGCGCCAGATCGATCGAGCCAAGCCGCTCTCGGACGTCGCGGAAGAAGGAAGCGTAGGCCGTATCGCCAGCGAAGAATATGCGCGCGCCGCCAGCCACGAGCGCAAACCCGCCCCATAGGGCTCGGTTTCGATCGAGCGGATTTCGTGCGGAGAAGTGCTGCGCCGGCGTCAGCGTGATCGGCAGTGCGGAGGTCTTCGCTTCCTGCCACCAATCGAGTTCCTCGACGCGCCGAATACCGCATGAGCGCACAAGCGCGCCGTTTCCAAGCGGCGTCAGCACGAGAGGATCGAAGCGCTCCGCGAGCCTGCCGAGAGTACGTCGATCGCAGTGATCGTAGTGATTGTGACTCAGCAACACCGTCGAGATGGGCGGCAGGTCATAGAACTGTACGGCCGGCTGCCGAACTCGATGCGGTCCGAGAATATTCAGAGGACCCGCACGCTGGGAATACATTGGGTCCGTGAGGATGTTTCCTGCTGCGGTCTGGATCAGAAAGGTGGCGTGACCAATGAACGTGACGACCGCCCTCGCACCGTCCAGTCGCGGTGGCAGCCGAGCAGGTTCGTCAATCCTCGAAGGCCACGGAGTTCGTCTCTCGAGCAGCATCCGCGGAGCGGCCGAGAATGGCTGTCCGGCGAGGCCGGTGGGATTGAAGAATCGCCTGCCATCAAAATGGTCGCTCTTGGGGATCCGCATGGCGGTGTCGCTAATTTAGTCGATTCGCTCTTCACCGGCGCCGTCACTCTCGCTCCCGTTGCTTTCACGGCTCTACGTTTTTCCGGGCGCGGTCGTCCTTCGCGGCCTGAGTGACGCGATAATCGTCACACTGAGTACCAGAGCAATGACGCCCACCGACAGGCCGGGACTGATGTCGACCCATCCACTGCCGATCATCTTCGTGCCGGTAAAGACCAGGACCACCGCGAGGCCCTGCCGCAGGAACGTCAACCGCTCCAGCGCGTCAGATACGACGAAATAAAGCGAGCGAAGACCGAACATCGCCAAGACGTTCGAGCTGTACACGATCAGCGGATTCCGAGTGACGGCTAGCACAGCAGGAACCGAGTCCAGCGCGAAAACGATATCAGTCGTCTCGATCAACGCGAGCGCCACAAATAGGGGTGTTGCGGTGAGGCGCGCGCCTTCGCGGCGCCAGAAGTCGTGGCCGTGAAGCACTGGACTGACAGGAATCACGCGCGCAATCCAAGTCGAGCAGACATCACAGGCCCGCTCGACGACGCGTCGTTCGCGCTCTTCCGCGAACAGCATCCGCCATGCCGCAAGCAGGATAAGAGCCGCAAATGGGTACGTGATCCAGTGAAAGCGCTGGACGAGGGCGATCCCAGCGGTGATCATCAAGGCCCTGAAGACGAGCGCGCCCGCGATGCCCCACGCAAGGACTCGCCGCTGGTGTTCGGCGGGAACGTGAAGCTCGGAAAACACGATCACAAAGACAAAGATGTTGTCGACCGACAACGAGAACTCGAGGAGGTACGCCGCGTAATATTCGGCCGCGGCAGTCGGACCCTTCGCGGTTGCGACCCAGACGCCGAAAGCAAGCGCGACGGCTATCCAGAAAACGACGCGCGTCACATGCCGGGGCGTTGGGGACCTCCTGAACGCGTTCTCACTACTTCAATCTAGCATTGTGAAACCGTTGCGGGCGGCTTCTCACGCCTGGCCTGCGTGGAATATGTTCTTCTGCGGCACACGCCCGCGGATCATTTGGCCACCGTTCATGACAAAGGTTTGACCCGTGACGTGCGACCGATATGTCGAGATTCTCCTCGTTCACTCCGTAATTGGCGGTCATGAAATCAGACCGCTGCGCGGTTCGCTATCAGACGTTGGTATCGATCGATACCAAGGTGTGATGGACGGTCAGCCGACAGAAGAGCATCCTTCACGTAAGGAGCATGTATGTCCACGATCCATCTCCATCAAACGATGACCTCCACACCCGAGCAGTTCATCGCCGGGCTAACCGACTTCGGTCCGGGCCGCGCGAAGCTCTTTGGCAACAGTACCGACGAGTACCTCAAGGTGCATCGTCAGGGCCCCAAAGAAGCGGACGTCACCGAGGGCTCGGGCGGCATCTGGGAACGCCTGCACTACGACTGGTCCGATCCCAACCGTGTCGTCATGACGACAACCGACTCCAACCTCTGGGGCGGTCGTTCCGGCCACATCTACACTTTTACGCGTCGGCCCGACGGAAAGACCGACCTGGACGCCGTCGTGGTTCGCGACGACAAGAACATCAGGGGATGGCTGCTTGGGTTCGTGCTCCGCTTTTTCGGCAAACGCGTCCTGGGAAACGCACTCGCCAAGACTGTCGAGGTTATCGACGCTCGGAGCGCGGGAACGCGATCGGCGAAGCTTGCTTAATCCATACGACCTCGATCGCTGAACGCCAAATCGAGAGGTGCTCGACGTGACGACGAGTATCCGCGTCAACGACACGCTCCACGAACTCTCGCTGGACTCGCGAGTGACCTTTTGGGTGTCGATACCTTCGTCCAATGGATTCGTCCTGATGCCTCTGGGTAAATTGGTTCCGTGGGGCGCCGAGCGCACCAACGGGCCGGCGGAGGCAGGAGCGATGTCCAGCAGCACAAGCCAACGAATGACGATCGACGACTTCCCGCTTCGCCGTCTCGAGCTGCTGCAGCTTCGTCGCGCTCACACGTACTCGGGACGCTGGGGCAGGGAGATCATCTATGCCGACGATTACAACGAATGACGGGATGACGATTTTCTACAAGGATTGGGGCCCTCAGGGGGCGAAACCGATCGTATTTCACCATGGCTGGCCACTGAGCGGCGACGACTGGGATACCCAGATGCTCTACTTTCTGGGAAAGGGCTTTCGCGTGATCGCTCACGACCGCCGTGGCCACGGTCGATCAACTCAGGGAAGCGACGGCCACGACATGGACCATTACGCCGCGGATGTCGCTGCGGTGGTCTCACATCTCGATCTGCGAAATGCCGTACACGTCGGCCATTCGACCGGGGGCGGAGAAGCAGCACACTATGCCGCACGACATGGCCAGGGCCGGGTAGCCAAGCTCGTGCTGATCGGCGCGGTCCCGCCAATCATGCTGAAGACACCCGCTAATCCTGGCGGTCTGCCGATCGAGGTGTTCGACGGTCTCCGCCAACAGCTCGCCGCCAATCGCGCGGAGTTCTATCGAGATTTCGCGGGCGGCCCGTTCTACGGATTCAACCGCCCCGGAGCCAAGGTGTCGCAACCCGTGATCGACAACTGGTGGCGCCAGGGCATGATGGGCGGCGCCAAGGCGCATTACGACGGCATTAAGGCGTTCTCGGAGACTGATTTCACCGAGGATCTCAAGACGATCGGCGTTCCTGCGCTGGTGATGCATGGGGATGACGATCAGATCGTTCCGTTCGCCGATTCGGCTCCTCTTTCGGCAAAACTCCTGAAGAACGGGACGCTGAAGGTGTACGAGAAGTTGCCGCACGGGATGTGCACGACGCACGCCGACGTGATCAACCCCGACCTGTTGGCATTCGTCAGCAGCTGACCGCGCGTGAGGGATCCATACGAACACCTCATTTGCCTGCGATGAACTTGGTGATGATGGCGACGGCCTGTTGCGGTTGTTCTTCCATGATCCAATGCCCGGAGTCGGTGATGACGGCCCCCTGGACATCGCTCGCGACGAATTCCAGTTCCGACTTCATCGACGCTCCATATGAATGGTCGCCGCCGATCGCGAGGACGGGCATGCGAAGCTTCCCCACTTTCGCAAACAGCGCTTTGTTCTCTTCGGCATCTCCCGCGAAGGCGGCAAACTGACCGCCGAAGGCGTTGTGAATAGCGCCCGGCCGCGCATACAGCGCGGCGTAATGGCGTCGCGTGTCCTCATCGATCCCCGCAGGCTCTGCCGAGAGCTCGTTGTAGAAACGATCGAGCAGAATACGTTCTCGACCGGCCACCAGACGCTCGACATCAGGCCCGCGAAAGTTGAAATGCCAGACCAACGGGTTGACCAATTGCTTCTCCCAGGTCCCCAGTCCTGGTAGAGGCGCGTCCATGACGACCCACTTCGTAACACGATGCGGAAACTGCGCCGCAAACGCGTAGCCCACCATAATGCCGATGTCGTGCGTCACCAGGATCACCCGGTCAACTGTCAGGCGATCGAGAATCGATGCGAGGTCACGCGCTTGGCTGGTCTTCTCGTATCCGTCCTCCGGATGGCTCGAGAGCCCCATGCCGCGCAAGTCAGGCACGATCACCATGTGATCGGCCACGAGAACCTCAGCCAGCGGCTGCCACATGTCTCCGGTGTCGCCAAATCCGTGAAGTAACAACACAGCCGGGCCGGATCCCCCGGTTCGCACGTATTGCTCTGCGCTTCCGACGTGGATCATGGAGGCTTTAAACCGCGACGAGAATGGCACGATGCTCATGCAACACCTTTCTGGCCGGCCACGTGTCCGGCGCTCGGCCTTCCGAACTCCGTGCATTTTCTTCGATCGCGACAGACGCCAGTTGATAACGTGAGGATGCAATGAGTGCTGATCTCATCTTGTCGACGGCTACGGCACCAGCGCGAGGCCGCGTAGATGCTGCGGGGACGTGGCATAACCGACCGCGCGGCGCCAACTCTTCCCGCCATCATCCGAACGATGCACGCCGCGCTCATCCGCGGCCCACAACTCTCCGCCTTTCGTGCCGGTGCAGAGCAGAGGCGCGATGGTGCTCGCTGGTTCCGGCCAGCCGTCGTGGACGCGCTCCCAACGCTCTCGAGTGAGACGGCGATACACCCGGCCATCCGAGCGGCCTGCCACGTACGCGGAGTACGGTCCGGACGACGCTGATACCACGACGACCTCCGGTTGCTCGACATCGATCGCCACACTGCGCAAGTAACCGACCTCGAGCCCGTGGGTTGGCGAACGCCACGTGGCACCCGCATCGTCACTCTCGAAATATCCATCCCCTGCGGAAACACGCAACGTGTCGGGAGCCTTGTGGTGAATGGCGAGCTCGTGGGTGTCCCACGGTCCACCCGGCACGCGGTCACTCCATGTGCGGCCGCCATCGATCGTGGACACGAGCGCTCCGGCCTCGATCGCGACCCACAGTCGTTCCGGTTCGAGCGGATGGCACGCAATCCAGCGAACGTGATGAGTATCCGGTCTCGGCGGAAAAGACCATTCGGACGACGACGACAGCGTCTCCAACGTGCTGGTCTGCTCCCATGTGTTCCCCGCGTCCCCCGAGCGCCACACTTCGCTCGGCTCGGTGCCCACCCAGACCACGTCCCGGTCCGCACGGCTCGCAGTCACCGCCATGATCAGCCGGCCCGCGAGGCCGACCGACTGCCAGGACCTGCCGCCATCATCGCTTCTGAACATGCCGTCGCGGTGGGTGCCACACCACGCGCGCCCGTGAACCAGCGGATCGGCGGTCAGGCATGTGGGGCGGCCACCGATCCCGTGCGCTGCCGCGCCGGCACCCCGTTCAACGTCAATAACGACGACCTCACGATCGGTCGCAACCAGTATCAGCATGACCGCGTCCCCTTCTGATCAATTGTGCTCCCTGCGGCGGTACCAACGCCTCCCACTGCCGGGCTTCGATCCTCCCGTCGCATCCGACGTTGTTGACAACCATCCAGACATTATTTAGAATTCTAACTATTGTGACGAAAGCCGGACCGCCGCCTGCACCCGCCACGGATGGTGATCGGGCTGCGACGCTGCAATTGATCATCGCTCTTGCGCGCGCGCTCCAAGCGATCGAGCGAGCGGTGCGACCGCATCTTGTTGAGTCCGGATTGAGCTTGACCGAGTTCGCGGTGCTGGAGGTGCTGTACCACAAGGGCGCCCTGCCACTCGGCGAGATTCGCGACCGGATTCTCGTGACCGGCGCCAGCACGACCTATGTCGTGAACAAGCTCGAGGAGCGTGGACTGATACGCCGGCGCGCGTGCGCCGAGGACCAGCGAATCGTGTTTGGCGAGCTGACCGCGAAAGGACGGGCGTTGATCGACGAGGTGTTTCCAGCTCACGTGGAGCGGCTTCGCCACGTCACGGCCGGTCTGTCGGTGTCGCAGAAGCGCGACGTCAGCCGACTGCTACGCGCCCTCAGCCTGCACGCGCGCCGCACGACTGGGGAAAGAATCACGGAAGACGACTGAGGCGCGAGTCGCAAAAAATTTTGCGCCGATTGTTAGATTTCTAACTGTTTACAGGAGGTCGATCATGTCTCTCGCACCATCACTCACCCAGGCATCGCCGCTCCGCCGTGGTCGCACTGGATTCGTTGCGCTCTGGGCCATCCAAATCGCGCTCGCCGGAATGTTCCTGCTCGCCGGCGGCTCAAAGCTCCTCGGCGCACCCGCCATGGTGGGCTTGTTCGACGCTATCGGCATCGGCCAGTGGTTCCGCTACCTCACAGGGTTCATCGAAGTCGGTTCGGCGCTTGCGCTGCTGGTGCCCTCGTTCGCGGTGTTCGGTGCCTTGGCACTCGTGCCGACGATGGTCGGTGCGGTCGCCACGCACCTCTTCATCGTCGGAGGCTCGCCTGTCTTGCCGGCGATCCTGCTGCTCGGGTCAGCGGGCGTCCTCTGGGCTCGCCGAGATCAACTCCTCGGCGACCGGCCGACCGTGCGCTGACGATCTGAACCATGACCTGGATAGGAGATAGCAAGTGAAACCATCAGCGTCTCAAGCGTTCACCCGGAAAGTCGTGCATCGCACCCGTGGATATCGCCATGGTCCGATCACTCGTCTGATGAGCCCATCCGACCTGGGCGAGCGGCTCAAGCCGTTCGTCTTTCTCGACCTGTTCGAGGCGGACATGCGAGGCTTGGCGGGAAGTATGCCCGTGCATCCCCATTCGGGCATCGCGACCGTGACCGTGTTTACCCGAGGCGACGTGACGTTCGACGATCCGATCGCGGGACACGGCACGATCGGCTACGGCGGCCTGGAATGGGCGCGTGCCGGAATCGGCATGTGGCACGGCAAAGAACTGTCCGCGGGATCATCGCCTACCGTGCAGGGCTTCCAGCTGTGGATCGCCCTTCCGCCTGACCTGGAGCGCGCCGAACCAGAAGCTCAGTACA
>Ga0207691_10004434_pt1 | contig 13607 bp, 15 predicted proteins | sample KBSM13metaG_FD_184327 | JGI IMG/M metagenome (GOLD analysis project Ga0207691, IMG submission 184327) | Miscanthus rhizosphere microbial communities from Kellogg Biological Station, Michigan, USA - KBS M1-3 metaG (SPAdes) (version 2) | ecosystem: Host-associated > Plants > Roots > Rhizosphere >... | reverse complement strand
ATCAGGGCCAGCGCCCCCACCGTCACCAGCACGAGCCCGGCGCCGGCGCCGCCGGCGAGGCCGAAGGCGACGCCGCGGTTGTGGGCGAGGGTCAGGCTCAGCGGCCCCAGCACGTCCACCTGCTCGCCGATCGCGAGACGGTCCTCGACTGCCGCCTTCGCCGCCTGGTCGGCGAGCAGGACGAAAACGCAGAGGCCGCCGGCGAGGCTCCAGGCGCGGCCGGCGGCGCTCACCCTTCGATCGCGCCGACGATCAGCGCCCGAGCGACGAAGAGGACGATCAACCCGATCATCGGGCTGAGGTCAAGCGCGAAGCCCCCGCCCCCGAACGCGGGGATGAAGCGACGGAAGAAGTTGAGGTAGGGGTCGGTGACCTCGACGGTGAAGTCGAGCACCGCCCGCAGGTACGGGTTGTAGGGCATGCGGGGGACGAAGGAGGCGACGATCCGGACGAAGATCAGGATCACGTAGACGACGAAGAGAGCGCCGACGTAGTCGGCGACGTCGCCGCGGGTGAGCGCGAGCGGAGTCATTCCCGCATCCGCTCCAGTGATGCCTCGACCGCCGCCGCGAAGGCGCGCCGGGCACCCTCGCTGTCGAGCGCCTCCAGCCCCCGCTCGGTGCTGCCGCCAGGAGAGGCGACGGCTTCGCGGAGGGCGGCGGGATCGTGGCGGCGCAGCAGCTCGGCGGTGCCGATCGCGGTCTCGACGACAAGCTGTCGCGACAGGCCCGGGTCGAGCCCGTCGGCGATGCCCGCCTCGGCGATCGCCTCCACGGCCAGCGCCAGATAGGCGGGCGAGCAGCCCATCACCGCGGTCGCCGCGTCGAAGTCCTCCTCCGGGATCTCGACGATCAGCCCGAGCACGGCCATCTTCATCCAGACCAGGTCCGTTGCCGATCCGGCCGCGCAGAGAACTCCTTTGCGCACCTCAACCCCGACATTCGGCATCAGCCGCAGGATCCGGCTGGCGCCCGGCAGCGCCGCCTGCAGCTGCACGAGGGAGGTGGCGGCGAGCACCGAGACGACCTCGCGAGCATCAGCCAGCTCCGGCGCCGCCTCGTCGAGCCGATCTGGCTTCACCGCCAGCACAACGAGGTCGGCGCGGCGGGCGATCTCTTCGTTGGAGACGGCCTCTCCCCCCAACTCCGCGGCCAGCGCCTTTGCACGCCCCGAGCCGCTGTCGGAGAACAACATCTGCTCGAACTCCCCGGCCCAGCCACGCGCCATCGCCGCAGCCATGTTCCCGGACCCGATGAATCCAACGATCACGATCCGTGAGCCTAGCTGTGAACAGAGCGGGTGGGGGTGTCCTCCTCAGGACACTCAACATCGAGCCATAGCGAGATGTGTCCGGAGGAGGACACCCCCACCCGCGACCCTAAGACTGGTTGAAGAAGCCCTTGTCGATCAGCCTCGCCTTTTCCTCGGCGGAGACCTCGACGTTGCGCGGCGTCAGCAGGAACATCTTCTCGGCGATCCGCTGCATGCCGCCGTCCAGCGCGTAGGTGAGGCCGGAGCAGAAGTCGATCATCCGCTTCGAGAGCTCGTGGTCGGCGGTCTGCAGGTTGAGGATCACCGGCACCGAGCGTTTGAACTGGTCGGCGACCTGCTGGGCGTCGTTGAAGTTGCGGGGGATGACCAGGTGAACCTGGATGTCGCCGCCGTTGCCGCCGTTGTCGACCGGGCGCAGCGTGCGGGTGCGGCTGGCGGCGATCGGCTCGTCGTCGGCGAAGATGTCGTCGATCTCGTCGCGGCGAGGGCGCCGCGAGGTCGGCAGGCGCCGCACCGAGGAGCGTCCTTCGCCGCGTTCGCGCCCTTCGAGGACTTCCTCGGTCCCGGTCTCGGGCTCGAAGTCCTCCTCGTATTCGGGGCCGTAGTCGTGATCCTCGGCCAAGCCGAAGTAGACCAGCGCTCTATGCCAAGTGTCCCGTAGGGCCATCTGTCGCGTTGATTCGGCCTCCAGCGGCCGACTCCTTTACGAATTATTCCCAGATTTCGCGCAAAAAATCACACGAACAGCGCTTGCCCGAGTCGAACGAGCGTCGCTCCCTCTTCTATCGCGACCCGCCAATCCTGCGAGGTCCCCATCGAGAGGCGGCGCAGGCCGTTGGCGGCCGCCAGCTCCGCGAGGCGGAAGAAATAGGGGCGCGAGTGCTCCGGATCGGCGCTGAACGGCGGCATCGTCATCAGCCCGCCGACGGCGACCGGGCAGCGGGCGATGAACGCGGGCAGCGCCTCGGGCTCCACCCCGCCCTTTCCCTCCTCGCCCGAGACGTTGACCTCGACCAGAACCTCCGTGTCCGCCGCGGCGTGCTTCTCGAGCTGGGCGAGAACCGAGTCGGTGGCGACCGAGTGGATCAATCTGCACAGCGGCAGCACCTGCTTGACCTTGCGGCTCTGCAGGTTGCCAATGAAGTCCCAGGTGAAGGCGTCGCCCCAGCGATCGTGCTTGGCGGCGAGGTCCTGCTGGCGGTTCTCCCCCACCAACTCCACCCCGGCCTCGGCGAGCATCCCCATCTCCCCCAGCGGCACGTACTTGGTGGCGACGAGGATCTCGACCCCGTCGCCGGCGAACGCCCTCGCCTCCTCCAGGTTGCCCCTGACCTTGGCCGGATCGATGTCATGGATCAGCTCCGCCATTCTCAGGCCTCAATCCAGGCGAGTCCGCCCTGGCGGCCGGTTTTTCCCTCGTCACGGCGGTGGGAGAAGAAGAGCTCCTCCTCGCAGCTGGTGCAGAGACCGGCCGACTCGACCCGCTCCACCCCGGCCCGCGCGAGCAGCCGCCTCGCCACCTCAGGCAGGTCGAGCATCCGGCCTGCGGAGATCCCATCTCCGAGGTCGGAGAGGGCCGCCAGAACCTCCTCGCCGACCTCGTAGCAGCAGGGACCGATCCCGGGACCGATCGCCGCCGAGGTCGCTTCAACCGCCTCGGCTCCTGCCGCAATGATCCCGCCGGCGAGCCCGCGCCAACCGGCGTGCACTATCGCCACCCCCCGCGGCCCCGCCAGCGCCACCGGCAGGCAGTCTGCGACAAAGACCAGCGGCGCGATCCCGGGCTCCGACACGACATGCCCGTCCCCCTCGACCATCGTTTCCACCCTTTTGGTTGCTGGAGGAACCAAAAGGGTGGAAACGATGTCGGATCGATGCTCGATCAGGTCGGCTCCGTGAACTTGGCGGGCGAAGACGACCTGCTCGGACTCGAAGCCAAGCGCGGTGGCGAGGCGACGGCGGTTCTCGATCACGTTCTCCCCGGTGTCGTCGGTGAGGAGACCGAGGTTGAGGCTGTCGAACGGCGGGTCGCTGACGCCGCCGAGGCGAGTTGAAAAGGCCGCGGAGGCGCCGTCAAGTTCCGCCTGCAGCCAGCGCACGCTGTCGTGTTCTCGCCACTCCATGCCGGAAACAAAGCAGAAGCGCGCTTCAGCCGGCCCGCGCCGCCTCCAGCGCCGCCGCCAGCTCCTGGTCGCGTCCCGAGATCTCCCCTTCCAGCTTGCGCCGGCGAGCGGCCCGCAGGCCACGGCCGATCGCGGGTCCCTGGGGGACGCCGGCGGCGATCAGGTCGCCGCCGTCGATCTCGAGCTCGACGTTGCGCCAGACGGTCAGGTACCGGTCGAGCCAGGACGCTCCCATCGCCCGCGCCAGGATCAGCTCGACGGGGTCCCGCCGCTCGGCCAGCTCGACCGCCTCAGCGGGCTTCGGCGGCCACATCGAGGCGAGCACGTCCTCGGAACCTTCCGGTCCCAACGCCGCGGCGATCAGCGCTTGCTCCCGCGGCACCAGCTCGTCCCAGCGAGAGGCCTTGAGCAGGTCGTCGACCGCCTCCATCAGCTTGACCCCGTCCTTGCGGAGATCGATGATCCCCCAGCCGGCGAGCAGGCCGAGGCCGACCCGGCCGCTCGGTTCGGCAGCCAGGCGCTCGAGCTCGGCGCGACGGCGGGTGGCGGAAACAATCGAGAGGTCCGCCTGTCGGAGCAGCCGGTCGGCCTCGGGCTCGAGCGCGAAACCGAAGCGGGACGCGTAGCGGGCGGCGCGAATCGCCCGCGTCGGGTCGTCCACGAAGGAACCCTCGTGGAGAACCCGCAGCAGGCCCCGCTCCAGGTCCTCGCGGCCGCCGTGCGGGTCGATCAGGCGCACCTCGCCCGCGAGCGGAACCGCCATCGCGTTGATCGTGAAGTCGCGGCGATCGAGATCCGCCTCGACGCTCGCCGCCGGCGTGACCTCGGGAAGCGCGCCGGGATGGGGATAGGTCTCGGTCCGCGCGGTCGCGATGTCGACCTCGTGCCCCTCGACCTCGACCTTGACCGTGCCGAAGCGATCGTGCTCGGCGCTCGCCCCGCCCAGCCGCCCCGCCAGCTCCCCCGCATCGCCCAACACGACCAGGTCGACGTCGGCACGCGGGCGCCCCAGCAGCAGATCGCGCACGGCTCCGCCGACCAGGTACACGGGCTCCTCGGCCGCGCCTTGCACGAGATCGAGCTCCGGGTAAGCGCGCCGCAGCATTGCTGCCAGATCGGTCATCCAGCGCCTACGATGACCGCTCTCGCGGATGGTCGGCAACTAGGGAGAGTGAGATACGGCACGACGCGGCCCATCCGGTTTTGAGCACACCCCAATGGGGCAAATGTCGGCTGCGGTTGCCGATGCCCGGGTCAACTACAACCGCACAGCAATGCCGTCGGCCGCCATCCGCTCCTTCGCCTCGCGCACGCGATAACGGCCGTAGTGGAAGATCGAGGCGCAGAGGACGGCGTCGGCGCCACCGCCGGTGACCGCCTCGCTCAGGTGCGAGAGCTCGCCGGCGCCGCCGGAGGCGATCACCGGCACGCTCACCGCGTCCGCCACCGCGCGCGTCAGCTCGAGGTCGTAGCCGTCGTTGGTGCCGTCGCGGTCCATGCTGGTCAGCAGCACCTCCCCGGCCCCGCGCTCGACCGCCTCCTCGGCCCAGCTGACGGCCCCGCGCCCCTCGACCCGCACCCGGCCGCCGTTGACGTAGACGCCCCAGCCCTCCCCCTCGCGCTTGGCGTCGATCGCGATCACCACGCACTGGGCGCCGAAGTGGTCGGCCAGCTCGGTCAGAAGCTCCGGCCGCGCCAGCGCCGCCGAGTTGACCGAGACCTTGTCGGCGCCGGCGTCCAGCACCGCTTGGGCGTCTTCCACCGAGCGGATGCCGCCGCCGATCGTGAAGGGGATGAAGACGTTGTCCGCCGTGCGCCGTGCCAGCTCGACGATCGTCTCCCGCTGTTCGTGCGAGGCGGTGATGTCGAGAAACACCAGCTCGTCGGCCCCCTCGGCGTCGTACCGCTCGGCCAGCTCCACAGGATCCCCGGCATCCCGCAGCCCAACGAAGTTCGTCCCCTTGACGACGCGCCCGCCGTTGACGTCGAGGCAGGGGATGACGCGCTTCAGTGCCATGGAATAAGCGTAGAGGGAGGGTGTCGGTGGGGGTCCCTGGGAGCACCTCCGCCGGGTGGATCGGGATTGGCTGGCGCCTCAAAGGCTTTTGGCCCGGCTCCATGCTGAGTACCCAGGGACCCCCACCGACACCCTCCTATCGCAGGGCTTCGATGGCTTCGGCGACGGTGAAGTTCTTCTCATAGAGAGCGCGGCCGACGATCACGCCTTCGAGGTTCGGGGTGACGCGGCCGAGCACTGCCAAGCGCTTGAGGTCTCCGAGGTGGCCGACGCCCCCGGAGGCGATCACCCCAGCCGGAGTACTGGTCGCGATCCGGCTCAACTCGCTCACCGCGGGACCTTCCATGGTCCCGTCGACATCGATCTCGGTGCAGAGAAAACGGGCCACACCCCTTTCTCCCAGCTCTCTCACGGTCTCCTCCACGTCCCTCTCCGTCGCCTCGGTCCACCCACTTAGCGAGACCTTTCCCCCGCGCGCGTCCACGGAGACCACAACGCGCTCGCCGTGCTCGGCCACAACCGTGTCGAGGAAATCCGGGTCGCGCAGGGCCGCGGTGCCGATGACCACACGTGTTGCCCCGGCCTCCAGCAATGCAGCGACCGATTTCGCGTCGCGCAGGCCGCCGCCAACCTGGAAGGGGCAATCCACCGCAGCCGCGATACGGCGGACTGCATCGAGATTTTGGGGCGAACCTGCTTTCGCGCCGTCGAGATCGACCACGTGCAGGAACTCGGCTCCTTCCCCTCCCCAGCGGGCTGCCGCATCCACTGGATCGGCGTCGTAGACCGTCTCGTGGGCGTAGTCGCCCTGGAGCAGGCGCACCGCCTGGCCGCCGCGGATGTCGATCGCCGGGTAGAGGATCACGCCGTGGTCAGCGACTTGGCGCAGATGCCCGCGAAGTTGGAGAGCAGCCGCAGGCCGGCTGCGCTCGACTTCTCCGGGTGGAACTGGACGCCGAAGACGTTCTCGCGCTCGGCCGCGCAGGCGAAGCGGCTGCCGTACTCGGCGCTGCCCAGCAGGTCGGCGGCGCTCGGCCGCGGTGCGAAGGAGTGGACGAAGTAGAACGGCGTCCCCGAGGGCAACCCCTCGGTCAGCCGCGACTCGCGCTCCCAGCGCACCGGCGACCAGCCGATGTGGGGGACCTTGAGGCCGTCGGCGTCGAGCTCGCCCACCGGGCCCTCCAGCAGACCGAGGCCGTCGGAGCCGCCGAACTCCGTCGTCGACTCGAAGAGCAGCTGCAGGCCGAGGCAGATGCCGAGGATTGGCACGCCGGCCCCGCGCCGCTCGGCGATCAGCTCGTCGAGCCCGTACTCGCGGACCCGCTCCATCGCCCGCGGCATCGCCCCGACGCCGGGGAGGATGACGCCGTCGGCGGCCCGCACCTCGACCGGGTCGCGGCTGATCCTGGCGCTGACGCCGACGTGCTCGAGCGCCTTCTCGGCCGAGCGCAGGTTGCCCATCCCGTAGTCGAGGATCGCGATCCGGGCGCTCATTCGTTCAGCGTTCCCTTGGTCGACGGCACGCCGCTCTCCTCGGGGTCGATCGAGACGGCCACCCGCAGGGCGCGGGCGAAGGCCTTGAACGAGGCCTCGATCATGTGGTGGGCGTTGGTGCCGGAGCGGACCCAGATGTGCAGGGTCAGCTTGGCGCTGTTGGCGACGGCGCGGAAGAACTCCTCCGCCAGCTCGCTGTCGAAGCCGGCGATCGAGACCACCGGCAACTCGGCGGCGAAGTCGCAGTAGGGGCGGCCGGAGATGTCGATCGCGCACTCGGCCAGGGACTCGTCCATCGGCACCAGGGCCGAGCCGTAGCGGCAGATCCCGGCGCGATCGCCGAGCGCCTCGTCCAGCGCCTGCCCGAAGACGATGCCGACGTCCTCGACCGTGTGGTGGGCGCCGGTCTCGAGGTCGCCGTCCGCCTCGACCTTCAGCCCGAGGCGTCCGTGGCGCGCCAGCAGATCGAGCATGTGGTCGAGGAAGCCGACGCCCGTCTCGGCGCTCGCCCCGCCCCCGTCGAGGTCGAGGGAGAGCCGGATCCGGGTCTCGGCCGTCTGCCGCTGCTTTTCGGAGGTCCTGCTCATCGCCTAATCATCGCTGACTCGCCATGGACGGGGAAGCCCTCCGCCCGGGCGAGGGCGTTCACGTGCGGCGCCAGCTCGGCCGCGGAGCCGTCGATCTCGACGTTGGAGATGCGCCGCCGGAAGGCGCCGGGGCCGAGCGGCCCCGCGTAACGGCCCGCGCCGCCGGTCGGCAGCACGTGGTTGGAGCCGGCGAGGTAGTCGCCGAAGGCGGTGGCGCCGTGACGGCCGACGAAGACGCAGCCGGCGGTGACGACCCGGTCGGCGAGCAGCGCCGCGTCCGTCTCCAGCAGCTCCAGGTGCTCGGGCGCGTAGGCGTTGGCGAGGGCGATCGCCGCCTCGGCGTCGGGCACCCGCACGAGCGCCAGCGGCGCCTCGCTGACGCTGGGACGGGAGGCGGCAACGGCTTCGCTCGCCTCGGCTATCGCCTCCAGCACCCGCTCCTCCACCGCCACCGCGACCAGCGGGCTTTCCGGCCCGTGCTCGGCCTGGGCGCAGAGGTCGAGCGCCGCCCATTGCGGGTCGGTGTCGTGGCCGGCGATCAGCATCAGCTCGGAAGGGCCGGCGAGCGAGTCGATCCCAACCTGGCCGTAGACGGCGCGCTTGGCCTCCCGCACCCAGGCGTTGCCCGGACCGGCGATCACGTCGACCGGCGCGATCGTCTCGGTTCCGTAGGCGAGGGCGAAGATCGCCTGCGCCCCGCCCATCGCGTAGACCTCCTCGACGCCGCACAGCGCCGCGGCGGCGAGCACGAGCGGGTGGACGCGGCCGTCGGGGCCGGGCGGCGAGGCGACGGCGACGCGCTCGACCCCCGCCACCTGGGCCGGGATCGCGCACATCAGCAGCGAGGACGGGTAGGCGGCGCGACCACCGGGCGCGTAGACCCCCGCCGCCCCGACCGGCACCTCCCGCAACCTCACCTTCTGCCCGGCGGCAAGCTCGACGGTGCTGCCGGAGCCGATCTGGGCCTCGGCGACCTGACGGATGTTGGCCGCCGCTGCCTCCATCGCCGCACGCAGCTCCGGCTCGACGACCGCGAGGGCGGCCTCGGCGTCGGCGGGATCGACCCGCAGGCCCTCCAGCGCCGCGCCCGGGGCGTCGAAGCGGCTCGTCAGCCGCAGGACCGCCTCGTCGCCCCCGCTCCGAATCTCGGCTGCGATCGGCGCCACGTCGACCTCCGGCGCCGCCTCGGCGGCCCAGCCTCGCAGGCTCGCGGCGGTCGCCGCCGGCCCCTCCCAGTCGAAGCCGCGGACCCTCATCGGCCGCTCGCCTCGCGCAGCTTCGCGGTCAGCTCGTCGATCTCGGCGGCGCGCAGTTTGTGGGAGACGCGGTTGGCGACGAAGCGAGCCGTGCACTCGACGATCTCCTCGCGGACCTCGAGCTCGTTGTCTTCCAGGGTGCGGCCGGTGGCGACGAGGTCGACGATGCCGTCGCCGAGGCCGACCAGCGGCGCCAGCTCCACCGAGCCCTTGACTTCCACCAGTTCGACCTGGCGACCGGTCGACTCGAAGTAGCGCTCGGCGATCCGCGGGTACTTGGTCGCGATCCGCATCCTCCCCAGCCGCCGCTGCGCCTCCGCCAGCCGGTCGTTGCCGGTGCGGGCGGCCAGGACCATGCGGCAGCGCCCGTAGCCGAGGTCGAGCAGCTCGTAGACAACGCGGTCGGACTGCTCGAGCAGGACGTCCTTGCCGGTGATGCCGACGTCAGCGGCGCCCGCCTCCACATAGGTGGGGACGTCGGAGGGGCGCACGGTGACCAGGGTCACGCCGCTGGTCTCGAAGATCAGCGAGCGCGAGCCGCCGCGCAGCTCGGCGGTGTCGATCCCGACGGCGTCGAGGACGTCGAGCGTTTCCCCGAAGAGGGCGCCGCGGGGCACCGCGATCTTCAGCGCGCTCACGGTCGGTCCCTCCCCTGCTCCTCCAGCTGGGCGGTGTGGACGCGCTCGAGGTAGAGCCCGAAGCCGGCGGCGGAAAGGTCCAGCCCGAAGCGCTTCATCAGGCCGTCGTAGCGTCCGCCGCCGCCGAGGACGTGGCCGAGGGCCGGGTCGTAGACCTCGAGGATCGCGCCGCTGTAGTAGCCGAGGTCGCGCAGCAGGCCGAGGTCGATCTGGACCCTGTCGGCGGCGCCCCGCCGCTCCAGCTCCTCGTAGGTCTCGCTGAGCCGGGCGATCGCCCGCTCGACGGCCTCCCCTCCGAGCCCGCGCGCCTGCTCGAGCACCTCCCTGCCGCCGCGCAGCTGCGTCAGCGCCACGCAGGTCTCGACCCGCTCGGAGCCGATCCCCGCCTCTCCCAGCTTCTCCTCGAGCCCGACGAGGTCGTGTGTGGCGAGGCTGACGAGGACCGAATCCCGCGCCTCGCCTACTACCCCCAGCTCCTCCAGCAGCTGCCGGTAGAGGTCGGCGTCGCCGAGCCCGATCACCGCCCGCCCGAGGCCGGCGGCGTCGAGCGCCGCCTCGAGGACCTCGATCACCTCGACCGTGCCCTCGGGCGCCGGCACTCCGATCAGCTCGACGCCGGCCTGCTCGAACTCGCGCAGCTGGCCGCTCTGGGGACGGACGGCGCGGTAGGCGCTGGCGAGGTAGCAGAGGCGAAAGGGGGGCTCGGACTCGGTGAAGCGATCGGCGACGAGACGGGCGATCGGAACGGTCATGTCCGAGCGCAGCGCCAGCAGCTCGCCGCTCTCGTCGAAGAAGCGATAGGTGCGGGAGGCGCGGCCATCGCCCCGCGCCAACACCTCCTCGTACTCGATCGCCGGCGTCGCCACCTCGCCGTAGCCGCGGCCTTCGAAGACCTCGAGCAGGGCCTGTCTGAGCCTGCGCAGCTCGCGCATCTCGTCGGGCAGCACGTCTCGGGTTCCCGGTGGGATCGGGTGGATCATCGGCCTGACCTTACGCGGGTGGTGGAGATTCCCCTGCTAAGCGGGGACCTCCGCAGAAACCCGTTCGATCTGGGCGCCGAGTCCGCGCAGGCGCTCGTCGATCTGCTCGTAGCCGCGGTCGATTTGGCGGATGTTGCCGATCTCCGAGGTCCCCTCGGCCGCCAGCGCGGCGATGAGCATCGCCATCCCGGCGCGAATGTCGGGGCTCTCGACCCGCTCGCCGTGAAGCCGGCTCGGACCGCTGACGATCGCCCTGTGGGGATCGCAGAGCGTGATCCGAGCACCCATCGCGACGAGCTTGTCGACGAAGAAGAGACGGTTCTCGAACATCTTCTCGAAGATCAGGACCTCGCCTTCGGCCTGGGTGGCGAGGGCGAGCGCGATCGAGGTGAGGTCGGCGGGAAAGGCCGGCCAGGGCCCGTCCTCGATCTTCGGGATCGCGTCGCCGAGGTCGGCTTCGACCTGCAGGTGCTGGCCGGCAGGGACGATCATGTCGTCGCCCTCGATCTCCGAGCGCAGCCCGAGGCGCTTGAACTGTCGCCGGACCATGGTCAGGTCGGCCGGCTCGACGTCGCGGATCCGCAGCTCTCCCCCGGTTGCCGCGGCGAGCGCCATGAAGCTGCCGACCTCGATGTGGTCGGCGCAGATCGCGTGCTCGGCGCCGCCGAGGCCCTCGGCCCCGTGCACGGTGATCACGTTCGAGCCGATCCCCTCGACGTGGGCGCCCATCTTCGACAGCAGCCGCGCCAGATCCTGGACGTGCGGCTCGCAGGCGGCATTGGAGATCCGCGTCGGGCCCGGGCACAGCGCCGCGGCCATCAGCGCGTTCTCGGTCCCCATCACCGAGGGCTCGTCCATGAAGATCTCGCAGGCCCGGAGGCCGCCGGGGGCGGAGAGCTCGATCCAGCGGCTGCCGTCGACGCGGGCGCCGAGGTCCCTGAAGGCGTCGAGGTGGGCGTCGAGGCGGCGGCGGCCGATGAAGTCGCCCCCGGGCGGCGGCATCCTCGCCTCGCCGAAGCGGGCCAGCAGCGGGCCCGCGAGCAGGAAGGAGGCGCGGATCCGCCGCGAGAGCTCCTCGTCGACGGCTCCCCCAGCGACGGCGCGGGCACAGAGGCGGACGCTGTTGTCGGCGACCCAGGCGGCCTCGACCCCGAGGTTCTCCAGCAGCGCGATCTGGGCTTCGGTGTCGCGGATCCGCGGCACCCGGTGCAGCAGCACCTCCTCCTCGGTGAGGAGGCAGGCGGCGAGGATCGGCAGCGCCGCGTTCTTGTTGCCGGCGACGGTCAGCTCCCCGGAGAGGGGGGCACCGCCCTGGATCACGAACTTCTCCATCGTTCCGGCTAGGGTAACGACCGCCCATGGGAAGACGAGTGAAGATCGGCATTGGCGTGGTCGTGGCGCTGCTCGCGCTGCTGGGCCTGAACGCCCTCTGGGTCGACGGCAAGACCGAGGAGGCAGAGGTGACGGTGCCCGGCGGGCGGATCCTCGATCTCCCCGACGGCGACCTGCAGGTGGCCGAACACGGCTCCCCTGGGGGTTCGCCGATCGTGCTGATCCACTGCTACACCTGCGCGATGGACTGGTGGGACGGGATGCTGCCCGCGCTCGAATCCGGCCATCGCGTGATCACCGTCGACCTGCTTGGCCACGGCGGCTCGGAAAAGCCCAGCGACGGCTACACCCCGCCGAATCAGGCGAAGGTGATTGCCGAGGCTCTCGATCGCCTCCAGGTGCGGGACGCGACCGTTGTCGGTCACTCGCTCGGCGGCTCCGTCGTCGTCGCCCTCAGCGAGCAGAGCCCCGAGCTGGTCGCCCGTCCCGTGATCATCGACATGCCGCCCGACAACAGCTACGACGACGGCTTCGGCCTGACGGCCGCGCTGGGATTCGCACCGGTTGTCGGGGAGGCCCTCTGGCAGGTGAAGCCGGACTTTTCCGTCCGAGACGGGATCTCGGTGGCCTTTGCACCGGGGTTCGACGTCCCCGACGCCTTCGTCGAGGACGTCAAGCGCCTCACCTATACCGCCTACGACGAATCGCCAGACGGCAATGAGCAGTTCCTCGACGAAGAGTCGCTCGACCAGCGCATGAAGGCGACCGGCAAGCCGCTGATGGTCCTGATCGGGGCCGAGGAGCAACTGATCGACGACCCGCGACGGGCGCTCGACCAATACGCCACCGGCGCCGGCGCCGAGACCCACCTGATCGCCGGAGCCGGCCACTCCCCCAACGTCGAGCGCCCCGCCCTGGTCGCAAAGTTAGTCGACAAATTCAGCAGAGAAGGCTGAGATCTGGCTAATTAGACCCAAATCCATGCCCATCCTGCAACCCTCCTTGCAGTTTCCACAAGCCGTCCGAGGGTAGACCTACAGTACGAACCCATGTTCGATGCAAAGACCAAGATCACCCACCGGCTGACCGACGCCACCGACCTCCTGATCGACTTCGCAACCCTCGGCGAGTACGGGCTGGAGCCCGTTGGGAGCGCTCGCCAGGGTTGCGCAGACCGTTCCAGTGCACCTCGTCGACCTGCGACGCGCACCCAAGCCCGAACCTCCCAGTGCAGCCTCTTGGAGGAATCCGGCCTTTTCAGAACCCGGCGCCGCCCAGGTCAGCCGGTCTGAGGTAGTCCAGGAAAACGCAGCCCGCGCCAACTCGCGGCGCGGGCTACAAGACGAAAAACCGGCGGCGACCTACTCTCCCAGGAGGTTGCCCTCCAAGTACCATCGGCGCTGAGAGGCTTAACTGCTCTGTTCGGAATGGGAAGAGGTGTCTCCCTCTCGCTATGCGCCACCGGAAATTTTGCGAAACAGCCCCGGTGGAGCTTGAAAACCGCACAAGACCTCAAGGTAAATGAATATCCGTCAAGCCCTCGACCCATTAGTACCGGTCGGCTGCGCGCATTGCTGCACTTCCACCGCCGGCCTATCAACCTGGTGGTCTACCAGGGGTCTTACTCCCTCGAGGGGATGGGAGAGCTTATCTCGAGGACGGCTTCCCGCTTAGATGCTTTCAGCGGTTATCCGTTCCATGCGTAGCTAATCTGCGATGCCCTTGGCAGGACAACAGATACACCAGAGGCATGTTCATCCCGGTCCTCTCGTACTAGGGATGACTCCTCTCAACTCTCCAACGCCCACAGCAGATAGGGACCGAACTGTCTCACGACGTTCTGAACCCAGCTCGCGTACCGCTTTAATGGGCGAACAGCCCAACCCTTGGGACCTACTCCAGCCCCAG
>Ga0207691_10004433_pt1 | contig 13607 bp, 14 predicted proteins | sample KBSM13metaG_FD_184327 | JGI IMG/M metagenome (GOLD analysis project Ga0207691, IMG submission 184327) | Miscanthus rhizosphere microbial communities from Kellogg Biological Station, Michigan, USA - KBS M1-3 metaG (SPAdes) (version 2) | ecosystem: Host-associated > Plants > Roots > Rhizosphere >... | reverse complement strand
CGGAATCTACGGATCGGTCTACGTCGGGAGCCTGAACGTCTTCGGCGGATACCTTCGCGGCAAGGACAACCTCGAGATCTTCAACCCCGAGAGCAACGTCCTCTTCGCCGCGAAGAGCCCCAGCTACAGTGCCTGGTTCGTCCAGAGCGACTACGTCTTCGCCCCTCCGTTCCAGGCGTCCGTGCGGTATGAGCAGCTCACTCCGGGCGATTCCACCGCGCGGCTGAGCAAGATCTTCACTGCCAACTTTAGCTTCCTGGCGTACGCCAACATCAAACTGATGCTCGAGTACAACGGCGACCTCGTCAACAACAAGAACTACACGTTCACGACCGTCCTCCGGGCGGCGTTCTAGAAGGAGCCCACGTCATGCGAAGGTCTGTCCTCGTTCTTTTCGCCCTCACCGTCGCGTTGCCCATGGCCGCGGGCGATCTCCACGGAAAGGTCGTCTGCAAGGGTGTGCGGGACTGCGCCGACGCCGTCGTCTACGTCGGCGCCATCGCCGGCAAGAGCTTCCCGGCTCCCAAGGATCATGCAAAGATGGACCAGAAGAATCTGGTCTTCAGCCCGCACATCCTTCCGGTGCTCGTCGGTACCACCGTCGACTTCTTGAACTCGGACGCGGTTCTCCACAACGTCTTCACGCCCGAGGCCTGCGCCGAGAAGTTCAACCTCGGCACCTGGCCGCAGGGCCAGACGAAGAGCTACACGTTCGCGAAGGAATGCGCGGCGGTCCTCCTGTGCAAGGTGCACCCCGAGATGGAGGCCTACGTCGTGGCGGTTCCGACGCCCTACTTCACGTCGGTCAAGGCGGACGGGAGCTTCCACATCGGCGACGTGCCGGACGGCAGCTACACCGTCAAGATCTGGCATCCGAAGCTCAAGGCCGCCGAGAAGCCCGCCACCGTGGCCGGGGCCACCGAAGTCGACTTCGAGATCGCGAAGTGAGACGTGGCGGATCTCAACCACGAATGGCTCGAGCGTAATTTCCCCTGCAAGTGGGCGTGTCCGGTCCACACGGAGGCGGGAAAGTACGTCTCGATGATCGCGCAGGGCCGGTACCGCGAGGCCTACGCCGTGGCGCGCCGGCCCAACCCTCTCGCGTCGATCTGTGGGCGCATCTGCGCCGCCCCCTGCGAGGGCGTCTGCCGCCGCGGTGAGATCGACGCGCCGATCTCCATCCGGGCTCTCAAGCGCTTCGTCACCGAGCGATTCGGCGTGGAGAGCATGATCGATCTCTCCGTCCTCGCCGAGATCTACGGCCGCCGCGAGAAACGCCACGCCGAGCGCGTGGCCGTCATCGGATCGGGTCCCGCGGGCCTGGCTTGCGCGCACGACCTCGCCCTCATGGGATATCCGGTCACCATCTTCGAGGCGGCCCCCGTCGCGGGCGGCATGCTGCGGCTCGGCGTCCCGGAGTACCGGCTGCCGCGGGCGCTGATCCAGCTCGAGATCAACGCGATCCTCTCACTGGGCGTGGAGCTGACGACGAACGCGCGCCTGGGACACGAGTTCACGCTGGCCGACTTGAAGGAGCAGGGCTACGCGGCGGTGTTCCTCGGCGTCGGAGCGATGCGCAGCCGCGAGCTCGCCGTCGACGGGATCGAGCTCGACGGCATCCTCAAGGGTATCGACTATCTGCTCAACGTCAACCTCGGGTACAAGGTCGAGATGGGGCGGCGGGTCCTCGTCATCGGCGGGGGCAACGTGGCCCTCGACGTGGCGCGCGTGGCGGCGCGCGGCGGCGAGCAGGAGAACCTCCAACGCAATCTCTCGGTGGTCCAGGCCCTCGACGTCGCTCGCAGCGCCATCCGCTTCGGCGCCCGCGAGGTGACGGTCTGCAGCCTCGAATCCGAGAGCGAGATGCCGGCTTCGCCCGACGAGATCGAGGAGGCCCTCCGCGAGGGGATCCGGTTCCGTCATGGCGTCGGTCCGAAGCGCTTCGTCGGGGAGAGCGGCACGGTCACGGGCGTCGAGTTTCTCTCGGTGTCGCGGGTCTTCGACGAGCACGGCCGGTTCTCGCCCCAGTTCATCGAGGGCTCCGAATCGATCGTTCCCGCCGACACGGTGATCGTCTCCATCGGCCAGACCGGAGAGTTCTCGTTTCTTCGGCCCGAAGACGGAATCGAGACGCGCGGCGGGCGCATCGTCATCGATCCCGCCACGCTCGCCACCAGCGCGCCCGGCGTCTATGCCGGCGGAGACGCGGCCTTCGGTCCGCGGATCGCCATCAACGCCGTCGCCGACGGAAAGCGCGCCGCCCGATCGATCGACGAGCGCCTGCGCGGCCGGCCACGGCCGGAGTTCGACGGCGCCGTCGAGATCGACGTCCACCCGCGCTATGACCGGATGCTCGACTTCGAGGGCATCCCGCGGCAGAAGCCTCCGACGCGCCCGATCGACCGGCGCATCGGAATCGCCGAGGTGGAGGAGTGCTTCGGGGAGCGGGAGGCGCGCCTGGAGGGCCGGCGCTGCCTGCGCTGCTGGACGAACACGGCCTTCGCCGAGGGCCCCGATGCCGGCACCGAGTGCATTCTCTGCGGCGGCTGCCAGGACATCTGCCCCGAGGACTGCATCGAGATCGTCCCCGCGGCAAGCGTGCGGTCCCTGCCTTCCGACGCGCGCGAGCTCGCCCCGATTCTCGTGGACGGCCGGAGAGAGGGATCCATCCTGATCAAGAACGAAGAGGTCTGCATCCGGTGCGGGCTCTGCGCGGCGCGGTGCCCCGCCGGAACCATCACGATGCAGAGCTTTCACACGAGGGAGGAAGCCATTGCCTGACCCGCCCGAAGTCTCCCTGGACGAGAAGGACCCCGTCCTGCGCGACCGCCGCGATTTTCTGACCCGCATCGGGCTGGGCGCGTGCACCGCCGCCGCGGTCGGCTCGGGGCTCGTCACGCTCGACTTTCTCGAGCCCAAGGTGCTCTTCGAGCCGCCCACGAGCTTCCGGGCGGGAAGCCCCTCGGACTACCCGGACGGGACCGTGCGGTTCAACAAGGAAGAGAAGGCCTACGTCATCGGCTGCCCCGGCGGGGTGTATGCCCTTTCCGCCGTCTGCACGCACCTCGGCTGCATCACGCGGTTCCTGTCGGACCAGAACGTCATCGCGTGCCCGTGCCACGGCAGTCGCTTCGACCTGGAAGGCAGCGTCGTGGAGGGTCCGGCGCCCCGCCCGCTCCCGTGGCTCGAAGTCGGAATCGACCCGTCGGGACTGCTGGTCGTGGACACGGCGATCACCGTTGCCCACGGAAAGGTCTTCAAGGCGTGACGATGCCTGCTCTCGACACCGCGTTCCGGAGGCTTCGCGAATCGGACGTCTACCGCTCGATCGTCCGCCACGGCGCCGCCTCCACGAATCGCAACCGATCCCTCCTCGTCTTCGAGAATCTGTTCCTGCACGTGCACCCCGTCAAAGTGCGCGAGAAGACGCTCCGCTTCACGCACACGTATTGGCTCGGCGGCATCGCCCTCGCCTGTGCGCTGATACTGACGGCGACGGGCGTTCTGCTCATGTTCTATTACCACCCGTCCGTACCCCAGGCCTATCGCGACATGAAGGAGCTCGAGTTCGTCGTCGACAACGGACTCTTCCTGCGGAACATGCATCGCTGGGCCGCGCACCTGATGGTCTTCGCCACCTTTCTCCACATGATGCGCGTCTTCTTCCACCGCGCTTACCGGCCTCCCCGTCAGTTCAACTGGGTGATCGGCGTCGTCCTGCTGATCGTGACCCTCCTGCTGTCCTACACGGGCTACCTGCTGCCGTGGGACCAGCTCGCCTTCTGGGGCGTCTCGGTCGGCACCAACATGGCGAAGGAGGCGCCGCTCGTCGGCGAAAAGTCGCGCTTCCTCCTGCTGGGAGGCAACATCGTCTCCGAGAACGCCCTGCTCCGCTTCTACGTGCTCCATTGCGTCGTGCTGCCGGTCGCCCTCCTGCTCATGCTCTCGGTGCACATCTGGCGCGTTCGCAAGGACGGCGGCGTGCAGGGGCCGCCCGAGGAACCGCCGCAGCGAGAGGAGGTCCGATGAGCCCGCTCCCGCCGCTCGATCTGATCGAAAGCGCCGATCCCCTCGCCACGCCCCGCCGCGTGGCTCTGGTACGGCCGGATCGCCGGCCGGCCGTCCGCACGACCGACGAGAAATACGTCATGACCTTCCCGAACCTGATCGTGCGCGAGGTCATACTCTTTCAGCTGGTCGTGGTCGGCCTGGCGCTCGCGGCCATCGCCTTCGATGCGCCGCTCGAGGGAATCGCCAACCCTCTCGAGACGCCGAACCCGGCCAAGGCGCCCTGGTATTTCCTGGGCCTTCAGGAGCTGCTGCACTACTTCCCGCCGGTGGTCGCGGGAGTGCTGATGCCGACGCTCGTGATCGTGGCGCTCGTCGTCATTCCGTATGCCCGCATCAATCAGACCGCCGGGCCGCTTTGGGCGGGGGCCGGGCCGCGCCGGGCGCTCGCCCTGGCCGCCGCCACGGGTGCGGTCGTCGCCCTCTTCGGAGTCTTCCAGTGCTGGCCGATCGCGGTGCCGACGGCGGGGATCGCGCTGGCGATGTTTGCGGCTCGCCGAGGCGAGCAGGGGGGAGCGTTCCGCCGCCTCCTGGCCAAGGTGACGCTGCCGGAGTGGATCATGATCTGGTTCGCGGTCGTCGCCACCATTCTGACGGTCATCGGAACGTTCTTCCGCGGCCCGGGCTGGTCCTTCGTCTGGCCCTGGAGCCACCCCTTGGCGTTCTAGAGGAGACGCAGAATGCCGCTACGCCGATTCTTCGCGCTGACGAGCGTCGCCTTCCTGGTGGTTCTGGCGATCTCACCGGCAAAGAACGCGCTGCGGCCCTACCGCGCCTTCCAGAGGAAGTTCGCGGCTCTCGGTGCGGTCCGCGCCCGAAGCGCGCAGCAGTCGAAGCAGTACGCGCGGCGCCCGATCGCGATCCACCAGATCTGGCTGCCGGGCCTCGACAATCGCGTCGATCGCTGCACGACGTGCCATCTCGGCGTCGCCGATCCCGTCATGAAGGCCGCACCGAGCCCCTTCACCCTCCATCCCTGGACGCCCCACACGCCGGGAGACTTCGAACGCTTCGGCTGCACGTCCTGCCACGCCGGGCAGGGACCGGCGACGACCGAAGGGCAGGCCCACGGCACGGCCGCGGACGCCGGTGCTCCGCTGCTCCCGGCCACCTACATCGAGGCCGGCTGCGGCCGCTGTCACGCGGCGGTGCGAGTCTCGAACGCCCCCCAGCTCTCGCAGGGCCGCGCAATCATGGAGCGCTACGGATGTTTCGCCTGCCACAGCATGCGCGGCCGGGAGGCGTTCCGGTCCGAGGCGCCCCCCCTCGCGTCCGAGCCGGTCAAGACCGGAGCCGAATGGCTGCGCCGCTGGCTCAAGAAACCGCGCGATGTCGATCCCAACGCGACGATGCCGAACTTCCAGCTGACGGAGCGGGAGATCGAGGAGCTCTCGCACTACCTCTTCGGTCAGGAAGTGCCCGAGGAGCTCGCCCGCCGCGTCAAGGCCGCGGGCGACGAGCCGCCGGGCGACGCCGCCAACGGCAAGAGGCTCTTCGCCGAGTCGCGCTGCATCTCCTGTCACACGGTCGAGGGCAAGGGGCAGGGCTCGGCTCCCGAGCTCTCGAAGATCGCCTCGGCGGCGAGCCGTGGGTGGCTGCTCGCTTACGTCCGCGATCCGCACGCCTTCAACCCCCGCACGCCGATGCCCCAGTACCACTTCGCCGATTCGGAGTCGCGCGATCTCGTGGCCTACATGGAAGACGAATTCCGCGATTTCGACGCCCCGAAGGAGATCCTGGAGCCGCTGCGTGTCAACCGCACGCTCGCGGAGGCGGGAGAGAAGACGTTTCGGCGATACGGCTGCTTCTCGTGCCATGGTGCTCAGGGAGCGCGGCCGGCGGAGAAGTTCGGACCGGACCTCGACGGGATCGGCGACAAGAGGGCCGCCTTCCTCGACTTCGGACGGCGCACCGACCTGCCGCGAACGCTGACGGCCTGGCTCGCCGCGAAGGTGGCGTCGCCGCGCTCGTTCGCGAAGGGATTGAAGATGCCCTCGTACGGGTTGAGCGCCGAGCAGACGCGAGCGGTGGTGACGGCCCTGCTCGGCTTCGGCGCGCAGGCCGTTCCCGAGGCCTACCGCGTCGTCCCGGCCAGCCTGCCCGCGCCCATCCCGGCGGGACGCGTGGGGCAGCTCGTCGACCGCTATCGCTGCCTCTCCTGCCACCAGATCGGAGACCGGGGCGGCGACATCTCGACGGCGCCGCTGACCTTCGAGGGCAGCAGAGTCCAGCGCGAGTGGCTGGTCGACTACCTCGTCCTCTCCTTCAGCATCCGGCCGATCCTCACGGAGCGCATGCCCATCTTCCGCATGCCGCGCGAGGAGGCGGCCGAGCTCGCCGACGCGATCGAGACCCTCTTCGTCGACCCGCGCGTGCCCGAGGATCCGTTCCAGGGCCATCCGTCCTCGGACGCCGACGCCGTCGAGGGCGAACGGCTCTACGTGGGGCTCGGCTGCCGCGGGTGCCACATCGTCGGCTCGGGGGGCGGCTACTACGGACCGCCCCTGAACGATTCCGCGGCGCGGTTGAAGCCGGGCTGGACCTATGCGTGGCTGAAGGGACCCCAGCGCTGGCGGGCGGACGTGCGCTGCCCGGACTACGGTCTGACCGACCGGGATGCGCTCCGGTTGACCGCCTACATCGCGACCCTGCGCCAGCCCGCGGCACAGCCGAAGGGAGCGAAATGAAATCGCTGCGCATCGGGATCCTTCTCCCGCTGGTCCTATCGGCCTGCACCCGCAAGCCGGCCGCGAGCGGCCAGGCCGCGGTGCCGCAGCCTCCGCAGTCGTCCTACGAGCTCCGGCTCGGCCGGGCCACCTTCGAGCACTATTGCCAGACCTGCCATGGCGAGACGGGCGGCGGCGACGGTTTCAACGCATTCAATCTCGACCCTCGCCCGCGCGACCTCTCGGATCCCGCGTTTCAGAATAAGAAGACGGATGCCGATCTGAAGGACGTGATCCAGCGCGGCGGTGCGGGCGTCGGCCTCTCGTCCCTGATGCCGCCCTGGGGGAAAACGCTCTCCGGCGATCAGGTCGATCAGACCATCCTGTACCTGCGTACCCTTCGGAAGCGCTGATGGCGATGTTCCGATACCCCGCCGCGTTCCTCGCCCTCCTGCTCGCACCCGCGCTCGTCGCGCAAACCGCCGACCCGGCGAAGTCGGCGCTCGTTCTCCTCTCGGGGACGGATTGCACGCTGAGCCTGGACGGGGAGAAGGCCGCGGACCTTCGCGCCGACGAGCCCGTCAGGCTCGAGGTCCCTCCGGGTGACTACGTCCTGTCGGCGGTCGCCGGCGACGGCCGGAGGTGGTCCAGGGTCCTTCGGGTCGAGGGTGCCAAGACGATCGTGCAGGTCGAGTTCTCCACGTCCACGGCCCCGTCTACGGCCGCCCCGCCCGCCGCGGCCGTTTCCGCTCGACCAGGGCCAGTCCCAACCCCCGCCCCCGCCGCGCCGGCCGCGCGGCCGATCGGGAGCCCGGGTTTCACGTGGATCACGATTCCAGCCGGAGAGTTCGAGATGGGCTGCTCGCAGGGCGACGAGGAATGCAATCCGGCCGAGATGCCCCTCCGGCACGCTCGCGTCGAGAAGCCGTTCGAGATGATGGAAAGGCCGGTCACCGTGGCGCAGTTTCGCGACTGGGCGTCCTCCACTCAACGCCGGCTGCCGTCTCAACCCAAATGGAGCGCCGACGACGTGCCGGCGGTCAACGTGACGTGGGACGAGGCCGCCGCGTTCTGTTCGGCGCTGGTGGCTCGGCTGCCGACCGAGCTCGAGTGGGAATACGCCGCGCGCGGAGGCTCCCCGGCCCCACGCTACGGCGAGATCGACTCCATCTCCTGGTACGCCGGCAACTCGGACAAGCGGGCGCACCCCGTGGGCCTGAAGGTCCCGAACGCGTTCGGCCTCTACGACATGCTCGGCAACGTCTGGGAATGGAACGCCGACGTCTTTCGAGTCGCCCCGTCCGAAGTCCCCGGCGTGCAGGCGGGACCGCACGAGGCGCGCTCGCTGCGCGGAGGGTCATGGAGGAACAAGGCCAAGCAGATCCGCGTGTCCAATCGCGGGCGACTCGCGCCCGACGAGCGCGAGGACGATGACGGCTTCCGCTGCGTCCGCGACTCGACGGCGCGCTGATGTGCCCGACGGCGCGTCAGTACACCGCCCGCGTCTGGACAGCTCGCGGCGCTCGAGAGCGTGAGTGCCGATTCCGAGAAGTCGAACCTCATCGCGCATCCGACTTGGACACGTGTCGGACAGGTCGCGGAGAACTCTCGAATCTCTTTGAGAATTTGGTCGGGACGCCGGGATTCGAACCCGGGACCCCCTGAACCCCATTCAGGTACGCTACCAGACTGCGCCACGTCCCGACCGGTCCGCGCATTTCAGCAGGTGCGGCGGGCGCCGTCAAGGGCCGCGCTAGAATCGCGCGCATGCGCGTCCGACTCGTCTCGCAGGCCCACTTCGCGGCGGCTCACCGGCTGCATCGCGAGGACTGGAGCGAGGAGAAGAACCGCCGCGTCTTCGACAAGTGCAACAATCCCCACGGCCACGGGCACACCTACGGGCTCGAGGTGGCGGTCGAGGGCGCGATCGATCCCGAGACGGGCTACCTGATGGACTTCGGCCAGCTCAAACGCACGATCATGGACACGGTCGTGCACCGCATGGATCGCAAGCACCTCAATTTCGACGTGGACTTCCTCTCGGGCGTCAACCCGACCGCCGAGAACATCGCCGTGGGCATCTGGGGGCAACTCGCGCCGCGGGTCGCGCCGGCGCGGCTCGTCCGGGTCACGCTGCACGAGACCGATCGCAACAGCGTCGTGTACGAGGGAGAGCCGCAATGAGCGCAAACCCGCCGCCGCCACCACCGTCCCGGCGCCTCACCCGCTCTCGCCGCCACAAGATGATCGCCGGCGTCTGCGGCGGGCTCGCCGAATACTTCGACCTCGATCCGACCGTGGTGCGGGTGGCGTACGTCCTGCTCTCCATCGCCTCCGTGGCGTTTCCGGGCATCTTCGCGTACATCGTGCTCATGTTCGTGATGCCTCCTCCCGATTCGCCGCCGGCGCCCGCCGCATGACGCGGCCCCGCATCCTCGTCACCAACGATGACGGCGTCTTCTCGGAGGGGATCGAGCGGCTCGCCTCCGCGCTCGCGAAGGTCGGCGATGTCTTCACGGTCGCGCCGGACCAGGAGCGCAGCGCCGCCGGCCACTCGCTGACGCTCCAGCATCCTCTGCGCGCGAAGCGCGTCGGCGACCAGCGCTGGTCCGTCGACGGCACGCCCACCGACTGCGTCAACTGGGGCGTGCTGCACCTGCTCAAGGACGAGCGGCCGAAGCTCCTCTTCTCGGGGATCAACCTCGGCCTCAACCTCGGCGACGACGTGACCTACTCCGGAACGGTGTCCGCGGCCTTCGAGGGAACTTTGATCGGGATCTCCTCCGTCGCGATCTCGCAGGAGATCGAGACGGGCTTCACCTTCGACGCCGCGGCGTCCTTCGCGGTCCGGCTGGCCGAGCTCCTGGTGGACCGTCCTCTGCCCGCCGGGACGCTGCTCAACGTGAACGTGCCGGCGGGGGAGCCGCGCGGCGTGCGGGTCGTGCGGCAGGGTCGCCGCCGCTACGGCGAGGCCGTCATCGAGAAGAAGGACCCGCGCGGGCGGCCCTACTACTGGATCGGGGCGACGCCGCCGCAGGGCGAGCTCGAGCAGGGCACGGACCTCGCCGCGGTCGCCGAGAAGCACATCTCGCTGACCCCCCTCCACCTCGACCTGACGGATTACCGCTCGATCGAGCTCCTGAGTGGAATGGCCAAGCAGCTGGACGGTGTTGGGAACTCCCGATGAGATCCCGTTTCCTGCCCGAGGCCGTGCTGTTCCTGCTCCTGGCCATCGTGCTGGCGGCCGCGACGAACGCGCTCGCGGGCTCGCAGCGCAAGCTGAAGTGGGTCGGCTCCTACGACCTGCCGGCGGAGCGCTTGGCCGCGGCGGGCGTCGCGGCGAAACCGAGCGGAGCGGCGCCGACGAGCGCGTCGTCGAAATCCTTCCCGCCGCACCCCGACAAGGCCTGGCTCGAGATCTCCGGCGACGACGCCGCGGGACTCCATGCGGCCGGATCGACTGTCTTCCTCGACGCGCGGCGCACCAACGTGTACGAGCAGGGCCACATTGCCGGGGCGCGTCCCTTCTCCGTCTGGGAGTCCGACGTCGACGACAAGGTGAAGGCCCTCTTCCAGGAGGGCCGCGACCAGAGTCAGCCGGTGGTCGTCTACTGCAGCGGGGGAGACTGCGAGGACTCGCACACCCTGGCGCAGAAGCTCTACTTCGTGGGCTTCGACAACGTGCTCGTCTACAAGGACGGCTTCCCCGACTGGCAGAAGCGCAACCTCCCGATCCACACCGGCGCGGCACCGTGACCCCGTGAGAGGCCGCCTGCTCTCGCCCTGGCTCACGGTCCGCCTCCAGTTCGTGCTGGCGGCGTTCTTCGTCGTGGCCGGGATCGCCAAGGTGGCGGATCCGCCGGGATTCGCGCACGAGATCCACAACTTCCAGCTCGTCCCCGGCGTCGCCGTCAACGCGATGGCCCTCGTCCTTCCGTGGCTCGAGATCGTGGTCGGCTCGGCCCTCTTCTTCGGCATCGCGACGCGCAGCGCGGCGCGCATCCTCGCCGTCCTCCTCCTCGTCTTCATCGTCGCGCTCTCGATCAATCTCGCGCGCCGCCGGCCCGTGGACTGCGGTTGCTTCGGAACGTCGACGGTCGTCAAGACGACGGAGCAGCGGCTCGCGGACATGAAGCTCGCGATCGCACGCGACGTCGGGCTCCTGCTCCTCGCCGCGCAGAGCCTGGCGGCGGAGCGGGAGAGGCTTCGCCGGCGCTGACGCTGGGCCGAGCGGTCGCCGGCGTTGACGAGCGTGCGGTCATCCCGAGCGCAGCGATCGATCCTGGGCTCGACCGCTCCGTCGCCAGAACGCACGGGATCCTTCGTCGCTTCGCTCCTCAGGATGACGGCGCTTCGCGCCTCGGGACGACAGATCTTCGCGCCTCACGATGCGGCGCTTCAGTCCTCGGGTTGGCAGCGCTTCGCGCCGTCAGGATGAGAGGCGTGGGAACCTAGTACTCGAGGACCTTCTTCGCGGCCGCGACGACCTTGTCGGTCGACGGCAGGATCGCCCTCTCGAGCACCCGCGAGAACCCGACCGGCGTGAACTCCGAGCCGACGCGCGCGACCGGCGCGTCGAGGAACGGGAACGCTTCCGCCTGGATCCGCGCGGCGAGCTCGCCGCCGAAGCCGCCATGGACCTTGTCCTCGTGCGCGACGAGGACGCGGCTCGTCTTCCTGACCGACGCGAGCACCGCGTCGAAGTCGAGCGGCACGAGCGAGCGCAGGTCGAGGACCTCGACGCTCTTTCCCTCCGCCTCGAGGAGCCTCGCGGCCTCGAGCGCGAAGTGGACGGGCGTGCCGTAGGCCACGATCGTGAGGTTCGTGCCCTCGCGGCGCAGGCGAGCCTTTCCGAAGGGGACCGCGAACTCTTCCGGCACCTTCGCGCGGGCCATGGGGTTGTTGTAGAGGAACTTCGGCTCCAGGTAGACCGTGACGCCGCGCGAGCGGATGGCGGTCCGCAGGAGGCCGGCCGCGTCGTCGGCGAACGCCGGGACCACGATGCGCAGCCCGGGCAGCGTCGTCAGCCAGCCCTCGATGTTCTGCGAGTGGTAGAGGCCGCCGCCGATGTAGCCGCCGGACGCGAGGCGCACCGTCACGTTGGGGACGAACTGGCCGTTGGTGCGCCAGTACTCGTGGGACATCTCGACCATCTGCTCGGCGGCCGGCCAGAAGTAATCGGCGAATTCCGCGCCCTCGACGACCACGCGGATCGCCTCGGAGAAGCGCGAGAAGCCGTTCGCCGTGCCCATGATGAAGTCCTCGGCAATCGGCCCGTTGAAGACGCGCGCGGCGCCGAACTCCTGCTGCATGCCCTTGGTCACGTTGAAGACGCCGCCCTTGTCGCGGTAGGCGACGTCCTGTCCCCAGATGTAGGTGTCGGGGTTGCGGCGGAATTCGTCCTTCAGCGTGGCGTTGAGCGCCTGGACGAGCGACATCTCCTCGGCCTTGGAGTCGGGGTCGGCGCCGCCGCGGCCGTCGGGGAGGCCCTCGGGGTAGCGCTCGGAAATCCAGGGCTCGGGCATGACGAAGTCGTGGATCGTGGCGGGGTCCGGCTCCGGCGCGGCCTTGGCCCGGTCCGCGGCCTCCTCGTACGCGCGCTCGTTCTGGGCCTCGATCGCGCGGAGCTCCTCCTCGGAGAGGAGGCCCGTGTCGATCAGGAGCTTTCGGAAGCGGGGCAGCGGGTCCGCGGCGCGTGCGGCGGCCAGCTCCTCGGGCGTGCGGTAGAGCTCCTGCCGGTCGGAGTTCGAGTGCGAATGGATCCGGACGACGGTCGCGTGGACGAGCGCGGCGCCGGCGCCCGACCGCACGAACGCCACGGCGTCGCGCATGGCGCGGAAGGAGTCGAAGACGTCGAGGCCGTCACATTGGATGAGCTTGAGGTTCTCGAAGCCCGAGAAATTGTCGGACGCGTAGAGGTTCGCGGTCTGGTCCGACTTGGGCACCGAGATGCCGTAGGCGTTGTCCTGCACGACGAAGACGACCGGCACCTTCTCGCGCGTGGCGCCGTTGACGGCCTCGTAGAAGTAGCCCTCCGACGTCGAGGACTCGCCGACCGAGCAGAAGACGACGGCTTCCTTCCGGTACGTCTTGACCGCGCGGGCCAGGCCGACGGCGTGCTGGGAATGGTTGGAGACGGCGGAGGACACGTTCTGGATCCCGATCGCGATCTTCGCGAAGTGGTTCGACATGTGCCGCCCGCCGGAGGCGACGTCGGTCGCCTTCGACATCCCGTTCAGGAGGATCTCCTCCGCCGTGACGCCCGCGGCCACACAGGTCGTGAGGTCGCGGTAGTAGGGGAAGAGGTAGTCCCGGCCGGGCCGGAACGTCATGCCGAGCGCGAGCTGGATCGCGTCGTGGCCGGCCGACGGAGCGTGGTAGCTCCAGCCGAGACCCTGCTTGAGGTAGTTGGGCGCCTTGTCGTCGAGCACCCTCGCCAGGTGCATGAGCGCGTACCACTTTCGAACTTCCTCGCGGGAGACGCCGGCGAGGCGCGGCTCCCGCCCGACTTCGGCGATGTCCTGGGTTTCCAACTCGAGTCGACCTCCGTTCGGCGAGGTTGAAGGCGTCATTGTACCGAGTCTGTCAAAACACGCCGCGGGCGGCGCTTGTTCCGCGGTCTCCCGCGCGCTCCCTGCTATCATGGAAACCGATGCCGCCGCGCGACGAAGCCGAGCCCGCTGCGGGCCGGCGCGTCGCTGGTTCCGGCCGGCCGGCCGGGGCCGCCGGCCGCGGCGCCCACGCCGCAGATCGAGACGAGGCCCTGCGGCGCGAGATGGTCACCCGGTTCGTGGCGCCGCGCGGAGTCGACGATCCGCGGATCCTCGAGGCAATGAGGGAGGTGCCGCGCCACCGATTCGTGCCGGAGCCCCT
>Ga0207691_10004431_pt1 | contig 13609 bp, 11 predicted proteins | sample KBSM13metaG_FD_184327 | JGI IMG/M metagenome (GOLD analysis project Ga0207691, IMG submission 184327) | Miscanthus rhizosphere microbial communities from Kellogg Biological Station, Michigan, USA - KBS M1-3 metaG (SPAdes) (version 2) | ecosystem: Host-associated > Plants > Roots > Rhizosphere >... | reverse complement strand
TCGACCCGTCGTACGCGGCCCACATCGGCGCCTACGCGCCGTTCAACTCCGCGTGGGCGAACGTCGTCGGGAACACGGACCGCCGCCCTACCCCGGAGCAACTCGCCCTCATCACCGGATTGCTCGAGCGCGGACTCGAAGCCGGCGCGTGGGGTGTGTCTGCTGGCCTGGACTACAAGCCGGCGTACTACGCGAAGACGGATGAGGTCGTCGCCGCACTCTCGCCGCTGCGCTCATGGCGGACGAACTTCCCGAATCACGATCGCCTAACGCCGGAAATGGGCTTCAGCTCGCTCGCGGCGATGCGCGAGACGATCGAGATCGGCGAGCGCGCGGGTCTTGTCCCTGTCATCACCCACATGAAGCTGCAGGGGAAGGAACAGGGCAAGGCGGACAGCGCGCTCGCGATGATGCGGGCCGCCTCGACTCGCGGCGTCTATACTGCCGCCGATGTCTACCCGTACCTCGCTGGTCAGACTGCGCTCGCGGCACTGTTCATTCCGGGTTGGGCGCAGGAAGGTGGGCGCGAGGCGCTCGTGCAGCGGCTTCGCGACCCATCTGTCCGAACGCGAATCATTCGCGAGACCGAGGAAGGGCTCGTCGCGCGCGTGGGCGGTCCGGCGAATGTCTACGTCATCGGCCGCAACAAGACGGTCGCCGAGGTCATGACGGAGATGGGTGGCGTATCGCCCGGCGAAGCAATCGCCAGGATCCTCGAGGTCGACAGTCCGGGAATGATCGCGACGTTCGGCGCCGAGCCAGACCTCGTGAAGCTGATCCAGTATCCGGACGCGGCCATCGCCTGCGATTGCGGTGCGTCGCGCAGCGCATCACACCCTCGCTACTTCGGCACGTTTCCCCGCGTGCTCGGTCACTACGCGCGCGATGCCCGCTCCCTGCCGCTCGCCGATGCCGTGCGGAAAATGACCGCCCTCCCCGCGACGATGATCGGCATGGTGGACCGTGGCTTCATTGCTGTGGGCATGGCGGCGGATATCGCGGTCTTCGATTCCGCCACGGTCATCGATCACGCGACCTACGCACAGCCCACGGCGGCCTCGGATGGGATTCGCTTCGTCGTGGTGAATGGGCGCGTCGCACTGAAGGACGGCGAGCCGACGGGTGTCACCGCGGGGCGCGCCTTGCGTCGAACGAAAGCGATGCCAAGCCGGCCGATGGCCTTCCTCGCATCGCCCAACTTGCGCGCCGAAGCGGCGGATTCCGGTCGGCGGATCAGCGTCGACCTTGCGCGCGGCAAAGTGCGCGTCGAGGGCGCGGGGGCAACGCTGGACGCGATCGCGTTAGGTCTGGCTCAGACCGCCCCGAAGTGGGCGACGGCGACGGGATTCCTGCGCGACTCGGCGAATAGTGCCGAGGTCGGCTTCGTGTTGATCGTGGACGAAACCGCGGGTACACTGACGCTGCAGATGGACGGCCGGCCGACGCTTGTCGCGAGGCTCGCGAGGTGAGCCGGTTGTCATTCCGAGCGGAGCCGCGAAGCGGCGCGGGTGCCCTCTGGGCGCATGAGGAATCGCAAACGCTCGCTCGGAATGACAGCCGCTCGGAATGACGCGAACGGTCCTACGGAGGCCCCGATGGAATACGACAAGGACAAGGTAGACGACGCGGTCCTCGCGCTCATGTTCCTCACGCTGCACGACGGGGTCCGATCCTGGAAGGGATTCGACTGGGGCTCCCTTGACCGGCTTTGCGACAAGGGGTTCATCTGCGACCCAAGAAACAAAGCAAAGTCCGTTGTGCTGACCGATGATGGGCTCGCCCGCAGCGAAGCATTGTTCAATGCACTATTTGGGGTGGATGCGGGCTCGACGGACGCCCCTATCCCACCATACTGGCAACCACGAACACGGTAACATCGCACGCCCACCCGAGGGCGCGAACATCAAGACGGAGGCTCGTGTGGATTCGAAGACACGCAGCAACACCACACCTTCACGCACCGAAGTGACCCGGCGCGACTTCGTGCAACGCGCCATGGCCGGCGCGACGGTCGTGGCGTTAGGTGGCCGGAGCGCCATATTCGCTTCGCTGGACGACCGCGAGGCGGTGCTGGCGCAGGTCGGCGCCCAGCACGATGCCACCGTCAAGATGCTCCAGGACTGGATCGCCCTCCCGTCCATTGCGGCCGAGAATCGCAACTATCCGCAGGGGCCCGAGTACATGGCGAAGCTCGCGCGCGACGCCGGGTTCGATCATGTGGAAGTCGTGCCGACCGCGGGCAAATCCGGCGTGTTCGCGACGCTCGACGCCGGCGCTCGGACGTGGCTCGCGATCTATTTCATGTACGACGTGAAGCAGTTCGAGCCATCGGAGTGGAGCTCGCCACCGCTCGAGGCGCGCATCGTCGATCGACCGGGCGTCGGGAAGATCATGGTCGGCCGCGGGGCGACGAACTCCAAGGGACCCGAGATGGCATGTCTCGCGGCGCTGCACGCGTTCAAGGGCGCACGGGCGAAGCTGCCGGTGAATCTCGTGCTCGTGTGCGAGGGCGAGGAGGAGATCGGCTCTCCGAACTTCCACGAGATCGTGTTCAAGCCGCAGGTCGAGGCTGCACTGCGCAAGTGCGCCGGCATCATCATCCCGTTAGGCAACCAGGAGCTGGACGGGTCCGTGCAGGTCAACCTCGGCGCCAAGGGGATCGTGGAGCTCGAGCTCGTCTCGTCCGGCGAGAAATGGGGGCGCGGACCGAAGCTGGATGTGCATTCGAGCCTCGCGGCGCAGGTGGATAGCCCCGCGTGGCACCTCGTGCAGGCGTTGAATACGCTCGTGAAGGCGGACGGCCACACGCCGGCGGTGGAGGGCTTCTTCGACAAGGTGCGTCCGCTCACGCCGACGCAGCGGAAGATTCTCGAGGAGTCGATCCCCAAGAAGAACGAGGCGGCAACGAAGAAGGCGCTCGGCGTCCAGCGCTGGATCGAAGGCGAGTCGTGGCACGATTCGCTGGTGCGCCTAACGTCGCAGCCGACGATCAACATCGAGGGACTCGTCGGCGGCTACACCGGGGCCGGCGGGAAGACGATTCTGCCGCACCGGGCCGTCGCGAAAATAGACATGCGCCTCGTTCCCGACATGACGGCGAAGGAGACGCTCGCGCTGCTCAAGACGCATCTGCAGAAGAAGGGCTTCGGCGATATCGAGGTGAACATGACCGGCGGCTACGACCCGACCGAGACTCCGGCCGATGCGCGGCTCGTGCAGGCGATGATGGCGACGTACCGCAAGGGCGGCGTAGACCCGGTGCTCTGGCCGCGGCTCGCGGGATCGTGGCCGGGCGCGACGTTCACTGGGGCACCGCTCAAGTTGGCGGCGGGCCAGTTCGGCCTCGGACACGGCGCCGGTGCGCACGCGCCTGACGAGTACTGGCTCGTGGAATCCGCGAACCCGAAAGTCGCCGGCATGGACGGCTCGGCGCGCTCGTTCGTGGAGCTGTTCTATGCGCTGGCGTGACGAATCCCTATGAAAGCACAAGAACGCGACGATCTGCTTCGAGTATTGGCGGCTCGCTTCGAGAAGAACATGCATCGCCACCACGGCGTGGGATGGGCCGAGGTTCGTGCGAGGCTCGAGAGTAACCCCGGTGCGCTGAAGTCGCTTCTTGCGATGGAGGCGACCGGTGGGGAACCGGACGTGATTGGTCAGGACAAGGGAACAGGGCGCTTCACCTTCATCGACTGCTCGATCGAAAGCCCGACCGGTCGCAGAAGCCTCTGCTACGACCGCGCAGCCCTGGACTCTCGGAAACAGAACAAGCCGCAGGGCAGTGCTGTCGAGCTGGCCGCTGAAATGGGCATCGACCTGTTGACGGAAGAGCAATACCGAGCGCTGCAGACGTTGGGCGAGTTCGATAACAAAACGTCCAGTTGGATCGAGACGCCGTCGGATGTTCGCTCGCTCGGTGGAGCCCTCTTCTGTGACCGGCGCTATGGCAGGGTGTTCGTGTATCACAACGGGGCTGAGTCGTACTACGCCGCGAGAGGGTTTCGCGGCTCGCTGTCCGTGTGAGCACGGTGACAGCTTCGCACCGGCTGCCCGGCCCACCGGTAGCATCAACGGAGGCACTTTGGACGCTGGCCGTCCGCTACCCGCCGTCCGGTCAACATCGCTTGACGGACCCGCGTCCAAAGCACCATTTGAATGGAGTCTCAGGCCCATAGCGCGCCAACACCACGCGAGGGAGAGCACATGCCCAGTCTGGACCGGCCGGCTGCAGAAGAGCAGATCGAGCGCGCATTACTCGCGGAGTGGGATCCTCTGGGCGTCGCGAGCGCGCCCGGCGAGCACCCCGAATATCATCCCTACGCGCACGAGATCTACAACCTGTTGGCCCGTGGGGCGTCGGATACGCAGATCACCCGCTACCTGCATCGCACCGAAGACGGTGAGCTCGGCCACCCGGAACTGGCGTCCCACGATCTTGGGCCGCTGGTGACCCACCTTCGGACGATCGAGCGCCAGATGTAGCCCGTGAGCGAGCGTCGCGATGACGAGCGCGGCGAGCACCAGCAGCGCCGGGACGGTGAAGGTGGTTCGAGTGAGATCCTCGGTCACTCCAGGAAGCGCGACACCTCCGCAATCTCCGACCTCGCCGCGAGCACCGCAACGCGATGCACGCGCGCTTCATCTTCCGCCGCCAACCGCAGCACGTCTGTAACGAACGTCGTCTCCGCGACGATGCTGACGCGTGCGAACCCAAGGCCGTCCATCACATTCGATAGCCAATCAGCGAACGCGACCCCTCGCGGTATTCGCGGGCAGATCACGAGAAAGCTCGCAGACAACAAGGCGATGAGCTCGAGCGCTGCCGGATTGTTGAACTCCGCCGTCAGCAGCACCACCACGGCGCCACATCCCGCGCGCAGATACTCCGTCTCCTCCGCGCCTACGCACACGAAAGCCCGCGCCGGCGAACCGGCGCGAGTCCTCGCATCTTTGCCCATCACGCCGCTCACTGACGGCTGACCCACGCCGGAGCGGTACCGCCGCCCCATCCGGTGTTCACGGTGCGCAGACGCAGCCCCGATCCATCCGGCCGCAACGTGTAGAGGTTCTGCGTCCCCTGGCCGGCGACCGCAGTGCCGGTTACGGCGATGTAGTTGCCGTCAGGCGACCAGGCAGGCGTCAGCTGATCCCCAGCGAGCGACAGGCGCACCGCCGCACCGCCCGCGGCCGAGACGATGGCCACGTCCCACCCGTTCGTCGGAACGCCGGGGTTGTAGCGAGAGAAGGCGATGCGCATACCGTCCGGCGACCAGGTGGCACCCACATCGAAACCGTCGTCCGTCGTGACCTGCCTCGCATCTGATCCATCCGCGTTCATCGTCCACACCTTGTGCTGTCCATCGCGCGCCGCGGTAAACGCGATGCGACTCCCGTTAGGCGACCACGCGGCGTGTCGCGGGTCCGACACGCCGGCGGGAAGCGACGTCGTGAGCTTCGTCAGTCCCGTGCCATCCACGTTCACGGTCCACAATGCATTCTCGAGCCCCGATCCGTCGCTCGCATGGAACAGGATCTTCGACCCGTCGGGGCTCCACGTCGGCTCGTCCTCGACCCCCGGCATACTCGTGAGCCAGCGCATGTTCATACCGTTCCGATTCACGATGTAGAGGTCGTTCTGGTCCCGACCCAATGGGTCGATCTGCGACACCGCGAACACGAGCCGCGTGCCGTCCGGCGACGGCGATGGATCGCGCGAGACGTTGCCCGCGTTCAACCGCACCGGCACACCGCCGGCAACGTCGAGCGGAAGGACGAAGATCTCGGACGCATTCTGCGCGTTCCAGCGATTGTAGATCAGGTCGTGCGTCGGCTTCGGCGTGACTCGCAACGTGATCGATGCGCTCTTCCCTTCTATGGCGGCGGTCAGCGTCACGTCGCCCGCGGCGTGTGCCTCCACGGCTGCTGCGACTGGCGCCGAGCTCGAAGCGGTAGCTACGGCGCTGTTGCTCGAAGTCCACGTCATCGCGCGTTCCACGAGCTGGCCCGACGCGAGCTTGACCCGCGTCCCCACAAAGACAGTCTCGCCCACTTCGAGCGCGCTCGCGCTGGCCGGAACCTCCAACACGACTTCGGCGACTGGTGCGGTCTTCACGCGCACGCCGACATTGGACGCCACCCCTTCGATGATCGCGGTGATCGTGGCGATGCCGGCGGCGACCGCCTGAACCGAGCCGTTGTCCGACACAGTCGCGATGGCCGGCTTGCTGGTCTGCCACTGCACGGAGCGCCCGGGCAGCTCGGCTCCCTGCGCGTCCAGCGCAACCGCTGATAGCTGTGTGGTGCCGTTCCATTCGAGCAGCACTTCGTCGTCGACATTCAGACGCACCTCGGCCACCGGCGCCGGCGAGGCTGCCGTCACTGCTATCGCGGCGACTCCGGTGCGCGACTCGCTCGTCGCGACGATGTTCACCGCTCCCGGTGTGATCGCAGTAACGACGCCGGCGCTACTCACCGTCGCGATCTGCACGTTCTGCGAGCTCCAGGTCACCGGGCGCTGGAGCGGTTCGCCGGCGGCAGACCTTGGCATCGCGACGAGCGTCAACTGCTGACCCACCATCACGTTCGTTGACGGAGCGCTCACTTCCACCGTTGCCACCGGCGTCGGCGTCACTGGCGCCTGCACGCCGGATGAATCACATGCGGCTGCGACAAACGCCGCGAGCAAAGCCAGCATCCCCGAGATTCTATTTCTGGACATGGTATTCTCCCTTGAGATTTGGCGAAGGTGCCAGCGCTTGGGCGCGGCCTTCACTTCGAGGGAGAATTTCCGCGGTGCCGATTATGCGGCCGCTTAACGCGGACTTACGGGGGTGCTAAGCGCGCTCCGCGCGCCGCAGCTGGTCGACCAGTGCCCTGGTCTCGGGCTCTGGCTCCGCTTCCATGTCCTTCTGCAGCACGCCGCGGAACCGTTCGTAGTGCCGGAGCGCCTCGCGCCGATCGCCCGACCGGGCCAGGCACATCATCAGCCGCCGGTGAGCCTCCTCGTGCAACTCGTCCACCGCGATGACTCGGCGATACACGCTGGCGGCTTCCATATACTGCTCGGCGTCCATGAAGCGCTCGCCAAGGAGAAACAGACCGTCGGAGCACAGCCGCCGCAGATTGTCGCGCGTCTCCAGGTGCCAGTCGCCGGCGTCCTCGTCCCGGAGAAAGTCTCCGCGATAGGATTCGATGGCCTCCCTGATGCGAGCCAGCGAACTGGATACGTCAGCTCCCCGACGCGCCGTCCGCAGCACACGGATCGCGGGTTGAATGCGCTCGGCGAAATCGCGCGCGTCGAACCGGACACCCAGCTCCCACCGCACCCGGTAACGGTCGTCATCGAAGGCGATGAGATCGGCGCGGCCAAGCGCCTTGCGCATGTGGTGCAACGTGACGTGAAAGCTGTTCTTCACCTGAGCGGCTGACGCCTCCGGCCAGAACACAAGGCCGATCTGATCGCGCGTACGTCCCTCGGGATGCGTCAATAGATAGAGCAGCAGCTCGCGCGGACGCTCGTATCGCCACGCCGAGTCGCTCAGTTGGGTGCCGTCGCGAAGGATCTCCAGCGGCCCGAGCGCCCGCACCTCGAGCACCGGCGCCGCACCCTTCGCCGTCGCGACCCGTTGCTCGGCAGCGGGATTGGGAGCGGTCGCGCCCACGGCGAGTGACTCGCTCCGCTCGAGCGGGGCGATCGGCACGAGCGCTTCGGCGAGAATCTCGTCCAGGGGGCGGGAGCTGCCTTCCGTCCACGTGGCGGCAAAACGCGCGATCCCGAGCGCTTCGCGCGCCGCGAGCGTCACGAGTTCGAGACGCTCGCGGTCGTGCCCGAAATGCGCGGCGCCTATCGAGACTCGGCACGCGTCCGCGGCGCCGAGAAAGAGCACGCCTCGGCGCGGATCGCCGAGGCGGCAGGTCACGGTTCCCAACAGCTCGAGAGCGCGCGCGATCCAGAATGCGGAGGGATCGCGCCGCAGCGCTGCAATCGTTTCGCGGAACAGAGTGCATGCACGCGGAAGGTCGCCGGCGGCGAGGACGACCAGACCGTGGACCTGAAGCGCGATTGCCAGCTCGCGATCCAGTCCAAAGGCGCGCGCCACGTTCGCTCCGGACTCCGCATGGCGGCGGGCCTGTTCGAGGTCTCCGCGCACGAGGTAGTGCGTCGACAGCACCACATGCGCGAGGCGCAGTCCATACAGATCGCCAGCGCCCTGGAACCACGCGAGGGCCTTTTCCGTGGGCTCCCGCACGTTGCCGCTGCTCTGCACGTTCGAGATGCCGATGTACGCGCACGCATACGCTTCCGTGCGTTCGTCGCCGATCGATCGCGACAGTGAAGCACTCTCCTCCAACCAGGCGGCCGCCGTCTGGTAGTCGGCCTGCAGCGTTGCGATCACCCCGGCACCGAGGAGTACAGCCGCGCGCTCTGCCGCGTTCTTGCTGCTGCGATGCTCGAGGGCGCTGGTCGCAATGGCGCCTTCTGACCAGCGACGTCCTTCGGTCCACAGAGCGCTGGAATACCAGAACCATCCAAGCTTCCCTGCGAGCCGTACGTGTTGAACCGCGTCGTGATCGCGTGTATGGGCGAGTGCGAGGCGGACGTTGTCCATCTCACGGTGGACCCGCGCCGCCCACAGTGGGCGCTCGCGGGTGATGAAGCCCGGCGCGGCCTCGTCGATCAGTGCGACGTACGCCTGCGCGTGTCGCGCGGTAAAGGTGAGCGTTTCCCCTGACTCCGACAGCTTCTCACGCGCGAACTGGCGGATCGTTTCCAACAGCTGATAGCGCGCCGTACCACCCGACTCGCGCATGACGACAAGCGACTTGTCCACCAGCGCGGCGACGGTGTCGAGGATGTCGCGCGACTCGAGATCGCCGCCGTCGCACACCGCCTCGATCTGCTCGATCGCAATATCTCCGGCGAATACCGACAGGCGTTGCAATAGCAGGCGCTCCTGTGCATCGAGGAGTTGATAACTCCAATCGATTGCCGCCCGCAGCGTGCGATGACGCGCGACCGCGGTGCGTGTGCCCGACGTGAGGAGCGTGAAGACGTCGTCCAGTCTGTCGGCCAGCTGCTCGACGGCGAGCGACCGGACGCGAGCCGCCGCGAGCTCGATTGCCAACGGGAGCCCGTCGAGCCGGCGTGTGATGCGCGCAATGGCCGGCGCGTTGGCAGGCGTGAGCTCGAACGTGGCCAACGCGGATTGTGCCCTGTCCACGAACAGGCGCACCGACTCTGCACTACGGATGGCGTCGAGCGCGGCGTTCGTATCAGGGAGCGAGAGGCCGGTCACGAGCCACGCACGCTCCCCGCTGATGCCGAGCACTTCTCGGCTCGTGCCGAGCACGCGTAGCCCCGGCGCGATATGGAGCAGCGTCTCCACCAACTGAGCCGCGGCGCCTACGAGATGCTCGCAATTGTCGAGGACGAGCAGGGCCGTGCGCTCCCGGAGCACATCGAGTAACACCGCGAGTGCCGCTCGCGATCCCTGTTCGGCACCGATCGCGGTTAGCACGGCTTCAGGGAGCATGGCGGCGTCCTGAACAGGCGCGAGCTCCACCCAGAACACGCCGTCTGGATACGCAGCGGCGGATTGTTGCGCGATCTGGGACGCGAGGCGCGTTTTCCCGCTGCCGCCTGCTCCCGTGAGCGTCAGCAGCCGGGTGCTTTCCAGTAGTCGCTGGACGGCAGCGATTGCGTGCTCGCGGCCAATGAAGTTCGAGAGTGAAACGGGACCGGCTGCAAGCATTCGCTGACGCTGAGCGTGGGGCGAGAGGTTCGCCAATTTATCGACGTTCGACGACCCGGGCCGCGCGATTGCCATCGCCACACGGATCCCTGACTCGGCCGCGATGGTGGTCGATGGCGGTGCCGCCCGAGTAGGTTCCGTAAGTTCCGGACGTTGCTCTGCGATCGCAGGCGCGTTCATCCTCAGCATGACGACTCGAGCGGAGATTCCACTGGATGGCCCGGAAGCCGAACTACGACTTCGACAAGCGTCGCAAGGAGCAGGACCGCAAGGCCAAAAAGGATGCGAAGCGCGCCGACCGCCAACAGCGTCGCGACGAGCGTCAGGCCGACGATGCGTCGGCATCAGAACCCCTGCCACCGGACCAGGAGCAGCCAGGGACCGAGCCGCCGGCAGTGTAGGGCAAGGTGGAGCCCAGCACCGCGGATGTCTGGCGGGAGTTCGACAGATTCCTCGCCAACGAGGTACCGCTCGCGGACTTCGCGTCGTGGGTGCACCAGTCGCGCGAGCTGGAGCACCTCATCTCACCGAGCGAATACCAGGCGCTCATCGAGCTCGATGAGCGCGCCCCGCACGCGGTGCGTGAAGCGGCGAAGCTGGCGACCGCGATCTACGAGGCGCATCGCCCGGGGTTGCTCGCGCGGGATCGCGCCGAGCGACTCGCGCGCGGGATGTTGGCGGGCGAGATCAACATCGCGGCGGGCTCGCGCGCGATCGCGCGGCTGTATCACGATGACAACGGGTGGATTCCACTCGCGTTCGTCGGCATCGCGTCGGAGCTCGATCACCTTCCGACGCCGCGGGAGTTTCCGCTGTCGGACCCGCGCACCCTCGCCGAGCGGGTGAACCAGCATCGCAATGCGGAGCGGCAGTATCGCGCACCCGCACTGGTCGCGGCGCGTCGACTGCTCGAGCGCCTGGCGGAGATCAAGCCCGCGGACACCTAACGTGCTCGGCTACCACGAAGACGATGCTGTCGCGAGTCAGGCGTACTTGCAGCGCGCCGCGAGCAGGCCCGTCGCGGCGCTGAGGTCGAGATCCGCGATGAGCAGTCCTTCCTCGCCGTAGGGTTGATACGCGAGCAACGTCCCATCGGGATTCGCGACAGCCGACGTGCTTGGCGATCCGTCGCTCGCATGGTTTACCGTCGCGAAGTAGCACGTGTTCTCAGCGGCGCGACAGAGCACGGCCTTCTCATGGAACGTGTTCGCCGGGTCGGCGTAGCTCACCGGCCTGTAGCTCCCTGGCTCCGCCGCATGGAAATGCGGATGGAAGACCACCTGTGCGCCATGCCTAACGGCCCAGCGCACCGTCTCCGGATAGCGCCACCCCTCGTGGCAGATGACAACGCCGAACGTCAGCGGTCCCGTCGTGAAGACACGCCGCTCGGCACCGGGACGGTAAATCGTGTCCTCGGACGGATCGAGTTGCACCTTGTCCTGGAATCCGGCGATCGTCCCATCACGATCGATCACGAGCGCTGTCGGGATGGGGCCGCCGCCGTCGACTACACGCTCGGTGCCGAGTACGACGGCGACGTTCGCTTTTCTCGCTGCGCCCGCAACGGCTGACCACGCCGCTTCGAGGAACGACGCATCGGGCGGCGGCACTCGCTTACCTGCGCCACGATACCCAGGTACGAAGCACTCGGGAAAGCACACGAGCCCGGCTGACGCAGCGCCCGCGGCAGCGATGGTATTCTCCGCCAGCGACACGGACTCATCCGGGGTTGCCGGGCAGCGGACGTTGGCGAGCGCGATTCGGAAGACGGTCGACCTAGTCATGGCAGGAATATGGATGACGCGGCACGCCCCCTGCGCCTAACACATCCAGACGGCCAGGCTGCTGGCGTCCGTCAACGCTCGCAGAGGAGGAGCAAAGCTATGGCAGAGCAGACTGGAGAAATCAACAAGGATATCGCCGATCGCGGAAAGGCCGTCGTCGAGGGAGCTCGCGAGAAAGTCGTGGACCTCCTTGGTTCTGCACGCGGCGGAACGGGGAATCTCCAAGCCACGCTCGCCGATCGCCTCGAAGCAGGGGCCAGGAGGATCCGGAACCGGCCCGCCATTGCATCGGGGTCACAACGACGCGCCAACCAAGCGAGCCGGACGATCGCCGACGGCATGGACCGCTCGGCCATGTGGCTTCGTGAGAACGACGTGACCGACATCAACAGTCTATTGCGACGCGAGCTCCGCGAACGGCCGGGCCGCGTCGCGCTCATCGCGTTAGGCCTCGGCATCTTCGTCGGCCGCGCATCGCGTCGGCGATAACGGCTGGTCGCGGCATCCGGAGCGAACCAATCGTAAACCCAGAGTCCAGCAGGCGGAGGACATTGTGGCCGTAGGGAAACAGGCCCTCGATCTCACGAAGGAAACGTTCAAGGAGTTCTTCAAGGACAACGCGACGTGGAAGGCCGCGGCACTCTCATACTTCACGGTCTTCGCGCTGGCGCCACTTCTCGTCCTTGTACTCCAGGTGGCGAGCTTGCTCTTCGACCCGGCTCAGGTTCGGGACGCGCTCACAGGGCAATTCTCGGCGCTGATGGGTCAGGACGTGGCGAATCAGGTCCAGACCATGATGAACAACGCCGAGCGGCAGACGGCATCGGGCTCGGGCTTCCGCTTGATTCTGAGCATCGCTGGTCTCCTGTTCGGTGCAACCGGTGCGTTCGTGTCGCTCCAGGACGCGCTCAACAGCGCGTGGGAAGTCGAGCCTGATCCGAAACGCGGCGGCATCAAGAACTTCATCTTCAAGCGGTTCCTGTCGCTCGGGATGGTGTTAGGCATCGCGTTCCTGCTCCTCGTCTCGCTCGCGGTCACGGCCGCGCTGAGCGCGGTAGGCGACTACCTGTTCGGTGGATCTGGAACGGTGTTCGCCGAAGGGCTCAACTTCGTGCTGACGTTCGCGATCATCTCGCTCTTGTTCGCCGCCATGTTCAAGGTCCTGCCTGACGCGAAGGTCGAATGGCGCGACGTGTGGGTCGGCGCCATCGCGACCGCGCTGCTCTTCGTGGTCGGCAAATTCCTGATTGGGCTCTACATCGGACAGAGCAACCCGGGAAGCGCATTCGGCGCCGCCGGCGCGCTCGCGGTGCTGCTCGTGTGGATCTACTACGCCGCGATCATCCTGATGCTCGGAGCCGAGTTCACGCAGGCGTGGATGAAGATGCACGGGCGGACCATCGAACCGGAGGAAGGGGCAGTCCGCGTGGTGGAGCGCAAGGAGCGGTTGGGGCCGGGCGAGTTCACGCCCGAGATGGCCGACGAGAAAGACTCCGGATCGGACACGGGTCACGATCGAGCACCGGCGTTCGCGGCGGCTCGCTCACATAACGGGACAGGAAAGGATGGGGGACACCGCGTGGAGAAGAACGACACGAAGACCGAGAAGAAATCGCACGACAGGAAAAACGACGACGTGTCGCGCGTGCAGTTCGAGATGGAGGAGACCCGTGAGCGGATGTCCGACACGCTCGCAGCGCTCGAGTCACGCGTGACGGGCGTCGCGGATGGCGTGAAGGAGAAGCTCGACGTCTCGCAGCTGGTGAAGGAGCATCCGTGGCCCGCACTCGCGACGGCGATTGTGGCAGGCGTCGCACTCAGCGCAACGGGCGCGGACGAGAAGGCCGCGGGCGGAACCGTAGAAGCAGCGAAGCGAGGCTCGTCAGCAGCGGTTGACGGACTTCGACATGTGGGCGAAGCCGCGGTCAATCGGCTTCACGGCGGAAACGATGACGCGGCCAACGATGGTGCTGGGCTCGACTCGGGCAACGGCACCGTCGATCAGCCGGAGAGTCCCAGCAAGAATCCCGTGGTGCGAGCAGTGCGGGGCCAGGTGCGCGAACTCATGCACGA
>Ga0207691_10004428_pt1 | contig 13611 bp, 11 predicted proteins | sample KBSM13metaG_FD_184327 | JGI IMG/M metagenome (GOLD analysis project Ga0207691, IMG submission 184327) | Miscanthus rhizosphere microbial communities from Kellogg Biological Station, Michigan, USA - KBS M1-3 metaG (SPAdes) (version 2) | ecosystem: Host-associated > Plants > Roots > Rhizosphere >... | reverse complement strand
GGAACGCCCCATGAAACGCATGCTGCTCGCTTCATCGATCGCCCTGATGCTGCTCTCTTCTGCAGCCGCTTCCGCCGCCCCGGGTCAAGGCGGGCACGGCGATCGCGGTCATTCCCCGGATCGGAGCCACGACCAAGGCCATGGCCACGACCAGGTTTACGACGACGACCGCGACGATCGTTACTGGCGCGATCACCACGATGTCCGCGAGTCGGATCGGCGCTATTACTCCGACCACGACAACGGCCGCCATCGCGGCTTCTACAAGCACCCCTTCCGTCATGGCGAGCGCGTGCCGGTCGTCTACCTGCAGCCGCGCTATTACGTGCCCGACTACCGCGTCTACCATCTGGCGCCGCCGCCGCGCGGCTATCGCTGGATCCGCCCGCCGGATGGACGCTTCATCCTGGTCGCGGCCACCACCGGATTGATCGCCGAAATCCTCGGCTACTGATTCCAGCGCCTGATTCCATCGAAAATCCGGAACGCATCACGGGCCCCGTTCGCGGGGCTCGTTGCTTTTGGGATCCCGCGACGCAGGCAACGCTTGGACGCCGCCTTTCGCGACGTTGGTTAGCGCTGCGTGCAATCGGTGAGGGGGAGATGTTTGGCCGTCGACGAAGCGACAGGCCATGGCGGGCAGCGCATGGCCGCTGCTCGTTGCGGTCATGGTCGGGTTGGCCCCCGCGCTGGCTGCTGCTGGCGACCACGCATGGTCAGCAGGCACACGGATCAAAGCGTGGCCGAACGGGTGGCACCGGCCCAGGCGTTTCCCGCAATCGTTACCGCACCTGCGCGCCGACCCCTCGCGTTCCAGTGACGATGACATCCGCAAGCCGAGCGCTGCAGACGTCAGCGGCGCCGCTCGGGTCGCCGCGGCCGCCGCCGCACGACCTGCCGATGTCGCGCATGCGGCGCGGAGCGTGCGCCGCAGTCGCCCCCGTATCAGGGCGCGGGCGACTGTAAGCGCACCTGCATCAACGTTCGACGAGGGCCAGACGCTGGCCGCTGTCGAGCACGATCTCGTGCCCGGCCATCAACTCGTGGTACCGCCGTTCGCCCAGCGCCTGGATCATGCGTCGCTGCGACCGCTCGTAGGACGTGAAGTACTCCGGATGTGGCGTCCTTGCGCCGACCAGCATCTGCACTTCACTGCAGGTCAGGCCGGTCGCGTGGGCGATGTCGGCGATCTGCGCGCGCTGGCCCGCGGCGGCGATCCCGGGCAGCGCCGCCGCCAGCAGAACGCACATGGCGGGAGCGCGACGCAGGGTTGCCCCGAACGCGTTCATCGCGGCGCTCCTGCCTCCAGGCTCGCCAATGCGAAATGCTTGCCGTTGTCGAGCACGATGTCGTTGCCGGCCATCAGCTCGACGTAGCGATCGCTGCCCAGCGCCCGGATGAACTGCCGGCGGGCATAGTCGTACTGGGTGAGGTATTCGGCGTAAGCGGTGTGGGCGCCGACCACCATCTGCACCTGCCGCTGGGTGAGGCCGGTGATTTGAGCCAAGTCCGCAATGGTCGCCTGTTGGCCCGCAGCGGCGAGGGACGGCGCGGCACACAGCAACGCCAGCAACAACGCATGTTTCGTCTTCATCTTGGACCTCCGGAACGGTAGGAGCGCCGGGCGTGGGGCTCCGGCAGACGCAGGCTCCTCCGTCATTCGTGGGCGCGCGTGGGTGCAAAGTCATGCCTGCGCCAAGCCGGCGCGATGCGGCATGCGGCGACGCCAAGCAGGGAAAAGTCCCGTCGCCGCAAGCGGCTGTTGCGGCCTTCGTCTGCTGCAATGCAGCGGTCGCTCCGCGGAAACATGTCGCCGTGGCACGCTTCCCGTCGCCGCTCCTATCGGTGCGTGCCGAGTCCTTCGAGCAGTTGCCGCACGCCATCGGTCTGTGCATCGTCGAATGCGACGCCGAGGTGGTCCAGCGCCACTCGCTTGACGTGCGCCTGCAAGACCACCGGCGCGTCCGTCTCGGGAAGGAACAGGATCTTCAGCGGCGCATCGTCCACCGGCACCCAGTCCGACGGCAGTGCGACGCGCGCGCCGCCCTCGGAGATGTCCAGGACATGGGTGTCGTGGCCATGGCCGTTGGGCGTGACGATGACTGCGCTCAACACCTGGAGGCGGCGATACCGGCGCTGCTCGGCGGATGTGTCCATGACGTGCATCCTATTCCCGGCCGATGCGAACGGAATGTCACCATGCCGGGCGCCATGGCGGCGATCAGGGCGGCGACTGCCGCCCAGGTTCCAATACGCCCGTGCCATCGCGCTGCATGCGCACCGTGTAGATGGCGCCGTAGTCGTTCTCCCCGAGCGGGTCGGCGCGGCAATCGCACAGCGCCGACGCGATCGCCGGGACGGTATTGCTGTGGCTGACGACCAGCACCGTTCCGGTGGGATGCGACGCGCGCAGTTGCGCAGCGAATGCCGGCGCGGGCATCGCGGGATCGTAGGTCGTGACCGGCACACCATGCAGCACGGCCGAAGGTCGTGCGGTTTCGCGCGTGCGCCGTAACGACGTCGAAAACACCGCGACGAGGGGCGTGTCGGCCAGCCGCCGTGCCAGGCCGCGCGCGCGTCCGACGCCAGCCGCCGCAAGCGGCGGGTCGGTGCTCCCGTCGACGGCCTTCTCTGCATGGCGGACGATGATGAAAGTCGACGGCGGCAACGATGCATGCCCCGGCGGCCCCGCCACCGCGCAAGCCGCGAGCAGCAGGGGCGCGACCCAGTACGCGCGCCACCTCATTGGTGCACGTCGTCCAAGCCGGTGCCGAGCGGGATCGATGTGCCGCCGTCGAGTTCACTTCCGTAGCGCAGCCAGCGCATGGCTTCGGCTTCGTCGGTGAACGCACGCGCGTCGAAACCGGCGATGTTCGCGTAGATCTCGCAATACTCCGCCTGGCCGAGGCCCGACGGCTTGACGTGCGCGATGCGCAGCGACCGCAGGCCGAACCCCAGCATGTTCTCGACCAGTTGCTCCCACTCGGCTGCGGACAGCTCGGTACCGACGAGTTCGTCGCGCACCAGCAGTTTCGCGGGGTGCTCCTCGCCGACGCGTCGGGCGATCGCCTTCCAGTATTCGATCGTGCTCGCCAGCGACCGCGTCCCAGTCACTAGCGCACGCAGGCCGTCATTGCCGAAATGGGTGAATCGCACCGCGACCGGGATTGGCGTTTCCATGACGACCTCCTTCCTGGACCGGATTGCATCGACTGCGTTGCGCCAGGGTCGCTCACGGCATTTCCCGCGATTGGCCGGCATCGTGCGCCGCGATCTCGCCACGCGCCGGGATGTGCAGCGCGGGCAGCCGGGCCGTCTTGAGCGCCGCATCCAACCGCGGCAATTCGTCGTCGCGTAGTTGGGACCATGCCTGCAACGCACGCTCCAGTCGTTGCGCGTCGGTCGCGTACAACTCGCGCTGCGGCGCAGTCGGCGCCGCGTCGGAGCCCTCCAGGTCGGCTTGCAATGCAGTCAATTCGCTGCCGAGGACCGAAAGGTTCATCGGCGCCTGTTCGCCTTCGCCCTCGACCAGCGGCGACAGCTTGCTCGCGACGTCCTGGAGTGCCGTCGCCAGCGCCGGGCTGGCGGTCGCTTTGCTGTCCAGGGCCTGGAGTTGCTCGTGCACTGCCTGCACCTGGCCATTGGCGACGAACGCGCGCTCCATGGCCGCGGTGATGTCGGACGACAGTGCGAGCGCCTGCGCCAGCGCGGCCGGATCCACCGGAACGCGGGGATCCGCAACGACGTCCAACTGCGCGCGTTGTTCGCGGCCGTTCGCCGTGAGCACCAGCGTGTAGCGTCCGGGCGGCACCAGCGTGCCTTCGGGCACCAGGCGTGCTTCGTCACCGTCGATCGCGGCGATGCTCACGGTGTAGGCATCGGCCTGCGGCCGCTGCGCGCGCAGGTCCCAGGCGAAGCGATGCGCGCCGGCCTTCGTCGACAGGCGCTGTGGCGCGCCCATCCAGCGCTCCTCGAAATAGCGTTCGGCCGGCAACGCCTCCGGCGCGTCGGCGCTGGAGAACCGGCGCACCTGCGCACCGTTCGCATCCAGGACACGCAGGACCACCGGCCCCTTCGCGTCGCTCGCCAGCCAGTAATCGATCAGCGCGCCGACGGGAGGATTGCGCCCGGTCGGCTCCTCGCGTGGCATCGGCGTGTCCTTGTTCTGGTTGCCGCGCAGGCGCAGCGCCGGTGCCGGGCGGAACAGGTGCACGGATTCGCGCGCAACCGAGGCATCGAGTTCTCGCAACGGCGCGAGATCGTCCATCAGCCAGATCGAGCGACCCTGGGTGGCGACGATGAGATCGTCGCCGTGCACCAGCAGGTCGGTGACGATGGCGCTGGGCAGGTTGCGCTGCAACGACTGCCAATGGTCGCCGTCGTCCAACGACACCCACACGCCACGGTCGGTGCCTGCGTACAGCAGGCCGCGTCGGGTGGTATCGGCGCGCACCGCGGCGACGAAGTGGCCCTCCGGCAATCCGGCCGCGATCGGTGTCCACGACTGCCCGTAATCGTGCGTGCGCCATGCCATCGGGCGGAAGTCGTCGGCACGGTGGTTGTCGACGGCGATGTACGCCGTGCCCGGTTCCAGCGGCGAGACGTCGACGGTGCTGATCTTCGACCAGGCCGGCACGCCCGGCGGGGTGACGTCCTGCCACTGCGTGCCGGCGTCGCGGGTGAGCTTGACCCGGCCGTCGTCGGTGCCGAGCCAGATCTCGTCGTTGTCGCGCGGCGACAGGCCGATGCTGAAGATCACGCCATAGCCGCAGGCGCGCGCGACGTCGGGCGCCGTCGCCGCATCGCAATCCTTGCGCGTTGCATCGCCCGGCGCGACATCGGGACTGACCACGGACCACGTCGCGCCGCGATCGACCGAGCGGAACAGCACCTGCGCGCCCTGGTACAGCGGATACGGTGCAAGCGTCGAAACGGCGATCGGGGTGATCCAGGTGTAGCGATACTTCGCCGTCGCAGGCCGCGCGCCGTAGGTCGACACCGGCCACGGCGAGATGTTCTGCACTTCGCCGTTGCGCGCATTCCAGCGAGACAGGTGTCCGCCCAGCCCCGAGCCGTAGACGATGTCCGGATCGCGCGGATCGGGGATGTCGTAGTCGCGTTCGTCGCCGCCGACCGGATGCCAGTCGCGCGAGGTGATCGCGCCGTAGTCGGTGCGGCTGGCGATGGCGACGGTGCCGTTGTCCTGTTGTCCGGCGTAGATCCAGTAGGGCGAGCGGCTGTCGGCGGCGAGGTGGTAGAGCTGCCCGGTGGGCTGGTTGTACCAGCTGCTCCAGGTGGCGCCACCGTCGACGCTGACCACCGTGCCCTGGTCGGAGCCGGTGATCATGCGTTGCGGGTGCTGTGGGTTGATCCACAGGTCGTGGTAGTCGTCGCCGCCGGGCGAGCCCTTGGTGATCGTGCAACGGCGGCCGCCCTGGTCGCATCGGTGGATCGACCGACCCATCGCGAACACCGTGTCCGGATCGCCGGGCATCACCGTCAGTCGCGAGAAGTAGCCGTTGACCAGTTCGCCGTCGTCGTTGACGCGCTGCCAGTGCGTGCCGGCGTCGTCGGAGCGATACAGGCCGCCATCCTTTTCCGCATCGACCACGGCATACAGGCGCGTCGCGCTGCCGACATGCGCGGCGGCAAGCCCGATCCGACCGAGCTCGCCCGCCGGCCAGCCGCCACCGGACAGGCGCGCCCAGTGGACGCCGCCGTCGACCGACTTGTAGATGCCGCTTTCCGGGCCGTAATCGGGCATGAAGTAGCTCATCCACGGACGGAAGCGCACCTGCCACACCGATGCGAAGACGACATTCGCGTCCTGGGGATCGGCGACGACGTCGACCGCGCCGGTGTTCGCGCTGACGAAGAGCGTGCGTGTCCAGTGCGCGCCGCCGTCTTCGCTGCGATACACGCCACGTTCGTCGTTGGGCCCGAAGACATGGCCGAGCGCGGCAACCAGCACGTGCTGCGCATTACCCGGGTCGACCCAGATCGATCCGATGTGGCGCGTCCCGTCCAGTCCGATCGCAGACCACGTCTGCCCGCCATCGCTGGACTTGAACATGCCTTCGCCCGCAGCGACGTCGTAGCGTGTCGTCACCTGCCCGGTGCCGACGTAAAGCACTTTCGGGTCCGACGGCGCGATCGCGATCGCACCGATCGATGCCGGTCCCTGATCGAAGATCGGCTGCCACGTGCGTCCGGCATCGATCGTCTTCCACACCCCACCGCCGGCCGCGCCGAAATAGAACGTGTCGGGTTGCGTCGCGATACCGCCGACCGCCGTGCCCCAGCCGGCGCGGTGCGGGCCGATCAGGCGCCACGACGGGGCATCGAACGCATTCGACGGAATGCGCGCGTCAGCGCCTGCCGATGGACCCGCCGCGGACAACGCGACGAGCGCGGCGAACAAACCGAACACGAGCTTGGGCATGGCGGGCTTCCCGGTGGAAACGGCCTGAGTCTAACGCTCGCCGTCGGCGGCCAGCATGCGCATTCACGTGTCCGCGACGTTGGCGCATGCCGCTCGTCGGCTGGCCGGTTTGCGGCGGTTATTGCGGCTTTCCTGTCGGCAACGTCGAAAGAGCAACATCGACACCGGCGCGTGGCGCAGGCGCGAGCGGGCGCGTTGCGTTTGAACCGGCGACTTCCCGCCCGGTATGGACCATTCGCAAGCAAAACGTCGGACAGTCCCGCGACCGACGATGAGGTAACGTCATGCGCACAACAGTGAAATTGTCCACGCTGGCCCTGCTGGGCATCGCACTTCCGGCATCGGCCACCTTCCATCTGATGAAGGTCGTCGAGGTGTTCCCCGGGACGGCGGTTGCGCCCAACGCGCAATACGTCGTGATCCAGATGTACGCGGGCGGGCAACAGTTCGTCTCGGGTCACGCAATCACGGTGTTCGACCGCACCGGCGCGCTGGTCGGCACCATCACCTTCCCCGGCGACCTGAATAATGGCGCCAGCCAGGCAAAGATCCTGATCGCGACAACCCAGGCGCAGACCTTCTTCGGCGTGAACGCTGATCTCGTGATGAGCCCGGCGCTGTTGTCGGCCGGCGGCAAGGTCTGCTGGGCCAACAACATCGACTGCGTGTCATGGGGCAATTACAACGGCAGCAATGTCGGGGTCGGCACGCCATTCAATGCCGGCGGCGGCGGACTCACCTTCGGCCGCGCCGCGAAACGCCGCCTGGACATCGTCGCTCCCAACACCACGCTCAACGCGGGCGATGACACCAACAATTCCGCGAACGACTTCGTGGCGAGCGACACTCCGGCGCCGCGCAACAATTCCAACGTCATTGGCCACGCACCGGCATCCAACTGCGGCAACGGCACGCTGCAGGGCCTCGAGCAGTGCGATGACGGCGACACCATGAGCGGCGATGGCTGCTCCAGCACCTGCCGGGTCGAAGCGGCCGCCATTCCCGCGCTGTCCGTCGCCAACATCTCCACCACGGAGGGCAACAGCGGCACGCATGTGGCAACGTTCGTGCTCCGCCTGTCGAAGCCCTCCCCGGGCCCGGTGACCTACACGATCGCCACCGCCAACGGCACCGCCGTCGCCGGCAGCGACTACACCGCCCGCATGCTGTCCGGGCAGTCGATCCCGGCCGGCGCCACCAGCAAGTCGTTCGCGGTCACCATCCGCGGCGATACGGCGGTCGAACCCAACCAGAGCTTTACCGTGCGGCTGATCAACGTTGTCGGCGCCACCGTCGCCAAGCCCAACGCGACCTGCACGATCGTCAACGACGACGGCACCTGATCGGCGCGCCACCTGATCGATCGGCGCCTGATCGAGGCGCTTGATCGGGTTATCCCGGCGGGAGGACCGCCCGATCCGCGTCGGGCGACGGCGCGCGCACCAGCGGAAGGCGGACCACGAATTCGCTGCCCTCGCCGGGCTGCCCGGTGCTGAACACGCTGACCGCCCCGCGGTGCAGCGTGACCAGCTGCTGCACCAGGCTGAGCCCGAGGCCGAGGCCGCCACTTTCCGAGTTGTGCTCGCCCTGCACGAAGATGTTGAAGATGTCCTTGAGCTGGTGGGACGGGATGCCAGGTCCGTTGTCGCGGACCGAGATTTCGGCGCCGCCGCTGCCGAGGATCCGCAACTCGACATGGATCCGGCCGCCCGGCTGCGTGTATCGGGCCGCGTTGTTCAGCAGGTTGCTCACGACCTGCAACAACCGTGCGCGATCGCCCGATACCACCGCCGGCGCATGGGGCAGTGCGAGCGTCAGCGCGTGTCCGCGCTGGTCGACCAAGGGCGCCACCATCTCCACGGCGTCGTGGACGAGGTCGCCCAGTGCAACCGGCTGCAGGTCCAGCGTGATCTTGCCGGCAGTGATGCGGCCCACATCGAGCAGGTCGTCGACGAGTCGCACCATCTGCTGCAGCTGCCGCGCAATGATGTCCCGGCACATGCGCAGGCGCGCGGACTCGATCGGTTCGAGCTGCATCACCGATACGGCGTTCATGATCGGCGCCAACGGGTTGCGCAGTTCGTGGCCAAGCATCGCGATGAAAGTGGTGATGCGCCGGCCTTCGTCCTCCAGCGTCCGCACGCGGCGCTTGTCGGTGAGATCGCGTGTCACCTTTGCGAAGCCGATGTGCTTTCCCGAATCGTCATGCAACGCCGTGATCACCACGCTGGCCCAGAACCGGCTACCGTCCTTGCGTACGCGCCAACCCTCGTCCTCGAAGCTCCCCCGCGCCAGCGCCAGCTCGAGCTCTTCGGCCGGCCATCCCGACGCGGCGACCTCGGGCGGATAGAACACCGAGAAATGCTGGCCGATGATTTCGTCGGCGGTGTAACCCTTGTTCTGCTGCGCACCGAAATTCCAGCTGACGATGCGGCCGTCCGGGTCGAGCATGAAGATCGCATAGTCGCGCACGCCCTGGACCAGCAGGCGGAAACGCTCTTCGCTTCGACGCAGCAGTTCTTCGTGCTCGCGACGTTCGGTCAGGTCACGGGTGATCATGGAGAAGCCGATCAGCGTTCCGTCCACGTCGCGCAGCGCCGTGATCACCACGTTCGCCCAGAACCTGGAACCATCCTTGCGCGTCCGAGCGCCCTCGACCTGGAAGCGACCGGCCTCCCGTGCGGCCTGCAACTCGCGCATCGGGATTCCGTCCGCGAGCGCCTGCTTCGGATAGAAGATCGAGAAATGGCGACCGATCGCTTCGTCGGCCTCATAGCCCTTGATCCGGTGCGCCCCGACATTCCAGCTGCGGATCCTGCCCTCGGGATCGAGCAGCACGATCGCGTAGTCGCTGGCTGACTCGACTATCAACCGATAGGTGTCCGCGTCGATCGCCGGAGGCGTGACGGGCTCCATGACCGGGCGAAGCGACTGGTTCACCTGCGAACTCCTCTGTCCGTGCTGGCTGCCGGGCGGCGAGGACCGCCAGCGCCTTCATGAGGGACACATTAGACATCTTCGATTCGTAACGCGTCGTTCACGGCGTCGCATCGCCGCCATGGCGCGTTCGCCAACCTCGCGGTCAGGCCGCGTCGCGCCCCAGCGCGCCGGGCACGATCGTCCCCGCGACATCGTCCCACTGTCCCAGCCAGCGCTCCATGTCGGGCGACGTGAGCGCCTTGGCGAACAGATAGCCCTGCGCACTGTCGCAGCCGCTGCGGCGCAGCACCTGCAGCGTGTCGACGTCCTCGACGCCTTCGGCGGCCACCGACAGGCCGAAGCGATGGGCCAGGTCGATGATCAGCGTCGACACGTGCGCACTGGCTGGTTCGGTCAGCAGCCCGCTGACGAACGAGCGGTCGACCTTGAGCTCGTCGACCGGGATGTCCTTGAAGTACGCCAGGCACGAATAACCGGTGCCGAAGTCGTCGATCGACACCTTGACGCCCATCTCGCGGATGCTCGAGAGGATCGCGAAGCTGTGCTGCGAGTCCATCAGCGAGCGCTCGGTGATCTCGAGAACCAGTTGATGATCGTCGTGTCCCCACAATTTCAGCGCGTTCTCGACCAGATCGGGGAGGTCGTGCTGGGCGACGAGTTCCGGCGGCACGTTGACCGCGAGCGACAGCGGGCCCCACGCATGCTTCCACCGTGCGGACTGCCGCAACGCGGTGTTCAGCGCCCAGATCGTGAGTTTCTTGATCTGCCCGGTCTGTTCGGCGACCGGGATGAAGACGTCCGGCGGCACGTTGCCACGAGTGGGACTGGTCCAGCGCATCAGCGCCTCCGCGCCGACCGGTCGCAGGTCGGACGTGCGCAACTTGGGCTGGTAGTGCATCGACAGCTCGCCGCGTTCGAGCGCCGAGTCGAGCTCGAGTTCGATATCCCAGAACTGCGATACGGGGTCGCCCATCGCGCCGTCGGGCGAGAACGCGCTGCGCTGGCCGCGGATGCGCGCGGTGTCCAACGCCTTTTCCGCATGCCGCAGCAGGTGCTCGGGATGGCTCGCGTTCGCCGGGCACAGCGCCACCCCTATCGTGGCGCTGATGCGCAGGCGCTTGTCGTCGCACTGGAACGGCAGGTCGAACAGGCGATAGAGCTTCTGCACCGCGAGTTCGGCGTGGCCGGCATTCATGATGCCCGGCAGGATCATCGCGAAGCGGTCGCTGCCGATGCGCGCGGTGAAGTCCTGCTTGCGCGCCACCGCGCCCAACTGGCGCGCGATGTGCTGTAGCAGCCGGTCGCCGAACGCGTACCCATGGGCGCCGTTGATGCGTGCGAACCCGTCGATGTCCAGCACCAGCAACGCGAGGTTGTCCTGGCGATTGTTGGCCTGCGCCACGTGCCTGCGCAGCAGCGACAGGAAATTGCTGCGGTCGTGCAGGCCGGTCAGGGCATCGTCCATGCCGATTCCCATCGCCATCAGTCGAGGAACAGCTCGGCCAAGTCAATGCCGAACGAACCCGGTGCCAGCCCGCCCTTGATCGTGAGCGGGCGGCCATTCGCGTCCTCGCGCACTTCGCCCAGGTCGATCGTGCGGAACTGCGGCAGCGGCAGCCGCCGGTCGTCGAGCAGCAGCATGATGTTCGGACGCAGCCGCTTGAGGCTGTGGACCGCGGTGACGACACCGACCTGCCCATCCGAGAGTTCCACCAGCGACCCCGTCGGATAGATGCCGCACGTCTGGATGAACTGTTCGACGAGTTCGGGCTGGAACAGGGTGCCGCGCGCCTGGTAGAGCTCAGCCACGGCCTGGTGCGGTGCCAGCCCGGGCACGTGCTTGCGCGCTCCGGTGAGCATGTCGTAGGTGTCGACGACGCCGAGGATGCGGCCGCCGATCGGAATCGCGCTGCCGGACAGGCCCGCCGGATAGCCGCTGCCGTCATGGCGCTCATGGTGCGTGGCGACCATCTCCAGGATCTGCGGGCTGATGCCGGGGGTGTTCTGCAGGATCTCGAGCCCCAGCTCCACATGCCGATGCAACTGGTCGCGCTCGTGCGGCTGCAGCGACTGCTCGTCGGCCATCAGCAGCCCCTCGGGCAGCAGCGTCTTGCCCACGTCGAACAGCAGCCCGCCGAGGGCGAGATCGCGCAGCTCGTTGATGTCCAGGCCCAGATGCCGGCCGAAACTCGCTGCCCACACCGAACATGCCAGCGCATGGTGATAGGTGAAACTGTCCTTGCGCTTGATCTCGCGCAGCCAGCCGAACGCGGCCGGATTGCGCGTGATTGAGCCGATCATGTCGTCCACGCCCTGCCGCAGCTTCTGCAGGTCCAGGCCGCGGCCGTGCTTGAGGTCGTCGAGGATCTCGCCGATCCCGTACGTGAGCGCGTCCATCGCCGCTTCGGCACGCGGCAGTTCCGTGGCAAGGTCGGTCTCCACGGCCCAGGTCGTCCTGCGAAGCTCGGCGAACTCATCCTGCTCGCGCGCGGATTCGACGACCGCTTCTTCCAGCTCGACCCAGCGCGGATCGGGCGAACGTCCGTTGGCGATGTCGATGTAGACGTAGTTGCAGATGCGCTGCAGCGTGCGCAGTTCCTGGTCGGTACCGATCGTGAAACCCTGCAGCGGGAAACTGGATTCGAGCCACGGGCGATCCAGGCGGCAGACGAACATGCCGATCTCCAGACCGCGCACGCTGACGCGGATTTCTTGATGCAGTACTTCCATTCCGTTCCCTGACGGGCGGCGCTGGCGCCGTCCAATCGGCCGGGCCATCGATGTTTCCATCATCCCGTGCATGGGGGGTGCAATGAAAGCGCCCCCCGTCACAGGGCGGGACTTCGCGGCCCCATCGGCCGCGAGGCCCATTCATGCAACGGAAAACCGCCGCCGGCGCGGCAATGCCACCCGGTTGGCGCGTATCCTTCGCGCCTGTTCCCGCGCCACATTCGCATGAAATCCAACGGCTTGTCCTTCCATCATCCGGTCGCGTTCTGGCTCGGGTGCGTCGCCGTCGTCGCCGGCGTGCTGCTGCACATGCCGATGTTCGCGATGGGCCGCATGACGCACTGGCAGATGGTCGGCATGCCGATGGACACGCTCATGCTGACGGGCATGGCACTGGTGCCGCTCGGCGTGCTGCTGTCGATGTACGGACTGATGCCGCGACTGGCGCAGATGCGGCAGACACTGCACGGGCAGAACCACCTCCACTTCCATATCGCCGATGGCGTGCCGCTCAACCGCGAGCACTGGACGCTGGTCACGGTATTGGTCGTGGCGCTTGTCATCGACGTGATGAAGCCGGCGACGCTCGGCTTCGTGATGCCCGGCATGAGCGCCGAGTACCAGATCAGCAAGCCAACCGCGAGCACGCTTGCGCTGGTCGCGTTGATCGGCACGACGGTCGGATCGGTGATCTGGGGCCGGCTGGCGGACGTGTTCGGGCGCCGCGCCGGCATCCTGCTGTCGGCACTGATGTTCATCGGCACCGCGATCTGCGGCGCGATGCCGCTGTTCGGCTGGAACCTGGTGATGTGCTTCCTGATGGGCGCATCGGCGGGTGGCCTGCTGCCGATCGCGTTCACGCTGATGGCCGAAACCGTACCGGCCGCCCATCGCGGCTGGCTGCTGGTCGCGCTCGGTGGCGTCGGCACGTCGGCGGGGTATCTCGCCGCTGCCGGCGCGGCCACGTTGCTCATCCCGGAGTTCAGCTGGCGGGTGCTGTGGCTTCTGAACCTGCCGACCGGCGCGGTGATCCTGTTCCTCAACCGCTACATCCCCGAGTCGCCGCGCTTCCTGTCCAACGCCGGACTGGAAAGTCAGGCGCGCGACGTGCTTCGCAAGTTCGCCGGCACGCAGGCGTCCAACGCGGTCGAAGCCGACGACGCGCGCCATCCGGGCGCTCCGGCCCTCGACGAACAGCACCCGGTCGTCGGCATGCGCCAGTTGCTGCGCGGCCGCCATGCGGCCATCACCTGGGGCCTGGTGACGTGCGGCGTGGCATGGGGCCTGGTCAATTTCGGCTTCGTGCTGTGGCTGCCGGTGAACCTGGTGCAGATGGGTGTCGACGCCGCCGGCGCAAGCGCGCTGCTGGCGCGATCGGCGATCATCGCGCTGCCCGGCATCGGTGTCGTGATCTGGTTGTACCACCGCTGGTCGAGCTTCAAGTCGCTGGTGCTGTTCATCGGACTCACCACGCTGGCATTGCTCGCGTTCTTCGCGAT
>Ga0207691_10004427_pt1 | contig 13611 bp, 7 predicted proteins | sample KBSM13metaG_FD_184327 | JGI IMG/M metagenome (GOLD analysis project Ga0207691, IMG submission 184327) | Miscanthus rhizosphere microbial communities from Kellogg Biological Station, Michigan, USA - KBS M1-3 metaG (SPAdes) (version 2) | ecosystem: Host-associated > Plants > Roots > Rhizosphere >... | reverse complement strand
ACCGCGACGCTGGCCTGCGTCGGCCGGCGCCAGGATTATTTCCGCGAGGAGTTTCTTTCGGCGCTGGAAATCCTCGCGCGCGGCGATGTGCGCCCCGACCATCTCAAGGGCTCGTGGGCGGGCGCCTTCGGCCCGACCCAGTTCATGCCCACCTCGTTCAAGCGCTTCGCGGTCGACCACGACGGCGACGGCCGCCGCGACGTCGTCGACTCCGTGCCCGATCTCATCGCGTCGACCGCGAACAATCTCAAGAAGGACGGATGGGTCGCGGGCCAGAGCTGGGGCTACGAGGTCGTGCTGCCGAAGGACTTCAATTTTCTGCTCGCCGATCGCTCGCGCATGATGACGATGCGGGAATGGGAACGCCTCGGCATCCGCCGCGCCGGCGGCAAGCCGTTCCCGCGCCCCGAGGATCGCGCCTACCTGCTGGTGCCGGCCGGGGCGCAGGGGCCGGGCTTCCTGATGCTGCAGAACTTCCGCGCCATCATGAAGTACAACCCGGCCGAGGCCTATGCGCTCGCCATCGGCCATCTCGCCGACCGCTTCCGCGGCGGGGGGCCGTTCGTGCAGCCCTGGCCCCGGCACGAACGCGTGCTCACCCGCGCGGAGCGCTACGAGCTGCAGCAGCTCCTCGCCCAGCGCGGCTTCGACGTGGGCGAGCCCGACGGCCGGCTCGGGGGCAAAACCCGCAACGCGCTGCGGCAGTTCCAGTCGAGCGTTGGCCAGGTGCCCGACGGGTTCGCGTCCGAGGCGGCGCTGGCGCGGTTGCGCGGCCGGTAAGACGGTGTGGGGGTGGGCAGGGGCCTCTGCGGGGACCTCCGGCCATCTTCAAGTTGACATTTTTGGTCGTATTACTAAGTGGTTAAGCTGGCGGCCGGCGTCCCTGCGACGGGAACCGGCGACAACGGGGTAGACCGCGGCGTAACAGCGATCGGGAGTTTGATCTCATGGGCAAATCCCGAGCATTGGTGGCCGTCATGGCGGCGGGCATCAGCCTCGCTTGGCTGTTGCCGGCGCAGGCGCAGTTCTGGGACTGGGGCAATCGCCCGCAACGCCAGCAGCAACAGTACAACAACAACAATAACTGGTTTGGCGGCGGCGGCGGCTGGTTCGGGAACGACCGGCGCTACGACCAGCGCCAGGAACGCGAGGCGCCGGTCGACTATTCGCGCGCGCCCGCCTCGACGCAGAAGAAGCCCGACGCCACCACCCCGATCGTGGTGGTGGGCGACGCCAACGCCGATTGGCTGGCCTACGGGCTCGAAGACGCCTTCGCCGAAAAGCCCGAGATCAACATCCTGCGCAAGCATCGCACCGATTCCGGCCTGATCCGCTACGACACGCGCCGCGATATCGAGTGGCCGCAGGTGGCGCGCGAGATCATCGCAGCCGACAAGCCCAAATTCATCATCATGATGATCGGCAACAACGACCGGCAGACCATCCGCGAAAAGGCGCCTGTCGTCGCGGTCGCCCGACCCGCCGCACCGGCCGCACCGAAGGCAGGGGCGCAACCGCCGGCCCAGCCGAATGCACCCGCGGCGGCGACCACGCCGCCGGCGCCGCCGGCCGACCCCGAGCAGCAGCCGCCTGAGCAACCCGCGGCCGTCGAACAGCCCGCCAACATGACGCCGGAGCAGGCGCGGCAGGCCAATTACGGTCCGTGGGAATTCCACACCGAGAAGTGGGAGCTCGCCTATATCAAGCGCATCGATGCCACCATCGCCGCGCTCAAGAGCGCGGGCGTCCCGGTCATCTGGGTGGGCTTGCCGTCGCAGCGCGGTCCCAAGGCCAGCGCCGATTCGTCCTACCTCAACGAGCTCTACCGCAGCCGCGCCGAGAAGGCGGGCATCGCCTATGTCGATATCTGGGACGGCTTCGTCGACGAGGCCGGCCGGTACTCGCCGCAAGGGCCGGACTACGAAGGCCAGATTCGCCGCCTGCGCACCGGCGACGGCGTCTATTTCACCAAGTTCGGCGCGCGCAAGCTCGCGCACTATGTGGAGCGCGAAATCCAGCGCACGATCAACAACCGCGGCATGTCGGTGGCATTGCCGGTGCCGGTCGATGTCGCCCCGCAGGCGCCGAGCAAGCCGGGCGGTCCGGCTGCGCGTCCCTCGGCCGGACCCGTGCTGCCGCTGACGGCGGTCCGCGCCGCGCCGGAAGAGCTGATCGGCGCCGCGCGCGCGGCGCCGGCCGTGGACACGACCGCCACGCGCGTGCTCACCAAGGGCGAGCCGATCGCCGCTCCCAACGGGCGCGCGGACGATTTCAGCTGGCCGCGCGGGAATGTCACGCTCGAGCCCGCGACCAACGATCCCAACGCGACGCCCGATTCCGCCGCGAGGACCGCCAAGCCGGCCGCCGATCGCGCGCCTGGCGCGGACGCCCAGGCTGCCCAGACGGCCGAAGCCAAGCCGCCACCGCCGCGCCGTCCGCGGCCGCGTGCGCCCAATCCCTATGATCAGCAGCGCTCGTTCTTTGGCGGATTCGGAGGAGGCGGCGGCGGCTGGTTCCGCTAGAACCGTCGATCCGGCGGCGCGAATCGCAACGATCGAACGGCGTAATCGCGATGTGATCGAACGATCTGCGCCGACCGCGCGGTCGTCATTCCGGGGCCCGAGCGTAGCGAGGGAACCCGGAATCCAGTAACCACCGCCTGCGATTACTGGATTCCGGTCTCGCGCCTGCGGCGCGCCCCGGAATGACGGCGGATTGATTCAACTCCAGAAGGCTCTAACGCGGCAGCGTCGTCGAGCCCATCAGGTATTTGTCGACGGCGTGCGCGGCCTGGCGGCCTTCGCGGATCGCCCACACCACGAGCGACTGGCCGCGCCTGATGTCGCCGGCCGCAAACACCTTCGGGTTGGAGCTCTGATAGGACAGCACGTCGGCTTTGACGTTGCCGCGCTGGTCGAGCTCGAGCCCGAGCGACGTGATCATGCCTTCGTGCACGGGATGCACGAAGCCCATCGCCAGCAGCACCAGATCGGCGTCGAGCTCGAACTCGGTGCCGGGGATGGGCTTGATCTTGCCGTCCACGCGCACGCAGTGAAGCTTCTTCACCTCGCCGTTGTCGCCGGTGAACTTGGTGGTCAGCACCGCGAAGTCGCGCTCGGCGCCTTCTTCGTGGCTCGACGACGTGCGCAGCTTCAGCGGCCAGTCGGGCCAGGTGAGCATCTTGTTCTCGATCGCGGGCGGCTGCGGCATGATCTCGAAATTTCGCACCGAGAGCGCGCCCTGGCGGATCGAGGTGCCGATGCAGTCGGAGCCGGTGTCGCCGCCGCCGATGACGACGACGTGCTTGCCGCCGGCGAGGATCGGCGCGCTCGCGTCCTGCGGCTCGCCGCTGACGCGACGGTTCTGCTGCGGCAGGAATTCCATGGCGAAATGGATGCCGGCGAGCTCGCGGCCCGGGATCGGCAGATCGCGCGCCTTCTCCGCTCCGCCCGCGAGCACAAGCGCGTCGAAGTCCTTGAGCAGATCCTCGGCCGGTAGGTTGACGCCGACATGGGTGCCGTAATGGAACGTCACGCCTTCCATATCCATCTGCGCCACGCGGCGATCGACGTGATACTTCTCCATCTTGAAGTCGGGAATGCCGTAGCGAAGCAGGCCGCCGGCTTTGGCGTATTTCTCGAACACGTGCACGTCGTGGCCGGCGCGGCCGAGCTGTTGCGCGCAGGCCATGCCGGCGGGACCCGAACCCACGATCGCGACTTTCCTTCCGGTCTTGACCGAGGGCGGCTCGGGCTTGATCCAGCCCTGCTCGAAGGCGCGATCGGCAATCGCGCATTCGATCGTCTTGATGGCCACCGGATTGTCGTCGATGTTGAGCGTGCAGGAGGCCTCGCACGGCGCCGGACAGACGCGGCCGGTGACTTCCGGAAAATTATTGGTCGTGTGGAGATTGCGCGCCGCTTCCTGCCAGTTGCCGCGATACACCAGGTCGTTCCAGTCCGGGATCTGGTTGTTCACCGGACAGCCGGTGTGACAATACGGAATGCCGCAATCCATGCAGCGCGCGGCCTGCTTCGTATTCTCCTCGTCGGGCAGGGGGAGGACGAATTCGCGCCAATGCCGGATGCGCTCCTCGACCGGCTCGTAGTCACGGTCGCTGCGCTCGAACTCGAGAAAGCCGGTGATCTTGCCCATAGACTATTCGGCCGCCTGCATGGTGCGCGCCTTTTCGATCTCGGCGAGCGCGCGACGATATTCGAGCGGCATGACCTTGCGGAACTTCGGACAGTATTTCTTCCACCCGGCAAGAATCTCCGCCGCGCGCGCCGAGCCGGTGAGCTGCGCGTGCCGCGTGATCAAGAGGTGCAGCCGCTCGGCGTCGAAGCGCGTCATGTCCTCGAGCACCTCGACCCGGCCATGCGACTCGAGGTCGTGGATGTGGTGATAGATGCGCTCGCTGATCTCTTCCTCGTCGGGCATCGGCTCGAGCTCGACCATCGCCATGTTGCAGCGCGATCTGAAGGTGTCGTCCTCGTCCAGCACATAGGCGATGCCGCCGGACATGCCGGCCGCGAAGTTGCGGCCGGTGCGACCGAGCACCACGACGATCCCGCCGGTCATGTATTCGCAGCAATGATCGCCGGCGCCTTCGATCACGGCGATGGCACCGGAATTGCGCACGGCGAAACGCTCGCCGGCGACGCCACGGAAATAGCATTCGCCCTCGATCGCGCCGTAGAGCACGGTATTGCCGACGATGATCGACTCCTCGGGGATGATGCCCGCGTCGGCGCTGGGGCGTACGATGATCCGTCCGCCCGACAGGCCCTTGCCGACATAGTCGTTGGCATCGCCCTCGAGCTCGAAGGTCACGCCGTGCGCGAGCCACGCGCCGAAGCTCTGGCCGGCGGTGCCGGTGAGCTTCACGTGGATGGAGCCGTCGGGCAGCCCTTCGTGGCCGTAACGCTTGGCGATCTCGCCCGAGAGCATCGCGCCCGCGGTGCGGTCGGTGTTCTTGATCGCGGTCTCGATCCGTACCGGCGCGCCGCCATCGAGCGCGGACTGCGCCTCGGCGATCAGCCTGCGGTCGAGGATGGTGTGGATCTTGTGATCCTGGACTTCGCAATTGTGGATGTGCACGCCCGCCGGCGCGTGCGGCTTGAAGAACAGCCGGGAAAAGTCGAGGCCCTTGGCCTTCCAGTGCTCGATCACCTGGCGCTTGTCGAGCATCTGCATCTGGCCGACCATCTCGGCGAAGGTGCGGAAGCCCATCTCCGCCATCAGCTCGCGCACCTCTTCGGCGACGAAGAAGAAGAAGCTGATGACATGCTCGGGCTGGCCGACGAAGCGCTTGCGCAGCACCGGGTCTTGCGTGGCCACGCCAACCGGGCAGGTGTTGAGGTGGCACTTGCGCATCATGATGCAGCCGGCCGCGATCAGCGGCGCGGTCGAGAAGCCGAATTCGTCGGCGCCAAGAAGCGCGCCGACGACGACGTCGCGCCCGGTGCGGATGCCGCCGTCGACCTGCACCGCGATGCGCCCGCGCAGGCGGTTGGCGACCAGCGTCTGGTGGGTCTCCGCCAGGCCGATTTCCCACGGCGAGCCGGCATGCTTGATCGAGGTCAGCGGCGAGGCGCCGGTGCCGCCTTCGAAGCCCGCGATGGTGACGTGGTCGGCGCGCGCCTTGGAGACGCCGGCGGCAACCGTGCCGACGCCGACCTCGGAGACGAGCTTCACCGACACCAGACCCGCGGGGTTGACGTTCTTCAGGTCGAAGATGAGCTGCGCCAGGTCCTCGATCGAATAGATGTCGTGGTGCGGGGGCGGCGAGATCAGTCCGACGCCGGGCATCGAATGGCGCACCTTGGCGATGACCTTGTCGACCTTGTGCCCGGGGAGCTGGCCGCCTTCGCCGGGCTTCGCGCCCTGCGCCATCTTGATCTGCATCATGTCGGAGTTGACGAGATATTCCGTCGTCACGCCGAAGCGGCCCGAGGCCACCTGCTTGATCGCCGAACGCATGGAATCGCCGTTCGCCATCGGCTTGAAGCGATCGGCCTCCTCGCCGCCTTCGCCGGTATTCGACTTGCCGCCGATGCGATTCATGGCGATCGCGAGCGTGGTATGCGCTTCGCGCGAGATCGAGCCAAACGACATCGCCCCGGTGGCAAAGCGGCGCACGATGTCCTTCGCCGGCTCGACCTCCTCGATCGGGATCGGCTTGCGGCCATCCTCGTCCGCCGTTTTGAGCCGGAACAGGCCGCGGATGGTGAGAAGCCGCTCGGACTGCTCGTTGCTGACCTTGGCGTAGGCCCGGTACTGGTCCGGCAGGTTGCCGCGGACGGCGTGCTGGAGCGCCGACACCGTGGCCGCGGTCCACACATGGTCCTCGCCGCGCACGCGGAACTGATATTCGCCGCCGACGTCGAGCGCATCGCGATAGATCGGCGCGTCGCTGAAGGCGTCGCGGTGGCGGCGGACGGTCTCCTCGGCGATCTCGTTGAGCGAGACGCCTTCGATGCGGGTCGCCGTGCCGGTGAAATACTCGGCGACGAAATCGGACTTGAGGCCGACAGCGTCGAAAATCTGCGCGCCGCAATAGGACTGATAGGTGGAGATGCCCATCTTGGACATCACCTTCAGCAGGCCCTTGTCGATCGACTTGATGTAGCGCTTGACGATCTCGTACTCGTCGAGCTTGTGCGGGAGATCGTCCTTCATCGCGCGCAGCGTCTCGAAGGCGAGATAGGGGTTGATCGCCTCCGCCCCGTAACCGGCCAGGCAGCCGAAGTGATGGACCTCGCGGGGTTCGCCGGATTCGACCACGAGCCCGACCGAGGTGCGCAGGCCCTGGCGGATGAGGTGATGATGCACCGCCGCGCAGGCGAGCAGCGACGGCATCGGAATGTTGGCCGGACCGGCGCGGCGATCCGACAGGATGATGATGTTGATGCCTTCGCGCACGGCTGCCTCGGCGCGGACGCAGAGCGTGTCGAGCGCCTCCTTCAAGCCGGCGGCGCCGTGCTCGGCCGGCCAGGTGGTGTCGAGGGTGCGGGACTTGAAATGACCGTCGCCGACCTCTGAGATGGCGCGGATCTTTTCGAGGTCCGCGTCCGTGAGGATGGGCTGGCGCGCTTCCAGCCGCTTGAGCCGCGACGAGCCTTCGAGATCGAACAGGTTCGGCCGCGGCCCGATGATCGAAACGAGGCTCATGACCAGTTCCTCGCGGATCGGATCGATCGGCGGGTTGGTCACCTGGGCGAAGTTCTGCTTGAAATAGGTGAACAGCAGCTTGGGCTTGTCGGACAGCGCCGAGATCGGCGCGTCGTTGCCCATGGAGCCGACGGCCTCCTCGCCCTGGCTCCCCATCGGCGCCATCAGGATGCGCAGGTCTTCCTGGGTGTAGCCGAAGGTTTGCTGGCGATCGAGCAGCGACAGGTTCGACAACGCCGCCTTGCTGGCCGCGTCCGGCAATTCCTCGAGCACGATCTGCGTGCGTTCGAGCCACTCCTTGTAGGGGTGGCTCTTGGCCAGCGTCGCCTTGAGCTCCTCGTCGGGAATGAGGCGGCCCTCGTCGAGATCGACGAGCAGCATCTTGCCCGGCTGCAGGCGCCACTTGGTCACGATGTCCTTCTCCGGAATGGGCAGCACGCCCATCTCGGAGGCCATGATGATGCGGTCGTCGCGGGTGACGAAATAGCGCGCCGGGCGCAAGCCGTTGCGGTCGAGGGTGGCGCCGATCTGGCGGCCGTTGGTGAACGCGATTGCCGCCGGGCCGTCCCACGGCTCCATCAGCGCGGCATTGTACTCGTAGAAGGCGCGACGCTCCTCGTCCATGAGCGGGTTGCCCGCCCAGGCCTCCGGAATCATCATCATCATCGCGTGCGCGAGCGGGTAGCCGCCCTGCACCAGGAATTCGAGCGCATTGTCGAAGCAGGCGGTATCGGACTGGCCCTCGTAGGAGATCGGCCACAGCTTGCTGATGTCGTCGCCGAACAGGTCGGAGGCCACCGACGCCTGGCGTGCCGCCATCCAGTTGACGTTGCCGCGCAACGTGTTGATCTCGCCGTTGTGCGCGATCATCCGGTAGGGATGCGCGAGCGACCAGGCTGGGAAGGTGTTGGTGGAGAAGCGCTGGTGCACGAGCGCGAGCGCGCTGTCGAAGTCCTTGTCGCGCAGATCGAGATAATAGGTGCCGAGCTGGTCGGCGAGGAACATACCCTTGTAGACGATGGTGCGGCAGGAGATGGACACCGGGTAATAGCCGGAAAGCCTGCGCTCCTTGCGCGTATAGATCGCATTCGAAATCGACTTGCGCAGGATGTAGAGGCGCCGCTCGAACTCGTCCGCGGTGGTGATCTTCTTGCCGCGCCCGATGAACACCTGCAGGTGCACGGGCTCGGTCGGCTTCACCGACTCGCCCAACGTCGAATTGTCCGTGGGCACTTCGCGCCAGCCCAGCAGCGTCATGCCCTCGCGCTTGATCTTCTGGGCCCAGATGTCGCGGATCACCTGCCGCCAATCAGGATCGCGCGGCATGAAGAGCGCGCCGACGGCGTATTCGTGGGGCTTGGGCAGGGCGAAACCGAGCCGTTCCGCCTCCTTGGCGAAGAACTTGTGCGGGATCTGGACCAGGATGCCGGCGCCGTCGCCTGCGCGCGGGTCGGCGCCGACCGCGCCGCGATGCTCGAGATTGCAGAGGATGGCGAGGGCATCCTCGATCAGCTTGTGCGAGGAGCGTCCCTTGATGTCGGCAATGAAGCCGACCCCGCAGGAATCCTTTTCGAGCGCGGGATCGTAGAGTCCCTGCGCTTGCGGCAGCCCGGGGTCTGCGCTGTCGGCAAAGCGCGCCGCGGCGCGTTTGCCGCGCGCAGTTCGGCGCCCGCTCTTGCTTGCGCGCATGTGTGCCGCGCCCATTTTTGTCCTCGCGTCTCACCCCCGCCAAAACACCGAAGAACCGGCGTCTCGGCGCACCTTCCGCCTCCGCAGCGCCAAAAACGCGTTGCGGCCTCAAGGGCACCGCTGGTCATTGGCGGCCTTCTCGCTACCGCCGCTCGGCGCAAGCGTGTGGCCGCTTGTGTTAAGTGGCTTGGCGATGCGGTTGGCCGCGCCTACCACCCTCCGATGTAAGCCGGATGAAAAACCGGCCGAGGACACCGGGCGGGCCGTCAACTGGGACAGCAATGCTGTCCTAGTTTACTTTGCCAAATTCTAAACATGAACACAAGGGTTCGCCTAACGAGAAAATCGAATGATGCGTGCGAAGTTTCCTCAGCGAGTGCTTAAAAAACCACCGGCGCCCATTTGTGGGCCAAGCGGCTTGCACCACCCTCTGACCGGTCGGTGCTGAATGCGGGAAAATGCGGTTCCAGGTGGGACTACGATCGCGGGTGCCGCCCCAGAGCAGGCAGTAAGCCCGGCTGCGATCAGGGGCGGGGTGGCCGACACGTTGGTCTGGCTGTGCGCGCGCTCCGTCTACGCGCTGCTGGCGCTGGGGTTGCGTCTGGTCATGGCCCGCGTCTTCTTCCTGTCCGGCCAGGCCAAGATCGAGGGGCCGGGCGTCCCGATCCGATGGCCGGCCGGCGGGGTCGACCTCTCGGTGACGCTGCCGGCCGCCATCAAGGAGACGACTTTCCAGCTGTTCGAGACGCAATATGCGGAACTCCCGATCGCCCCGGCGACCGCCGCTTATGTCGTCAGCTATGCCGAGTTTGTGCTGCCGATCTGCCTGCTGCTCGGCTTTGCCACCCGCTTTGCTGCCGCGGGCCTGCTCGCCTTGACGATGCTGCTGCAAATCTACGTCGCGCCGGCGATGTGGTGGCCGTTGCACGTCTACTGGGTGTCGATTCTGCTCGTGCTGGTGCTGTTGGGTCCCGGCGCCATCTCCATCGACGCCTTGATCCGCACCATCTACCGGCGCGATCGCCACCTTGCCGGCGGCTGAGCGCTTCCCAGGCGCTTGCCCATCGCATGGTGCCGCCGCGCCATCCCTACGATCAGCCGAGAGAACGCCATGAACTTTGCAAGCGACAACGCAGCCGGGATCGCGCCGGAGATCCTCGCGGCCATTTCCCGGGCGAACGACGGCGCCGCGCTCGCCTACGGCCGCGATGATTGGACCAAGCGGGTTGAGCGAAGATTCGCCGAGATTTTTCAGCGCGAGGTCGCGGTGTTCCTGGTGCCGACCGGCACGGCGGCAAACGCGCTCGCGCTGGCACACCTCACGCCGCCGTGGGGCGCCGTGCTGTGCCACGACGAGGCGCACATCGTCACCGACGAATGCGGCGCGCCCGAATTCTTCGGCGGCGGCATCAAGCTCATCGGCCTCGCAGGCGAGGCCGGCAAGATCGCGCCGGCGACGCTGCAGCGCGCGCTCGATGAAGGGCAGTGGGGCGGCCCGCATCATGTGAGTCCTGCGGTGCTGTCGCTCTCGCAGGCGACCGAAGCCGGCACGGTCTATCGGGTGGACGAGATCCGGCAGCTCGCCGGCATCGCGCATGCGCACGGCGTTGCCGTGCACATCGACGGTGCACGGATCGCCAATGCGCTGGCACGGATGAACGCCTCGCCGGCGCAAGCGACCTGGATGGCGGGGGTCGACGTGCTCTCGTTCGGCGCCACCAAGGGCGGAGCGCTGGCAGCCGAAGCGGTTGTGTTCTTCGATGCGGCCCGCGGCGCCAATATGGCGGAGCGTCGCAAGCGCGGCGGCCATCTCGTTTCCAAGCATCGCTTCATCGCCGCGCAGATCGAAGCCTATCTCGCCGGCGATCTCTGGCTCAAGCTCGCACGTCACGCCAACGCCATGGCCGACAGGCTCGCGGCCGGACTTGCCGCCGCGGGGCTTCATCCGGTGTGGCCTGTCGAAGCGAACGAGGTGTTCGCCGCGCTGCCCTTGACGGTTGACGCGCGACTTAAGGCCGCCGGCGCGAGTTATTATCCCTGGACGACCGATGCGCTGCCGGACGGCCTCATGCCGGCGCGCGATGCCATCCTCGTGCGTCTCGTCACTTCGTTTGCCACGACCGCGGACGAGGTCGATCGATTTGTGGCGGTGGCGCGTGCTTCTTGATGACACGGCAGCGCCAAAGCTACGCCCAATTCCTTGCTATCGTTGCGCCATGCGCCGCCAAGCCGCGATCGATTGCGCTTGAGCCGCATTGCGTTCGCGCTGTCGCGTCGACCGAGGCAGCGAACAGGGAACAACCAGATCGGGGGAACTTTATCTTGCAACACAAGATCGCCCTCTGCGCGGGACTTGTCGCCGCGCTCGCGGTAGCCGGACACGCACTGGCGCAACCCGCGCCACCGCCCGTCTATCCCGGTACCGTCTATCCCGGCACGGGACTGCCGCCGCATGAGATCGTGACGATCGTGCGCTCGACCGGCCTCGAGCCGATGGGTAGCCCGGTGCGCCAAGGCCCGACCTACGCGCTGCGTGCGGTCGATCCCGCCGGCGAAGAAGTCAGGGTGATCGTCGATGCGCAGCGCGGACGCATCGTCAAGGTGATACCGCTGATGGCGCCGCGCTACGCCATGCCGCTGTTGCGGCCGCCTTATGGCCGTCCGCCGCGGCCGATGGCGATGGTGCCGGAGGGCTACGGCCCGAACCCGCGTGCCCCAATGCTGCCACCGGGCACTGAAGGTCCACCGCCGCCGAATGCTGCCGGCCCCGGCGGCGTGCCGAGCGGGCCTGCTCGTGCTCCGGGCGCGGGCGTGTCGCCCGATCCGGCGGTCCAGGCGGGACCACCGCCGCTGCCGCGACCACGGCCCAAGCTCGCATCCACCGATTCATCCGATGCCAAGCAGGGTGTGGCGGCCGCGCCGCCGCAAGTCCAATCAAAGCCGGCCGACGATCACGAAACCACCGGCAGCGTCACCACGCCGGCCAATCCGGCCGAAGCGCCGGTCGAGGAGTGAGTAGGACCTGCTGCAGGATTATAAGCGTGCCGCAAAATGAAAGCGCCCCGGAAACCGGGGCGCTCCCGCTGATGAGTGGACGGCTCAAGCAGCCTTGGCTTCAACCACCTTGGGCTGACCGTTCCCGATCGGGATCTGGCGCGGCTTCTTGGCCTCGGGAATCTCGCGCACGAGATCGACGTGCAGGAGACCGTTCTCGAGGGCTGCGCCCCTGACCTGGACGTAGTCGGCAAGTTGGAAGACGCGCTCGAAGGCGCGGGCTGCGATGCCCTGATAGAGCACCTCGCCGCTGTTGCTCTCGTCCTTCGCCTGTTTCTCGCCCTTGATCGTCAGCGTGTTTTCTTTCGCCTCGATCGAAAGCTCGTTCTCGCCAAAGCCGGCCACCGCCACCGAGATCCGGTAGGCGTTATCGCCGGTGCGCTCGATGTTGTAGGGCGGATAGCCCGGAGTGGCTTCGAAGCCATCGAGCATGGAGAAGAGCCGGTCGAAACCGACGGTCGAACGATAGAGGGGAGCAAGATCGAAAGTTCGCATGGCATATCCTCGTTGTTGAGCGAAATGCGATTGGTCCGCCCGAATGGGCCAGACCGGTTGTTTTGCGCAGCCCATTTGGGCCTGCGCGACCAGCATGTGGGGATCGGCTCCGGCGCTCGCAAGAGGGGCTAACAGGTTGAAAATGATGGACTTCCCTCCGCCCTACGGCGGCCTGCCTGCCAGCATCCGTCGCGCCCGGGAGGCGGATTGAGCCAAGCCGCTACCCTGCTATAAGGCGGGCGCCCCAGCGTGCCCGAAGGTCATGACCCTCGTCTCCATTCCCGCCAATCCGGTGCCGTCAGACGTCGTGTCGGGAACCTTCAAAACCCGCGACGGGGTGTCGTTGCGCTTCGCGCGCTGGGCGCCGCCACCGGGCCGCAAGGGTACGGTGTGCCTGTTCCAGGGCCGCTCGGAATTCATCGAGAAGTATTTCGAGACCGTGCGGGACCTGCGTGCGCGCGGCTTCGCGGTCGCGACGTTCGACTGGCGCGGGCAGGGGATGTCTGACCGTGCGTTGCGCAACCCACGCAAAGGCTATGTGCGCAATTTCAATGAATATCAGATCGATCTCGACAGCTTCGTCAACGAGATCGTTCTTCCGGACTGTCCGCCGCCGTTCTTTGCGCTTGCCCAGTCCATGGGTGCGACGGTTCTGCTGCGCGCCGCCCATGCGGGAGGATCGCGCTGGTTCGACCGCATGGTGCTGCTGGCGCCGATGATCGGGCTGCCGGGAATGCGTCGCTCGCGCCCCACCCGCGTGCTGGTCAAGACCATGCGTCTCCTGGGGCTCGGCGCGTCCTATGTTCCGGGCGGCGACGCATCGGTGATGATGCAGCGTCCCTTCATGGGCAACCTGCTCACTTCCGATCCCGTCCGCTACGCCCGCAACGTCGCGGTGCTCGAGGCGGAGCCGTCGCTCTCGATCGGCTGGCCGACGGTGGCGTGGACCGACTCCGCCTTTCGCGTGATGGGCGAGATGAGCGAACCCGGATATCCCGGGAGAATCCGGCAGCCGATCCTGATCATCGCCGCCGGTCAGGACGCGATCGTGTCGACGCCCGCGATCGACGAGTTCGCCGTGCGCCTGCGCGCCGGCTCCCACCTCATCGTGCCGGGTTCGCGCCACGAACTGCTCACGGAGCAGGATCGCTTTCGCCTGCAGGCCCTGGCGGCGTTCGACGCTTTCGTTCCCGGCACCCC
>Ga0207691_10004426_pt1 | contig 13613 bp, 12 predicted proteins | sample KBSM13metaG_FD_184327 | JGI IMG/M metagenome (GOLD analysis project Ga0207691, IMG submission 184327) | Miscanthus rhizosphere microbial communities from Kellogg Biological Station, Michigan, USA - KBS M1-3 metaG (SPAdes) (version 2) | ecosystem: Host-associated > Plants > Roots > Rhizosphere >... | reverse complement strand
ACAAGGACCGTCGGCCACGTGGAACGCTCGCCCATCTGACACCGAGCGATGGCACCAATGAGATCGGGCCAATTGCCGAAAGCCCGCCCGTCGTCAGCTAGAACTGTCCGGAAAGGGGGAAGACCTCACTCGCAAGGACAATCAACGTGATTCGAGCCTCGAAGTAGTCCTTACGCCGCCGGTGCGCCCGGCGACGCGCGCTCAGCGCGCCGAAGCGGCCGATGCCGGCGCACCGGGCGAGGTCGGCGGCACCACGCCGTGTCCGGGCGTCACCTCGCCCATCGCGCTGACGTCGGTCACGTAGTAGCGGGTTTCGCCGAAGCAGGTGGTAGGCAGGCCAACCTTCTCCTCATAGTGCAAGCTAACGCGTTGGCCGACCACCTTATTGATCTTCTCGGCGACCGACTCGTCGCGTACGGTAAACAGAAACTTCTCGACCGAAGTGCCGGGCAGCGACACCAGCGCAAGCTCGCCCTCCCAGGTCTTGCACAGCCAGCCCTTGTTCGAGAACTTCTGCACCCAGCCGGCTCGCTCCCCGGTGGAGTAGCTCCATTTCGTCACGATCGCGAAATAGCCTGCCACGAGGGCCACGAGCACGACGATTCCAATCAGAAAGCCTTTCACCAACGAATTCCCTTCTTGACCTTTGTCACCGATGCTCGAGGTCTCGAATGATGGCACTAAGAGCAGGCTGACGCCCAGGCAGCGACGGCCTGGCACATGCGAACGGTCGGAACCACTTGGCACTGAAACTCAGCGCCAATAGCAGAGCGCCCAGCGGAGCATCGGAGCATCGGAGCATCACACCGCAACTCTGTCCCCTGGCAGGACGCGGTTTCGGTCGAATCGCGAACGCCGCCGTGGCGCCCTGCTGACCGAACGATTCCGTGGGAGAAACCTCGGCATCGCCCGAGAAAATCCCAACGAGCCTCCTCTACACAGACTGCGCTTCATCGAGCGCCTTGCCCTGCGTCCCTCAGGAAAGCGACGACTCCTCACCTCACCGGCGACGAGGGCATACCCGGTTCCCTCACTGGTACATGGTGAGCGGGGGCTGGGGGATCTTCGACCGCAGGTGAAGGGTCCTCGGGGCTTGGCGGCGTAGGCAGCGGCAAGGGCGGCGGCGACTCTGGGTTCGGCGTGCTGTGAGCCGAATGGAAGGGCTGAGCCATTGCGGGATTGTCGCGCCGGACGAGGTGATGCCTGGGCTCTCCGTACATAGTTCTCCAATGCAAGCCTAAGTCGCTTCACAGACCGAGCTGGTTCGGGCGGCGTCCCTGGAGTCTGGACGCGCGAACTGCCGGGCCGCAAAGGCCCACACCATGCGAGATGCGTCCGGCCCCTGGCTGTCGCTAAAGCGCTCGTCCGCCCCTCCTCCGCTCCACGCATGGCCGAGGCGGTCGATCTGGACAAGGGTCGACATCGTCCGCCCTTCTCGCTTGAAGTCTGTGACCGTCATCGAATATCTATTGCCGCGCTGCCGCTCGCACTCCGCGACGGCGGATGCGCCCGCCGCGTCGGCCCAGACCCGCGCTGCGGCACGGCCGTTCTGAGCCGAAACGACAGCATCTGCCTGACCGTGAATGACCATCAGGGGCGGCGGCAACGCAGTCGGCCAACTCGACATTGTCTCCAGCGTCTTGGTCCTTCTTTGACCGCGCATTGCGCCGAACGCCGAAAACGCCGAATGCGCGGTACCAGGTGGGATACCCGAGTGCATCACCACTCCGCTGAAGCGATCCGGATGGCGGATCGCCAGCAATGCCGCCATGCTCGCGCCCGCTGAAAGGCCGGCAACGGCGACACGACTGCGGTCGCCGCCGTACAAAACGCAAACCTGGTCGACGGCCTGCATGATGAGGGCCATCTCAGCGTTTGCGCGTCCCGAAGTGGTGTCGTACCAGTTCCAGCATCCTTGGGGATTCGACAGCCGATCTTGTTCCGGATAGAGAACGAGGAAGCGTTCCCGTGCTGCCACGACATTCATGCGCGTGCATGCGGCGAAGCGGTTGGCATCCTGGTTGCAGCCGTGCAGCATCACGATCAGCGGCAGTTTCTCGCCAAACTTGCTCCCTGCCGGGCGAAAGAGCCGGTAGCGTCGTGTGCCACTCACACCCAGGACCAGGCCGACGAGCCAGTCACCCCTTCTTGCGGGCACTCGTTGCCTGGCAAGCGTGGGCCTGGTCGGCACGGCCGTCGCCCGGGACCACGCGCGTATCGCGCTGGTGGTCATCCTCGACGCGTTGCCGGTGATGAGCTTGGCCCACGGCACCCGGCCGCTTGTTCGTCCCACCGGCGCCTCAGACGCCGGGAAAACGGGTCTTCTTGCGCGTCTTAGTCGAAGACGTCGTGAATCCGGGCCAGGCACCCAACATGTCACTCGTCGCCTTCGTGATCGCGGCGCTCGACTGACGCTTTGCCTCGGCGGCAAGTTGGCCGCGCGCGCTATTGGCGACCGAGTTGGCACCGCTCAGCCACATGCTCATGAACGGGTTCTTTTTCAACCAGGGGTTCGACATCGAATCACTCCTCAAGGGCCGTACCGCGACCCATGTCGGTTGTCTCAAAAGGCAGTGGACGTCAAGTCGATTCCGAACGCTGCGGGTCGACCACATTTCTGCCCAGTCGTGACTATCGATTCGACCGCGAGGTGCCGCCATCGGAGCATGCGGCGAGCGGCTGTAGGCGTTGAGGCTGCCGCTGCGCGAGCGTACTCGAGATTCAATGCCCTGACATTTGAGCGGTAGCGTCGGCACCGTTTCGTGGAGAAGGCGATGCGAAGGTCGATGGGTGGAAGGCGAGCGATACCACTGCGCGAACATCACGAACTCGACCTTCAACCGGCCATGAGAAACTGCCTTGCGATGAAGGGATTCGATACCTCAAGCCTGTGGCGGGTTAGCGCCTTTCGTAGGGCAGGCAGGGAAGGTCAGCTTGACGTTGGCCGACCCGAGGATCGTCTGACAGTCCTGCCGACAACGCTCCTGGCGGACTTGCGGCGCTTGCAAACCGATGGTGCCGGCGGAGACGTGCTGGAGGTCGTGGCCGCTTGTCTGCGAAATCACGAGTCGGCGCTCCTATATCTTGAACTTGGGGCTCACGTGTGGCCGGTAACGTTGCTTCCGTGCGAGAGCCTGTATCACTCGCCCCATGATGCTCTGTCCGAGGGCTTGGCGATGGCTGAGCTACGTGTGCTGAGCGTCGAGCCGCCAGGAGTTCGAGCGCCCGGTGCCTCCATGTCGGAACGTGTTGCCAGCGTCGACAGATATCGTCCACTCGCAGGCCTGCTCTGGGTCCTTGCAGTAAACGGGCCCAGGCGAGACTTGCTGCCGGAGCTCAGTGGACGCGTAGCCTACCGCCTTGTTTCATCCGGTAAGACTGCGCTTCCCGAAACCCGAGGCGCAATGGCCTCGGCGGTCCTACGGCTAGAACATCAGTCCGTGCCGCTGCGCGATATCGCGGGTTGGCCGGGAATGAGCGTCGAACGGGCGAGCCGCCTGCTCAACGCGCTTTACCTGAATGGGGTCCTTCTGGTCTCGCGCAGTCATCCCGCTGCAAGAGACGCGCCTAGCCGCTGGGGCGGCTTGTTCGCGCGACGCCGATAGCAAGCTACTTCCCGAGTATGTAGTTTGCGGATGCGAGCGCCGCATCGGGGTGGTCACTGGTTATGGGCGCCGCTCGACCAGTGATCCTCGCCTACTCCCGGGAAGATGATCCTAAGATGTTTTCCGTGACTGTCTTCAGCACGGCAACGATCTGCTCAACAGAAAATCGGCTTCGTCTCACGGACAGCTCCTCGAGTCCCCTTCGCCTGGGACTCAGTGTGCCGAAAAACTAGCGCTCAAAATGGCCCGAATCGGTCAATGCAGATCAACTGCATGACCGTATCCGGCGTCCCTTGCCTCGGTTACCAGGCCGAGCGGTAGCCAGAAGCGCCGCAGCCGGTCATCTTCAGCAATTCGCGCGCCCCTAGACCCTGACAACTCTACCAGTGACAGTCGTGGTCTTTGCTGAGTTAAATTGGAAGTCGTGAGCAGTATTCGCCCTTAGAGTAGGCCCTACCGCTCATGCCATGAAGCGCTCGCCTTCGTCACTTCCTCGCCACGAGCGGCGCACGGGTTCTGACGGCGCTCACCGGTTGACCGTTGAGGAGCTTGCGCTACTCGTGTCGTGTGGTGAACGCATCCGAGTCTCTGATTGGCCTGAACTGCGCATGGCTGGGTTTGTTCGTAGCCGTGCGGCGAGATGGCTTCTCGGCGCGACCGCACTACTGACTGCCCTGATCACCGGTCGCGCACTGCAAGGCCTGACGAAGAAGGTCAGGTGACGTCGCCGAAGTGCTGCCTCCCGGCTGCCTGCACCTCGTAGGTCAGATACTGCGTAAGCATGCCGTCCTCGAAACCGACCGACTTCACCTCGCTAAAGCTGCGCAGACGCTCTGCGAGGGCATCGATCGCGGAGCGTTCCGCACGGGAGGAGCGGCTGGGAAGCCAGTGGCAACTTTATGCCCTACTCAGTGCGGTTCTCCCTCTACTAGGGTCTCGGCTGAAGCACCAGCCGCCTTGGTGCGCTAGCTACGGCTAATCAACAAGGCGCGGGCGACGGGCAAAGGTGAACCTCGATAGCGTTATGGCAAGGGATGGCGAAGTTCTCCACGGCGACCCGGCACGCGTCTGGGGCTACCGGAAACATGTCGACGTGGCGACTGGACAACTCGGATGGGTGACTGGCGACATCATTGCCACGGCTTTCGGCCCATTGGACCACTGCGCTACGAAAGCATCGAGCGTTGGCAACTACTTGTCACGTCGTGCATTCGCCTAGCCTTGCGTGAATCGGCAGCGCCAACAAGCCGACGGCCACCAGCGCCACCGTGACGAGGACAAGACGGCGCCAGTGCGCCGGGTCGAGGGAGTTCAGCCCAATCGCTGCGAGCAACGCAAGCGCTGGAAAAACCGGCACGATGTAGCCAGGCAACTTCGAGCTGAACAGGCTGAAAAAGACGAAGATCACCGCCGCCCAGACGCCCAGCAGCAGCACTGGGCGAAACTCGTTGCAGCGGGCGTCTTCGATGACGAGCGATGCGCCAGGACAATACGAGCCACGGCAGAAATCCCGCAACAAGTTGCGGAACGAAGTACCACCAGGGTGCAGCCCGATGCTGAACTGTCGACGTGTGGCGCTGCCAGGTCCTAAATGAAGAAGAAGTTGCGGGACCTCGGATCGAGACGAGCACGAACCACGGCGCTGCTATCACGAACACGAGCAGCGAACCGCTCACCAGATGCAGGCGACGCCACAGGGCCCAATCGTGGGCAATTCGGGTGTAGACGATGAGCACTAGACGCGGCATGACGATGCCGATGAGTCCTTTGGTCAGTATCGCGACGGCCATGGCGCCCCAGGCCATCCACATCCGGTTCCGTCGCTGGCGACTCGATGCAAGGGGGTGCTGAGCCATCAAGACGCCGGCGAGAACACACGCAGCAAGCAGATGATCTACTCCTGGCGCTGGCTGGCAGGACGACCTTGCGTTTGCAGCTTTGGGTGACGCGTACAAGGCGGGACGCTAGATCCCCGATTCGTATATGCTGCACCGCAACATCGGGTACACAGCATGAGCCGCGACGAGATGCTCGGACTGTTTTATCGATTGCAGCGCGACCTGGTGGACGCCTACACCGCCACCACGTGCAGCAACGGACTTATCGAACGACTCACCGACGAGCTTGCCTGCCTGCGCAACCAACTCGAGCTCACGAGCCTCGTCGACGAGCGGACCGGCGACTGAACGCTGCCCGGCTCCCTTCCACACTGAGCGCAAGGAGTCGCACAGTAGCGCACCTCGCTCGGATAACCGAGCCATCGTTCTCGTAGGACAAAGGATCAGGGCCGAATCCCCTCCTGACGCCGCGAGATCAGCTACGAAGCAGCGCTGCGCGGATAGTCGCGAAGGCCCAAATCGACCGATTGGAGTGGCGCGCGACTCCAAGCGACTCAGTCCGCGCATCAAGGGCGCCTTGTCCGACCGATTTGGGCCGGCCCGCGATCGAGAATGCCTCTTTCGCTACTTTCGAGTCAAACAATGACTGACCCACGCAACATCGCCCACGACAAGAAGGTCCAGCTAGCAAAGAAGCACCGCCACGAGGAGGTCGCGCCCGGTGCGGATGCCACTCCGCAACCTGGCAAGAAGACTCCCATCGAGAACCACGCCTCCGATGTCGAAAAGGTGCCTGAAGAAGCGGCCGAGGAAGGAAAGACGAAGGTCTAGTCGGCCGCCACCCCTTGTCAATACATAGCGTCAAACCGCCTCAGCAATTGTTCGCTGCGGCACGACATGATCGCTCACGACTCTGGCCTCGACCGCGGCTCAAAATCGCTCGTCGTCGTCGATGATTCAGACGATATGGCGGTACCTGTGTTGCTCGAGTTCGAGAAATGCATTGCTTGCGTCGCCCTCACCGGCGCCGCTTGGATAGACCTGGTGGCGCGCTCGAGGGCGAACGCGGTGCTGCACGACTACATGCTCCCGGACGTGACTGGCGCAGATGTCGCGATGGCGTTGGGCGATGATCGCGCTCGACCGGCGACGAGTGCTGGCAACGCCGACCGCATCGATCTTCGCGGCAGCCGCATAGCGTTCCGCGTGCCCCGGATTGCCGACGACGCCTTCACCCTGCTGGGGCACCGAGCATGATTTCGACACTGCAAGCCGACCGGACAGGCGCCGGGCCGCCGCACGCTCCGCGGGAGCTGGAGGCCATCGACGCTTGGTGGCGCGCCGCAAATTTCCTCTCGGTCGGCCAGATCTATCTCCTCGACAACCCGCTGTTGAAGCGACCGCTGGCGCCCGCCGACATCAAGCCGCGCCTGCTCGGTCACTGGGGCACGACGCCCGGGCTCAACTTCCTCTACGCGCACCTGAACCGCGTCATCCGGGCGCACGACCTGAACGCGATATTCATCACCGGCCCCGGCCATGGCGGACCCGGCATCGTCGCCAACAGCTATCTGGAAGGAACCTACAGCGAGGTCTATCCACGCATCACGCAAGACGAAGACGGCATTCGCAAGCTGTTCCGGCAGTTCTCCTTTCCGGGCGGCATCCCCAGCCACGTCTCGGCGGACACGCCCGGCTCGATCCACGAAGGCGGCGAGCTCGGTTACTCACTCGCCCACGCGTTCGGTGCCGCTTTCGACAACCCCGACTTGCTGGTCGCCTGCGTTGTCGGCGACGGCGAAGCTGAGACCGGCGCGTTGGCCACGAGCTGGCACTCGAACAAGTTCCTCGACCCGCGCCGCGACGGCGCGGTGCTACCGATCCTGCACCTCAACGGCTACAAGATCGCCGGGCCGACCGTCCTCGCGCGCATTCCGGCCGAGGAGCTCGACAGCCTGCTACGCGGTTACGGCTATGCGCCGATCGTCGTCGAAGGCGACGATCCGATGCCGATGCACCAGCGCATGGCCGCGGCGCTGGACCGCGCCATCGCCGAGATCGCCGCCATCCAGCGCGCGGCACGCGAGAGCGGCGTCACCGAGCGACCACGCTGGCCGATGATCGTGCTGCGCTCACCCAAAGGCTGGACGGGGCCGAAGGTCGTGGACGGCAAGCCGGTCGAGGGCACGTTTCGTGCGCACCAAGTGCCGATCGCTTCAGTGAAGCAAGCCGACCACCTGCGACTGCTCGGCGACTGGATGGCGAGCTATCGGCCGGAAGAACTGTTCGACGCCAAGGGCACGCTGCGCCCGGAGATCGCTGCGCTCGCGCCGTCCGGCACGCGCCGGATGAGCGCCAACCCGCACGCCAACGGCGGCCTGCTGCTACGCGACCTTGAACTGCCCGACTACCGCAGCTACGCGGTGGCCGTGGCGCAGCCGGGTGCGGTCGATGACGAGGCGACGCGGGTGCAGGGACGCTTTATCCGCGACGTGATGGCGCGCAACCCGGACAACTTCCGAGTCTTCAGCCCGGACGAAACCAACTCCAATCGGTGGAGCGCAGCCTTTGACGTCGCCGACCGCTGCCTGGTCGCCGCGATAGAGCCCGGCGACGACCACGTGTCGCGCGGTGGCCGGATCATGGAAGTGCTGAGCGAGCACCAGTGCGAGGGCTGGCTCGAGGGCTACCTGCTGACCGGCAGGCACGGCTTCTTCTCGTGCTACGAAGCGTTCATCCACATCGTCGACTCGATGTTCAACCAGCATGCGAAGTGGCTCAAGGTGTGCCGCCAGATCCCCTGGCGCCGGCCGATCGCCTCGCTCAACTACCTCCTCACCTCGCACGTGTGGCAACAGGATCACAACGGCTTCAGCCACCAGGATCCGGGCTTCATCGATCACGTCGTCAACAAGAAGGCCGAAGTCGTGCGGGTCTATCTCCCGCCCGACGCCAACACGCTGCTCTCGGTGACCGACCACTGCTTGCGCAGCCGCAACTACGTCAACGTCGTCGTCGCCGGCAAGGCGCCCGCGCCGCAATGGCTCGACATCGACTCGGCGCGGCTGCACTGCGCGGCCGGGCTGGGTATATGGCAGTGGGCCAGCAGCGACGGCGGCGGCGATCCCGATGTCGTGATGGCCTGCTGCGGCGACGTGCCAACGCTCGAGACCCTGGCGGCGGTGCAGTTCCTGCGCGGCCATTTCCCCGACCTGCGGATCCGCGTGATCAACATCGTCGACCTGATGAAGCTCCAGCCCGCGTCGGAGCATCCGCACGGCCTGGTCGATGCTGCATTCGACTCTCTGTTCACCACCGACCGGCCGATCATCGTCGCCTTCCACGGCTATCCGACACTGATCCATCGGCTGACCTATCGCCGCAGAAACCACCGCAACCTGCACGTCCGCGGGTACAAGGAAGAGGGCACGACGACGACGACGTTCGACATGGTGGTGCTCAACGACCTCGACCGATTCCACTTGGCCGGAGACGTGATCGATCGGGTGCCCGGCCTGCACAACCGGGCATCCGACGCGCGGCGGGCGATCCGCGACGCGCTCGCCGAGCACAGCGCGTACATCACGGCGCACGGCGAGGACATGCCGGCCATCCGTCAGTGGCGATGGGCGGCCGGGCCGGCGCGCGCCCCGACTTGACACAACGGCATTTCAACGCAGGTTCAAACGGCAGCTGTCGTTCACTCGTCGAAGCCGACCGTCTGCGTTTGGTCTTAGGCCGGTTGTACGATCTGCTGACTCTCGCGTCGCGTATGGTCTCCAAGAGCACTCTCGTTCTGCAGAGCAGAGGCGCCCTCCTCGTCTCGCATCATCGAGGTTGAAGCGGCTCAGCGCGGCAGTCCCAGACCGCGTTGCGCGATGAGGCTGCGCTGGATCTCGTTGGTGCCGATGCTGATCACCCACATCAGCGAGTGCCGCAGCCCCTGCTCGTAGCGGCCGTTTCGCAGCGCTCCGGACGCTCCCTGCGACAGTGCGGCCCGCGTGCCAAAGATATCGAGGGCGGCCTCGCCGAAGCGCTCCATGAGCTCGCCCGAAAACACCTTGCTGATCGCACCCATCTCGGGTGGTGTCGTGCCACCAGTCGCAAGCTCGGCGCAATAAATCATTAACCTGCGGCCGACCTCGATCTCGGCGGCGAGCGACCCCACGCGGTCACGGACCGAGGGGTCGGTGGGCAGCGCAGCCGAGGCGGAGTCGCGGATGTCGCGGCACAGGAGATCGAAGGCGTGGGCGACCTTGAGCACGATGCCGCCGCCGACCAAGCCGCGCTCGTTCGCGAGCGCGTCGGTGAGCACCTTCCAGCCGCCGTTAAGCGGGCCGATCAGCGCGTCGGCCGGAATGCGCACGTCGTCGTAGAAGATGTTGGCGAAGCTGCCGTCGTACATCGTCGTCGCGGGCTTCACGGAGATGCCGGCCGTGTCCATCGGCACGATGAACATGCTGATGCCGGCGTGCGGCGGTTTCGCCTCGCGATCGGTGCGCGCGGCGAGGAACATGTACTTGCCCCAATACGTCGTCGTCCAGATCTTCTGGCCGTTGATGACCCAGCGGTCGCCGTCGTTATCGTTGACAAGCACGGCGGTTGTGCGCAGCGACGCCAGGTCCGAGCCAGCGTCGGGCTCGCTGTAGCCCATGCCGTGCATCGCCTCGCCTCGCAGGATCTCGGGGAGGTAGCGCTCCTGCTGTTCGGGCGTGCCGAACATCATCAGGGCATTAGCCTGCACGGCCGCCCCGATGCGCGGCGCCTCGGCGCGCTCCATCACCTCCATGAAGGCCAGCTGCTCGAGCGGCGTTCGGGCCTGGCCACCGAACTCGCGCGGCCAGCCGAGGCCGAGCCATCCGGTCGTGCCCAAGTCGCGGGCGAATGAGGCGTCGAATTCGCGCTCGCGGAAGTCCTTGCTGTCGAACGCCGCCTTGCGCTTGCCGGACCAATGCTCGCGGAGCCAGTCGCGCACTTCGCTGCGGAACGTGTTGCCGGCGGGGCCGAGGTCGTATTCGGGGATGCTCGCCCCGGCGTCGTCGAGCAGGAGGGCCGCGAGTTCTCGTCGCCCCGCGGCGGCGCCGCCGAACGCGAGCGCGTCGAGGTGGGCGCGCCGAAAGTGGCGCGGCGCCTCGTGCTCCTCGGCGTAGCCAATCGCGCCGAACGCGTGATGCGTCTCAAGCGATACCTGACGCAGCGCAGGGCCGCCGAAAGCGACCGCAGCGGCGGCGAAGTAGCGCCAAGAGGAAGCGCCGAAATCGAATGCTTCGGCCGCGTGCTCGAGCGTGACGCGAACGCCCTCGAGCCCGATCAAGTTATTCGCGAGCTTGTGCTGGATCGCCTGGAAGCGGCCGATCGGCTGGCCGAATTGGCGCCGCTCTTTGACGTAGTCGACCGCCATCTCGAACGCGCGCCGCGCCGCCCCGTGTGCCCGCGCAAGCACGGCGACGCGGGCGATGCGAAGCAGATCCTCGATCACGTCGTTGTCGATCGCGACGAACGTCGCCGGCGCCTGCGTCAGCGCGATCTCGGCGAGCCCGTCGGCCCCGAGCGCGCGCGTCGGCGTGACCCACGCCGCCGCTCCGAGCTCGACGATGGCCAGGCCGGCGCCGTCGCGCGCCGTCGCGACGATGAGATGCGTCGCTGCCGCGGCACCGTCGACGAAAGCCAGCGTTCCGCTCAGCCGGCCTCCCTCCCAGACGGGGCTGCCCGCATCGGCACCGGGATCGCGGTCGGCGAAGCTCCAGCAGATGCGCGCGGTGCCGGAATGCAGCCCGTCGAGGAGCGCGACGACCGGTCGGGCCGGCGCATCGCTGTCAGCGAGCGCCAGATTGGTGAGGAGCGCGCCGAGAACAGGCGCAGGACATGCGGCGCGGCCGAGCTCCTCGAAGACGATCGTCGCTTCGCGCAGACCGCCTTCGCTCGGCTCGCCGCCGAGGCTCGCGACGCCCTGCTCCACCAGCCGGGGCCAGAGCGCGCCCGCGGCGTCGCGGTCACGCCCGCGCTCGATCGCTTCGGCCGCCGGCCAGTGCGTCTTGAGGAAGCCGCGCATCGAGTCGCGCAGCATCTCGCGCTCTTCCGTGCCGGGCAGCGTGCCGGGGTCGATGCCGGACCGGCCGATCATGCGTGCGTCGCCTTGCCGAAGGTGCCCTTGGCGCGCAGCGCCGCGATCGCCGCCGGGTCGAGCCCGAGCGCATCGCGCAGCACCTCGTCGGTGTGCTCGCCGAGGGTGGCGACGAAGGGCTGCGCTGTGACGGGAGTCGCCGAGAGCAGGAACGGCAGGTTCGCGACCTTGTAGCTGCCGTCGCCGGAGCCGAGTTCGACGAAGAGGCCACGCTCCGCGCACTGCGGATCGGCCATCGCTTCGCCGACGCTGCGATAGCGCGAGCAGGGCACACCCGCCGCCATGAGCACCTGCTCGCACTCAGCGCCGGGACGTTGCGAGGTCCAGCGCTCGATGACGTCCAGCAGCGCAGGCCAGTTCGCCTCCTTCGTCGCCATTGTCGCGAAGCGCGGGTCGGTCTTGCCTTCGGGAAAGCCGATCGTGTCGAACAGCACCTCGAGGTTCTTCTGCGTCACCGCCGCGACCATCACGTAGCCGTCGCTGGCGCGCACCGGCTCATAGACCTGGCGCGGCCGCTCGGGCGGGAACTGCGCCGCCTGCATTTCGTAGATCAGCATGCCGAGTACGGAGTCCATCAGGGAAACGTCGATGTGCTGGCCCTTGTCGCTCTTCTCGCGCTCGTACAGGGCGAGCTGGATCGCGCCGAACGCATACGAAGCGCCCATCACGTCGGCGATGAAGATGCCGTTGTTGGCCGGCCGGTCGCTGCCGCGCTGGTACTGGTTGTAGGCGAGCTCGTAGCCCGAGGCGGCGTGGATCACAGGCGCGTAGGCCGGCGCGGAGGCCATCGGCCCGGTCTGGCCGAAGCCCGAGATCGAGGCATAGACGACACGCGGGTTGTGCCGTGCCAAGTTTTCGTAATCGAGGCCGAGGCGCTTCATAACCCCGGGCCGAAAGTTCTCGACCACGACGTCGGCCTTGGCGATGAGCTCGCGCGCCAGACGCTTGCCGTCCTCGGTCTGAAGGTCGAGGACGATGCTCTTCTTGCCGCAGTTCATCGAGGCGTAGTAGGTGCTCATACCGCCGCGCTGGGGAGGACGCTGGCGCACCACGTCCCCGCCGGGCGGCTCGATCTTGAGCACCTCGGCGCCGGCGTCCGCGAGCATGCGCGTGCACATCGGGCCCGACATGACGATGGTGAAGTCGACGACCTTCAGACCGGCGAGAGCCGGTGCGCGCGATGCTCGTTGCGCGGAGTTCGTAGCGCTCATCACTGGAACACGGGCTTGCGCCGCTCCTTAAACGCCTTGGTCGCCTCGCGGTGGTCAGCGGTCTCGAACGTGACTTGCTCCAGCGCCATCGACGCCTCAAGAAGGTGGTTGACACGCTCCTTGACCACTTGGTTGATCGACAGCTTGGTCCAGCGGATCGCCCAAGTCGGGCCGTGCGCCAGCTCCAGCGCGATCTTCCTCGCCTCTGCCAGCACCTCGCCGGCCGGCAGGCAATGGTTGACGAGGCCGATCCGCTCTGCTTCCCTGCCCTTCAGCAGCGTGCCCCGCATCAGGTACTCCTTGGCCCTGTTAACGCCGACGAGGAGCGGCCAAACGACGGTGCCGCCATCGCCGGCAACCAGTCCGACCTTGTTGACGTGGCTGTCGCCGATGCGTGCGTCCTCCGACATCACGGTGATGTCGCACAGGAGGGCGATCGTCGCGGCCAGGCCGACGCAATCGCCGTTGATCGCACAGACGATCGGCTTGTCGAGCTCGAGCAGGCGGTTAACGATGCGTCGGCTGACCATCGGGTCGTGCACCTCGCCCTCCTCGAGCACGTCGCCGCCGGGCCGCTCCGACATCGCCTTGACGTCGCCGCCGACGCTGAAGATCGGGCCAGCGCCGGTCAGCAGCACGGCGCTGACCGCCATGTCGTCGGCGAGGTCGTCCCAGATTGACCGCAGTTCGCGGATCAGCCGCTGGTTGATCGCGTTGCGCGCCTCGGGGCGGTTGATGGTCACGGTCGCGAGCTTGTCGGCGACTTCGATCTTGAGGTCCTGGTAGTGCTGGTAGCGGGAAGGCATGGCGGTCCTTGGTGAAGGTGGAGAGGCGC
>Ga0207691_10004424_pt1 | contig 13615 bp, 10 predicted proteins | sample KBSM13metaG_FD_184327 | JGI IMG/M metagenome (GOLD analysis project Ga0207691, IMG submission 184327) | Miscanthus rhizosphere microbial communities from Kellogg Biological Station, Michigan, USA - KBS M1-3 metaG (SPAdes) (version 2) | ecosystem: Host-associated > Plants > Roots > Rhizosphere >... | reverse complement strand
GAGGCGTACTTCGGCGTACCGTCGTCCGGCGCCGTGCTCCACACGCTGAACCTGCGGCTGCACCCCGACGAGCTCGCGTACATCGCGACCCATGCGGGCGACGTCGCGCTCATCGTCGACCAGTCGCTCGTCCCGCTGGCCGAACAGCTGAGGGGACGCACGCCGTTCCGGCACGTCATCGTCGTGCGAGATGACACCGGCACTCCAATTCCAGTTCCGGACGATGCGCTGGACTACGAGGCGGTTGTCGCGTCCGGCGACCCCGCCTACGCCTATCCCGAGTTGGCCGAGTCGGACGCGGCGATGATGTGCTACACATCGGGGACGACGGGGCGACCCAAGGGGGTGCTATACTCGCATCGCTCCCTGTGCCTGCACACACTCGGCACGCTCATCTCCGATGTCACCGGCCTCACGGAGCGCGACGCCGTGCTGGCGGTAGTCCCCATGTTTCATGCGAATGCATGGGGCCTGCCGTTCAGCGCTGCGGTGGCCGGTGCACGGCAGGTGATGCCCGGACCGCACCTGGATGCGGCGAGTCTGGTGGATCTGTTCGAGCGCGAGCGCGTCACGATGACGGCCGGCGTGCCGACGATCTGGCTCGGAATTCTTCAGTACCTCGACGCCAATCCGACGCGGCACGACCTAACGCCGCTCAGATCGATGCTGGTTGGCGGGGCGCCGGTTCCCGAGCCGCTCATTCGCGCATTTCAGAACCGCCACGGCCTGCACATCAACCAGGGCTGGGGCATGACGGAAACGAGTCCCGTCGCGTCAGTGAGCAAGGTTCCGAGCGACCTTGCGGACTCGCCGAGCGATGAGCAGTTCGCGTATCGAGCGAAGGCAGGGCTCCCGCTGCCATTCGTCGAGATTCGCGCTCGCCGCGACGATGGTGTGCTCACCGAATGGGATGGCGAGACGATGGGCGAGCTCGAGGTCCGTGGTCCGTGGGTGGCGGCGTCGTACTACAACGCGCCGGAGTCTGCCGATCGATTCACCGATGATGGCTGGTTTCGAACCGGCGACATCGTCACGATCGATGGTCGGGGCTGCATAACGATTCAGGATCGGGCCAAGGACCTCGTGAAGTCGGGTGGCGAATGGATCAGCAGCGTCGCACTCGAAGGCGCGCTCCTGTCCCACCCGGAGGTAGCCGAAGCCGTCGTGATCGCCGTACCGCACGCGAAATGGGACGAGCGGCCGCTCGCCGTGATCGTCCCCCGCGCGGGCTGCACGCCGACGCTCGAGTCCGTGCGTGCTCACCTCGCGCCCAATTTCGTAAAGTGGTGTCTGCCGGATGACGTCGTGCTCGTCGAATCGATCCCTCGGTCGGGGACTGGCAAGTATCTCAAGGCCGTGCTTCGCGAGCGGTTCCGTGAACGGTTTCAGGAGCAACCGACCGCGCCGCCGACACGGTAACGGCCGGGTAGCAGCGTGGTAGCAGGCCTCGACCAGGCGGCCTTTGGGCCGAGTGCGGCCATGACCAGAGCGGTTAGCTTTCGGGCATGAAACCAATGGTCATCGCGGCGCGCGTTGGGCTTTACCTCGCGGCCTGTTGGCTCACTATCGGCGTGCTGGCGAACGGTCTGTTCCCGCACGCCGTCTTCGTGGTGGTCGCGCTCGCACTCTACACGACGCTGCCGGTCGCCGCGTTCGCGCGCTGGCGTGGCTGGCCGTTCTACCCTAACGCGGCATTCCGCCTCCTGGTGGTCCGCCCGTTCTGGTACACGCAGCTCATGTTGCCGCTGATCGGTATCGGATCGACGGTCGGCGTGCTGGTGGGCGCGATCTTCGGATTCCCGCTTCTTGGCGGGCGCATCGCCGCTGGCATCGTTCTGACCGTCGTTGGCACGTTGCTGATCGCCGGCTACCTCGGTTCCAAGCAACTCGTCGTGCGAGAAGTGGACGCGTCGATTCCCGATCTGCCGGCGGAGTTCGACGGACTGTCCATCGCTCAGGTCTCGGATCTTCACGTCGGGCCGCACACGTCGCGTCGGTTTCTCGAACGGGTCGTCAGTACCATTCGTGGTCTCGCGCCGGACGTCATTGCTGTCACTGGCGACCTCGTGGATGACAGGGCAGAGGATGTCGCATCGTACGCGTCCGCGCTTGGCCAGCTCACCGCACCGCTCGGCGTGTTCATGATCCCCGGCAACCACGACGTGTACGCCGGATGGGAAGCGGTCGAACGCCGCCTCCGCAGCGACGTGCCCGCGCGGCTGTTGGTCAACGAGGCGCACATCATTCAGCGTGGCGACGCGACGCTCGTTCTTGCTGGTACGGGTGATCCGGCGGGTGGCCGTCGTGGGCAGAGCGGAGGGGCGCCCGACGTCGACCGGACACTGGCCGGGGCGCCTAACGGGGCAACCGTGATCGCCCTCGCGCACAATCCCGCTCTCTGGCCAGCACTCGCCAAACGCGGCGTCGCACTCACCCTCAGCGGCCACACGCACTGGGGTCAGTTCGCATTGCCGTCGCTCGGGTGGAGTCTCGCGTCACCGTTCCTCAAGCATGCGATGGGCGCCTACCGCGAACAGGGATCGCTGCTCTACATCAATCCGGGCACCGGCTACTGGGGTATTCCGTTCCGCATCGGGGCGTTGCCCGAGGTGACGCTGGTGCGACTGTGGCGTGCGCCCGCGGCGCTGGAGGTTGGTCGCGCGCGTCGTGCGCGTCGCGCGGCGTGAGTACACGCTCGCACCGAGTCGTGCTCGACCCGGCAGCGCGTTGAGGCGACTTCCCGCCGGCGTACTGGTGGCGGCGCTCGTGGCCGTCGCGTCCATCGCGGTCGCCACGGGTGAGACGCGCGTCCTCGGGCATCCCGTGATCGAGGCGCTCGTCGTTGCGCTGCTGCTCGGTATGATCGTGCGGTTCGTCTGGCGGCCGAGTGCCGTGTTCGAGCCGGGCATCCGGTTCGCGGGGAAGGAACTGCTCGAGCTGTCGATCGTGCTGCTCGGCGTGTCGGTTGACCTGCCGCTGCTGATTCGCGCTGGCCCCGCGCTGGCCGTTGCCATCGTCGGGATCGTCGTCGTCGGACTCGGCGTCGGCGTTCTCATCGCACGTGCGCTCGGGCTTCGACCGAGGCTGGCGATCCTCGTCGCGACCGGCAATGCCATCTGTGGAAACTCGGCGATCGCCGCGGTGGCGCCTGTCATCGGTGCGAATGCCGAGGATGTCGCGTCATCCATCGCGTTCACCGCGATCCTCGGCGTGATCGTCGTGCTCGGTCTGCCCCTGCTCATTCACCCGTTGGCCCTAACGAATTACCAGTACGGCGTCCTTGCCGGTCTCACGGTGTATGCTGTGCCGCAGGTGCTGGCCGCGGCGTTTCCCGTGAGCGTCCTGTCTGGTGATGTCGCCACGCTCGTGAAGCTCGTGCGCGTGTTGATGCTTGGCCCCGTGGTGCTGTTCTTCGCACTCCGCTCGGGTAGTGGATTCGGTCGCGCCCCGTCGCTCACGAAGCTCGTGCCCTGGTTCATTGTCGGGTTTCTCGTGCTCGCGGCGTTACGTGCGGGCGGTGCGGTGCCATCGAGCTGGGTCGCGCCAACGCGCGTGGTGTCGACGAACCTCACGATCATCGCGATGGCGGCGCTCGGTTTGAGCGCCGACGTGCGCACCGTGGCGAAGGCGGGTTCGCGAGTGATCGGCGCGGTGTCGCTATCGCTGCTGGTGTTGGTCGTGCTCGGCATAGGCATCATTCACCTCCTGCACATTCGCTGAGCACACTCGCTGAGCACGCCTCACGAGTGCTCAAGGAATTCGCGACTTCGCCGATCGTTGGCGTGCAACCTGCGAGCGCTCCGCCGCGGCGTCACGGTGGCGTCACACGGCCATCGGAGATGGCCGTCGCATTAGTGTTGCACCGTTTACGCGGAGGCTCGCATGTCAGTCGTGTTCGTGAATCGTCAGCCCGTTGCTCGCGCTTTCGCACGCGCATTCACTCTCGGTGCCGTCGCGGCGTTCGCCGCCTGCGATCGGCCCACGACCGCGCCGGACGCGCCACTCACCGCATCACTCGCGAAGAGCTCGACTCACGGTGGCGGCCCACTGCCCACTCGTTATGTGCTTCCGGGCTCGCGTGTGTTTCCCGAAGGTATCGCGTACGATGAGCGCACGGGCCTCGTGTTCGTCAGCAGCACGACAGACGGGACGATCTTTCGTGGACAGTCGAGCGACGAAACGCTGACGCCGTTTCTCGCGGGTGGTGCCGACGGTCGGACGACGGCGATTGGACTCGAGGTGGACAACAAAGGTCATCTGTTCGTGGCGGGCGGCGGCACTGGTCAGGTGTTCGTTTACGACGAGCTCACGGGTGCGCTCCTCGCGCGGCTCTCGGGCGGGTCGTCGCCGACGTTCATCAACGACATTGCCATCGACAAGGATGGCGTCGGCTACGCGACCGACTCGCAGAGTCCGGTCATCTACCGCATCGTGCCGAACGGTGCAGGTGGCTACACACTGGAGCGATGGCTCACGCTCTCGGGCCCACCGATCGTGTTCACCCCCGGCCAGTTCAACCTGAACGGGATCGTCGTCTCGGAGAACGACAGGTACCTGTTCACGGTTCAGTCGAACACCGGCAAGATCTATCGCATCGACATCGCGACCAAAGCGATCGTGCAGGTCGACGTCGGCGGCAGAGTGTTCCCTAACGCGGATGGCTTGTGGCTTCAGGGCAACTCGCTGTACGTCCTGCAGAACCAGCAGGAGACGATCAACGAAATCCGTCTGCAGGGGAACCACGCGCGCGGCACGCTCGTGAGCCAGACGACGGATCCGTCGTTCATGTACCCCACGTCGCTCGTCGGCGCACGCGGACGTCTGCTCGTGGTGAACTCGCAGTTCGACAAGCGCGCCCCGGGAATGACGCCGGTGCTGCCGTTCACGGTGTCGGTGGTGAAGGTTCCGTAGCGGGCGCTGATCTCCGTGTCTGACAGAGATCAGCGGATCGTTGGCGTTCACAGGGCGGGCCGGGGCATCATGCCCCGGCCCGCGTTGTTTCGATGGCGGGAGTCATCGCACGGCGCGCTACTATCACCCCATGCTCGCCGCCGTCCGCTCCGCCGCCGTACTCGGCATCGACGCCTACGATGTTCTCGTGGAGGTCGACGTCGCGTTGGGGTTGCCCGGCTGGACGATCGTCGGGCTGCCTGCGGGAGCGGTGAAAGAGAGTCGAGAGCGGGTGAGCGCCGCGCTCGTGAACTCCGGCTTCATGGTGCCACCGCGGCGCGTAACAATAAATCTCGCGCCCGGTGATGTCCGTAAAGAGGGGACGGCATTCGATCTCCCCGTGGCGTTAGGCTTCCTCGCCGCGACCGGCCAGATCGACGCCGACGCGCTCGCGTCCATCGTCGCCGTCGGCGAGCTTGGGTTGGACGGGATGCTGCGGCCAGTTCGCGGGACGCTGTCGGTCGCGAGGCGCCTGGCCGGCAGTGGACCAGGACGCGGACAAAAGACAACGGCCGCTCCTGTCACGCTGATCCTCCCGCCGCCTAACGTGGCAGAAGCGTCACTGGTGTCTCGATTGGCGCTGTGTGCGCCGACTACGCTCGCGGACGTAGTCGCGCAGCTCAACAGTGGTCGCCTGCTCCCGCCAGTCGCATCCGTTGACGACGCCGGCATCGGACCGCTGGCGGATACGGTGGATCTCGCGGAGGTCATCGGACAGGACGTCGCGAAACGGGCGCTGGAAATCGCCGCGGCCGGCGCGCACGCGCTGCTCATGATCGGGCCGCCGGGCGCCGGGAAGACCATGCTTGCACGGCGCCTGCCCACCATTCTTCCGGCGCTCACCGAAGAGGAAGCACTCGAGGTGGTCGCGATCCACTCTGTCGCCGGTCTCCTCCCGCCAAACGGCGTAGCGGCTGTCCGACGGCCATTCCGCGCCCCCCACCACACGCTCTCTGCCGCTGGGCTCATTGGCGGAGGCAGTAATCCGCGACCCGGCGAGGTGAGCCTCGCCCACCACGGCGTGCTGTTCCTCGACGAGTTGCAGGAGATCCCGCGCCACGTGCTCGACGCGCTGCGTCAGCCGCTCGAGGATGGCCGCGTTATGATCGCACGCGCGGCGACGGCGGTCACGTTCCCCGCGCAGTTCACGCTCATCGGAGCGATGAACCCGTGTCCGTGTGGCCGAGCGGGGGACCCGCGTGGCGGATGCGCGTGCGCGTCGTCGGAGATCGCGCACCATCAGTCCCGTCTCTCTGGTCCGCTGGCAGACCGCATCGACATGCAGGTCCGACTCTCGGCTGTCCCGCTGCGCGATCTCGGGCGCAAGGACGGTGGGGAACCGTCCGCGGCGGTACGCATGCGTGTGGAGCGCGCGCGTGCACGCCAACGCGCACGGTACCGTGGCGTCTCGCGCGTCCGCTGCAATGCACACGCGGCGGGTCGTTGGCTCGACACGCGCACGCCCGTTGACGCCGACGCTCGCGATCTGCTCGCGTCCGCTGCCGAGCGCAGTGGGCTTTCGGCGCGTGGCTATCATCGCGTGCTCAAGGTGGCGCGCACCATCGCCGACCTCGACGACTCAGCGGCGGTCGCGTGGACGCACGTGGCGGAAGCGCTGCGGTACCGCCCACTCGAGTTGCGAGAGCCCGATGTGTCGGGCACCACGAGTGGTCCGGCAACCGGACCGGCCACGAACGTGCCTCGTGCCGCTGTGTGATTCCAGAGACAGGCTCCTGCGTCTGGAATCCCACGCAGCACTCATCTTGCTTTGCAGGAGGTCCCTGACGCACTGGGCTACGCGGACGCGAGCCGTGAGTGCGCGCTCCTTCGTCCGCCGCATTGGAATGACCGCAGTCGCCAGCCCGCCCACAGTACCCGTAACGCACAAGCAGGTCCTCGTCGTATTCAGCGGCCTCGTGCTCGCGATGCTGCTCGCGGCGCTCGACTCGACCATTGTGTCCACCGCCTTGCCGACGATCGTCGGCGAGCTGGGAGGCCTCGCGCATCTCTCGTGGGTCGTGACGGCCTATCTGCTCGCGCAAACCGTCGTAACGCCGCTGTACGGAAAGCTCGGCGATCTGTACGGACGCAAGGGTGTGATGCAGGGCGGGATCGTGTTGTTCCTCGTTGGCTCGATGCTCTGCGGCGCGAGCCAGAACATGACACAGCTCATCATCTACCGCGCGATCCAGGGACTTGGGGGCGGTGGCCTCATGGTCACCACGCAGGCCATCGTGGGCGATATCGTCCCGCCAAGAGAGCGCGGTCGCTACCAGGGGATCTTCGGAGCAGTCTTCGGCGTTTCGAGCGTCGCCGGGCCGCTGCTCGGAGGCTACTTCACGACGCATCTGTCGTGGCGCTGGATCTTCTACATCAACCTGCCACTCGGTGCGATCGCGCTCGCGGTGCTCGCGTTCACGCTGCCATCGCGCACGGAGCGCGTGCGTCACGCGATCGACTACGTGGGCGCATCGCTGCTCGCGGTGGCGCTCAGCTCAGTCGTGTTGCTGGCCGATCTTGGAGGCACCACATACAGCTGGTCGTCGCCGTTCACGATCTCACTGGTCGCTGCGGCGATCGTCGCGACCATCGGCTTTCTCGTCGTCGAACGCCGAGCCGCAGAGCCGGTGTTGCCGCTCCGCCTGTTCGGGAATCGCGCGTTCACCGTGACATCGAGTGTCGGGTTCATCGTCGGGTTCGCGCTGTTCGGATCGGTGACGTATCTCCCGCTGTTCCTGCAAGTCGCGAAGAACGCGACGCCGACCGGCTCGGGACTACAGATGCTGCCGATGATGGGCGGCATGCTCGTCAGCTCGATCTCCTCGGGGCAGATCATCAGTCGCACCGGGCGCTACAAGATCTTCCCCGTGATCGGCACGGCGATGATGACGATCGGCCTCTTCCTGCTGTCGCACATGACGCCTCAAACCAGCACGCTCGCCGCGTCAGGCATCATGCTCGTCATCGGCTTGGGGCTCGGCATGGTGATGCAGGTGCTCGTGATCGCGGTGCAGAACGCGGTCGACTACGGGGACCTGGGTGTTGCTACTTCGGGCGCGACGCTGTTTCGGTTGATCGGCGGGTCGGTCGGCACCGCGGTCCTCGGCGCTATCTTCGGCGCGCGTCTCGCTGGCGAGCTCGGTCGACTCGTTCCCGCGAGCGCATCGGGTGCGCCGCCGAGTGGCGCGGAAATCACGACGCGGATGCTCGCGTCTCTCTCTCCATCGGTCCGCGCCGCGTACGCGCAGGCGTTCTCATCATCGCTGTCGACGGTGTTCCTCGTCGCGACGACGGTGGCGCTCCTTGGATTTCTGCTCGCGCTGTTGCTTCCCGAGCGTCCACTGCGTGCGACGCTCTCGGCGGAGACGACCGGCAAAGTCGGCGAAGCGTTCGCGATGCCCGTAACGCCCGACTCGCTGGCGGAGTTGCGTCGAGGTCTGGCTTCGCTCGCGAGTCGTGAGGCACAGGTCCGCTATCTCCGACAGATCGCGGCCGAAGCGCAGGTGGACCTCACACCTGCCGCGGCGTGGCTACTCGTGAGGCTCGAGCAAGAGCCCGGCGTCGATCCCGCCACACTCGGTGCCACGCACGCGATCGATGCCTCACGCATCTCGAATGCCATCGACGAGCTGTCGACTCGCGGGTTCGTCGCGTCGTCCAACGGGAGCGAGAGGCGCGGTTGGCACCTCGGCGTTACTCCCGATGGGTGCGAGGCGCTCGGCCGCATCGTCCGCGTTCGGCGCGCCCATCTGGCGCAGGCGGCCGCGGAGTTCGGTGTCAACGAGGAGAATACCAGCACGCTCCGCGGCATCGAGCGCGAGCTCGTACCCGACGCTCGGCCGGCGACCGGAGAGCACGCCGTGTCGATTCGCGGCGCGTCGTCGCGCTGAGTGCCGCGCATTCCACGCGCGGACTAACTTCTCCGCATGACGCAGTCGCGCGCAGTGGTGGTGGACGTCGAACGCCTTGACGTCGAATTGCCTTCGACGGACGATCGTGAGGCGGAGGCGCGGCTTGCCGCGTGGTTCCGTGACCATGGCTCCGCGCTGATCGGCTTCAGCGGCGGCGTCGACTCGGCGTATCTCGCATGCGTCGCCGTCGATGCGCTCGGAGCCGAGCAGGTGCTCGCCGTCATCGGACGAAGCGCGTCGTATCCCGCGGAGCAATGGGAGCGCGCGCGCGAAGTCGCGCTGAGCTTCGACATTCCCGTGCTCGAGGTGAACACCGACGAAGTGAGCGATCCGCGGTACGCGGCGAATCCCTCGAACCGATGCTACTTCTGCAAGACCGAGCTTTGGGACACGCTGGCGCCCATCGCTCACGATCGCGATCTCGCGGTAGTGGTCGACGGCACGAACGCCGACGACCTAGGCGATCACCGGCCCGGTGCTCGCGCCGCCGCTGAACACGCCGTGCGCTCTCCACTCGCGGAGCTTGGCTTCACGAAAGCCGCGATCCGTCGCTTGTCGCGCGCGCGCGGTATCCCCACGTGGTCGCAACCGGCGTCGCCATGCCTGTCTTCTCGCATTCCGTACGGAACTGCGGTGACGATCGATCGGCTGCGCCAGGTCGAAGTGGCCGAGCGCGCGTTGCGCCACGCGGGCGTGATCGGTGATCTGCGAGTTCGCTATCACGGCGATCTGGCGCGCATCGAGATCGCGGCAGATGCATTGAACGGGTGGCTCGAGGCGAGCGCACGCGATCGACTGCGAGTCGCTGTACGCTCGGCTGGGTTCGACCGCGTCGCGCTCGACGTCCGTGGCTTCCGTTCCGGATCGCTGAATGTGCTCGGAGGAGTCGTTGCCGAGCCGCTCGTGCGTGCGCGATCGAGTGTCGATTCAGGCGATCCCGCTGGCCTCACGCGTGAGCTGCAGCGTTTGGGCTTTGCATTCGAGGTCGAGGGTCGACAACGCCTGGCCGTCCTGACCGCTGCGATGCAGGTGGAGGGCGATCGGCTCGTGGACCCGCGGACGCGAACCGCGGTGCTCGAGGTCGCGCGCGGGTATGGTTTCACGCATGTCGCGCTCGATCTCGGACTCACGGTTGTCGATGCGGCTATTCATCGCGGGTAATCTCCCAGCGAACGTTCGCGATGCCATCCACGCCGATGCGGCGGTGCTCCGTGACGCGGCACCTGCGGTCCGATGGGTCGCTGCACCGTCGCTTCACATCACACTCAAATTTCTTGGCGAGTGCGATGAGCGCGTGATCGACGACGTGCGCCGGGGGATCGGAACGGTCGCCGAGCGACATGCGCCCATCGACATTCGCCTCACCGAGGCTGGCGCATTCCCAAACTTCCGCAGGCCACGTGTCGTATGGGTCGGAATGACTGGCGAGGACGCGCTCCGGGCACTCGTCCGAGACATCGATCAGGCGTTGGCGCCCCTGGGGATTGCTCCCGAGGGGCGCGCGTTTCAGGCACATTTGACGCTCGGGCGCGTGCGACAGGAGCTCACGCCCGCGGAAGCCGCGACATTGGCCGCCTCCGCCCGGGCGTTCAGGGCGGTGGGCGGCTTCACGGTGCAGACGATAGACTTGATGCATAGCGAGCTGGGCCCAGGTGGGTCTCGGTATTCCACGATGGCTGCCGTCCCCCTTCACGCACGAGGAACGTGATGTTCGGGTGTTTCCGGAGGATCGGCTGTCTATTCGTGCTGTGCGTTGTTGCGGTCGCCGCGTATTTCCTGCGCGACCGGTGGTTGCCGCTCGTCAGCTCGAAGGTGCCACGCTCGGGCACGACCGTAGCCGCCAGTGGGGGCCCGACGTGGGAACCGGTGAGTGACGAAGCCGCCGCACGCGCGCGACGCACGATCGAGTCGTTAGGCAGGCGCAGCGGGCCGGTGTTCGTGAACCTGCCACCCGGGGACGTCGCGTCCTATTTCTACATCGCACTCGCCGCGCAGCTGCCACCGTCGGCCGACAGCATCGAGGCGGCCACGATCGCGAACCGGATGTACGTCCGCGCGGTCATCTCGCTCGATGACTTCAAGGCCGCTGATGCTCTCGGACCCCTCGCTGGTATGGTGGGGCGCAGGGAGCGACTGCAGATGGGCGGAACATTCGCGATCATCCGACCCGGCCTCGCGCAATTCCTCGTGGAAGACATCAAGCTCGGCGAATTGCCGATTCCGCGCGGCGCCATTCCGAAACTGCTCCGTCAGATTCGGCGCGGTACCCGACCGGATGGCGTATTGGAGAACGGCCTGCCGTTCGTGCTGCCAACGTACATCGGCGACACCCGCGTCGCCGATGGCAAAGTCACCCTTTACAAGACGGTCAAGTGAGCCGCCGGATTCTCGTCGTCGACGACGAGCAGGGCATCAGGGCCGCGCTCGGCCAGCTGCTGGAGTTCGAGGGGTACGAGGTCAGGACCGCGGGCAACGCCGGGGACGGCATCGCAGAGTACGAGAAGTGGCGTCCGAATCTGGTGTTCATGGACGTGAAGATGGCCGGCATGGATGGCCTCGAGGGGCTGCGACGCATCAAGCAGATCGACCCGTCGGCTACGGTCGTGATGATCAGCGGACACGCGACCATCCAGACGGCCGTCGAGGCGACGCAGCTCGGTGCGTACGACATCCTCGAGAAGCCGCTCGACACCGACCGCATTCTCGTGCTGTTGCGGAACGCACTGCAGCATCTCGAGCTGCAGGAAGAAAACGTTAGGCTCAAGCAGACGATCGAGTCGCGTTACGAGATCGTCGGCCGCTCGTTCGCGATTCGCGCGGTCATCGACAAGATCGAGAAGGTCGGCGGGACGCCAGCGCGCGTGCTCATCACCGGCGAGAACGGGACGGGCAAGGAGCTCGTGGCGCGCGCGATTCACAAGATGTCGCCACGCGCCTCGAAGCCGTTCGTCGAAGTCAATTGCGCGGCGATCCCGAGCGAGTTGATCGAGAGCGAGTTGTTCGGCCACATGAAAGGCTCGTTCACTGGCGCGGTGTCAGATCGGCCAGGGAAGTTCGAGCAGGCCGACGGCGGCACGCTCTTCCTCGACGAGATCGGCGACATGAGCCAGTCCGCGCAGGCGAAGGTTCTGCGCGTATTGCAGGATGGCGTGGTGACGCGCATCGGTAGCGCCAAGCCGGTGAAGGTCGACGTGCGCGTGTTGTCCGCGACGAACAAGAATCTGGAAGAGGAGATCGCCGCGGGACGCTTCCGCGAAGACCTCTACTACCGACTCAACGTCGTGCCGGTGCACATCCCGCCGCTTCGTGAACGGCGCGAAGATATCCCGCTGCTCGCGTCGCACTTCGTGCGCACGTTGTCCGAGCGCGAGGGCGTGCCGCCGCGCGTGCTCGATCCGGCCGCGGTGGACGTGCTCACGAACATGGACTGGCCCGGCAACGTCCGAGAGCTTCGCAACACGCTCGAGCGCCTGCTCATCCTGTCGTCGGGCCCGCGCATCGTGGTTGCCGACGTCGAGCGCCTGGCTGGCCGTCGCGTCACGGACAACGCCAGTCTCGGATCGCTGCTGGACTGCAAGACGTTCGAAGAGTTCAAGCACGCCGCGGAGCGTGCGTTCCTGCTGGCCAAGCTTCGTGAATTCGACTGGAACGTGTCGGAGACGGCACGTGCACTCGAGATGCCGCGATCGAATCTCTACAAGAAGATCGAGCGGTACGGCCTAACGAGAGAGACAGTCTGATGAGCGGGAAAGATTGGGACACCGAGATGAAGAAGATCGACCGCATGCTCGAAGGGGCATCGGACGAGGCGCTGCTCCCGGCGAAATCGGCGAAGACACCGCAGGCTCGCGCCGAGGCGGTCGCGAAGCAGCAGAGCACGTCGACGCTCGGTGTCATGGCGCGGTTGGTTCTCGCGGTAGCGCTCGGCATCGGGATGGTCTTCTGGCCGTATGAGACACGCTGCGGGCTCGCGCTCGCCGGCTATCTCGCCGCGGTCGGTGTGGTCATCGGAGCAGGCGTATGGACGTCTGTGTGGACGTGGCGGCATCGCTCGTCGCGCGGCCACGTCCTCGCGCTGCTGCTCGTGCTTTGGGGGGGCGTCCTGGGCGCGATCGAGATCCTTCCGCGTACCGGCTATGCGAAGCCCGACCCGACACGCCCCGGGTGGATGTGCCCGTGACCGGCTGGTGGTGGCGTTTTGCCCGCACGCGGGCAGCGGCTACACTTCCAGACGCTCGAGCCCACCACCGATAGCTTTCAACATGAAGATTTTCCGCAATTTTATTGCTGGGGCCTGGTCTGAGCCGTCCTCCGGCGAGCACTTCGAGAATGTCAACCCGGCCGATACGACAGACATCATCGGCCGGTTTCCGCTCTCGACGTCGGTCGACGTCGACAACGCGGTGGTATCCGCCAAGCGTGGGTTCGAGATCTGGCGTCGCACACCGGCGCCCGCACGTGGCGACGTGCTGCGACGGGTCGGCGATCTCATGACCAACCGGAAGGAAGAGATCGCGGACCTGATGACCCGCGAGATGGGGAAGCCACTCCAGGAGACGCGCGGCGACGTACAGGAAGGCATCGACACGGCGTACTACGCCGCCACTGAAGGACGCCGCCTCTTTGGCCACACAGTGCCTAGTGAGTTGCAGGCGAAGTGGGCGATGAGCTTCCGGCGTCCCATCGGCGTATGTGGCCTGGTGACGCCGTTCAACTTCCCCATGGCCATCCCGACGTGGAAGATGTTTCCGGCG
>Ga0207691_10004422_pt1 | contig 13620 bp, 16 predicted proteins | sample KBSM13metaG_FD_184327 | JGI IMG/M metagenome (GOLD analysis project Ga0207691, IMG submission 184327) | Miscanthus rhizosphere microbial communities from Kellogg Biological Station, Michigan, USA - KBS M1-3 metaG (SPAdes) (version 2) | ecosystem: Host-associated > Plants > Roots > Rhizosphere >... | reverse complement strand
CATCGATGCCGCGCAAACTGTCGTAGAGACACTCGCCATCGACTTCGATGACACCGCGTTCGGGACGCAGCAAGCCTGCAATCGCATTAACGAGAGTGGTCTTACCCGATCCCGAGCGTCCGAATAACGCAGTAACACCAGAATCACTCGTAAACGAAGCGTTCAGTGAAAAATCACCCAGGCGTTTCGTGACATCAATGTTAAGCATCGCGACCCTGCGAGCGGCGTTGCGCACGCCGCACGAGCATCTCTGAAGTGAGCAGCGCCAGTACCGAAAGCACGATTGCAATGATGCTGAGCCGCATCGCTTCCGCATCGCCGTTCGGTATCTGCGTTTGCGAATAAATCGCTAGCGGCAGCGTACGCGTCTCACCGGGGATATTGGAAACGAAGGTGATCGTTGCGCCGAATTCTCCGAGTCCCCGCGCGAATGACAGTAAGACACCCGTTATCACTCCCGGCAGTGCAAGCGGGAGCATGATTGTAAAGAAGACGCGCAGACGACTCGCACCCAACGTGCGCGCCGCTGCTTCAAGGCCCGCATCGATACTCTCGATCGACAGCCGAATCGCGCGAACCATCAGCGGAAACCCCATGATGCCGCATGCGATAGCCGCGCCCGTCCAACGAAATGCGACGACGATACCGAGGTACTGATCGAGCAGCGCCCCTATCGGACCTTGCCGCCCCAGCAGCAGCAACAGGAAATATCCGATCACTACGGGCGGCAGCACGAGCGGCAAATGCACTAGCGCGTCGACCACGCTCTTACCGAAGAAATCGACGCGGGCGAGTAGCGCGGCAATGCCAACGGCCACCGGCAAGGTAATCACCACGCTCAAGAGCGACACTTTGACGCTCAGCGCCAGGATCTCCCATTCCGTTGGCGTCAGGAAGACCACTCAACGCACCGCAATGAAGCCGTGTTTTTCAAAGATTGCTCGTGCTCGCTGTGAGCGTAGAAAATCGAGCAGTTGCCGGGCAGCCGGCACACGGCTGCCCACAACCATCGCTGCCGGGTATACGATCGGTGGGTGCGTATCCGGCGCAAATGTGGCGACAATGCGTACTTTCTTTTCGGCATATGCATCCGTGCGATAGACAATGCCGAGCGGCGCCTCTCCTCGAGCGACGAAATTGAGCGCAGCGCGCACGTTTTCTCCGCGCACAAGCCGGCGCTCGACGCTGTTCCAGACACCGAGCGTCATGAGCGCCGCCTTTGCATATTTTCCAGCGGGCACGCTATCGGGATCCGCAACGGACAGTCGGCCATCGCCAAGCATCTGTGAGAGGCCGAACCCTGGGCGGATTTCGGTTTGAACGCTGCTCGCCGCAGGCGCTATCAGCACCATACGATTGGTCATCAAGTTACTGCGTGTGGCTACATCAATCAGCTTGCGCTCCGCGAGGTAGTCCATCCACTCTGTATCTGCAGAAATAAACACATCCGCGGGTGCTCCGCTTTGAATCTGCCTCGCGAGCGCTGAGCTCGCAGCGTATGACGGCACAACCCGTATATTCGCCGGGCGCTCAAACAGAACCAGCGCCTCATCAAGCGCCTCGTTGAGACTAACCGCCGCGAAGACCGAAACATTTTGCGCATATACGACCGTGTGCAGCGACAGGAGTGTAAGCACCGTTGCGGCTGCTGCGAAGCGATACAACGCAGACCAAAGTTTGCCGCCCGGACACATAAACATCCTTGTACTCTTCGCTATATTCCGTCGAATATAACGGAGAGCAGCCAAATGTCAATCCACGGGGCCGTGCCAGAGCCGGGACGCTAACTTACTTAGTAGGTTTTGCCAGCAGGCGGCGATTTGCGCAGCAGCAGCCGAAACCGGCCCATGCGGGTTGAGACCGATGCGGCAGCCGCCGCTTCCATCTTGCGATAGCACGTCAGGACATCTTTGCCGAAGCGCGTGATTTGCGCGCCGCCGCCGCCCTTGCCGCCCGTGGCCGTATTGACAACCGGCTCGCGGAAACACTGGTTCATGGTATCGATCAAGAGCCAGGCGCGACGGTATGACATTCCCATGTTACGTGCTGCAGCGGAAATGGAGCCGGTCTCGCTGATTGCCTGCAGCAGGTCCGCTTTGCCCGGCCCGATGGCAAAAGCGTCGCCAAAAACGACTCGGATGCGGGTCCTTGCAACGGCGCGCGGCACGCCCTGCTCAATCTTTCGAACGCCAGCGCTCGGCGGCAGCGTCGTCGCTAACACGCGCCTCGACCCAACGCTGACCCTGCGCGGTCTGTTCTTTTTTCCAGAAAGGAGCGCTTGTCTTGAGATAATCCATGATGAACTCGCAGGCCGCAAAGACTTCGCCGCGATGACTGCCCGTCACCACTACCAGCACGATCTGGTCAGTTGGCTTGAGGCGGCCAACGCGATGCACGACGAGCGCATCGAACATGCTCCATCGCGAGCGCGCCTGTTCAATGATGCCGGCAATCGACTTTTCCGTCATGCCCGGGTAATGTTCGAGCGTCATCTCCGCAACGTTGTCGCCATCGTTGACGTCGCGGACCACGCCGATAAAACTGGCGACCGCACCTACACGCGGATTACCGGCACGCAGCGCAGCGATCTCATGACCTGCGTCGAAGTCTTCAGTCTGAACGCGAACCGTCATAGCGCACCATGGAGTCGGCCGATGGACATCGATCGCATACTAGCCTCCAGTCACCGGCGGAAAGAAAGCGATTTCATCGCCGTCGTTGATCGCAGTTTCCGGTTTCGCCATGTCCTGGTTGACGGCCGCACGTATGCTCGTGCCCTCACCGAGCTCGGTCGCCCACGCCCCGCCGCGACCTCTGAGAAGCTCACGCAGGTCCCCCAGATTCTTCACGTTCGCAGGCAGCGCGATTCGCTCCGAGCTTTTTCCCAATGATTCGCGTAATCGCGCGAAGTAAATTACATTCACTGTCATTCGATAATTATGCGCTGACAGAGCGGCGCGAGAAAGACCGGCGCTTCACAGCCCCAGATAACCGACTACGAAACCGGCAATGCGGGACGCATCATTCAGATCGAAATACGGCAGCGGACAATCAACGGGATAGTCGGCCGCGATTGCAACGACGCGCGGATCAGCGGGAAACAGCAAGGGCTCGCTGATGGCTGACCGGCGGACTTCCAGCTTGGGGATCGGCGCGCGCTTATAGCCTTCGATCAGCAGCACGTCGCACGGCGAGATTTTTGCGACGATCTCCTCGAGCGGCGGCTCGGCGGCGCCGCGCAATTCATGCATCAACACCCACCGCACGCTGGAAGCCACCAGTACCTCGGTGCAGCCTGCGTGCCGGTGGCGGTAAGAGTCCTTTCCGGGCTGATCGACATCGAAGCTGTGATGCGCGTGTTTGATGAGCGAGATGGTAAGTCCCTTTCCGGCGATGATGGGTATCAATTTCTCGATCAAGGTCGTCTTACCCGACCCGGAGTAGCCGGCAATGCCAAAAATCTTCATCGCATCGGATTCTACCAGCGGCTTATTCATCCACCGTAATGCGCTGTCCGGAAACACGCACGCGATTCAGGATTGCCAGACGGATGATCTCCGGATCATGACTCGCAATGACCACCGTGTGATTGTCGATGCAAAGCTCGGTCAGTAAATCGAGCACCTGTTTGCGTGCTACGCCATCGAGATTGGCTGTCGGTTCATCGAGCAGCAGAATTGTCGGCCCGAGCACTCGCGCGCGGGCGAGCGCGACGCGCTGTTTTTCGCCGCTCGACAACTTGTCAGGCGGCACTTTGATCGATGCAGTCAACCCGGCCCACTTCAGCGCATCCTGCACGCGTGCACGGCGGTCGGCGGGCGGAAGACTGCGGCGCGCGAGCCCGTAGCCGAGATTCTCTTGCAGCGAAGTGTGAAAGATGTACGGTTGCTGATGCACGTATACGATGTCGCGCCGCCATGACTCCGGATAATCGGGCGCCCGGACACTCTGCGCGCGGAGCGCCATACGGCCACCATCTGCCGGTTCGAGACCGGCGACTATCCGCAACAATGTAGTCTTGCCGCTGCCATTGGGCCCCACGAGCACATACCCGCTGCCCGCCTCAAGTCCCAGACTCGCGTCTTTGAATAGCACACGATCACCAAAGCGCTTATCGAGTCCCTCGACCGCAAATAGCCAATCGCTCATTCAAGACCGCCGCGTCCCTGCGCCCAGGCGAGCGCAGCGTTGATGCCGACAGCGACGACGATCAGCACACAGCCGAGCGCAATGCCCTGTGCAAATTCGCCTTTGGATGTTTCCAGCGCAATGGCGGTGGGAATGTTGCGCGTCAACCCGGCGATGTTTCCGCCTATCATGATCGAGCAGCCGACTTCAGATACGACCCGACCGAAGCCATTGAAGACCGCGGCCATAACGCCGAAGCGGACTTCAAACAGCGTCGTCAGCGCTGCATGCACTCGAGATGCGCCGAGACCCCGCGCAGTCTCGTATACCCGCGGATCTGCGCCCTGCACCGCAGCCAGCGTGAAAACGACGAGCACCGGAAAGGCGATTAGCATGTAACCGAGGATCATCGCTTCGGGCGTGAATAATAGCCTCATGAAACCAAGCGGCCCCTGGCGCGATAGCAGCATATACAACACGAGGCCAACGACGACGGTCGGAAACGATAGCAATGCTTGTATGAGCACCACCAGCGTGCGTCTGGCGGGAAACGTCACCTTTGCGATGACAAAACCGACCGCAATGGCGGGCGGACTGATAAGCAATAGCGCCGCCAGCGAGCACCATATCGACGTAAGAATGATGTACCAAAGCTGCGCGTCGCCAGTCAACAAAAGTCGAAACGCTTCGCGCGTCGGTTCCAGCAACTCCATCAGTATCGGCTGACGAGCGATGGCCGGTTAAAAAAGGTCGGACCTTTTGCACTCACGCTTCTCTCGAGCGCGGCAGCAAGAGGCAATATCGAGCTGAGCGATGACCGACTGCTGGCGGTCGGAAAAAACATCTGCACGCCATTGATTGTGAAACCGGCGATCGCGCGCTGCGCTTCCGCAGACGTTATCCAGTCGACGAAGGCCACCGCACCTCGGGCGTTGACGCCTGGATGGCGCTGCGGATTTACCGCGATGACACCGTAGGAGTTGAACATCTTGGGGTCGCCTTCGACCAAAACCTGAAGCCCTGTCTTGTATTTGTACGCGGCATAAGTCGCGCGATCGGTGAGCGTATATGCAGCGAGCTCAGCGGCCATACTAAGCACCTGTCCCATGCCCTGGCCGGCAGACAGGTACCAATCGCCGCGCGCACCGATGCCCGCTTCTTTCCAATAACGTTTTTCCATCTGATGCGTGCCGGATTCGTCACCGCGGGACACGAATTTAGCGCCGCTCCCGGCGATCTTTTTCATGGCCGCAATGATGTCATGCATATTCCTCACGCCAGCCGGATCGCTCTTTGGCCCCACTATTACAAAGTCGTTATACATGACGTCGCGGCGCACGGAGCCAAAGCCGGCGGCCATGAACTTATCTTCGAGCGGCCGCGCGTGAACGAGCAGTACGTCCGCATCTCCGTTTTCCCCGAGTTTCAGCGCTGCGCCAGTACCCACCGCTATCACGCGCACTTTGCCGCCGTATTTCGATTCAAAAAGCGGCACGATCACTTTGAGTAATCCGGAGTTCTCCGTGCTGGTCGTCGTCGCAAGCCGAACATCGTCCCCGGCAAAGCAGCTAATTGCTGAGGCCATCGATAGACAAAAGCAAACTAACAAACGCACAGATAAGGTCCTTTCGAAGGAGCCGCACTTGCACGCTGAACTCATCGAGCGGCGATGATACCGCGAACGTGCGGCGGCTCGATGCTATCAGGTGGCCGATCCGGTAGAATTCGGGGTCGCTGCTATCTGTTCCACGCAATCATGAACGATCCTCACGATTCTTTGCGCGCCGCCAGTTGCGCTGACGATTACGATCCCAACTCGATGCCCGTCGCGAGGGCGCGCGAGATCATTGCCCGCTTTTTGACGCCGGTGTCTGCTGTTGAATATCTGCATATTCGCGCGGCGCTCGGTCGTGTGCTCGCTACAGACATCGTCTCACCGCTTCACGTTCCGTCGCATGACAACTCGGCGATGGATGGTTACGCGGTGCGCTTTGCCGATCTAAAAAGCGACGGTGATGTCACGTTGCAAGTCGTGGGAACCGCCTTCGCCGGTGTCCCTTTCGACGGAGAACCTGCCGCGGGCACATGCGTACGCATCATGACGGGGGGCGTCGTCCCGCGTGGCTGTGACACCATCGTCATGCAGGAACATGTCAAAGGACAAGGAGACGGCGTAACGATCGGCGGCGGCCATCGCAAAGGACAGAATCTGCGGCGCGCGGGCGAGGATCTGAAGAACGGCCAGACTGCGCTCAAACGCGGGACCGCATTACGCCCGGCCGAAATCGGACTCATCGCTTCGCTCGGGATCGGCGAAATCGCCGTTTACCGCAAGTTGCGCGTAGCTTTTTTCTCGACGGGCGATGAATTACGATCGATCGGAACAACCTTGGGTCCGGGGCAAATCTACGATAGTAACCGCTACACGATTCACAGCATGCTGACGCGCCTCGGCTGCGAAGTCGTCGATATGGGCGTCGTGCGGGACGACCCGCAATTACTCGAGCAAGCATTCAACACTGCGGCGCAATCGGCAGACGCCGTCATTACCAGCGGCGGCGTATCCGTCGGTGAAGCGGACTTCGTCAAGGAATTGCTCGAGCGCATGGGTGAAGTGGTGTTCTGGAAAATCGCCATGAAGCCCGGGCGTCCGCTTGCGTACGGCAAGATCGGCAATGCACATTTCTTTGGCCTGCCCGGAAATCCGGTATCGGTCATGGTGACCTTTTATCAATTCGTGCGCGATGCTTTGTTGACATTGTCGGGGCGGGATCCGGTGCCGCCGCTGCCCATGTTCAAGGTTCCCTGCACCAGCGTGCTCAAGAAAGCGCCCGGCCGCACCGAGTTTCAGCGCGGCATTCTTACTCAGGATGCAAAAGGCAACTGGAGCGTGCGTGTCACGGGGGAACAGGGCTCGGGCATCCTGCGATCGATGTCAGAAGCGAACTGCTTCATCATTCTGCCGACCGATCAGGGGAACGTGGACGCGGGAGCGCTCGTGGACGTTCAGGTTATGGACGGGATCGCTTAGCGTCCGGTCCATCGCACGTGTGGCAGGCACGCAGCGTTCTAAATTTTTAGTAACACCCGACAGGATTTGACATGCCGTCTTACCCGGAATTTGCTGGCCGCGTCGTCGCGATCACCGGTGCAGCGCAAGGAATCGGCGCAGTCACTGCGCGCTCATTTGCTGAACAGCGGGCACGTGTTGCGCTCCTCGATATCGACGAAGCCGGCGTGGGCAGCGTCGGCGCTGAAATCACTGATGCAGGCGGAGTTGTGTTCACTGCGCGTACGGATGTGACTGATGACGCATCGGTTGCCGAGGCGATTGCCGGCACGGTCAGCGCATTTGGTGGCATTGATGTTCTCGTCAACTGCGCGGGTGGTTATGGAAGACTTGCCACAATCGAAGACACGCCGCTCGACGAGTGGGATCGCACGATAGCACTCAATCTACGCAGCGTTTTTTTGATGTCGCGCGCAGCGATTCCGCATCTCAAGCGCTCGAAAGCGGGCCGCATCATCAATGTTGCGTCAATCTCCGGCCGTACGGTGCACGCTTCGTCATCGCCGGCCTACGGGTCGGCCAAAGCCGGCGTCATTCAGTTCACGCGTTTTCTCGCGTACCAGCTGGGGCCCGATGGCATTACGGCGAACGCGATTGCGCCTATTACTACGCTTACGCCACGCGTTGCAGCCCTGCGCACCAGGGAAGACGTCGAGCGAATCGCATCCCAGGTGCCGCTGAGGCGTCTGGCCGAATCGCAGGATCACGCGAACGCCATGCTCTTCCTGGCCTCCGATGCAGCGTCATACCTCAACGGCGTCGTGCTGGATATAAACGGCGGCCGTGTGATGATGTAATGACGGCAGCGCAAACCATGCACGCGCGACAGTTCCACTATCAGCCGGTCGCAAGTCACGTCCATCCTTTTCTAGTCGATCTGTGGGATGCGGTGCGCGACGAAACGAGCGGCCGGCTTGATGTCAGCGTGCATCCGGAGAATGACGGGCTCAAGGCCACTCACGCGGAGATCATCGATAAAGTAAGAAATGGCGAGATCGAATTTTATGCGGTCATGGGCAGCCTGCTCGGGCCGCTTGCGCCGGCATTCGAAATACAAAGCGTGCCATTCGGGTTCACCAGTGAGGCACAAGTCTATGCGCTGATGGATGGCGGGCTCGGCGAGTATCTTCGTGCTGAACTGATGACTCAGGGCCTCTATGCCATACCGGGTGGGCTGATGGACAACGGCTTTCGCCACATATCGACGGTAAGCCGCGCGGTGGAAACCCCCAACGATCTTGCCGGGCTACGCATCCGCGTGCCCGAAGGCCGCATATTCGAGGACACTTTTCGCAGTCTCGGCGCTGAACCCATGGCGATATTCGTGCTGGATCTGCACCGTGCGCTCGCCGAACGGCGTGTCGATGCGCAGGAAAATCCGCTGTCGATCACCGATTCATTGAAGCTCTGGGAAGTGACGCGCCACGTGTCTCTGACCTATCACATGTGGTCGGGATTCAACCTTATCGCAAACCTCGACTTCTGGCGCCGCCTCAGCGAAACGACGCGCAACATCGTATTACGCAACGTGCAGCACCACGTGTCGCGGCAGCGTACTCATACGAACACGCTCAATCGCGAGCTTGAAGCAACGCTCAAAAAACGCGGCATGGTGTTCACGCGCGCAGATACCGCGAGCTTCCGTGCGTTCCTCGCGGGCGATTTTTATGCGCGCTGGAAAGCGCATTTCGGACCAGCGCTGTGGAAACTGCTCGAGGCAGACGTCGGCAAGCTTGTCTGATCGCTGATGTGGACGCTAGCGCAAACGTCAGTGCTGTTGCACCCGTCGACAACGGTCAAATCGTTTCCGCCGTCATCGTAATCGCACCACACGGGCACTCTGTCGCGCACATGCCGCAACCTTTGCAATAGTCGTAATTAAATTCGAAGCGCTTGCCCGGGCCCAGTTTCACGACTGCATTGTCGGGACAAACGCCGTAGCAGTTATCACACTCGAAGCAGTTGCCGCACGATAGGCAGCGGCGTGCCTCAAATAGCGCGTTCGATTCATCCAGCCCGCCTTGCACTTCGTCGAACGTCGACTGACGGCGAATGATATCGAGCACCGGCTGCACCGTTTTTGGTGCATCGGCGTAATACCAGGTGTTGAGCATGTCAAATCGCGCGAGTTCGTGTTTAGGCGCTCGCGCACATACGTCGGACCGCAGCCACGCATCGATATTTCGCGCTGCCTTCTTGCCATGTCCGATTGCTACAGTAACTGTGCGCTCTGACGGCACCATATCACCGCCGGCGAAAATACCCGGATAGCCGGTCATCATGTTGCTATCGACTTTCACGGCGCCTTTATCGAGGACAAGCCCGGGCACCTTATCCAGCAGCGAAAGATCAACGTCCTGGCCTAGCGCGAGTATGAGCGTATCGGCCTCGATCGTATCGAATTCGCCGGTCGGTTGGGGGAAGCCCGCGCCATCGAGGACCATTTTCTCGACGGTGAAAGTAGTGTCTTCGACGCGCGTAATGGTGTTCAGCCACTTCACCATAATGCCTTCGTCAAGCGCTTCCTGCAGCTCGAAGTCATGCGCAGGCATCTGCTCGCGCGTACGGCGATAGACAATCAGCGCCTCGCTTGCGCCGAGTCTTTTGGCAGTGCGCGCCACGTCGAGCGCCGTGTTGCCTCCGCCATAGACGACTACACGACGCCCAAGTTGAGGTGGCGCGCTGGTTTCCATGCCGCGCAACACGCTGACGGCATCCAGAATCCGGGTGGCGTCGCGCGCTGGAATGTCGGTGCGTTTTGCCACATGCGCGCCGACGGCGAGGAAAGCGGCGTCGAATCCGCCCTGCTTCATCGAATGAAGAATGTTGTCGACGCGCGTATTTAGTTTAAGTGTAATGCCAAGATCGAGGATACGCTCGACCTCCGCATCGAGAACATCGCGCGGAAGCCGGTACTTCGGGATACCGAAGCGCATCATGCCGCCGGATAAAGGCCCGGCCTCGTGTATCGTTACCCTGTGCCCGAGCCGCGCAAGATGATAGGCAGCGGAGAGCCCTGACGGGCCGCCGCCCACCACGAGCACATGCTTACCGCATGGCGGCACCGTCATTTCAAATTTCCAGCCGCGTTTGAGCGCCTCGTCTCCCAGGAATCGTTCGACGGCGTGTATGTTTACGGCCTCGTCGAGGCTTGCGCGATTGCACGCGTTTTCACACGGGTGATAGCACACACGCCCCATCAGCGCCGGCATCGGATTGTTTTTCACCAATTCGTGCCAGGCGCGGTGGTAGTCACCGCTTTCGGCGTAATAGAGCCAACCCTGAATGTCCTCACCCGCCGGACACGCGTTATTGCACGGCGGCAGCCGGTCTACATACACAGGACGATTATTGCGCCATGTGCCGGTATGGTTCGCGAGGCTCGAACCCGGATCCAGGGTAATTGCAAATGGTTTCTTCATGACGCGCCGTTCAATCCGCAAGACCTAACGTGCGGACATTGCGATCCGCGATCGCCTGAATCGATGCGATCGTGTTCACGTCCGGACGTGCACCGAAGAGATGAGCGAAGCGCCGCTGCGGCTTCAAATATTCTTCGACTGGTACGCGGCGGCGCAGTTTGTGGCGGTCGGTGATTTCACCTCTTTCCGCCTCGAACAGCGGAAAGAGTCCGGATTCGACTGCCAGGCGCGCGATCTTGATGGTATCTGCGGGTGCCGAACCCCAACCGAGCGGGCATGGTACATGAATGTGAATGTAGCGCGCACCCTCGATCCCCATCGCGCGCATCACCTTGACTTCCAGGTCGTGCAGATTCGCTACGGACGCCGTGGCTACGTAAGGAATGTGGTGCGCCATCGCGATAAGCGGCAGATTCTTCCCCGTACCAAAGACATTGCCCGGGTGTGGTCCCACCGCCATCGTAGTCGCCGTACGCGCCGCGGGTGGCGTCGCACTCGACCGCTGAACACCCGTATTCATGTACGCTTCATTGTCGTAACAGATGTAGAGCACATCGTCGTTACGTTCGAACATGCCGGAGAGGCAGCCAAAGCCTATATCGGTCGTGCCCCCATCGCCGCCTTGTGCGATCACTTTTACGCTGCTGCGTCCCTTGACACGGAGCGCCGCCGCAACCCCCGATGCGACCGCTGCGGCATTGCCGAACAGCGAATGCATCCACGGAATCTGCCATGAAGTTTCGGGGTACGGTGTTGAGAAAACCTCGAGGCAGCCAGTCGCATTTACCGCCATCACCTGGTTGCCCGTGGCCTGCATTGCTGCATCGATCGCGTAGCGCGCGCCGAGCGCTTCGCCGCAGCCCTGGCATGCGCGATGGCCGGAGTTGAGCGAATTCGTGCGGCGCATATTCGCCTGCACTGTTCGCTCAGAGTCTGCGAGCAGCCGATTGCCGACTGTAAATGTGCCGGTCTGGTAAAACTTGACGGGTTGAAATGCCATATGGGTGATCTACGCGACGCGCGCGCCGGTGACACCTACATCGCGGAGAATGTTTTCCGCGGTCGGACCGGCGCGCCTTTGCTGGCGTCCGCGCTCGAGCTCGCGATGGACGACGTCCCAATTAAGATCCAGAAAGTTGAGCTCTTGAAGCTCATCGCGGGCGGCGCTTGCAAAGAGATCGAGCAGCGAGCGTTTAGTTATCGGTCGCCCGCCCAAGCCCGCGATTACGGTGTAGCCTTTCAACTGGATTCCCGATAATGACTTGCGGACGCCATCGGAGACGATACCGCCGATACCGACTGCGAGACATTTTTCGAGGACGACCACGCGCTTTGCGCTTTGCAGCGCCGCGCGCACTTGCTTCAAAGGAAACGGCCTGAAGGAACAGATCGACACGACGCCGATTTGGCTGCCGGCAGCCCGTGCTTCATCCACCGCGTCTTTTACCGTGCCGACCAGCGAACCCAGTGCGACGACGATAGTCTCCGCATCGTCGCATCGGTAGCTGCGAATCAAGCCGCCGGAATCCCGACCGAATTGCGCCTTGAACTCAGCGGCGAGTTGCGGGATGCGGTCGAGCGCGCGGTCCTGTTTGTGGTGTTGCAGATAGCGCACTTCAAAAAAAGCCTCGGGTCCGACCATCGCACCGATCGACACGGGATCCTTGCAATCGAGGACCTGCACGGGTTCAAACGGCGGCAGATACGCGTCCACCTGCGCCTGATCCGGAATATCGACGCGATCGTACGCGTGCGTGAGGATGAAGCCGTCCACGCACACCATCACGGGACATGACAGTTCTTCCGCCAGGCGAAATGCCTGAATGTGAAGGTCCGCGGCTTCTTGATTCGTTTCCGCGAAAAGCTGTATCCACCCGGCGTCGCGCAGCGCCATGCTGTCGGAATGATCGTTCCAAATATTGATGGGGGCGCCAATTGCGCGGTTCCCTATTGTCATCACGATCGGCAGGCCCAGCCCCGCAGCGTTATAGACTGCCTCTGCCATGAACAAAATACCCTGGCTTGCGGTCGCAGTATAACTGCGTGCGCCGGCAGCAGATGCGCCGATGGCAACCGACAGCGCCGCGAATTCCGATTCGACATTGATGAATTCACAATTAGTGAGCTCACCGTCCTTCACCATTTCGCCGAGGCCTTCGACAATATGCGTTTGCGGCGTGATCGGATATGCGCAGATGACTTCAGGGCGGCACAGTGCAACAGCTTGTGCGACGGCCAGCGATCCTTCCATCTGCTTAAGCATGTGCCACCGGCGAACCGATGCTTGACAACGCAAGCTCATACGCTGCTCGCGCAGCGGCAACATTCGCCGCGCCGACCTTGCCCGGGAATTTTTGGCTTATGGCCTTCGCCACCGAATCGAAGCGAAGTTGGCCGCTGATCGCCGCGAAGCCGCCGAGCAACGCGGCATTAGGCAGCGGCCGTCCGACGAATTTCATCGCGAGTTCACTCGCGGCGACTGCGCACAAATGGTCTGCAGCAAATTTGCCAAGCAATTCGCCGATGCCAAGCTCGTCGAAGCTGCGTGAAGAATTGATGATGATATAACCCGATGACGGCAGTCCGCTGAAGAGATCGACCTGGTGCAGCAGCGTTGGATCCTGAATGATGAGCGCATCGGGTTGCATCACCGGCTCGCGCGTCCTAATTTCCTTGGCGTCGATTCTGCAGAACGCCATGACCGGCGCGCCCATTCTTTCAGAGCCAAAACTCGGGAACGCCTGCGCGTACCGCCCTTCGTCGAACGCTGCGATCGACAGCATTTCTGCGGCTGTTACGACGCCCTGTCCACCCCTGCCGTGTATGCGTACCTGAAACATTAATCCTCCGTGATGGCGTTACCATCATTGAGCACGCCGATGATGCCGCGCAATCTGTTCACGTAAATCTTAAATTTCGCGCGCTCCAGGTGCGTTGACCTATATCAAGGGTCGCCGAAACACAGGCACGCGCCGCCGGGGCAAGTGCGGTATCATCGCG
>Ga0207691_10004420_pt1 | contig 13622 bp, 9 predicted proteins | sample KBSM13metaG_FD_184327 | JGI IMG/M metagenome (GOLD analysis project Ga0207691, IMG submission 184327) | Miscanthus rhizosphere microbial communities from Kellogg Biological Station, Michigan, USA - KBS M1-3 metaG (SPAdes) (version 2) | ecosystem: Host-associated > Plants > Roots > Rhizosphere >... | reverse complement strand
CAACTGGACGGTCAGGCTCAACTTGCGTTCCGTCAGCTTCCCCGGACCGATGTCGAAGTGCGGCCCGTAGTACTCGCCGACTTCATAGCGGGTGAACTGAAAACCCTCTCTGAATTGGCTCACGGCGAAACCATATACGGTGTCGTTGATTCCGCGGATGGTTTTGGCCAAACGTTCGAACACCCAGCTCGTAGACTTATCCGGGGCGACAAAGAAGGCAGACGACTTGCGAATATTCGCCGACTGATCAAGATTCATGGTCTCTACCAGCGCGGGTTGCAGATGCGGCGTGAAGTCTGCAATCAACCGCAAGCACTCTTCGGGCGTGAACGTTTTCTCGATGACTGCCACACGAGTCTGATCTTTCAGCTCGCCGGTGGTACTCGGTTTCCGTCTCTTCATGGTGTTTCGGTTAACTTTGCTCGCTTCGACGCGGGCGGAATCGATGTCAAACTAGGGCGGCCCCCGACAAGAGGCTAGCCGCCAGCTCTCAGGATGACCGAGCTGTAACAGCAAGCGCGCCTACTCGGGGGGCTCGGCGGCAAACAGGGAGATCCAGTCATGAAATTCCTCGTCCTGCACGGTCCCAACCTCAATTTGTTCGGCCGCCGCGAGCCGCACATCTACGGTACAACGACCTTGGCGGAAATCAACGAGCGTCTGCACCGTATCGCCGACGAGCGCGGCGTCGCCCTCGAAACGCTGCAGTCGAACCACGAAGGCGTGTTGGTCGACAAGCTCCACGAAGGCATCGACACGGTCGACGGCGCGCTGCTCAATCCTGCCGCGCTGACCCAGCACGGCGTGGCGCTCCACGACGCGATCAAGGCGATGCCGTTCCCGGTGCTCGAGATCCACATGACCAACATCGCCACGCGCGAGCCGTGGCGCGATCACTCGATCATCTCGTCGGCCGTCAAGGCGACGATCCAGGGACTCGGCTGGCGCTCGTACACGGCCGGGCTCCACGCCCTCATCGAGCTGGTAGAGGAGACGAAGCGATCCTAGCGGCGTAAACGCGAGGTCAAGGCGGGCACGGCCTGAAAGGGAAGCCTATCGCCATGGCGGTTGGATTTGCGCATCCGCTCAGGGGCCGGGCACAGGCATCTCGCGCGTCATCTTTTCGGTCGACAGTCGGAATGGCCCGAGGGTGACGAGGCGTCGCGCGCCGCGAGCGCTTCGAGCCTCGCCTTGAAAGTCGCGAGCTCGCGCTTGCCTACCGGCGCGCCGCGGCTCGGTACAACGACGTCGAAGTCGGACCACAGCAAATGGTCGATCGCCGCCGCCCAACCGGCGAAGCTGCCGCCGGACGCGCAGTCGGGTTGCGGCGTCCCGGCGGTGAACAGCTCTCCGACCGCGACGACGCGCAAGTCCGGGAACAACACGACGCTGTCGGAGCCGGTCATTGCGCTGCCGACGTGTTCGATCTCGACCTCGACGTCACCGACGCGCAGCAGGTAGTCGGTATCGTAGGTAATGAAGGGGCGCCTTGCCGACACGCCGCTCGTACGCGCATCCCCGGCCACGCGGGTCAGTGCGCGCTGCTGGACGATGACCGGAACTCCGGCGTCGACGAACTGCGCAACGTTGTCGGACCGATCGGTCCCGGCCGCGGTCAGCACCAAGGCGCGGGGGGGAAGCTCGGAGGTCTTGGCCATGCGCTGGATCTCCGCCATCAGCGGGCGATAGGCGCCGACGCGACTCGAATCGACGACGACCAGCCCCTGGGCGCCGAGGCGCAGCACCGTGCCGCCGTCTGCGCCGCTGATGCGGTAGAGCCCGGGCTTGATCATCTCCACGCTCAGGGGCACGTCGGCGCTTGCGGCGCGGGACGGCGCTTCAGCCGCCTCGGCGATGAACACCGAAGCGAGCAGCACCGCCGGGATCACGCCGCGGGCGGTCCACCGAAAGCAACTCTCGCCACCGCCACCGACGCGGAACTGCCTGACTGCCTTGCTTCTGTATCGCATCGAAGGTGTTGTTGGTGGGGTGCGTGGCGCCGGCGCAAGACCGGAGTCGCCGACCGAACGGCAGTCGTTCCCGAACGTGGACAATTCAGGTACGCACGGCCGTATGTCCAGTATGCCCTGCGCCGCGATTGGCGCAAGGTCATGCAGCCGCGAATTCCGGCGCCGGCAGGCGACCCCGGGTACTGCCACATCGATCCACACTTGCTGCCATGCGAAGCATCGATACCTCGAACATCGCGCTCGCAAGTCGCTACGAGGAGATCCCGTACGACGCGCTGCCGCATCGGGCAACGCACCCGGCGCGGCTCGCGTCCGTCGCGACTATCGCCGGGCACCTCGCTCCCCGAGTCGATTGCTGTCGCGTGCTCGAGGTCGGCTGCAGTGATGGCTCGAACCTCATCCCGATGGCGGTTTCGCTGCCGCGGGCGCGCTTCGTCGGCTGCGATCTCTCGGCACGAGCGATCGTGGAGGGGCGGCGCACGATCGACGCGCTCGGACTGACGAACATCACGCTCGTCGAGGCCGACCTGGCGGCGCTCGCGGCTGAGCACGAAAAGTTCGACTTCATCGTCGCGCACGGCGTGTATTCCTGGGTGCCGGCGCCTGTGCGCGACGCGTTGTTCGCGCTGGCGGGTGAACGCCTCGCGCATGACGGCATCCTGTACGTGAGCTTCAACGTCCTTCCCGGCTGTCGCGTCCGCCAGGCGGCCTGGGACATCCTGCACCATCACGTGGATCACATCGACGGGGCACGCGCCCGGCTCGATGCCGCGCGACAGCTTGCGCGTCTCCTCGCCGAGGGAGGCGCGGCGGCTCTCGAATCGGACCAGGCCGTGCGCGCCGAATTGGGCGCGATCGCGCAACGCAGCGACAGCGAGATCTGCCATGACGATCTCGCCGTGCCGAACGAACCGGTTCTCTTTCATTCGTTCGCCGAGCATGCAGGGCGTCATGGCTTGCGCTATCTGGCCGAAGCGGAGTTCCACACCTCGGATGTCACGGCGGTCTCCGGCGAAGCACAGGCATTCCTGTCTACGCTCGATGCCGTTGCGCGCGAACAGTACTTCGACTTCGTCCGGCTGCGCCGCTTTCGCCAATCGCTGCTCGTCCATCGGGATTCGCCCGCCGACCCGAGGCCGAGCCGGGAACGCTTGAGCACGATGCACGTGTCGGCGACGTTCGAGCTGGCGCGAGCCGCCGCGGCGGGTGGGCTCCACAAGATCGCCCGCAAGATCGATCCTGCGGCCGGCGGCGGCGGGCCGGTGCGCAAGCTGCTCGACGAGCTCGTCGCCAGGCAGCCGGCGACGCTGGAGATCGCAACGCTCGACAGCCGCTTCGATCTCGGTTCGCTGTCCCGGCCTGTCGAGGAGGTCCTGACGAATGCGTGCCACTGGGGCTTCGTCGAGCTGCACGGGCAGCCGGCCGCGTGCACCATCGAGCCGTCCGAGCGACCGATCGCCAGCCCGCTGGCGCGCCTGCAGGCGCGCACGAGCGACCGGGTGACGACGCTTCTTCACATCCCCGTCACCATCGCGGATGTGAACGCGTTGAAGCTGTTGCCGCTCGTCGACGGGACGCGCGATCGCGCGGCGCTCGCTTCGTCGGTTTCGAGCAGTATCGGGCCCGCCCGCGCGGCGGACTTTGTCGACTACGCGCTCAAGAAGTTCGCGCGCTTGGGACTTCTGATCGCAGACACGCCAACGGCCGGCTGAGGGGCAATAGAAAACCCCGGACCGTCACCGGTGCCGGGGTTGACCAGGCAGCGCGCCCCGGAAGGGAGGGAGCGACTTCCGGTCAGGCCGCCCGAGCGGCGCGCTTTCGTGCGATCAGCGGCCCGAGCCCGGCCAGGAGGAGAAGCCAAGGCGCAGGAAGCGGCACGACACTCGTGAACGTGGTCGGCCGAGGCTGCTGGTGTCGCCGAAGCCGGGCCCGCGGAATCCCGCTTGCGTCGCTGGTGAGCGTCAGATCCAGCAGATACGTGATCCCCGAGAACAGGTTGTATGCAAACGCGCCGGTGACGAAGTCGACGAACAGCGTCGTCGCGCTTTGCGAGAGCGAGATGAAGAGCGACGTCGACCCGCGCCCGGAGGCGGAAGCGAAGGTCGTGGAATCGAAAGCCACGTACAGCAGCGGCTCGAGGGCGGTCATCGTGCGCGTGCCCGCAAAGTGCGCGGTCGAGACCGCGCTCGCCATTCCGCCGATGGCCCCTGCGGTGGAGATGTTCAAGGCTCCCAGTGATTTCGCCGAGGCGGCTACCGGCGTCGGCAACGGGGGACCCGACTTCGAATCGATGCCCGGTGCTGAGACGTCCGCCGTCGCAATGGCGGTGACATCGAACTGGGTGCTCAGGAAGGTGATCGAGCGGGCTGCGGAGCAAGCGCCAGGGCGGCCAGACAAGCCAATAAGACTCGCTTACTCACGTCGACTCTCCAACTGTGTTGAGGAGGGCGCGTCGAGGCGCCCCCGGGGAAGTGTCGGTTTCAGGACATCACTTGATGACCCGCACGTTCGCCGTCGACAGCAACTGCTTCTGCACGCCGGCGTTCATGAAGTTGGCAGTCACGACCAGCGGGACGGCGTCGCCCGCGGGAATATTGTTGTCGATGAGTGCCTTGTCGAACGTGGCGATCATCGTCCTGCCGTCGGACGTCATGCTGCTCGTGACAGCGGGGAACAGTGCCGTCGAGAGCGGTGTCTTGAGCTGAACGTTGCCGTCGAGCGTGTAGCCGACGGGAACCCTGAACATGACCGTGACCAGCCCCTGCACGCTGGTGAACACGCCATCGACCGGCCGCATGCTGAGGATGCTTGGTACGAACTGCAACGCACCCGCGAGGACCTCAGGGACGTGATAGGCCACGACCTTGCCCGTCGGACGGGGGTCCGTGCAGTCGTTGAAGAAGTACTCTCCTTCCCGCGCGAAGGTGTACTGGAACGTCTGCCCCGGAGCCAGTTTGGGATTGAAGAGCCCCTCGAAGAACTGGGTCGCGCAATGCATTCTGACGTTCGGGAAGAGCGGGAACTGCGCCGACCCCGGGTTCAGGAAGGTCACCGTGGTACCCACCGGCACCCGCATGTGCGTCGGGTTCATCGAGCCGGTCGTGATGCCGTCGGCAGCGGCCGCCGTATCCGTCGTCCGGTTGGCGCGCGCCAGGTACACCGTGTTGCCGACGGTGCTGCCCTCGACCGCGGCGCCGCCTACGGCCCGGCGAACGACGAACGGTGTCGGCGTCGGTGCCTCGCTACTGCCCGACGCGCTCTTGAAGCTGCCGCCGAGCTTGAACCCCCACAGCTTGTCGCCCTCCGACAGGATCGCGACGTACTGGTCGGAGCCGATCGTGTACGTCACCGCGCCCGCGCCGATCCCGGCGCCGGTCTGGAACTTCCATAGCACCTTACCGTCGACAGCGTCCAGCGCGTAGAAGTACCCATCGGGCAAGCCGATGAAGAGGAGGTCGCCGCCTGTGATCAGCGGGCTCTGGCCGTGCGCCGCGTCGAGGCCCAGGTGATTGCGCCATGCCACCTGGTTGGTCGAAGCATTGAGCGCGACAACCCCGCCAGTCTGGTACTCGCCGATCGCGCGCAAGCCATTGCTGCCCTCGATGCGGTCGTGCGCGACGAGCGCGACGCCGTACGGGATGTAGACCAGGTTCGTGCGCGGGCTGTAGCCGTGGTTCGACCAGTCGGCGCCACCGTTCTGGCTGGTCATCGAGAGCACCGGCATGTCCCAGTGGTCGTCATACATGCAGCCCAGGCGGTGGGTTGCGCCGTACGACGCCGGGTAGGTCACGAACGGCTTGTCGACGTCGAGGTAGTTCGGCTCGGTGTACACCAGCTGCCCCAAGGCATTCGGCTGGTAGCCGTTGTAGTTCGGAACGCCGCGCCACGGGCTGCCCGGGATGTTGCCGGGGCCGAGCGGCTCCCAGACCACGCATTCCGGGAACCACATTCCCTGGGCCGGGAACTTCTGCGTCGGCGCGCTCTGCTGCCGCGAGTCTTGTGGTCTCGCCTTCTCGACGAGACCAAGCAGCGACTGGCCGTTGGTCCGGTCGAGCACGAAGGTCATGGCCGACTTGCTGCCGTAATAGATGGCCTTGCGCGTCTGGCCGCCGACCGTCACGTCGGCAAGCACCGGCGGGTGCGTGTTGTCCATGTCCCAGTGGTCATGGCGGATCGACTGGAAGTGCCACTTGTAGGCGCCGGTCTTCAGGTCCAGCGCGACCACTGAATTGCCGAACAGGTTGTCGCCAGGCCGCAGCGAGCCGTCCTGCGACGAATTGCAGCTGCGCACGTTGCCGAAGGTGAAATAGATCATCCCCGTTCCAGGATCGACCGACGGGTGCAGCCACGGCGACACGCCAGCGGTCAGCGCGCAGCTCAAGCCGTTCGCCTGCAGCGGCCCCCAAGTAGCGCCCGCGTCGGTGGTGACGCCGTTGACATCGGTGACGACGCGGCCCGGCTCGGCGCCGCCATAGAACGACCAGACGAGGGCTCCATCGCTGCTGCGGACGCCGAAGCCGGCGTTGCGGTTGCCGTCATTGGTGCCGATGTAGACCATGCCGTCGTGATACACGGTCGCCACCTTGGCGATGTTGCCGAGGCTCGCCCCGCCGGGACCGGTCGGCTGAACCACCCACACTTGGGCGCCCGTGTCCTTGTTGAGGGCGACGATTCGCCCGCCGCTGGCGAGCGTGTAGACCTTGCCCTGCCCGACCGACACGCCCCGGCGCGTCCCGGTCGGCGTGAACCCGGAGTCGGCCATCGTCGGCTGCCACTTCCACTTGGTGGCTCCCGTCGCGCCGTCGACGGCACTCACGCCACCGTTGGGCGTATCGAGATAGATCACGCCATCGACAGCGATGGGGGTTGTCTGCTGCCCGCTGTCCGGGATTCCCGGCGCCGGGGTCGGGGTCGTCGTGGCCGCAGCCGAGATGCTGGTCGTCCAGACCGCGCCGAGATTGCCGATGTTCGACTTGTTGATCTGGTTCAGCGACGAATAGCTCTGGTTGCCGAGATTGCCGCCGACCTTCGGCTGGTCCTTGTCGGCAGGCGTGCAGCAGTCCGTCAGGTCGGCTGCTGCCCCGAACATCACAGTAGGTGCGGTCATTGCGGCCACGACCACCAACGCCGACACGACGGGATTCAGTTTCATTGCATCTCCTAGGGGGCTTCGCCAGGACCTGAAGCGGCACTGGGCTGTTCAATACGAGTTAGTGACTGTCTCTTTCCGCACCAGCGCGACTCTCTAAGGCGCGCAACTTCCATTTCATGATGTCTCCGTTCAGCCGTTCTACCGTACAGAACCGCGTTTTAAAAAATACTATTTGCGCAGGTGTGCCGTGTCAATCGGTGTTGACGGAAAAAATTCGACCTCGCACTTGCGCCGAGCGCTGCGAGCGGGCCAAACAAATCAGATGGAGTTGGGTCGGCGCGGCTCGCCGACTGCCGAAGGCGGCTATTACCGTGCCGCTTTGGCCTTGCCGGCTCGACCGGCAGCGCGCGCGATATTCCATCCAGACAGCGTGGGATCGTCGACGACGCCGCCGAAGGTCCGTGTCAGCTCTTTCGCGTACTTGAACAGGACGGGAACGATCCGCGTCTCGCCGGCCGCCTCGATCCGATAGCGCGGACCCGAGACGCTGAGCGCGCCGACGAGCGTGTTGCCCGGACCGAAGACCGGTGCGGCGATGGCCGCGGTCTCGGAGTCGCGTTCGCCGAACGAGGCGGCGTACATCCGGCGGCGAATCTCCTCGAAGCGCTCGCCTCGGCCGTTGTTGAAGGCGCGCAGCACGTGACCCGCGGCGCCCACCGTCAGGGGCAGGCGGTCGCCGACGTGGATCGAGTCGCGCACGGCGCGGCTCGCTTCGATGCGGTGCAGGCAGACACGCTTGTCTTCCTCGCAGACATAGAACGACGCGCCTTCGTGGACCTCGGCAGTGAGACGCTCGAGCACCGGCGGAACGATGTCGGAGGTCTTGAAGTGGCGCTGGTAAAGCGATCCGAGATGCAGCACCTTGGAGCCGAGCCTATACGAGCCGTCGGCGCTGCGCAGCACGTAGCCGAACTTCTCGAGCGACTTCAGCAAGCGCAGCACCGTGCTCTTGTAGAGGTCGGTCCGCTTCGACAGCTCGGCCAGGGTGACCTTGTCGTCGGTCAGCGCATCGAGGATCGAGAGCGCTCGATCGACGGCTGCGACACCGCCTTCGTCACTCATCGAGCCGCTCCGCCGAACGCGTGTCCATGGCGAAGGTTAGCCGATCTCATGCTGTGCCCGACTACCTAGGACCTCTACCTAGTCGTCTCCGAAGCCGGTGATTTTAGAATCGAGTTATGCTGGGTGAAACGGCAAGGGCTTGCCGGGAGTTCACTTCGACCTTGCCAGAATATCGAATGAAGAGCGCTGAATCGCTGGTCAGGTACGACCACTACATCGACGGGGCCCGCGTCGCGCCGGCAGGGGGAGAGTACCTCCCGACCGAGAACCCGTACACCGGCAAGGCCTGGGGGTCGATCGCCCGCGGCAACCGTGCCGACGCCGAGGCCGCGGTCGAGGCGGCGCAGCGCGCCTTCGTCTCCGGCGCCTGGCCCGAGCTGACGCCATCCGAGCGTGGCCGGCTGCTCTGGAAGCTCGGCGACCTGGTGATCGCCAACGCAGCGCGCCTGGCCGAGATCGAGCAACGCGACAACGGCAAGCTCTCCGGCGAGGTTGTGGGCCAGGTCAGATACATGGGCGACTACTTCCGCTACTACGCGGGCCTCGCCGACAAGGTCCAGAGCGCCGTCATCCCGACCGACAAGAAGGGTGTCTTCGCCTACACCCGCTACGAGCCGAAAGGCGTGATCGCCGTGATCACGCCCTGGAACTCGCCGCTGACCCTCACCAGCTGGAAGCTCGCGCCCGCGCTCGCCGCGGGTTGCACCGTGGTCGTCAAGCCGTCGGAATTCACCTCGGCGTCGATGCTCGAGCTGGCGCAGCTCGTCACCGAGGCGGGCTTTCCGAAAGGCGTCGTCAACGTCGTCACCGGCTTGGGTCCCGAAGTCGGCGAAGCGCTGGTCACGCATCCGGCGGTGGCGCACATCGGCTTCACCGGCGGTGCCGCGGCCGGGCGCAAGATCTACGAGCTCGCGGCCCGGCACTTCAAGACCGTTACGCTCGAGCTCGGCGGCAAGTCGCCCAACATCGTCTTCGACGACGCCGACCTCGACCAGGCCGTGAAGGGCGTGGTCATGGGCATCTTCGCGGCTTCGGGCCAGAGCTGCCAGGCCGGCTCGCGGCTTCTGGTCCAGCGCTCGATCCACGACCGCTTCGTCGCCAAGCTGGTCGAGTTCATGCGCGACGTCAGGCTCGGCGACCCGACCCAGGCCGATACCCAGATCGGCCCGATCGCGACCCGGCCGCAATTCGAGAAGGTCCTCTCGTACATCGAGATCGCCAAGGCCGAGGGCGCCGTCTGCGCGCTCGGCGGCCGCAGCCGGCCCGACCTCGGCGCCGGCATGTTCATCGAGCCGACCATCTTCACCGGTGTCCGCAACGACATGCGGATCGCCCAGGAGGAAGTGTTCGGCCCGGTCCTGGCGGTGATCCCGTTCGAGGACGAGGCCGACGCGATCTCGATCGGCAACGACGTCGCCTACGGGCTGGCGGCGGCGGTGTGGACTCGCGACCTGCGCCGTGCGATGCTCATGGTCGACAAGCTCCAGGCCGGCACCGTGTGGGTCAACAACTACCGCGCCACCAGCTTCACGTCGCCTTTCGGCGGCTACAAGGAGTCGGGCATCGGCCGGGAGTCGGGAACCGAAACGATCAAGGAGTATCTGCATACCAAATGCGTGTGGATCTCCGCCGACCCGGACGTGCCGAACCCGTTCGTGAAACGCTGACGGCGACGGTGGCGCGAGGAATCCGTCGATGAGCCAAGCCCTGGCAGGAGTCCGCGTCCTCGACCTGACCAACGTCCTCGCCGGTCCTTTCTGCGCCTACCAGCTGGCGCTGCTCGGCGCCGACGTGATCAAGATCGAGGTGCCCGAGGGCGGCGACCTGGCGCGCCAGCTCGGCGCCGACTCGACCCTGAACAGCCGCCACATGGGGGCGTCGTTCCTGGCCCAGAACGCGGGCAAGAAGTCGGTCACGCTGAACCTGAAGACGGCCGAGGGCAAGGACGTACTGCGGCGGCTGGTCGGCTCGGCCGATGTCCTGGTCGAGAACTTCCGCCCCGGCGTCATGGCGCGACTCGGCGTGTCTTACCCGGAGCTCCAGCCGCTCAACCCGAAGCTCGTCTATTGCGCCATCTCGGGTTTCGGCCAAGAGGGTCCGATGAAGAGCGTGCCGGCCTACGACCAGATCATCCAGGGCTTGTCCGGGATGATGAGCGTGACCGGCACCCCGGAGAGCGCGCCGCTACGCAGCGGCTTTCCAGTCGCCGACACCCTGGCCGGGATGACCGCGGCTTTCGCCATTGCCAGCGCGCTGGTGCGGCGCAACCAATCCGGCGAGGGTGCGTTCATCGACGTCTCGATGCTCGACTCGGCGCTGACGGTGATGGGCTGGGCGGTTTCCAACTTCCTGATCGCCGAGGTCGAGCCGCGGCCGCATGGCAACGACAACTTCACCGCGGCCCCGTCGGGTGCGTTCAAGGCCCAGGACGGGCTGATCAACATCGCCGCCAACAAGCAGGAGCAGTTCGAGGCGCTGGTGCAGGTCCTCGGCCGCGAAGACCTGGCGCGCGATCAGCGCTTTGCCTCGCGCGAAGACCGCAAGGCGCACCGGCGCGAGCTGACCCACGAGCTCGAGGAGTCGCTGCAGACGCGAACCTGCGCCGAGTGGCAATCGATCTTCAACAAGATCGGCGTCCCGGCGGGCTGCGTGCTCACCGTGCCGCAGGCGCTGGCGTTGCCGCAGGTGGCGCAGCGCGAACTGCTCAAGACCTTCGACGACGTTCCCGGAATGGATCGGCCTTTGCGGATCGCCCGGACCGGCTTTCGTCTCTCCGATGGCGACCCCGACGTCGCCTCGCCGCCGCCGCTTCTCGGCGTGCACACCGAGGAGGTGCTGCGCGGCGCCGGCTACACCGTCGACGAGATCGCGCAGCTGCGCGCGAAGGGCGCGGTATGAGCGCCAAGGGGTCGAGCCCGAAGAGCGCCGAGGAGAAGCTCGCCGGCGCGAGCGAGTGGTGGTCGACCTCGATCATCGACATCGAGCCGGGCAAGATCGCGATCCGCGGCTATCCGATCCAGGAGCTGATTGGCAGGATCGGCTTCGCGCAGATGGTCTGGCTCATGCTCCGCGGCGAGATTCCGACGCCGGCGCAGGCCAGGCTGCTCGAGGCCGCCCTGGTGGCGGCGGTCGACCACGGACCGCACGCACCTTCGATCGCGATCGCGCGGATGGCCGTCACCTGCGGCCTGCCGCTCAACGGCGCGATGGCGTCGGCGATCAATGCGCTCGACGACATCCACGGCGGCGCCGGCCAGCAGTGCATGGAGCTGCTCGCCGCGATCGACGCCGACGCCGGTCAGCGCGAAGCGACCGAGGAAGGCGTCGCCGCAGTGCTCGAACGCTATCGCGCCGAGCACGGCAAGATCGTTCCCGGCTTCGGCCATCGCTGGCACGGCGTCGACCCGCGCGCGGTCCGGCTGCTGCAACTGGTCGGCGAGGCCGAGCAGGCGGGAGTCGTCGCCGGCCGCTTCGCGCGCCACGCCAAGACCGTCGAGCGCCTGCTCGAGGGACAGAAACGCGCGCCGATCCCGATGAACATCGACGGCGCGACGGCGGTCATCTACTCCGAGCTCGGCTTCGCGCCGGCGCTCGGCCGCGGCATCTTCATCCTGTCGCGCTCGGTCGGCATCCTCGCTCACGCCTGGGAGCAGACCGGGCAGGGCGGCAGGATCAAGGGACCGATGTCGCCCGACATTCCTTATCGATACACGGGGGCCGCGAAGCGGTCCCTCGATCCCCAGTGAGGCACCATCCATGAAGCAGCTCATCTCGCACCAGCTCGTCAAATACCTCGAAGGTCGCGGCGTCGAATACCTGTTCGGCTTGTGCGGCCACACCAATATCGCGGTCCTCGCCGCGCTCAAGGGCTCGACGATCAAGTTCGTCAATACCCGCCACGAGCAGATCGCGGCGCACATCGCCGACGGCTATGCGCGCGCCAAGCACACGACCGCGGTCGTGCTCTCGCACCTCGGCCCGGGCCTGACCAACGCGTCGACCGGCGTCGCCAACGCGGCGCTCGACTCGATTCCGATGGTCGTGATCGCCGGCGACATCCCGAGCCACTACTACGGCAAGCATCCGCACCAGGAGGTCAACCTCCACGCCGACGCCTCGCAGTCGGAGATCTATCGCCCGTTCGTCAAGCGCGTCTGGCGCGTCGAGCGGCCGGATCTCTTCCCCGAGATCATCGACAAGGCGTTCCAGCTCGCTGCCAGCGGCCGTCCCGGGCCGGTGCTGGTGTCGGTGCCGATGGACATCTTCTCGATGGAGGTCGAGACCTCGCTGTTCGAGCGCCTCGCCAACCACACGCGCGCGCTGCACAAGCCGTCGATGGACGAGCCGACCGGCGAGAAGATCGTCCGCGCCCTGCTCGAGGCCAGGTCGCCCCTGATCTACGCCGGCGGCGGCGTCCTCCTCGCCGACGCGGCCGACGAGCTGCGCGAGCTCGCGAGCCATCTCGCGATTCCGGTCGCCCACACGCTGATGGGTAAGGGCGCGCTCCCCGACGACCATCCGCTCACGCTCGGCATGACCGGCTTCTGGGGCACCCAATTCGTCAACGACAAGTGCCTGGCCGCCGACTGGATCCTCGGCCTCGGCACGCGCTTCGCCGAGGCCGACTGCAGCTCGTGGGACTCGGAGTTCACGTTCAGCATGCCGCCTTCGAAGCTGATCCACATCGACATCGACTCGAACGAGATTGGCCGCAACTTCCCGGCCGAGATCGGTGTCGTCAGCGACCTCAAGGAGGCGCTCGTCGTCCTCAACCGGGTCGCCAAAAAGCTGGTGCCGCGCGCGCGCACGAACGACAAGCTCGTCGCCGAGATCGAGAGCTATCGAACCGACTTCGTCGCCGGCAATCGCCAGCACGTGAAGAGCGACAGCTTCCCGATGCGTCCCGAGCGGATCCTCGCCGCCGTGCGCGAGGTCCTGCCGCGCGACGCCATCATCACCACCGACGTCGGCTGGAACAAGAACGGCGTCGGCCAGCAGTTTCCGATTTACACGCCGGGCAGCATCCTGACCCCGGGTGGCTTCGCGACGATGGGCTTCGGCGCCCCGGCCGCCATCGGCGCGAAGCTGGCGTGCCCCGAGCGGGTCGTGCTCGCCCTGGTCGGCGACGGGGGCTTTGGCCAGAACCCGTCGGTGCTGGCGACCGCGGTCGAGCAGAATGTGCCCGTCATCTGGGTGATCATGAACAACTTCGCCTACGGAACCATCGCCGGCCTGCAGATGGCCCACTACGGGACGACGATCGGCTGCGTCTTCCAGAAGGACGGTGCGCCGTATTCGCCCGACTTCGCCGCGGTCGCTCGCGCCTATGGCGCCGAGGGCGTGCAGATCAAGTCGGCCGACGAGTTCAAGTCGGTGCTGAGCCGCGCGGTGTCGTCGGGCAAGCCGTTCGTGATCGACGTGGCGATGCTCAACGAGCC
>Ga0207691_10004417_pt1 | contig 13628 bp, 11 predicted proteins | sample KBSM13metaG_FD_184327 | JGI IMG/M metagenome (GOLD analysis project Ga0207691, IMG submission 184327) | Miscanthus rhizosphere microbial communities from Kellogg Biological Station, Michigan, USA - KBS M1-3 metaG (SPAdes) (version 2) | ecosystem: Host-associated > Plants > Roots > Rhizosphere >... | reverse complement strand
GCAACAACGCTCGTCTCAATCGCAGTTTCGAAAGTCCGCTAATCGCCGGTGCCATGCGGGGCCGCGGAACTCAGTCGGAAGGTTAGACACCGATTGAGCTCGGAGGTTCCAAGTGGAGGGGAAGTTTAGCCGCAGATTTACGCAGATAAACACAGATCAGAAGTGGGATTTGTGCTGACTTGGAGCCTGCGTCTCTACTGCCAATTCTGACCTGTGTTCATCTGTGAAAATCTGTGGCTGACTCCTTTGTTCGACCCCAAGACGAAAGCTAAATCGTAAGACCCATGGGCAACTTGAAACCTCCCTTCTCACGCTCTACGATTAGTGCGCTCTCCGATCGCCCAACCGAGGAGTAATCAAGTGGCCACAAAGCAAGCCTTCCAGGAACAGCTCAACCCTTACGAGATTGCTAAACAACAGTTCAATCGCGCCGCTGACTATCTCGAACTCGAACCTTCAATGCGTCGCGTTTTGGAAAACGCAAAACGGCAATTGATCGTCTCGATACCCGTGAAAATGGACGGTGGAGATGTGCAGGTATTCGAGGGTTATCGTGTGCAGCACAACATTGCGCGCGGCCCGGCGAAGGGTGGGATTCGCTATCATCCTAACGTCACGCTCGACGAAGTTAAGGCCCTGGCATCCTGGATGACGTGGAAGTGCGCCACGGTCGGCATTCCCTACGGCGGCGGCAAGGGTGGCGTGATTTGCGATCCAAAAAGTTTATCGAGAAGTGAACTTGAACGTCTGACTCGACGCTACGCTTTTGAGATTGCCCCTATCATCGGTCCAGACCGCGACATTCCGGCGCCCGACGTATACACAGATGAGCAAACAATGGCTTGGATCATGGACACGATTTCGATGGTTCGTGGTCACACCGAGCTGGGAGTTGTCACTGGAAAGCCAATCGCGTTGGGTGGTTCCCAGGGGCGAGCAGAAGCGACGGCACGCGGGTGTTTGTATGCTTTACGAGAAGCCTGTCGCGTAAAGGGAATCAGTTTGAAAGGGGCTCGTGTTGCGGTTCATGGTTTTGGTAACGCCGGGGCTAACATCGCGAGACTGGTCGCCGCTGACGGCGCCAAAGTCGTTGCTGCGTGTGACTCAAAGGCCGGCATCTATTCGGCAAGCGGGATTGACGTCGCTGCGGCGTTAAAGCACAAAGCGGAGACGAAATCACTGGCTGGATTTCCAGGAACTAAAGAGATCGCGCCTGAGGATATCATCAACGTCGATTGCGATATTCTTTTGCCATCCGCGCTGGAAAACGCGATCACACTAGGAAATGTCGGCCGGGTCAAAGCGAAGATTATTGCTGAACTTGCCAATGGTCCGACGACACCCGGCGCCGATCGTGTTTTGGAAGACTCAGGTGTTTTTCTGGTCCCGGACATTCTTGCTAACGCTGGCGGCGTAACTGTGAGTTATTACGAATGGGTGCAGGATCAGTACTCATTCTTCTGGTCAGAACGTCAGATTAATGAAACGCTGGAATCGACAATTACTACAGCCTTCAACGCCGTCCATAGCACGGCAGAGAAGTTCAACACCGATATGCGCACCGGTGCGTATATACTCGCGGTAGGTCGAGTTGTCGAAGCAACGAGCGTTAGAGGAATATTTCCGTAAGAATAAGTCGAGCTTTGTACTTGGAACTTTGTGCTTTGTCTAGGATATCGTAACTCACGCGGTAGCGTTAAAAGTACAAAGCTCAAAAATCGAAATGACTATGTCTGAGACAATAACAGTTTACGAAAAACCAACATGCACCAAGTGTCGCGAGATGGACAAGTTTCTGCGTGAGCGCGGCGTCGATTTCTCAAAAGTGAATTACTACATCGAGCCATTAACAAAAAAGAAACTAACGGAGTTGGTGCGCAAGATGAATATTAGTCCGCGGGAACTGTTGCGTAAGAGTGAGCCGATTTATCGAGAGCTTGGAATAGCGACCGGAGATTTTACCGATGCACAGTTGATCTCTTTGATGGTTGAGCATCCGGATCTGATGCAGCGACCCATTATTGAACGTGGTGAGCGTGCTGTGTTGGGAAGGCCCACTGAGAACGTAGAAGAGTTACTCAAATAAATCGGTCTTTGGTCTTTGGCATTTGGCCTTGGGCCTTCGAAATAACTCGACAGGTGTCTCTGTGTCCTCTGCGTCTCTGTGACCTCTGCGTTACTTTTTTGGACGCAGGTTTTTAAACGCAGAGGTCACGGAGACGCCGAGGTCACAGAGGACAAGACCAAAGAACGAAAACCAAAGACCAATTCATTTGAAAAAACCAGAAACAATTTACGCCTGTCAGAGTTGTGGGCATCAGTCCAGAAAGTGGTTGGGCAAGTGTCCGGAATGCGGTGAGTGGAACTCACTCGTAGAGGAACGCGCACAGCCGTCGAAGAAGGGAAGCGCGCGAACCAGTTTCAGTCTTCGCGAGGTGACCGCGGTTCCGTATACGGATATCGAACCGCAAGACGACGTGCGCGTGTCATCCGGTGTGGATGAATTTGATCGCGTTCTGGGTGGCGGCATTGTTCCCGGCACCCTCGTTTTGATCGGAGGCGATCCGGGGATTGGGAAAAGCACTTTGCTGCTTCAGGTCGCTGACCGGCTAAGCGCGGCCAGCACCACCGTTCTTTACGTTTCTGGCGAAGAGTCTGAACGCCAGATCAAATTGCGTGGCGAACGACTTCGCGTCGAAGCCAAAAATGTCTATCTCCTGCCCGAGACAAACCTGGAGAACATCTTCCGCGAGATTGATCGCGTAAAGCCTGGAACGATCATTGTCGATTCAATCCAGACTGTGTTCTCGGGTGCGATTGAGTCTGCGCCCGGATCCGTTTCTCAGGTGCGTGAAGTTGCGCACCAATTCCTGATGCTCGCCAAGAACCGTGGCATTCCAGTTTTTCTGATCGGACATATCACGAAAGAAGGATCGCTTGCTGGTCCGAAAGCTCTCGAACATATCGTCGACACGGTGCTGTATTTCGAAGGCGAACGACATCACAACCATCGCATCGTTCGGGCAACGAAGAACAGATTCGGGGCGGCAAACGAGGTCGGTGTCTTTGAGATGACCGGAACCGGTTTGATTCCGGTGGCCAATCCGTCGCAGATGTTTTTGCAGGAGCGTCCGCTAAATGTTGCCGGCTCGATTGTGACCGCGTGCATGGAAGGCACTCGTCCGATGCTGGTTGAGATTCAAGCCTTGGTTTCAAGCACGAAGTATGGAACTGGTAGACGAATGACCCAGGGTGTGGATCAGAGTCGAGTAGCGTTAATGATTGCAATGCTGGAGAAGCGTGCCGGGTTTCAGTTGGTTGGTGAGGATGTGTTTGTGAACATTGCCGGAGGACTTGAGGTCGACGAACCAGCTGCCGACCTCGGCGTTGTGACTGCGATTGCGTCGAGCTTCAAGAACCTGACCATTGATCCCCAGACAGCGGTGTTTGGGGAGGTTGGTTTAACTGGCGAGGTTCGCGGCGCCATGCAAGCCTCGGTACGCGCACGGGAGGCGCAGGCGCTCGGGTTTAAGAAGATCGTGATGCCGGCGTCGAATGTTTCTGGTTTAGAACGACTGTTGGGAGTACGTGTCGTTGGCGTGCGCTCGGTCGATGAGGCGTTGGAGGAGTTGTTTTGATTAGCGGATTAGCGATGAGGTCAGTACCGTAACGCGGTAGCGTCGGCTGGTTGTGAGATCGAGCCGAGCCGACGCTACCGCGTTACGGTACTGACCTCATCGCCACTTAGTTTTGGGTTCCGGTCGTACACAACTACTCGCAAATCATCCTCTAAGTTTTGAGTAGCAACAGGGTCAAATCCTTCCAAGTAGCCTTCCGGCATGAACGCATCTGCGCCCGCAACCGTCATTGGTACTTCAGTCACTAGCCAGCGCTCAATGTGTGGCATGAACTCTTTGTAGATCTGAGCGCCGCCGATCACAAACAGATCAGTAGTCAGGCTCTCGCTTAGTGACAGCACCGACTCAACGTCACGGAGGACCACGAGCGACTCTTGAGGTTCGATGTTTGAATCACGACTCAGCACAATATTCAGGCGATTCTTTAATGGCTTGCCGAGCGTTAACCAGGTCTTCCTTCCCATTACCACGGCGTGACCAGTCGTCGTTTCACGAAAGAACTTCATGTCAGCAGAGTAGTGCCAGGGCAACTTCCCCTTCTTCCCGATTGCGTTGTTTTTGCTGACGGCAACGATGGCGATGATCATGATCGAATGTCCGATATGCGTCTGTCTTGTCGCTATGTTCGGGAAGTCTAATCCTCTGGTTAATAGCTTTGAACTGAATGACAACGACAAGCTGAAGCTTATCGGACATTCAGACAGCAACTGGCGCGGCAATCTTTCCGTGCGATTTGTAGCCGATCAAATTCAAGTCCGCGAATGTCACACTTAAGAGTCCTTCCAATCCGCGCAGTCGCCTTTCCGAATCGTTAATTTGCAGCGACGGCAACCCCAGGGGTTCACGGGCCAACAACTCTTCAACCTGCTCAAGGTGATTCAAGTAAATGTGGTAGTCACCGAGCGTGTACACAAAGTCCCCGACTTCCAGGCCAGTCACGTGTGCAACCAGATGCGTCAGCAAAGCATAAGAGCTTATATTGAATGGCACGCCGAGAAACGCGTCAGCCGAACGTTGATACAACTGACAATGCAGCGTCTTTCGTTCGGCGACTTTGAAATGAAACAACGTGTGACACGGCGGTAAGTCAACGTTGTCTGCCTGGCGTGGATCCCAACCAGTCACAATCAAACGTCGCGAATCAGGATTTGTTTGAACTTGCTCGATAAGTCTCGCAATTTGATCCACTCCATCATGGGCCGGATAGTTACCACCAAATGAACGCCAGAGATAGCCGTACACCGGACCCAGGTCGCCAGACTGACGACCAAACTTTGAAGTGTGCGCTTCGTCGGCCCACTCCGCCCAGATGTCAACTCCTCGTGCTCGCAAGTTTGCTTCATTGGTGTCGCCCGACAGAAACCAGAACAACTCCTCGGCGATCCAACGAAACGGAACTTTCTTGGTAGTCACTATCGGAAACCCATCGCGCAGGTTGAAGCGCGTTTGAAAACCGAAGTGCGAAATTGTTCCGACACCAGTTCTATCCTGATGTCGGATACCATTCTCCAGAATTGATCGCAGTAGATCGTGATATTGTTTCATGAGTCGTCAACAGAACTACTCATCATAATAACGGAAAGGCACCTGAATGAAGCAATACAGACTTTGCTTTTTGGGTTTCGGAAATGTCGGGCGTGCATTGGCCCGCTTGTTTGTCGCCAAGTCAACTGAGCTTCGCGAGAGTTACGGGATCGATTGGATGATAACGGGTGTCGCGACGCGACGCATGGGATGGCGAGTCAATCAGAACGGATTTGACATACAGACTCTACTATCGACGACTGCCACTGATTTTGAAACCGCGCACACGGTTGAAGATTGGCTCAAGGCAGCAGCGCCCGATGTTGTGTTTGAAACAACCTCACTCAATCCTGAGAGTGGCCAACCAGCGATTGATTATCTCAGAGCCTCTCTCAATGCGGGAGCCCACACTATTACTGCCAACAAAGCTCCGATTGTTTACGCCTACAACGAACTCAACGCAATTGCTCTTCAACAGGGCAAACGTTTTCTCTTCGAGTCGACAGTCCTCGATAGTGCGCCGTTGTTTTCGCTGTTCCGCGAAACACTCCCGGTTGCGAAGATCCGTGGCTTCACTGGAATTTTCAACTCCACAACCAACGTGATTCTAGAGACGATGGAAGCCGGCCGTAGTTTTGAAGAAGGAGTTAAAACTGCGCAGGAACTTGGTGTAGCGGAAACTGATCCTACGAACGATGTTGAAGGTTGGGACGCAATCATGAAAGTTTGCGCCATCGCGAATGTGATTTTGAAGACCCCTTTGAGACCGGGTGATGTGCGCCGTGAAGGAATCAGGGCTCTTGACCCCGGCACATTGCAGCAGGCACGTGGCGAAGGAAAGCCTTACAAGTTGCTGGCTCGGGCTAAGGTCAATACCGACGGCTCGATTAGCGCTTCAGTTAGACCCGAACAGATTGCATTGTCAGAGGCACTGGGTAGTATTCGTGGTACTTCGCTCGCGGTTCATTTTGAGCTTGATATGATCCCGGGGCTAACTGTCATCTCACACCGGCCGAACCTACAAAGCACAGCCTATGGACTGTTGGCCGACTGCGTGAATGCTCTGCGATAGCTGTGTGTGCCACCCGAGTACCTTCCCGTTCACAATAAGAAGGCAATATTAAGACAATCTTGTCGCATCCAAGTAGATTACTCCGTCACTGAAAATGTGGCGCTTTCTAAAAACGGTACTGTCGGCAGGCCCGTCGATTGACGGAAGGCAGTTCTAGTTACAACTCGGAGGATACTTCTCTCCTCAAAGACTATCTGAAAGGTCAGCGGTCTTTAACCCTTCTAATAGACCAGCCTCGCAAACGAACTTAGTTGATGGCAGCTGTAAACGTAGCGATCTCAGGGAGATCGTTATGGTTCGAGCGACTGAGTTGCGGTTTGTTGTCTCTATTCCACTCCCACGCTTAAGAGACATCGCATAGATATTTGCTTAGATAGTCTTGAGACTCGGAAACGCATTGGCGAATTACCGAATACTTGAGCCGGGGAACTATGCTCCTGGAGATTGGGAGAACACTAATGGTCGAGCAAAGCCTAAAGATACTGCTGGTCTATGACGATCTCGAGACTCGTAATCAGATCGAAGAAACCTTAAGGACCTCTGACATAGATAAGTTCCGACTTGAATCTGTACCCTCGCAAGTGATCATTCAAGGTGATTCAGTACCCAACTGCTACGACGTTTCTATTGTTGAATCAGTAGGACAGCGAGCTTCGCAACTCATTCTAACTCTAAAAGCAGTGCTGGATTGTCCAATAGTCTCAGTGACATGGGACTCAGGAAGCGAGGTTTTGAATGCACTGCATTCCGGAGCTTCCGATTGTTTGATTCGAAACCATCTGACTCCGGCAAAACTTGAAGAGTCGATCTGTGCAGTTCTCGACACGGCCCGCAACCTGGATCAGTTGGGCCAGTACGAACGTTGGTATCTTGGCCTGGTCGAGAACAGTTCCGATTTGATCTTCACTCAAGACCTGACCGGGATCTTTAGTTCAATCAATCGGGTCATTGAAACCCTGACGGGTTATCAGCAGGACGAGGTTATCGGTCAGCACATCCGGCAGATTGTTGCGCCTGAATATGCTGACGTCGTGTGGAGTAGTCATCTTGGTATGTTGGAAGACCGAAGACCGATCAGGCGTGAATTGTCGATTCTATCGAAAAGTCGGCAGCGAATACCCGTGCAGATGTCCAGTCATTTGGTTTACAAGCATGGCGCACCCGTCGGAGTTCAGGGAGTAATGCGAGCACGCCTGCAAGTTGTTTCACTTAGAGCGGCGGTGTGATTATCGTAAACAGTCGGGTCCCGACTTCAGCCGTGAGCCAGTTCTTTAACGCCCTCAAGCAAACGTTCGATTTCTTCCTCGTTGGTGTAGCACGAGCAGCCCGCTCTCAATAAGCCTTCCTCAACGAGCCCGAGTCGCTCAACAACCGTGGCAGCATAGAAGTCGCCATGGGAGAGAAACAGTCCTTTCGTTGCCAGTTGTCGAGCCGCTTCATTTGATGGGCAACCCTCGATGGTAAATGAGACTGTTGGGGTCCTGGGTTGATCAGGAGTTGGACCGTATAGCGTGATGCGTGGCATGTCACTCAAGCCATTCCACAGTCGCTCGAAGAGGTGCGCATTTCGTGAGTGTGTCTCACTAAACACGTTAGCCAGTTGCTCACGTCGCGGCGAGAGAGAACTAAACGAGGCAAGGAAGTCCACTGCGGCAGCAGCGCCGACCATTCCTTCCTGATTTTGGGTTCCGGTCTCGGAGTTCTCGGGGGCGTATTCCGGCGCAGGTACTAGTCGTGGGAAGTCGGTTTCCTGGTACAAGTCACGCTTTCCATACAGGATTCCGATGTGCGGTCCGTAAAACTTATAAGCAGACATTCCCAGAAAATCGCAATCAAGTTCCTTGACGTCGATAAGTGCATGCGGTGCGTAATGAACTGCATCTACGAAAGCCAGGGCTCCGACGCTGTGTGCCAGTTCGATGGCGTTTGCGATGTCGTTGATGGTACCCAACGAGTTTGACGCAGCGCCAATCGCCACAACCTTCGTCTTTGAATTTACTGAGCGTTCAAGATCGTCAAGATTGAGTTGTCCGGTCTGAGTGTCTAGCCTAACCGTTCGTATTGTTACGCCACGTTCCTTTTCCAGTCGACGCCACGGATCAATGTTCGCGTGATGATCGAGTTCAGTTACGACTATCTCATCCCCTGTTGAGTAATGAAGACTCAGAGCTCTCGAGAGGTGAAAGGTCAACGTCGTCATGTTTGACCCAAAGGCGATTTCACTGGCCGAAGCATTCAAAAACTCACCCAACACCTCGCGTGCGTTTTCAATTGCCGCATCCGTTTCGGCGCTCGTCGGATATTCCCAATGCGTGTTTGCATTGTGGTGAAACAGATAGTCGCTCATTCTTTCGACCACTTGACGCGGTACCTGTGTTCCACCAGGGCCATCGAAATAGGCCACTGGATAACCGTTGTGGACCCGTTCAAGTGCGGGAAAGTGAGATCTGATTTGAGTAACTGATGCGATTTCGGCGTCTGTTTGAGAAGAAGTTGTCGACATTTAGCTTAAGGTGATCCAAAGAATTTGGTCACCAATCATAGCATTTCTTCCGAGCCTAACGTTGAGCAACTGTTTCTCTACGGCTGGGCCGAAGACCAGCGCGGAGGCGGAGCCTCCAAGTTTTATTAAGTTCAACGGAGAGCCAGAGGCTCTCCGCACGGAAGGCGGCAGAGCCGCGCTGCGCCTGAAGCCGCGCTGCTCAAAAGGTTCCCAGCGGTCTTATGGCCTCGGCATTAATCCAACAAGGCGCCTCCATAAAATCTCTAAATCTCTGTTGACTCACTCCGGCGTTCTGTGCGATAAGCTGCTTTCAGGTTTTCTTTGACATCTATTGATCGTGGCGATTTAAGGCAACTTGCTCCACGTAAAAAACTGCTAAAGAGCTGTGAGGATTATCCAAGTCATCATTGGAACCCCGCGCACTCTGAGGCGCGGGGTTTTTTATTTCCTGCGTATCACCCCAGTTAGTTACCAGCCTTAGTCTCCACTCGAAACAACTTGTTCGACAATCGCTTGTTTGTGGTTTTCGCCTGATGACCACTGCGACAAGCTGAAGCTTATCGGACATTAACGGAGGCTGTAATGGGAACTACCGAAGGACAACTAATCGATTTTCAATTTGCGCTTTCAAATCTCAATCTGGAATCGCAAGGTTTTGACACGCTTGCCCTCCATGCCGGTGCATTTCCGGATCCGACGACCGGTGCTCTGCTGACGCCGATCTACCAAACAACGACTTACACGCAAGAAGCGGTCGGCAAGGACAAAGGATTTACTTACAGCCGCTCGGCTAATCCAACGGTGTCGGCACTCGAGCGCCGGTTGGCGGCACTTGAAGGTGCTGAACACTGCACGTGTTATGGGACGGGATTAGCGGCAACGACTGTACTTTGTCTCGCTCTTTTGCGCGCCGGTGATCATGTCGTTGCTTCGCAGGCGGTCTACGGCGGAACTGTTCGCCTCCTGAAGCAAGTGCTCGAGCCATTTGGAGTGACGTCCGACTTTGTTGACACCGCCGATGAAACTCAACTGCGACAAGCGCTCGCCAGGAAGAAGACACGTTTTGTATTCATCGAAACGCCTGCGAATCCTACGTTGAAATTGACCGACATCGCGCTAGCCACGCGCATCGCACACGAGGCCGATGCGCTGCTCGTAGTGGACAACACTTTGCTCACGCCCGCTTTGCAACGACCATTAGACCTCGAGGCTGATGTAGTACTTCACTCGACGACAAAGTTTATCGAAGGGCACAACGCCACGGTAGGCGGAGCTCTTATCACGCGCGACCAATCGCTACACGATCAATTCTCGTTTACGCGAAATGCGATTGGAGCAATTCAGTCGCCGTTTCCGGCGTGGTTAACCCTCCAGGGTGTGAAGACTGTCGGATTGAGAATGGCCCAACATTCGGAAAATGCTTTGCAGATTGCGCGCTTCCTGGAGAGTCATCCACGCGTAACCAGGCTGCTATATCCTGGACTTGAATCGTTTCCGCAATTTGAACTCGCGCGAAAGCAACAAGCTTCAGGTGGCGCTCTGATCGCGTTCGAGGTTGAAGGTGGCGTCGCTGCTGGAATCCGCTTGATGAATAGCGTGCGTCTGTGCGCGCTAGCGGAAAATCTTGGTTCAGCAGAAACCCTGATCACTCATCCGGCCTCGATGACACACGCTGATGTGCCAGCTGCCCAGCGTGAGGCTGCCGGGATCACTGATGGCCTGGTGCGACTCTCGGTGGGTCTCGAAGATCCGCTCGACATCATTCGTGATCTTTCTCAGGCGCTTGAGGAAAGGAAGGTGGCGTAGCGATGTCAACTGAAACTCAAGTAATTGTCTTAAAGTTTGGGAGTTCGGTCCTGCGAAGCGAGGATGATTTGCCTGCCGTTGTTCATGAGATCTATCGCTGGTGGAGAACAGGTCATCACGTCGTTGCCGTTGTTTCAGCATTCGGTAACACAACTGACGATCTGACGCGCCGTGCCCATAACGTTTGTGACCAACCGGAAGATGCACTGGTGGCGGCTCTTCTCGCAACGGGAGAAACGGCCTCGTCTGCTTTGTTGGGACTGGCGCTTAATAGATCGGGATTGCCGGCAACGGTATTGGATGCTGAGCAAGCAGGCCTACTCACGGTTGGCGACACGCTGGACGCCGACCTCGTCGCTGTGGATGCCGCAAGTCTCCTGGGTGCGTTACAGGAAGGAATCGTTGTTCTACCGGGTTTTGTTGGCAGAACTCAAGGCGGTCAAACGACATTGTTGGGCCGTGGTGGCTCAGACCTAACCGCACTATTTCTCGCTCAACGTCTTGGCGGAGATTGTCGTCTAGTGAAAGACGTTGATGGTCTTTACACGAGCGATCCGAACGCCCGGACAGGAGTAGCGGCGTCTCGATTTGCCGAAGTCAGTTATCGCACGGCTCGGAAGGTCGGTGGCGCTGTGGTGCAACTAAAGGCGATCGACTTTGCGGAAAAGCACCGGTTACGGTTTTCAGTGTCCAGCGTAGGTTTAGATCGCGCTACGGAAGTAGGACCTTTCGTAGACCGTATTGCTGTTGGCGAATCACTAGGTCGCCCTTTGCGAGTGGCATTACTGGGTTGCGGCACAGTCGGCGGTGGGGTTTACAAACGACTGGCCGCGCTGCCGGAGTTGTTTGAAGTGGTTGGCGTCGCCACTCGAAACGTAGATCGCGCCATTGATGAAGATGTGCCGGTGCGATTAATAACCACACACCTCGACAGACTGATCAGCCAGTCTCCAGACGTTGTTGTCGAATTACTCGGTGGAATTGAGCCGGCGCTGAGTCTTGTTACAAAGGCATTGCTGCATGGCTGTCATGTGGTAACGGCAAACAAAGCTTTACTCGCGAATCATCTTTCCGAGTTGGAAAGTATTGCGGGTGCTAAACGAAGCCGGTTGCTGTACAGCGCAGCAGTTGGTGGAGTTGTTCCGACTCTCGAGACCGTGAGACGTGCACGCGAGTATGGTGAATTGTCAGTTGTCTCAGGAATTCTGAATGGAACTACAAACTTCATCCTTGATGAGCTCGCCAACGGAATACCTTTTTCTACCGCTCTACATCACGCTCAGCAACTTGGTTACGCAGAGGCTAATCCGCAGTTTGATCTGGACGGTACCGACGCTGCTCAAAAGCTGATTCTGCTCGCGCGCGAAGCCTTCGATGTCGAGTTAGCCTTTGATTCGATACGACGTGTTGGAATCGATGAAAGCACTGCAACCCCAGGAGAAAGCGACAAAACAATTAGGGTTGTCGCTCAATGCCGGCGAACAAAAGACGGCTTCGAAGGTTCAGTAACTCCCGTCGAACTTTCACAAGACCATCCATTGGCAGATGTACGCGGCGCTTCTAATCGCTTGCTAGTTGAAGACGAAAACGGAAGAACCTGGACTGTCTCGGGTCGCGGGGCTGGTCGCTGGCCAACGACCGAGGCCGTCATAGCCGACCTGTTTGATCTTAGCGGAGCGTCAACTGCAACGACGCTTGAGGAAGAAGAGGAGTGTGTTGCATGAAGACTTCAACTCGTTGCGTTCAACTCGGTACTGGAAACGATCTTCACGGCGCAATCGTGCCACCCATTTACCAGACTGCCACTTTTGTGCAACCAACCGCCACGGAGTTTGGTGACTTTGACTATACGCGCAGCGGCAATCCGACGCGCTCGCTACTCGAGGAACAATTGGCGAGTTTGGAAGACGCTACGTACGCCTCTGCGTTTGCGAGCGGTATGGCTGCGCTTACGGCGTTGACGCGAATAGTTCGGAGTGGTGAGGAGATAATCGCAGGCGACGACCTGTACGGCGGCACAGTGCGCCTGTTGGAACGAATAGCCAGCACACAAGGTGTAACGGTCCGATATGTCGACACAACGGATCTTGATCTGGTTCGAAGTAACCTAACCTCAAGTACGCGTTTGATTCTTATCGAGACGCCGAGCAATCCTTTGTTTCGCATTACGGATATCAGGGCCCTAAGTTTGATTGCTCGTGATGCGGATGCACTGTTGGCTGTGGACAACTCGATGCTGTCGCCAGTCTTTCAACGTCCATTGAAGTTGGGGGCTGACATCGTCATTCATTCAGCGACGAAGTTTTTGTGCGGTCATAGCGATGTTACTGCAGGTGCAATTATCACGAACGATAGATCGGTTCACGAGTCGATCTCGTTTCAGCAAAACGCTGAAGGAGCGGGATTGAGTCCGTTTGAATCGTGGCTACTGCTTCGAGGTTTGAAGACCCTCGCGTTAAGAGTTGAGCGACAAAACAAGTCGGCGCATCGAGTGGCTGAGTTTCTGGAATCGCATTCTTCTGTAGCGAGAGTGTTCTATCCCGGACTGGTCAGTAACGAAGGTCATAAGATTCATCGGCAGCAGTCTGAGGGCGATGGTGCGGTGGTGAGCTTTACGACCGACGATCCGGATTTTTCGGTGCGTTTGGTTGAAGCAACACGACTCTTCAAGATCGCTGTGAGTTTTGGTTCAGTCGGCTCGACAATTAGCCTACCGTGTCGAATGTCGCATGCAAGTATTCCTTTGGCGCTCAGAGATAGAATTGGGCCACCAGCGGATCTGGTGAGGTTGTCGGTGGGAATTGAGGACGTAGACGATCTGATTGACGACTTAAGTCGAGCGTTGGTTGTCAGTGAAAGAAAAGATCTCGAGTTAGTAGCAGCAAAGGTCTAAGTGGCGCCTCCTTGGAGTGCGGTGACCTGGCACCGCTTTCTCACGATCAAGAGATCACTTTCCCAAGGCGGTGCCAGGCCACCGCACTCCAAGGATCAGTCTGTAGCCTTCACAATTCTTGCCATCACTGCCAAAGCACCCAGGTGATAGGCATTATGATCCGCCACGAGTAGTGCTTCCCGCAGGAGAGTT
>Ga0207691_10004414_pt1 | contig 13632 bp, 14 predicted proteins | sample KBSM13metaG_FD_184327 | JGI IMG/M metagenome (GOLD analysis project Ga0207691, IMG submission 184327) | Miscanthus rhizosphere microbial communities from Kellogg Biological Station, Michigan, USA - KBS M1-3 metaG (SPAdes) (version 2) | ecosystem: Host-associated > Plants > Roots > Rhizosphere >... | reverse complement strand
CGGCGCGGGCAAGACAACAGTGTTCAACCTGATCACCGGCGTCTACCGGGCGAGCGAAGGCAGCATCCGCTATCGCGACGAAGAGCTCGTGGGCCGCACGCCCCACGAGATCACTGCCCGGCGAATTGCCCGTACGTTTCAGAACATCCGCCTGTTCCGTGACCTGTCGGTGCTCGACAACGTGCGGATCGCGCACTTTTCCCAGTCGCGTTATTCGCCCATCGAAGCCCTGCTCCACGCGGGCCGCTTCCGCCGCGAAGAGACGCGCATCATCGGCCATTCGCGCGACCTGCTGGCTATCTTCAAGCTGGAACACCTGGCCGGGGAAACCGCGAGCAGCCTCCCGTACGGCCACCAGCGGCGCCTGGAAATCGCCCGGGCACTGGCCACTCGTCCGGAACTGCTGCTGCTCGACGAACCTGCCGCGGGCATGAACCCGTCGGAGATCGACCAGCTGATGGATTTCATCCGGTGGATCCGCCGCGAGTTCCAGCTCACGATTCTGCTCATCGAACACCAGATGAAGCTCGTCATGGGCATCTGCGAGCGCATCAAGGTCCTGGACTTCGGCAGGACCCTGGCCGAGGGACCACCCGAAGTCGTGAGGAGCGATCCATCGGTCCTGGAAGCCTATCTCGGCGAGAAGGTGGCCAGATGAGCGGCTCGGGAGTGGACCCAACCGCAGACTCAGCCGGCAGCATTCATCTCGAGGTGCGCGACCTGCGAGTGCACTACGATGGAATCCAGGCCGTACATGGCGTCAGCTTCAACGTGCGCCGCGGCGAGATCGTCACGCTGATCGGCGCCAACGGCGCCGGCAAGACCTCAATCCTCCGTGCGATCTCGGGCCTTATTCCCTACGACGGCAGTGTCAGCTTCGCCGGCCGTGACCTTGGCGGCGTGCCCGCCCACCGCATCGTGGGACTGGGCATGGCGCACGTTCCGGAAGGACGAGGCATTTTTGGCAACCTGACCGTGCGCGAGAACCTGCGACTCGCCACATGGCAGCGACGCGACCGCCAGGCCAGCGACCGCGACCTGACCCGGGTACTCGGGATCTTCCCGCGCCTCGGTGAGCGACTCGATCAGGTGAGCGGCACGCTTTCCGGCGGCGAACAGCAGATGCTGGCCGTGGGCCGCGCGCTGATGAGCCGCTCGAGCCTGCTATTGCTCGACGAGCCCTCGATGGGCCTGGCACCTCGACTGGTGCGGGAAATTTTCGGCGTCATCGAGGACATCAACCGCGCGGGCACTACCGTCCTGCTGGTGGAACAGAACGCCAACATGGCCCTGCACATCGCCTCCCGGGCCTGCGTGCTCGAAACGGGCCGCGTGATCCTGAGTGGTCCCGCGAAGGAACTGCTGGGCGATGCCCGCGTGAGGGACGCCTATCTGGGCGCCTAGCCTGCACGTTAGAGTTTGGAGCGGGCGATGGGAATCGAACCCACGTTAGCAGCTTGGGAAGCTGCAGTTCTACCATTGAACTACACCCGCTACACCCGTGAATTCTAGAGGCCCAGCGAGCGCTGCGCCAACCGCGGAATGCGCGGGCGGCTCAGCGGCCCCCGGCGGCGATCCAGCGGTCGACCTCTGCTTCCAGCACGGCGAGTGGCATCGCGCCCTGGCCGAGCAGCCGGTCGTGAAAGCGGCGCAGGTCGAACTGTGTACCGAGCCGCTCCTCGGCGCGGTGTCGCAGCGCGAGCAGCCGCTGCTCGCCCACCTTGTAGGCAAGCGCCTGACCGGGCCAGGCGATATAGCGGTCGACCTCGAACTGGATCTCGGTGTCTGCGAGCGCGCTGTTGTCGCGCAGGCAGGCGACGGCCCGGTCGCGCGACCAGCCCATCGCGTGCATGCCGGTGTCGATCACGAGCCGGCAGGCGCGCCACATCTCGAGCGACAGCCGACCGAAACGCTCGTATGCATCGCGATAGATCCCCATGTCCTCGCCGAGCTTCTCCGAGTAGAGTCCCCAGCCTTCGACGTACGCGGTGATGTCGTCGTTGCGACGGAACTCCGGCAGTCCGGTCAGTTCCTGGCTGAGTGCGATCTGGAGATGGTGACCGGGGATCCCCTCGTGCAGCACCCAGGCAGGTAGCCCGTAGATCGGCATCTTTTCCGCCATCCACGGCTTGTAGACGACCATCCCTGCGATGCCCTGCTCCGGGCTGCCCGCGAGGTAACCGTTCGCGCTGCTCTCGAGGCCGGGGGGCATCGCTCGCACGCCGTAGGTAAGGCGTGGCAGGTGGCCAACGATGCGGGCCACGGCCTCGTCGGCGCGTTTTGCGATTTCGCTCGCCTTCTCGCCGTAACGTGTGGCGTCTACATAGAAGCGTGGGTCGCTGCGCAGGAACGCGAGGAACTCGGCGAACGATCCCGAGTAGCCGGCCTCGGACATCACCTTGTCCATGGCCGTGCGAATGCGCGCGACTTCGGCGAGCCCCAGCGCGTGCACCTCGGCCGGCGTCATCGTCGTCGTCGTGTGTCGCCGCACGAGATATGCGTAGTACTTCTGTCCGTCCGGGAGACTCGAAGCCGCGATGTCTCGTCGAGCTGCCGGGCGGTAGTCCTGCTCGAGAAAGCGCTGCAGCTCGCGCTGCGCCGGCTTTACCTTCGACTCGATGGCCTCGAGCGCGCGACTGCGCAACTGCGCGCGCCGATCGGCGGGGAAGCTCGCCGGAAGCGTCTCGAAGGGCGCGAGCAACGGACTCTTCGCGCTCGGCTGCTCCGCCTGCGCGCGCACGTCACCGATCGCCCGCTCGACGGTCATTTGTGGCTGCGTAAATCCGCTGCGGATCCCACGCGCCATGTTCGCGGTCTCGGTCGCGTAATACGCGGGGAGCGACTCGAGCCGGGCGAGCCAGGCCTCGGCGTCGTCCTCCGAGACGAGCGACGTGCCGAGCGCCGCGTAATCGGCGGTCGTATAAAACCCGTCCCCGCTGATGAACGGGATGCGCTCCTCGTCGAAGACGAAGCCTGCGAGCGCGACATCGACCCGGTCGGTGAGGAGGGCATGATTGAGCGCGTCGGTACCCGACAGGGCCGCCGCGCCGATCGCCGCCAGGCGATCGCGGAAGCCGAGCAGCCGCTGCTTCCGCTCGGCCACGGCCGCCGGCGAGCTGTCCGGCCAGCGTCGCAGCGCATCGCGGTCCCCGCGCTGACCCGCGCGCACCGGATCGAGTATGCGCATGTGCGCGTCGAAGTCGCGCACGATCGAAGCGAGATCGTCGGCGGCCGCCAGATGCGGCAACGCGACGAGTGCACACCAGACGAGCCATGGATGGAGTGATCGCCGAATTCGCATGGTCCTCCCGGATCTCACGCCTGTTCCCCTCTAACCCCCGGTGCGCAGCTCACGAGCCGGCGATCCTCGCGATCACGGCGCGTTCCTGCTCCGGCGTCGGCCAGCCGTCGGCTTGCGCGCGTCGCTCCGGCGTCTGCGCCCGCCACCACGCGAGCGTCGCGGCCGCGGTGTCCTCGAGCGGCCGCTCGCGGAGACCGGCCGCGCGTGCCGCACCGCCTTCGAAGTATCGCGGACGGCGTGTGCTCGACACCAGCGGCAGCTCGACCTTCATCTCCTCGAGCAGCGCCGCCGAGGGCCAGTGGACGCGCACCGGCGCGCTCGATCCTTTCGCCAGCACGTCGATCACCTGTCCCCAGCTCGTACGCGACTCTGGCCCGACGGCGTTGAATACACCGCCGCGGTCGCGTTCCACAAGATCGACGAGCCACGGACAGAGATCACGGACATCCACCCACTGCAGGGCCCGCTCACGGTCCGGCGGCCCCAGCACGTCGCCGCCACGCGCGACGCGGTCGACCCAGTAGGTGAAGCGGTCGGAGTCGTCGCCCGGACCGACGATGAATCCCGGCCGCACCACCGTGGCGGCTTCGCCCTGGATCTCACGCACCGCGCGGTCGCAGTCCGCCTTCAGCGGGCCATAGTTCGTCCAGCTCATTTCCTCGGTCGACCCGGGGCTCGTCGACAACGCGGTCGTCTCGTCGACGCTGTCCGCGGCGGCCGGGTCGTACACCGAGAGCGTGGACACGAACAGGTAACGGGTCACGCGACCCTTGAGAAGCTCGGCGGAGTCGCGGACGTGCCGAGGAATGTAGCCCGAGTTGTCGAGCACGGCGTCCCAGCGTCGCGTGCCCCTGAGCGCTGACAGACCCGCGTCGATCCTCGAGTCGCGGTTGCCGAGCAGCGCTTCGACGCGATCGCCGTACATCCCGGCGCCACTCACGCCCCGGTTGAACATCGTGACGCGGTGACCGCGTGCGAGCGCGTACTCGATCTGGTGCGGCCCCAGGAAACCCGTTCCGCCGAGGAAGAGCAGGTCGAGCCGTCGAGGCGCCGGCTCGATAGCAGACGCCGCCGACGCCGCGTGGCCAGTGCCTGCACCCAGCTTCTGCATCGCAATCAGCGCCATCGCCCGGGACAACAATGTGCGTCTGGTCGTCATCGCTTGCTTCCGAACGCTGATCTCCGGTTTCTCATGATGACGGACGGCGCGTTTCCGATGCGGCTGCACTTTGTTCACCGGAGTCTATAAAGCTTACATGCACGAGCGACCGCGTAGTCAATTGCTGGCCGCCGGAGACGATGGCACGAAACCTGCTCCCGGACACTCATCAAGACCTTCGAGGGAACCGGCTATGCCTGACAAGGACACACTGCGCAGGGCGAAACGCGACAAGCGTCAGGGCAAGTCTCCGACCACACAGGCTGGAGAATTCGTCCGCGAAGAGATTCATCACATCCGTGAGGGCAAGCACGGCGCGAGATCGGCCCGACAGGCGATCGCGATCGGACTTTCCAAGGCACGACGCGCCGGCGTGGACCTGCCACCGCCCGAGAAGGGCGAGGTATCCGAGAAGACACGCAAGAGCGCGCAGCGCGCCTACCAACGTGGGCATGGTGCGCCGCCGCGTAGCAAGCCGACGGCCAGGCAGAAGCGCGCCGCCGGGCGCGCCCTCAGGCGCGAGCCACACGCCGCGGCATCTCATCGCGCCCTCGCCAGGCAGGCGCATTCCGCAGCCGCCCGACGAACGCGGGTACAGCGCTCAGCTGCGGCTCGGAAGGCGGCGCGTATCAAGGGCGCGGCGGGACGATCGGCCGCCGCACGCTCAACGAAGGGACTCGATGAAACCCCGTCGTCTTGAAACCGTAATGCGCTCGAGCCCCAGCCAGTTCGCGAGCAGCTCGAGCTCCTCGCGCAAAACTGGAGCGACCCTCTCGGGATCCGCGTCCGTCTCGCAGTGCGCCCGAACGACGCGCAGCGCCCGTTTCGGCCTGTCCGCCTTGAGGTCGACACGCGCGACGAGGCGGTCACCGAGCAGAAAGGGCAGTACGTAGTAGCCGTGCTCGCGGCGCTTCGCGGGTGTGTAGATCTCGAGCCGGTATCGGAACCCGAACAGGCGCTCCGTGCGCTGTCGCTCCCACACCAGCGAATCGAACGGCGACAGCAACGCCCGCGCCACCACGCGGCGCGGCATCCTTGCGGCGGGATCCAGGTAGGCCTGCGCGCGCCAGCCCTCAACCGCGACCGGCCGTAGGGCGCCTTCCTCCACGAGCTCCGCGATGCGCGCGCTCGCGTCCGTGGTCGTGAGACGAAAGTAATCGCGCAGGTCGCGCTCTGTTGCGACTCCGAGCGCCCGGATCGCGATGCGCAGCAGGCGGCGCTGCGCGTCCTCGGGCGCGGGCGTGGGTGCGGAGATGACCTCCGACGGCAGTGCACGCTCGGTCAGATCGTAGACGCGCTCGAAGCGCCGACGGCTGTGTGTGGTGACCTGGCCGGTCCAGAAGAGCCACTCGAGCGCCACCTTGCCCTCGCTCCACCCCCACCAGCCGGTGCGGCGACGGCCCGCGCCCTTGAGGTCCGAGACACCGATCGGCCCGCGCGCGCGAATCTCGGCCAGCACCGATTCGCAGAGTTCCGCGCGCTCCTGGCCGAGCCGGGCGACGCCGGCCCAGATTCCCACACCGGCACGCGCGCGCTCCATTCGCCAGCGCAGGAGCGGCTGCAGCTCGATGGGCAGAAGGGAAGCCTCATGACCCCAGTACTCGAACAGCGCTCGTCCCTGATTCGCGTAGGCCACCCCGTCGAGCAGCGAGGACTCGTAAGACCCGAGCCGCGAAAAGCCGGGTAGATAGTGCGAGCGCACGAGCACGTTGACCGAGTCGATCTGTATCAGGCCGAGCCTGCGCACCATGCCGACGAGGTCGTCCGCGACCGGCGATCGTCGCGGCCGCGGCGTCGCGAATCCCTGCGCGGCCAGCGCGATGCGGCGCGCCTCGGAAAGCGAAAGTGACGTGCCGGCCGGCGTAGCGTCGCCGCGATCCGCGCGATCCGAACTCGCGCGCCTGCGGCCGGTCACGGCCTCAGCGAGAAGCGGGACTCCAGTTCGCCCGGCAGGTTGCGGATCCGGAAGGCAAAGGCGAGCTTGAGCGCGCCGATGACGATCGCCCATGCCGCGATCATGTACACGATGGTCAGGCTGCCCGCACCCGGCCGCGCGAGGACGAGGATGCCGAAGAGGATGGAGAGGGCGCCGGTGACATAGAGGAGCCACTCGCGCGAGGTTGCCAGGCGCACCCGATAGCCGAGCATGACGAGAAACACTCCGAGCAGGATTGCCTGCAGGGCGACCAGATAGACGAAGGCAAGCATGCTGATCGGGGGATTCATCAGCGCGTAGCCGCCGACGCCGACGCCGAGGATGCCGATCAGCAGCATGACCCACCATCCGTCCTTTTCGCGGTTCTGTATCGAACCGACGATGCTGAAGGCCCCGTCGACCAGTATCGCCGCAGCGAAGAACATCGATAGCACCAGGAGTGCGATGCCCGGCTTGGCGAAGGCGACGACGCCAAACAGCAGGGAGGCCAGGCCGCCGATCAGGAACACCCACCAGGTTCGCTTGCACAGCGCCCTCGCGTCCGCGGCGATCGTTCCAGCGAGCCCACTCGTTTGTGCCACTGAACCTCCCCTGCGCTTTGACGCGCCTTATCATTGGACGAGCGAATTGCGGAATTTACGCCCTTGCCGCGAGTGACACCACCGCCCGACGAGACGGGAACCGCGCCGCGGCCGCTACGCACCGTGCGCAGCTTCGTGCCCCGCGCCGGGAGGATGACCCGGGCACAACATCGCGCCTGGCAGGACCTGTGGCCAAGGCTCGGTCTCGACCCGGCGGGCTCGATGCTCGACCTCGACGCTGTCTTCGGGCGCTGCGCACGCCGCACGGTCGAGATCGGCTTCGGAAATGGCGAGGCACTGGTCGCACTGGCAGCGGCACAACCCGCGGAGGACTTCCTCGGAATCGAGGTGCATCGCCCCGGGGTCGGTCACCTGATGTTGCGTTGCGAAGAACTCGCGGTCGGGAACCTGCGCATAGTCAGCCAGGACGCCGTCGATGTGCTCGAGCAGAGGCTGCCGCCCGCGTGCCTCGACGAAGTGCTCCTGTACTTCCCTGACCCGTGGCCCAAGAAGCGGCACCACAAGCGGCGTATCGTGCAGGAACGGTTCGTGACGCTGGTCGCCTCCAGGCTGCGAAGCGGCGGGGTGTTCCGTCTCGCAACCGACTGGCAGCCCTACGCGGAATGGATGCTCGAGACGCTCGGCCGCTGCCCGCTGCTGCGCAACGAATCACCTGACGGCACCTGGTCGCCGCGACCCCCGAGTCGCCCGCCGACGCGCTTCGAGTTGCGCGGACAGCGACTCGGGCACGACGTATGGGACCTCGCCTTCAGAAAGCCCTGATTCTTCTCCTCAGGCTTTTCAAGTCACCAGCGCCTCGCGAATCCCGTCGAGGATGAACTGCGCAGCGAGCGCCGCGAGCAGCACGCCGAGCAGGCGGCCGAGCACGGCACCGCCGGTCACGCCGATCACGCGCATCACCGGCCCTGTCACCAGCGCCAGCGCGAGTGTGATCGCGAGCACGATCAGGATGACCAGAATCTGCGCGAAGAACAGCGGCGAGCCAACGGGCACGCCGGCGAAAGCGAGCAGTATGGTCGCGAGCGCGCCAGGCCCCGCGATCAACGGGAATGCGAGAGGGAACACCGAGATGTCCTCGCGCGCATGCGCCTCCGCCTCTTCGCCCGGCGTCGTGGTACGCACACCGGATGGCCGTGCGAACACCATCTCGATCGCGAGCAGGAACAGCAGGGCGCCGCCGCCGACCTTGAAGGCCTCGACGCTGATGCCCAGCAACTCGATCAGCTTCGTTCCCGCGGTGGCAAAAACGAGACACACGATCGCGGCGACTGCGACCGCCTTGCACGCCATGCGTCGTCGATGCGCATCGTCCGCACCCTGCGTGAGCCCGGCCAGTACCGGCAGCAGCGACAGCGGCTCGACCACGACCAGCAGCACCACGAAGAACTTTACAAGATCGTCGAACATCACGACCCCATTCAATCCACGACTTGCGATCTTCGCGCTGCAGGTCTACAAGTAAGGCTGACTCGAGACGATCAAGGGGCAGCAGGATACAGCGCGATATTCGTCCAGAGGGGAGAACAATGGCAAACCCGGCACCCGTCATCGGCAGCTGGTACAGAAAGCGCGGTGGCGAAACTTTCGAGGTAGTAGCGATCGATGCGAAGGATCGCACGATCGAGATTCAGTATTTCGACGGTGCCGTCGAGGAGCTCGAGCTGGAGGACTGGGTCGAAGACGAGCTCGAGCTCACCGAAGCGCCCGAGGACTGGACGGGATCGGTCGACGTCGAGCCCGAAGACTACGAGAACGAGGTCGAGAACCAGCCGAGCGAAACGCGTCTGTGGGCCGATCCGCTGCAATACGTCGATCGCGGCGAGATCTCGGGCTATTCCGAGATCGAGCTTCCGGAGTCACCGGACGAGCTCGAGCGTTACTGACACGGCTGCGCGTCAGCGAGCCAGGTCTTCCGGCTCGCTGAGTTCCACGTCGTCCGCGACGAGCACGTAGCCCTGGTTAATACGAAGCTCGATCGGCCGCAGGCGCGCGCCTGGACACGGGCCCGCCAGACACAAACCGGTCTCCATCTCGAAGAGCGCACCGTGCGATGAGCACTGGATCAGCGGAGCATCGGGCGCCAGGAAAACATGCGGCCGCAGGTTGAGCGCGTGCCCGGCGTGGGGACAGTGGTTCAAGTAGGCACGCAGCTCGACGCCGCGCCGCACGACAAAGCCGCGCAGCGGCCAGTTGCCGCGACCCATCGTGAAGCCTCGCGCACCGGGGTCGTCGAGCTCGTGCAGCGCGCAGATCACGCGCTCGAGGTCGATCTCGGGCTCAGTCATGAATGCCGCCGGTCAGAGCGCGATGCGCCGCGTCCAGGAGCGTCCCGTCCGCGTCCTGGCTCAGCTCCCAGAACATGACTCCGCCGAGGCCCCGCTCGCGTGCATACGACGCCTTGACCCCGATCGACCGGGGATCGTCGTAGCTCACGAAGCTGCGCGTGTCCGCGTTCCATAGCCAGGGCGACTGCGCAGTCTCATCCCAGTAACGCGTGTAGCCAGCGCGGTCCACGTAGTTTGCAAGCAGCTCAGCAAAGGCGTGGTCACCGCCATACCGATCGTAGGGCTGGTTGCGCCCGAGCTCGCCCGGCTTCACGCCCTCGAAGCGGCGGCCGTAGAAGGCTACGCCGAGCACCAGCTTGTGCGCCGGCACGCCGGCCGCGAGATGCTGCTGCACCGATGCGTCGGCCCAGCGGCTCGATTCGGGTGCTGTGACCGCGCGGTAGAGCCCCGCGTGATGCCCGGTGGTCGGCGTGAGGCTGTTGTAGAAGTCGTACGCCATGACGTTGATCCAGTCGAGCTGCCGGTGCAGCAGGTCCATCTCGACGTGATCGAAGTACTCCCGGTCCGCCGAGGCGATCGTTAACAGATAGCCGTCGCGTGCGGGCCGGCGATCGCTCCGCGACCGGGCATCGAGGCGCTCGCGCAGGGCAGCGAGCAGCAGTGTGAAGTTCCGCTTGTCCTCCGGGCGCGCGCGTATCCCTGCCGTGCTTTGCCCGGGGTACTCCCAGTCGAGATCGATGCCGTCCGCAGCCTGCGAGTGCATCAGCTCGACCGCGCTGTCGGCGAAGCGGGCGCGTGATTCGTCGGTCAGGGCCGCATCTGAGAACCCCTCGGCGCCCCAGCCACCGACCGAGATAAGCACCCGCAGCGCCGGTGCCATGCGCTTGAGCGCGACGATCTCGGCGAGCCGCGTCGCGGATGCCTCGTCGGGCAGCACGACCCGACCCTGGCCGTCGATCCGGGCGAAGGCGAAATTGACGTGCGTGATTCGACTCGTGTCGATCGAGACCGGCGGCGACCAGCCGGTCACGTAGGCGATCACCTTCGGTGCCGCCGCCGAGGCACTTCCGGCCGCATCGCCCGCCGTGGCAACGATCGACATCGAGAGCAAGCAGACGAGCGCGGCACCGAAGCCGCGGAGCAGGCGGCCAGCCGGGGCGTCCGCTCGAACGCCACGCACTACGCCGGGCGCGGCCCGTTCGCCACCGCTCGCGACTGCCGGACCACCAACCACAGCAGCACGAGCGCCGGCAGACCGAGCATGGACGTATAGATGAAGAACCACGGATAGCCCGCCTGATCGACGACGAAACCCGATCCACCCATGAGGAGCTTGCCGGGCAGCGCGTAAGCTGAGGAGAAAAGTGCGTACTGCGTGGCGGTGTACGCCGGGCTGGTCAGGCTCGAGAGATACGCGATCAGGGCGGTGCCCGCGACGCCCATCGCGAGATTGTCGGCACTCACCACGAGCGCAAGCCACGCGAGACTGGGCTCGCTGGTCCAGGCCAGCGTCATGAACATCAGGTTCGAGGCGATCACGAGCAGGCTGCCCAGCACCAGCGATCGTACGGTCCCGAGCCGCGCCACGACGACGCCTCCGATCAGGACGCCCACGATCGACGCGATCAGGCCGAAGCCCTTTGCAACGGCGGCAATTTCCTTGAGCGTGTAGCCAACGTCGATGTAGAACGGGTTCGCCATCACGCCCATCGTGAAGTCCGTCAGGCGGTAGCTCGCGGCAAAGACGAGGATCAGGAGCCCGAGCTTCGTACCGTAACGCGAGAAGAAGTCCACGAACGGGCAGACCACGGCGCCCGTGAACCATGCCCCGATGTCCCGCAGGGAAGCCGGCAGGTGCGCGTTCCGCTCCAGCCAGGCGACGACCCGCTGCTCCTGCGCCATTGCGGAGGTCGGAACGCGAGGCTCAGGCTCGGGAATGAGAAGCGTCGTCACGATACCGATACCCACCATTGCCGCCATCGCGATATAGGCCGCGCTGAAGCCGTGATCCGCGGCGATCCAGAGCGCACCCGCGCTCGCGACCATGATCGCAATCCGGTATCCGAGCTGGTACGCCGCGGCCATCACGCCCTGCATCGGCTGTGGCGCCGCCTCGATGCGCCACGCGTCGATCGCGATGTCCTGCGTCGCCGAGGAAAACGCCACGAGCAGCGCGAAACCCGCGAGCGCTCCGAGGTGACCGACCGGCGTCGTGTGCGCGATGTTGACGAGGCCCAAGGCGATGCCGATCTGCGCGAGCAGCATCCAGCTGCGCCGCCGACCGAGGAACCGCCCCAGCACGGGCAGTCGCAGCCGGTCGACCACCGGTGCCCAGAAGAACTTGAGCGTGTACGCGAGCCCCACCCAGGAGAGCATGCCGATGGTTGTGCGATCGATGCCGAGCTCGCGCAGCCACGCCGACAGCGTCGTGAACACCAGCATGAAGGGGAGTCCGGCCGAGAAGCCGAGAAAGAGCATCGCCAGCACGCGCGGATGCCGGTAGGCGGCAATTGCGTCGAGCCAGCCGCGCCACCACCGCCGGCGTTCCTGCGCTCCCGTCGGTGCGGCGATGCCGGGCGCGCTCACAGGTCGTAGTCGATCGTGAGCGGCGCGTGGTCCGAGAAGCGCTGCACCTTGTGGATGTCGACCGCTCGCACGCTGCCCTTCAGGCTCGGACTGAGCACGTGATAGTCGATGCGCCAGCCGACGTTCTTCGACCAGGCCTGCCCGCGGTTGGACCACCAGGTGTAGTTGTCTGGATCCGGATTCTTCTCGCGGAACGCGTCGACGAAGCGCACGTCGTCGAAGAGCTCATCGAGCCAGGCGCGCTCCTCGGGAAGAAAGCCCGAGTTCTTCTGGTTCCCGCGCCAGTTCCGCAGATCGATCTGCTTGTGGGCGATGTTCCAGTCGCCGCACAGGATGAAGTTGCGCCGCTTGCGCTTGAGTGATCGCAGATAAGGCATGAACTGGGCCATGAAGCGGAACTTCGCGCGCTGACGTTCCTCGCTCGAGGAGCCCGATGGAAGGTAGACCGAAACCACCGAGAGATCCTTGAACCGCGCCTCGATATAGCGGCCTTCCACATCGAACTCGCGGGAACCGTAGCCGGTGACGACCTCCCGCGGCTTGACCCGGCTGTAGATCGCCACGCCGCTGTAGCCTTTCTTCGAGGCGTCGAAGTAATAGCTGTGATAGCCCGACGGCCGGAAATGCGCGTCGCCAAGCTGGTCGATCTGCGCCTTGGTTTCCTGCACGCAGACGACGTCTGCGTCCTGCTTCGGCAACCAGTCGAACAGGCCCTTGCGCGCCGCGGAGCGGATGCCGTTCGCATTGAGCGTGACGATGCGCATGGACGCGAAGTATAAAGTACCGATGCACCAGCCCGACTTCATCCGGCTCTGCCTCGAGCTGGGTGTGCTGCGCTTCGGCGATTTCCGGCTCAAGTCCGGACGCCAGAGTCCGTATTTCTTCAACGCGGGGCTCTTCAACACCGGGCGCGCGATCGCCGCACTCGGGCGGCACTACGCCCGCGCCGCCGCGCTCTCCGGGCTCGCGTTCGACATGCTCTTCGGTCCCGCGTACAAGGGCATCCCGCTCGTGACGGCGACCGCCGCAGCGCTCGCGCTCCACGAATCACGCGACCTGCCCTTCGCCTTCAATCGTAAGGAGGCCAAGGACCACGGTGAGGGCGGCACCCTGATCGGCGCTCCGCTCGCGGGCCGGGTCCTCATCGTCGACGACGTCATCACCGCGGGCACCGCGATCCGCGAGTCGGTCGAACTCATCCGACGCCACGGCGCGACAGCGACGGGCGTGCTGATCGCGCTCGATCGCGAGGAGCGCGGCCAGGGCGAACGCTCGGCGGTGCAGGAAGTGCAGGAGATGCTCGGCCTGCCGGTCGTCGCGGTGCTGCGGCTTCGCGACCTCCTGACTCACCTGGAGGCCACCGGGGAGACGGCTATACTTGCTGCGGTCCGCGCCTACCGGGACCGCTACGGGGTCTGACCGCCCGGCCTATGACACGGATCACAAAGCTGGTGCCCTCCGGGTGGCCGGGCAGCGCCGGAATGCCGCAAACGGCGCAGAATCCGGCCCCGAGGAGTCCGGAGCCTCTGGAGTCGCCCTGACGATGCCCTGGTATCTGATCCGCCGTCTGTCTGCCGCCGTTCTCGGAGGACTGGCGCTCGTTGCGCTGTGTGGCTCACCCGCGTTGGCCGCGTCGAAGAAGCAGCCGAAGACCAAGGTGCACGAGGCGGTCTATCGCTGCAGGGACGCGAACGGTCAGTCGCACTACGGCCAGAGCATCCCTGCCGTGTGTATCGGTCGCGACATCGAGGTGCTCGACAACA
>Ga0207691_10004413_pt1 | contig 13634 bp, 17 predicted proteins | sample KBSM13metaG_FD_184327 | JGI IMG/M metagenome (GOLD analysis project Ga0207691, IMG submission 184327) | Miscanthus rhizosphere microbial communities from Kellogg Biological Station, Michigan, USA - KBS M1-3 metaG (SPAdes) (version 2) | ecosystem: Host-associated > Plants > Roots > Rhizosphere >... | reverse complement strand
GTGGGCGTATCTCAGGTGGTCGCCGATGCCCATGCCCGGGACCAGCGGCGGGTTACGGACCGCGCACTACCTCACCGTCACCTTTCTCATGTGGTTCGTCATGATGGTCGGGATGATGGTCCCGTCCGTCACGCCCACGATGTTGCTCTTCGATCGTGTCGCGCGGCGCGGGGTCGCGGGTGCCACGCTCGCCCGGACCGCGCCGTTCCTCGCCGGCTACCTGCTTGTCTGGTGTGCGTTCTCGGTCGTCGCCACGGCGCTGCAGGTCGAGCTCATCGCGGCCGGCTGGATCGACGAGATGGGCATCTCCGCTCGTCCCTGGCTCACCGCGGCGCTACTGGCGGGGGTGGGTACATACCAGTGGCTGCCCGCAAAGCGAGCCTGCCTCGATCACTGCCGCTCGCCCGTACAGTTCCTGGTCGAGGCCTATCGCCCGGGCGCGTCGGGCGCGCTCCTGATGGGCGTGCGGCACGGGCTTTACTGTCTCGGCTGCTGCTGGACGCTGATGCTGCTGCTGTTCGTCGGCGGGGTGATGAACCTTCTGTGGGTGGCGCTCATCGCGGCAGCGGTGTTCGTCGAAAGGCTGCTCGCCCGCGGCGAGTGGCTGCGGCGCGCGATCGGCCTTGCGGCGCTCGGCGCGACCTTGGTGTTCGTGATCCGCCATCTCGCCGGCTGACGGCGCAGCTGAGTCGCCGCCCGGGCGATCCGCGGCACTCCCGCGACGTTGTCGATCGGGCGTCCCTCCGAACGACTACTGGGTGACGAATCCATTCGCCCACCCGAAGGAGGGCCCCATGTGCCCCGCATGCCTCACCACCCTGGCGTTCACCGTCGGGACCGCAAGCTCCGCGGGCGGCGTGGCGGCCCTGCTGCTGCGCCGGCTATACGCGCGGTGCCATCAACGGAACCAGCCACGAGTTCCGCCGACCAAGGAGAGATCGACATGACCGACCCGAGCATCCAACCCCACGCCGTCGTCAGCCGGGAGCAATGGCTCGCCGAGCGCCGCAGGCTCCTGGCACGCGAGAAGGACCTCATGCGCCAGAACGACGAACTGGCCGCCGAGCGCCGTGCGCTGCCCTGGGTACGTGTCGAGAAGGCGTATGTCTTCGACGGCGCGCATGGACAGCAGACGCTCGCCGATCTCTTCGACGGTCGCAGCCAGCTCATCGTCTATCACTTCATGTTCGCCCCTGGCCAGAAGGAAGGCTGCGTGGGATGCTCTTTCGTCGCCGATCACATCGATGGCGCCACGCCGCACATTAACGCACGCGACATCACGGTCGTGGTCTGCTCGCGCGCGCCGATCGCGCAGATTGAGACGTTCCGGCGCCGCATGGGCTGGCGCTTCAAGTGGGTATCGTCGAATCGCAGCGACTTCAACAGCGACTACCACGTGTCCTTTACGAAGGACGATCTCGCAAAGGGCCCCACGTACTACAACTTCGAGAAACGCACGTCCCCCTCGGAGGGCGAGGCGCCCGGACTTAGCGTTTTTTACAAAGACGCGACCGGGGAGATCTTCCACACCTATTCGGCGTACGCTCGCGGGCTCGAAGTCCTGGACGGGGCGTACCATTTCATCGACCTCGCACCGAAGGGACGCGACGAGGAGGGCCTGCCCTTCCCGGGCGCGTGGTGGCGACATCACGATCGCTACGCCTCGGACACCATCCAAGCAAGACACGCGGAGTGACGATGCGTTATCTGTGCCTGATCTGCTATGACGAGAAGCAGCACGCAGCGCTGTCGCGCGACGAGGCCGAGGCGCTGGCCGCGGAGGCGCGCGACTACGTCGAGGAGCTGCGCAGGGGTGGTCATTACGTCGCTTCCGATGCGCTGCAATCCGTGCGCACAGCGACGACGCTGCGGACCAGCAACGGCCGCCTCACCACCACCGACGGGCCGTTTGCGGAGACCAAGGAGCAACTCGGCGGATTCATTCTCATCGAGGCCCGTGACCTGAACGACGCGATCCGCCTGGCGGCGAAGATGCCGCCCGCGCGCCTGGGCTGCGTCGAGGTGCGACCGGTCAAGGAGTACGGTTGCGCCTCGCAGGACGGAGGAGGTTGATATGAGCGCGGGCGAATCCATTAACCTCGGACGACCGCGAGTCACGATTCGCGAGGAGTGGCTCGTGGCGCGCAAGGAACTGCTCGCGCTCGAGAAGGAGCACACGCGGCAGCGCGACGCGCTGAACGCGGCGCGGCGGCGACTGCCGATGGTGCGCGTCGAGAAGCCTTATGTCTTCGAAGGACCGGCGGGCTATGCAAGCCTGGTCGAGCTCTTCGAGGGGCGCCGCCAGCTCATCGTCTACCACTTCATGTTCGAGCCCGATGCGCCGCCGCCCGGCAAGAGTGGCGCGCCCTGGGTCGAGGGCTGCCCCGGCTGCTCCTTCGCGGCCGACGACTTTCCGGATCCCGTGCACCTGCGCGCGCGCGACACCAACCTGGTGCTCGTGTCGCGCGCACGCTGGTCGAAGATCGCGCCCTTCAAGCAGCGGATGGGCTGGACCCTGCCGTGGTACTCGTCCTACGGCAGCGACTTCAACTACGACTTCCATGTCACGACGGACGAATCGAAGCGACCCGTCGAGTACAACTTCAAGGACAAGGCGACGCTCGAGCGCGAAGGGCTTGCCTATCACCTGTCGGGTGAGCAGCCGGGCCTGAGCGTTTTTCTTCGCGACGGCGAGCGCACCTACCACACGTATTCGACCTACGGCCGCGGGCTCGACTGGTTTCTCGGCACCAATCACCTGCTCGACCTGACGCCCTACGGACGCCAGGAAGCATTCGAGGATTCGCCGCCCGGCTGGCCGCGCGGCTCCCAGTCCTGGCCGCTGCACCACGACAAGTACACGGAGCCGGCGGCGGCCGACTCCTGCTGCCACCAGACGGAAGAGGAGGCGACGCCATGATGAATGCTGAGACGCCGCTGAAGGAGCATCGGCGGCCCCAGGCGATCGCGGACTGAGCAGCATCACCATGAAATTTCTGTGCGTCATTTGTGCCGAAAAGGTGATGGAACAGATGAGCGACGCGGAGGCGGCGCGGCACTACGAGGAGTATCGTGAGTTCACGGATGCGATCCGCGCGAGCGGCCATCTCGTCGACTGCAACCGGCTCACGCCGCCGGCGAGCGCGACGACGCTCAGGGTCCGGAACGGCCAGGTGTCGACCACCGATGGCCCGTTTGCCGAGACGCGCGAGGTGTTTGGCGGGTACTACCTGATCGAGACCCGCGATCTCGCCGAGGCGCTCGGGATCGCAGCGCGTATTCCCGGTGCAAAGAAGGGTTGCGTCGAGGTCCGTGAGGTGGCCGAGGATGCGGATACCAGGACGGCGCTCGGCCGGCCCGTGCGCTGAGGCTGAGGAGCCCCAGGTTTGCCCGACGATGACCCAGGAGAGCGAAGTCCGCGCGACGATCGAGACGATCTACCGCAGCGAATCGCGGCGCGTGCTCGCAACGCTGATCCGGCTGCTGCGCGATTTCGAGCTCGCGGAGGAAGCGCTGCACGAGGCCTTCACTGCCGCGATGGAGTCCTGGCCGAAACAGGGCGTGCCCGCGAATCCGCGCGCCTGGCTCGTTTCCGCCGGACGATTCAAGGCCGTGGACCGGATCCGCCGGCGCGCGCGTTTCGACGCGTCGCTCGCCGAGATCGCGCGTGAGCTTGACGTGGAAACGGGCGACCCCTCCGCGCATGATGTCGAGGAGCTCGAGGACGACCGGCTGCGTCTGATCTTCACCTGCTGTCATCCCGCGCTCCCGGCCGATGCACGGGTCGCTCTCACGCTGCGCGAGGTCTGCGGGCTCACGACTGAGGAAATCGCGCGGGCATTTCTCATCGGCGCCCCGACGGTCGCGCAACGCATCGTGCGCGCGAAATCAAGGATCCGCGATGAGCGCATTCCGTACCAGGTTCCGGAGCGCAACGAGCTGCCGGCTCGGCTCGACAGCGTCCTGCGCGTGGTCTACCTCGTGTTCAACGAAGGGTACTCGGCGTCGATGGGCGAATCGCTGACCCGCCACGACGTCTCCGCCGAGGCGATCCGTGTCGGCCGCCTGCTGCTCGAGCTGCTGCCCGAACCCGAGGTGCAGGGCTTGCTCGCGCTCATGCTGTTGCACGAATCCCGCCGCGCCGCGCGCAGCTCGCCAGAGGGCGACCTGGTGCTGCTCGACGATCAGGACCGCGCTCTCTGGAATCACGAACAGATCGCCGAGGGCGCGGCGCTGGTCGAGCAGTCGCTCGCCTCGCGGCGCTTCGGCCCGTACACGCTGCAGGCTGCGATCGCCGCGGCACATGCCACCGCACCCACGGCGGCCGAGACGGACTGGACCGAGATCGCCGTGCTCTACGACCTGCTCGCGCAGCTCCAGCCGTCGCCGGTCGTGGATCTCAACCGCGCGGTGGCCGTAGCGATGCGCGACGGGCCGGCCGCGGGACTGACGTTGCTCGACGCGATCCTGGCGCGTGGTGAGCTGGCCGAGTATCACCTTGCGCACTCCGCACGCGCCGAGCTCTGCCGACGGCTCGATCGACCGGACGAAGCACGCGCGGCCTACGAGAAGGCGCTGTCGCTCACTCGGCAGGAGCCCGAGCGCCGCTTCCTCGCCCGCCGTCTCGCCGAGCTCAACTGATCACCGGCGAGGAACGATTTTCCAGAGCTCGCCGTTCGCGGCGTCGGTGACGACGTAGAGCGCGCCGTCCGGCCCTTGCCGCACGTCGCGGATGCGCTGGCCGCGATCGGTGAGCAGGTGCTCCTCGCCCGCGACCCTCGTTCCGTCGAGCTTCAGCCGCACGAGGCTGGTCGCCTTCATGCCGCCGATGAAGACGCTGTCGCGCCAGGCCGGGAATGCATCACCTGTGTAGAACTGCATTCCCGAGGGTGCAATCACCGGGTCCCAGTAGTAGATCGGCTGCTCCGTGCCGTCACGGGCGGTCACCGCCCCCCGGATGGACTGCCCCGAGTACTCGACCCCGTAGGCGACCACCGGCCAGCCGTAATTGCGGCCGCGCTCGATGAGGTTGAGTTCGTCGCCACCGCGCGTGCCGTGCTCGACCTCCCAGAGCCGCCCCTGCGGGTCGAACGCCGCCGCCTGGATGTTGCGATGACCGACCGACCAGATTTCCGGGAGCGCGCCCTTGCGGTTTGCGAATGGATTGTCGGGCGGCACCGAGCCGTCCGGCGCGATGCGGACGATCTTTCCCATGTGACTGTCGAGCTGCTGCGCCTGCGGGCGCATCGGCTTGTCCGAGCGCTCGCCCAGCGTGACGTACAGCATGCCGTCGGGACCGAATGCGAGCCGCGAGCCGTAATGCTTGTCGCCGTCGTAGACGGGCAGCGCGCGGAAGATCACGCGCACATCCGCAAGCCGCGCGCGATCGGCCGAGAGCACGCCGCGCGCGACGCTCGTCGCGTTGCCGCCCTGGCGTGGCTCCGAGTAGCTCCAGTAGACGGTGTTGTCCGTCGGGAATCCGGGCGACAGCGCCACATCGAGCAGCCCGCCCTGGCCGCGCGCATCGACAGCGGGGACGCCGGCGATCGCATCGCCCGTGTCGCCCTTGGCCGTAACGATGCGCATCTTGCCCACTTTCTCGGTGACGAGCAGGTCGCCGTTTGGCAGAGGCTCTACGGCCCAGGGTTTCTCGAGCCCCTTGGCGAGCACGACGACATCGAAGGCGACGTTGGAACGGTCCGCGCATGCGCGTGTCTGCCCCGCGAACGCGGGCCGCTGGTCAGGGGCGTTCGGCTCGGGTCTCGCGAGCGGCGCGCAGCCCTTGGCGGCGGGCATTTCGGCATCCGCGCAGGAGGCGAGGGCGGTAGCGATCAGCGCGAGACCCGCGGCGAAAATCGTGTACCTGGTTCGGCGTGAGCTTGAGGCCATGATGTCTCCGTTTGCAGCCTGGGCCGGTCTGCGGTTCGACCATGGGGTCTCTCTACCGTTCGACGCGGGCCGATTCTATCGGACATCCTCCAATAGACGCGCGATGATGGCTTCGAACGCGTCTGCCCGGCGGTCGCCCGCGTGCAGTTCGCCGATTCGCGTGTCGACGATGCGCCCCTCGGTATCGGATGCCGAGCCGCGCCACTGCCGGCGCGACCGCGTCTCGATCGCGCTCGCTGTCGAACTCCCGCGTGTGCACTGCGATGACGGCGAGACCCTTTGGCGAATATCGCGCGTGGACGTGCTCGAGCCATGGCAGCGTGTTGCGGCAATTCGAGCAACCGAAGGTCCAGAACTCGATCAATACCAGCCGGCCGGAGCGCGGCGAGCGTGAGGGGCGGTGAGTTGAGCCAATGCCCGGCATCGAGACTCGGCAGCTCCGGGGCTCGTGGCGCGACGGCGGCCGCCTTCGGTACGGACGCGACCAGTAACGGCATCAGAAATGGGGCAGCGAGCGGCAGACGCATGGGACCGTCCTATTGTTACTCGATACGACCGGCCCCGGCCCGCCCGGATTTCAAGGAACTGCCAACCCCGGCAAGTTACCGCCGCCGCCGGGATGAGACCATAGCCCTCGATCGCTGGACTTCGAGCCCGCGCTTGGTACGCAGGATTTCACAAACCGCTGCTACGCTGACCGTGACCGACCGTCATGCGCGGGGGCTGTTGCGCCGCTTTCTCGAGGACGAGCGCGAGCGCGCGGCCGAGGTGCGCCGACGCCGACGTCGCCAGCCGCTGCAGGGCGCACCCACCCTGCGCGCCGCGCACCACGTGCTCGAGAATCTCGACAAGGCCTGGGCGCCGCGATCGCTCGCCTCCTATACCGACACGACGCCCGACGGTGTCGCGCGACTCGGTCTCGCCTGTCTCGAGACGGAAGCAGCGTGGCTCGCCGACTGGCCCGGTATTGCCGCGCGCTCGTTCCTGCGACGCTATCTCGTTCGGCCCGGCGACACGATCTACCGCTCGAAGTCGCGGGGCTTCGCCGCCTTCTCTAACCACAGCCTCGAGCGCGTCATTCAACGCAGCGATAACTGGCGCTCGATCGCGCGCGAGCTGCGCGTCGCCTCGCTGGTCGCGAACTCGCGGCTGCACGAGCTCGCTCAGGAGGCTGGCTTCAGGCAGATGCTGGTGCCGGGATCCTCAGGCGTCTTCGTCGGAGACTTCGACTCGAGCCTGCCGTTCATCCGCTTCGATACCTTCCTGCCGATCAACGCGGCCGGACGAGGACGCTGCGATCTGCTCGTAGAGCTCGCAGGTCTGCTCTGGATCGGGGATCGCTACCAGGCGTTGATGCCTGCGCTCTTCTTCTCGAGCGAGCCGAACGAGCTCATGGACGAAGTGCTTGCGACCTACGAGCGCCATCGCCGTCTTCTCGAGCGCGCGCACCAGCCCGGCGAAGACTGGTTCGGCCTGGCGCTCGCGCAGAAGGACGCCGAGGGCTGAGACCCGCGGCGCGATCCGGCGGCGAGCGGCCGGATAGCAGCCCGGCGTCGCGAGGCATGCGACCTCGTGGACGCGCCTACGAGGCGCGACGGCTCTTCCGGGTCTTGTCGAGCAGCCGGACGATGCCACCGCCCATCTTCATCAACGCCGAGACCTTCGCCGCGGGAAGCTGCATCATCTGCTCATACCAGCGACTGGTGCGCTCGACGAAATCGAGCATCTCGCGCAGCCGGCGTTCGACGATCGGGCTCACCGCGGCATCGCCGTGCGCCGCCTCGAGACACTGGCGCAGCGCGGCCACTGCCGGGTCGATCTCGCGCGCCTTGCGGCCGGCGGCGATCCGCGACACCAGCGTCCACGGATCCGCTTCCGCCTCGTAGTAGGTGCGGCGGTCGCCGCGCACCGGGATCGACCGGATGATGCCCCACGCGAGCAGCTCGCGGAGCGAGTTCGAGACGTTCGAGCGGGCGATGCCGAGTGCCGCCGCGATCTCCTCGGAGGAGAGCGGCCGCTCGGAGGCGTACAACAACGCGTGGATCTGGCTGACGGAGCGGTTTACGCCCCAGCGGTCGCCGAGATAGCCCCACTGCAGCACGAAGTCCTGCACCGGTCTTGGGAGAGAGACGTATTCTTCTGATGTTTCTGTCACAACAGAAATTACAGACCTAACCGATCAAATGGTCAAGCTGCAGCCGGGGCCATCAGCGCGAAGCGGATGTCCCGACGGCCCGGCAGCTGTCCCGGTTGATCGTGCAGTCGCACTGAGCCGGGGCGCCGGGGGACGGCGCGCAGACCGCTGCGCAGATCGCGGGCGGCGTGTCTCTGCCGCGCTGCACCTTGATCTCGTTTGGGCAGACACCTCCCACGGCCGCTGCCTGCACCAGCGTGCCCGGGGTCGTCTGCGCCTCGCGACGATGCGATGTGAGTGCGAAGCTCAGGATCGAGCCCAGCGCCGCAGCAGCGACGAGCATGAAGACGATCAGTTCCTTGCGGGCGGCCATGGGAGGTGTGGAGAGCAGGTATTCGTCGGGATTATGCCTTGCGGTGGAGAACTCCCCGATAAGTCCTGCGGCGAACGCGGCGCCCCGCCTTACTCTGTAGGACATGAGTTTCCAGCTCTCTTTGCGTCGCAACCCCGCGTACGCCCTTGCGGGGGTCCTCGTCTGCCTGGTGGGCTGCGCGTCCGCCCCTGATCGCCCCGCCCGGTCGTCGGTCGGTTGCGCTGAGGCCACGCTGGACCAGCACCTGCCGTCCGGTCTATCGGACAAGCGTGCACACTGCATCGCCGGTGGACTGATCGCGCGGTTCTGCAGCCCGACCGAAGCCCGTCTCGCCGGGCTGGGAAAGGAGGTGCGCGACGCCTTCGGCCCCGGCGATGCGGACTGGTCCGATTGGCAAGCGACGCGCGCCGGCGTGCGCTGTGCAGCCGCAGCCGCGGACGTGACCTCCATCATCACCTGCTGCGAGAATGCGCAACCCGGCACCTACAAAGACGGAGATCCTCCGCTATGAAGCTCTCGATGTACGACGCGGCCGTGCCCGTCTCGATACGCGCGATGAACAACCTCGCTGTCATCCTCGAGAAGGCGGCTGCGCACGCTGAGGCGCGCAAGATCGACCCGGCGGTGCTGATCCAGGGTCGGCTCTTTCCCGACATGTTCCCGCTCGCACGCCAGGTGCAGGTCGCCTCCGACACCGCGAAGTACGGACCGGCGCGTCTTGCGGGCGCAGAAGCGCCCGCGTACGAGGACAACGAAACGAGCTTCGCCGAGCTCGTCGGACGGGTGCGCAGGACGGTTGCCTACCTGGAGACGCTGCCGAAGGCGGCGTTCGAGGGAGCCGAGGATCGCACTGTCACGTGGCAGGCGCGCGGCAAGTCGCGATCCATGCAGGCCATGCCGTATCTCTTCAATCACGTGCTGCCGAATATCTACTTTCACGTGACGACTGCATACGCGATCCTGCGTCACAACGGCGTCGAGCTCGGCAAGGCGGATTATCTGGGTCCGATGTGAGCCTGGTGATGGCAGGACGGCCGCAACCTCAGGCTTCGGCGCCGGGGGCCTGGACCAACCGCACGTCGCGGCGCGGATACGGAATGACAATTCCGCGGCTTCGGAACGTATCGAGGATCGACTGATTGATCTCGCTCGTGGCGGCTCCGAAGTCGAGCACCGGCACCCACGGCCGCACGCTGATGTTCACACTCGAGTCCGCGAGCCTGATCGTCTGGATGACGGGCGCAGGGTCCTTGATGACCCGCGGGTTCGCCTCCAACGACTCCCGGAGCGCGGCCAGCGCGGCGCCGAGATCAGTGTCGTAGGCGACGCCTACGACGACATCCAGTTGCCGCATCTGGCCGAAGTTGTGCAGGATTTCGCCTGCGATCTTGTGATTGGGGATCACGATCTGCGAGCGATCGGGGTTGCCGAGCACGGTGCTGAACAACCTGACCACCTCGACCCGGCCTTCCTCGCCTGCGATCGAGATGTAGTCGCCGACCCGGAACGGCTTGTTGAAGATGATGGAGAGACCGGCGACCAGGTCGCCGAGGACACCCTGCATCGCGAGCGCAATGCCCGCGCCCGCCACGCTGAGGCCGGCGATCAGGGGCAGCAGCTCGACGCCCAGGTTCTGCAGCGCCACGATCACGAACAGCGCGAGCAGGAGGACGCGCGCGACACGTGATAGCAACAGCCGGATTGGCGGCTCGAGCTCGATGCGCGCCACCCCGCGGTCGAACCACCGCCCCAGCCAGCGGCTGAGCAGGATCCCCGCGATGAGCACTAGGATGGCGGCGAGGAGCTTGGGCCCGAACCTGACGGCCAGATCGATGATCGTGACCTTGAGCTGTTCGATCGTCTCGAGTTGCTCGTCCATGGCAGCTTCGCTCGCTGATCGGGTGTCAAGCCACACTATCAGCGAGCGGATCGAAATTCGGTCCCCGTCAGGCGCGTTCAGCTGTCAGCAACCGCCTGCGGCAGCACGAACACCCGCCGCGCAAGCGGCGATTGCAGCTGATCCCGCGGGTAATGCCGCAGCAGCCGCCCGCGATCGAGCAGATCGGGATTTGCCGCGGCGAACTCCACCCAGCCTCCGCCGTCGCCCCGCTCGCAGATCCGGGCGCGGATCAGCGCCAGGAACCCGACGGTGATCGTGTCGTGGTAGCGGTCCGGCTTGCCGAGCGAGGTGGCGTACCGTCGGATCGTAGCCGCCATCCGGTCGATGGCCTGGCCGAAGGAGCCGCGGCAGAGATACAGGTATGCCGCGCGCACGTGCGCCGCATGCGTGAAATCCGCTTCCGGCAGCGTGCAGCGCTCGAGCGCCGCCAGGAACTCTGCGTCAGTCATGACTTTTCCTCCATCCGGTGGCTGGCCGATGCGTCCAGGTCCAGGTCGTAGACCTTCTTGAGCTCGCGGATCTTGCGCAGCGTCTCCGGTGAGAAGGGCGTCTTGCCCTCGAACGAGTGCAGCACGATGCCCTCGAGCAGGTCGCCTAACCCCAGGTTCTTGTACTCGGCCAGCGCCTTGAGCACCTTGACGATGCGGCTCTCCAGACGCACACCGGTCTGGACCCGGGTTACCACGATCTTCGTACGCCGCGCCATGATCACGCTCCGGTTCACCGAGTTGGTACCAGCGTACCATTGTACCGCGATATGGGGAAGGGCCGGGGCTGGCGGATAGCCGCCGACGCCCGGGGCGAAGCAACGGGCAGGGTGGTATCGTCCGCTCTCGTGCCTGCAGAGCGCCTGCGACACCGGTAGCCCCGCGCCATGCTCACATTCGAGGAAGTGACGCTGCGACTGCCCGAGGGATTTGCGCTCGAGCGCCTGTCGTTCGCGCTTGAACCCGGCCGCACGACAGCGCTCGTGGGCCCGAGCGGCTGCGGCAAGTCGACTGTGCTGCGGCTCGCGGCCGCGCTGCTCCTGCCCCAGTCGGGGAGCGTCTCCATTGGCTCACAGGCGCTGACGCCGCACAACGCCAACCTGCTTCGCCATCACCTGGGCTACGTGCTGCAGGAGGGCGGGCTGTTCCCGCACATGACAGCGGGTGAGAACGTGACCCTCATGGCCAGGCACCTGCGCTGGGACGCGTCGCGTGTGCATGCGCGCCTGAGGGAGCTGCTCGCGCTGATTCATCTGACGCCGGATCACATGGCGCGACGGCCTGCCGAACTGTCAGGCGGGGAGCGCCAGCGGGTTAGTCTGGCGCGCGCACTCATGCTCGACCCCGCGCTGCTGCTGCTCGACGAGCCCCTGGGTGCGCTCGATCCGATCGTACGTCATGGGCTGCAGCGCGAGCTGCGGCAGCTCTTCCGTGCGCTGCGCAAGTCCGTGCTGTTCGTGACGCACGACATCACCGAGGCGGGCTATCTGGCCGACGACCTGATCCTGATGCGCGACGGACGGATCGTGCAGCGCGGGCCTCTCCGGGAACTGGTCAACGCACCGGCGGAGGAATTCGTCGCGGATTTCGTTGCGGCGCAGCGCCAGCTCGCCGAGGTCCTGGCGGAGGACGAAGCGTTGGCGGAACCCGAATGACGAGATGCACGACGGCGTTCCGTGCCCTTGTTGCGCTCGCGCTGCTGTTACCGGCGCTAGCCGCCGGGCAGGCCGATGAACGCGACTCGTCCCGCGCCGTGATCGGCTCGAAAGCCTTCACTGAATCCGTGATCCTTGGCGAGATGATGACCGGGCTCCTCGAAAGCGAGGGGATACCCGCGACGCACTGGCGCGAGCTGGGCGGCACACGCGTGCTCTGGAACGGCCTGCAGGCCGGCGACATCGACGCCTATGTCGAATACACCGGAACGATCCTGCTCGAGATCCTGGGCGAGGGTGCGGCGACCGACGATTCGCGCCTCGAGGCGCTGCTTGCCGAGCAGGGCGTAGGGATTGCGGCGCGGCTCGGCTTCAACAACACCTATGTGCTCGGCATGCGCGAGGCGGACGCCGAGGCGCTCGGCATACGACGCATCTCGGACCTGCGGGTCCATCCCGAGCTCAAATTCGGGCTGTCGAACGAGTTCGTCTCGCGCGCCGACGGCTGGCCGGGTCTGCGTGCGGCGTACCATTTACCGCATCCCGAGCCGCGCGGTCTGCAGCACGATCTCGCGTACCGCGGCCTCGCGTCGCGGGACATCGACGTGATCGACCTGTACTCGACGGATCCCGAGATCGAGTACTACAAGCTGCGGCGACTCGAGGACGACCTCGGGTATTTCCCGCGCTACGACGCCGTCATCCTCTACCGCCGCGGGCTGCGCGGCGACGCGGTGGCGGCGTTGGGCCGGCTCGAGGGTGTTCTCGACGAGAATTCGATGGCCGCCCTCAACGCCGCGGTCAAGATCGAGGGTCGGCCCGCGCCGACGGTCGCGGCAGCGTTCTTGAGCGAGCGGCTTGGCACGGACGTGGCCGTCGGATCGGAGGACCGGTTCGGTCGCTTCGTCGATCGCAGCCTCGAGCATCTGCGCATGGTCGGAATCTCGCTCAGCGCTGCGATCCTGATCGCGATTCCGCTCGGCATCCTCGCTTACCTCTGGCCGCGGTTGGGCGAAATCGTGCTCGCCGCCACCTCGATAGTGCAGACCATCCCAGCGCTCGCGCTGCTGGTGCTCCTGATTCCATGGTTCGGGATCGGTGCAAAGCCCGCCATCGTGGCGCTCTTTCTCTTCAGCCTGCTGCCCATCGTGCGTAACACGCAGGCGGGCTTGCGCAACCTTCCTGCCGACATCCGTGAATCGGCGATCGCGCTTGGGTTACCGACCCATGCGCGCCTGCGGCTGGTGGAGCTGCCGCTCGCCGGGCACTCGATCCTGGCCGGAATCAAGACCGCGGCGGTGATCAACGTCGGTACGGCGACGCTCGGCGCGCTGATCGGCGCGGGCGGCTACGGTGAGCCGATCCTGACCGGGATCCGCCTCGACGACATGAGTCTCATCTTCGAGGGGGCGATACCCGCGGCGATCCTTGCGCTCCTCGTGCAAGGGGCATTCGAGCTCGTCGAGCGGCGTTGGATCAGCTGGGAAGGCAGACCTCGCTCCACACGGTGATCTGCGCGTCCGCGCCGGACTTCGCCGGGATGACCCTCACTTCGCCAGTTGGCCGCGAAGCGCGCCGCTCGGATACTTGGCGTTGTGCACGTTGACGTAGTAGTCCGACGGCTTGTCCATGATCTGCTTCACCACGTCCCTGTCGATCGTCGCGCAGCCCTTGGACGTGCCCTCTGCATTCGGTG
>Ga0207691_10004410_pt1 | contig 13640 bp, 11 predicted proteins | sample KBSM13metaG_FD_184327 | JGI IMG/M metagenome (GOLD analysis project Ga0207691, IMG submission 184327) | Miscanthus rhizosphere microbial communities from Kellogg Biological Station, Michigan, USA - KBS M1-3 metaG (SPAdes) (version 2) | ecosystem: Host-associated > Plants > Roots > Rhizosphere >... | reverse complement strand
AATGGGCAATCCATCGGGAGCGGTATCAACGCAGAGTTTTCTGTTTCTACCCGATGTGAATGTGGAATATAAAATAACACCTGATGGAAGGTTTCGAACTTCTTTCTTTTACAGGAGTAGTTATGACGCAATGTCAACTTCAGGGCGTCGGGACCGAACAGGAGGAAACGTATCTTACCGTACAGAATTCGATTATATTTTCAAACGTCGTAAACCCACTCCACCGGCAGCTACAACAGACTCCACTTCAACTGATCCCGGCGGTAAGGAATAACGCCACATTTACCACACTCCCCCACATTATCAAATTTTCTTAAAGGCTGTGTCCCATCTTATCCCGCTTGGTAGTTAGATATTTTTCATTGTGACTGTTCGGGACAACATGAATAGGAATACTATCAACTATTTCAAGTCCATAACCTTTCAGTGCTGCGCGTTTCTTAGGATTATTGCTGATCAGTTTAAGTTTTGAAATATGGAGGAATCTCAGAATTTGTGCGCCTACACCATAATCTCTTTTATCCATTGGGAATCCAAGATGGAGATTTGCTTCTACTGTATCCATTCCGCCTTCCTGTAATTTATAAGCCTTGAGTTTATTCAAAAGTCCTATTCCCCGACCTTCCTGGTTCATATATAGAACAACGCCTTTACCTTCTTTTTCTACCATTTCCATTGCCAGGTGAAGTTGTTCACCACAATCACATCTCAGGGATCCAAGGATATCTCCGGTAAAACAGGAAGAGTGCACCCTTACCATGACAGGCTCATCTTTGTCCCATGATCCTTTTACCAATGCCAGGTGTTCGCCACTCTCAGGACTATTTCTTTCCCGGAAAATATGAAGGGTGAAATGCCCGTACTTGGTGGGCATATCTACCTTTAAGATTTCTTCAATAAGGGAATCAGTTTGCAGACGATATTCAATAAGATCTTTAATGGAAATGATCTTCATATCCATTTTTTTGGCCATTTCCATCAGTTGAGGAAGTCGGGCCATGGATCCGTCTTCATTCATGATCTCTACCAATACACCGGCCGGCTCAAAGCCCGCCAGCCTCGCCAGGTCAATAGCAGCTTCAGTGTGGCCGGAACGACGCAAAACACCTCCGCGCTTTGCCCTAAGCGGGAAAATATGACCAGGCCTGCCAAGTTCTGAAGGGGGTGTTTGCGGATCTACCAGAGCCAGAATAGTCTTGGAACGATCATGGGCGGAAATACCCGTTGTACAACCGTGACCCAGTAAATCAACTGAAACCGTAAAAGCAGTTTCGTGCAGAGCTGTATTATTATTAACCATGAGTTCCAGGCCAAGCTGGTCACAACGGTCTTCCAATAAAGGAGCACAGATCAATCCTCTCCCATATTTACTCATGAAATTGACCACTTCGGGAGTGGCATTTCGTGCTGCTGTGATAAAATCACCTTCGTTTTCGCGGTCCTCATCATCAACCACGATCACCATTTTCCCCTGTTTAATGTCTCTTATCGCATTTTCGATCGAATCCATTGCTTTCATTATGGTGCAAAATTACTATAATTCCTTTCAGCTAGTTGTTTTCGGCCCATTTCGACCTCCATAGTGACAAATTTCTGAATCACAAAGTCGATTGATTAACAGGTTGTAAACAATTCGGGAAAAATCTTTTTTTGTTAACAGTATGCCAATTTTAATTTGGAATAATTCAGCATCTTTGACGCTTAAAAGCGTAAACATGGGGAAGAAAATTTTACAATTAATTGCCATTCTGCTATTTAGTGTAACCGTAGATGCCCAGGTTACAAATGCCAGCATGGTTGGATTTGTGAAAAATGCAGAAAATAAAGGTATGGTCGGGGCTTCTATTGAAGCTGTTCATGAACCATCTGGGACCCGGTATAAAACACAAACTTTTGCCGATGGACGTTATACGCTGCCGTCGATGAGAATTGGCGGACCATATACGGTTAAGGCCAGTTTTGTTGGATATGGCGCCCAAACCACCACAGATATCAACCTTACACTTGGTGAACCTACACGTGTGGATTTTGCTCTTGCCGAGGCTAATAACCAATTGCAGGAGATCACGGTTACAGGTACCCGTGCCAGAAACCTGATTTCAAAAGAAAGAAAAGGTACAGCGACCAATATCAACAGAAGGGTGTTGGCCAGTCTGCCAACCCTGAACAGAAGTATCACCGATTTCACCAAATTAACACCACAGTCTAACGGTACTTCTTTTGCCGGTCAGGACAACCGCTTTATCAATTTCACTATTGACGGTTCTATTTTTAATAACTCTTTTGGTCTCCAGGCGCTTCCCGGAAGCCAGACCAACTCAGCACCTATTTCACTGGATGCCATTGAGGAAATTCAAATCAATATTTCTCCCTATAACCTGAAAGACGCGGGTTTTACCGGTGCTTCGATTAACGCCGTTACACGTAGTGGTACCAATACCTTCCACGGTACCGCTTTTTATAATACGAGGAATGAAAAACTGGTGGGTACTAAAGCCGGTGCAGGTGGAAAAGATCCGGTGGTAGTAAATGCTTTTGATGTAAAACAATTTGGTGCCAGCTTAGGTGGCCCTATCATCAAGAATAAACTTTTCTTCTATGCAAACTTTGAAGGTGAAAGAAGAACTGATCCGGGAACTACTTTCATAGCAAGCAATGGTACTAATACTGGTGGAAACGTAACCAGGGTAAAAGAATCAGACCTCGATGCATTGTCGAGTTACCTGTCTGAAAATTTCGACTATGAAACCGGACCTTACCAGAATTATGGACTGATTACTGAAAGTAATAAGGCATTGTTGAAACTGGACTGGAATATCAGCGACAAACATAAATTAAGTGTTCGTGGAAATATCCTGAAATCGATCAGGGATGTACCTTCCAGCAGTTCAGGTGGATTTAATGGAAGAAGGGATAACCTGTTCGCCATGACCTACGCGAATACGAATTATGAGATCAATAACGACATTTATTCCGGTATCATGCAGCTCAACAGCAGGTTGGGCGCAACCATGAGTAATGAACTTATTTTTGGTTATACAGCTAACAGGGATTACCGTAATTCAAAAGCAATTCCTTTTGCTACAGTAGATATCCTTGATGGTAACGATCGTAACTATATCACTTTCGGTGCTGAACCATTTACACCAAATAATATATTGAATACTGACACCTGGCAGTTTTCTGATAACCTTACCATTTTCAAAGGAAAGCATACCATCTCAACCGGTTTTAATTTTGAATCTTTCAAATTCTTCAACCAGTTTACACCCACTGTAAATGGGCAATATGTTTTCCATAACCTGGACAGCTTCTATGCTTCTGCAAATGCATATCTGGCCAATCCAAATATGGCAACTAACCCGGTTAATTTAAGAAGGTACGCACTGACTTATAGTAATATGGAAGGCGGCGGTTTATGGAATGCTGTAACTAAAGCCAACAATATTGGTTTTTATGTACAGGATGAAGTTGCTGTACAGGATAATCTGACCATGAACTTTGGTGTAAGGATCGACATTCCATATTTCATTGGTTCCGGTTTTGAAAATACAGAAGTGACCACTTACAACTTCGTGGATGAAAATGGTGAGCCTACCAAACTAACTACATCAAGACTTCCTTCTGCAAAAGTGATGGTGTCACCAAGGTGGGGATTCAACTATGATGTGATGGGAAATAAGAAAACCCAGCTTCGTGGTGGCATTGGCTTATTTGCCGGTCGCCCTGCATTTGTGTGGATCAGCAACCAGGTTGGTAACAATGGTGTGCAAAGCGGATCTATCAGTACTGATAACACAAAAGCTTTCCCGTTCAGTCCTGACGTTACTGCTAACATTCCTAATATCACAAACCCGGGTGCTCCAGCTCCTTCCTATAATATCGCGACTACTGAAGAAAGCTTCCGCTTTCCACAAGTTTTGAGGGGTAATTTTGCGATTGACCAGCAATTGGGAATGGGCATCGTTGGATCGGTGGAAGTTTTGTTTACGCAGAGCATGAGCAATATCTTCTATTTCAACGCCAACATGAAGAGTGCAACAGCAACTTTCGGTGGACCGGACAATCGTCCAAGATTTCCAACATTTAATACCACTACAGGACAATTGTTGACAGGTGCGGCGTTTAATAACGCTTCCAGGATAAATCCAAAGATCACTGATGCAACTGTACTGAAAAGTGGTCCTTATGGCGGATCGTTTATGGCTACAATCAAAATTGAAAAGCCAATTCGTAGTAAAGGATTTGGATGGATGGTTGCCTACAACTATGGCAGCGCGAAAGATTATATCAACGCCGGATCTATCGCCTTCAGCACGTGGAGGGATAACCGAAGTGTAAGGGGAAACAACCAGCCTGATCTTGCTTACAATGATTATGATGTTCGTTCACGCCTGATCGGTAACCTGAATTACCGCGTAGAAGTTGCAAAAGCCACTGCTTTACAATTCTCCCTGTTTGGACAATCACAAAACCAGAGTCGTACTTCATACACATATTCTGGTGATATGAATGGTGACGCTGTATCTGGTAACGACCTGATCTATGTTCCCAAAAATCAGGCAGAGATGTTGTTTGAGCAATACACTGCAAATAGCATCACCTATACTATTCAGCAACAAAAGGACGCATTCGAAGCTTATATTAACCAGGATCCATACCTGAGCACAATTCGTGGTAAAAACACAGCAAGGAACGGTTTGAAATTACCGATGGTTACAAGATTCGATCTTAGTGTAATGCTGGAAATGTTCGCAAATATTGACAAGAAAAGACATACCATACAGTTGCGCGCAGACATTTTCAACGTTGGAAATATGATCTCTCCAAAACAAGGTGTGGGTTATGTTGTTAACAATAATGCTCCGCTTGCAGCAAGGGGTTATAATCCAACCACCGGAGCTCCGATCTTCAGGTATAATGCAGTAAATAATAGCCTTAACTATACAACTTATCGCAGGGGAACCAGCCTTAATGATGTATGGCAGGCGCAATTGGGTATTAGATATATGTTCTAGTTTATCAGAGTATTTTCTGATTGCGGTGCAGAACATATATCTAAACCCAAAATTTGCAAATTTGTAAATGTGGGGATGTGATAGTAAAATTTTTAATGTGGCTATCGCGGTAACATGAAAAAAATAAAAAACCCGGCAATTCATTGCCGGGTTTTTTTATACTGTTAAACAAATCTACATATTTTTCAAATCTTCGGATTTTCCTTAGCCTCCGGGTTTTTTATTGTTCCTGATTCACTAATTAGATATCATATACTCTGAAATAACTTTTCTCCGAAACACCAACACTTCCGGTGAAACTTTAAAGCCATCTCCTCCATAGCTTTTATTGAAAGTATTAATGCTTCCCATATTAGAATAAACAGATGGGTCAAAGTCTGCTTCTGAATTTGTCATGTACATAACTTTTCCGAGCTTGACATTTGCTCTTTCACATAATTTATTAGCTGATTTAAGCGCATCATCATATGCTAAAAGGTCAGCCTCGCGAAGCAGGCTGTCTGCTTTAGAGTGACCAAATTGAACCTGTGAAATACTATTTATTTTGGTTGACAATAGGTTACCTGTCAGTTCCGTAAATTTCGATATATCATGTAATAGAAAGTCGATGCTTTGTTCTGCTTTATACCCAACGAAAATATTACGCCCCCTATCATAATTGTATGCTTTATTTGCCGAGATACTACTTGTCTTAATGTCATTTTGTTTGTTGCCAAACTTTGCCAGGATTTCGACAACACTATCAACAGTTTGCTGTGAGAGTCGCACAGCGTCTCCCATTCTCGGCTGAACGAAGCTTACATCAATGGTCAGAATAACCTGGTCGGGCATGACGCGAAGTTTACCTTCCCCGGATACTTTTATACTATTGGGGCTTTTTTCTGTGTCGCTACATGAAAACAGGGAAATACAAATTACCGGAAGCAGGATGGATTTGTTCATGATTGATTTTTCAATAGGGATGCAAGAGTTGAAACCTTACATAACAAACATCCGGCTTTAGCAATAAATTAAGAATTCAACTACGTGCACGGGTATACGATAAAAGTAAAACCCGGCAAAAAATTACCGGGTTTTTAAACTGTTAAACACATATACATATTTTCAAATCAGCAGATTTTCCTTAGTATCCGGGTTTTAAATGCCATTGCCAATTTGGAATCGCAAAATTTAATAATTCAATTCATTCTATAATGAATATGCACATATCCACATTTTCATATTTTCAAATTGTTAGGGTAACTCCATCGAAGAAATTCCGGCATCGCTCGTCCCCAGGTGGGAACATCATGTTTACCATCACTATATTCCAAATACACTATATCAGATTCCCGCTTATAACCTTTCTTCACCAATTCATCTATCAATCCCATCGTATCATCTATTGAATCAATCACTCCATTATTGTTTCGATCCATAGTTTCATCGAGAACGCCGGTCTGGAAAAAAAACTTTAACCATGGAGCATAATTTCCTTCCCTTATCCTTTGATGCATGATCCTGTCCCTTTCTTCAATATAACCATCATCAAGTCCCTTGTTACGCCACCAAAGGGATCCGCTGAATACTCCCACCCTGCTAAATTCCTGGGGATGGTTCCAAACAATATCCAACGCCATTAAACCTCCCAGTGAAAAACCTGCAAATGCTTTATCTGAAAATGAATGAAGCTGATAGTTTCTCCTGATGAAGGGTAATAATTCAGAAAATATAAACTCTGTATAATGCGCCGCTTTATCTCCCCTCCCTTTATAGTCGGGATGCCCGGCTATTCCGTATTCCATTTTTCTTTCCTTGCCTGCATGAATGGCAGCAAAAACTACCGGTTTGATAGCTTTTTCCTTGTATAATTCTTCAAGTATCCTGCGAAAACCCATTTTTTCCATATCCTGTCCATCGTTGATCAGCAACAGGCTCATGGAAGACGGATCTTTTATATTGACGGGTAGATAAAAATCAACTATTACGTCGCGCTTAAGTTGGAGGGAATGAATTATATGACTTTCTACAAGAATAGTGGTCTCTTTCAACATTATCATAAACTTCAAATATAAACCAGAGTGAAACAAATTATACCGCTGCTTTTTTGTTTTTTTCTTTCGATAAAAATATATTTGGTTAATCCCGCCTGCAGGCCCACCTGGCTGGCCGCAATTCAGATCATACAAAAACACTAACAATGAAAAAGATCGGTGTCCTGTTTGGAAAAGAACGCTCTTTCCCGGAAGCTTTTATTGAACGCGTAAATAGTAAAAATATTTCCGGAATTGTGGCTGAGCCAGTGCGCATTGATAAGGTGATGCAGGGCGAATCAAGCGGTTATTCAGTGATAATTGACAGGATTTCCCAGGACGTTCCATTTTACCGGGCATTTCTTAAAAATGCGGCTATAAGCGGAACAGCAGTGATCAATAACCCGTTCTGGTGGAGTGCTGATGAGAAATTTTTCAATAATGCTCTTGCCACCAAGATCGATGTTCCGGTTCCCAAGACGGTGATCCTCCCTTCCCGGGATCTCCCGGATGATACTTCAGAAGAATCATTTAGTAACCTCGCCTACCCGCTGGACTGGAAAGGGATCTTCGATTATGTAGGATTTCCCGCGTATATGAAACCTTTCGCCGGAGGCGGATGGAAAAATGTTTACCGACTGGAAAGCATGGATGATTTTTTCCAAAAACATACAGAAACCGGACAATTGGTTATGCTTCTCCAGGAAGAGATCGTTTTTGACCAGTATTATCGCTGTTATTGTATTGGAGGAAAACATGTTCGCATAATGCCCTACGAACCGAGAAATCCTCATCATCTACGATATGTGGCAGAGTTTAGCCCTTCAAAAGAATTACTGGCACAAATGACGGAAATAGTTCTTCGAATAAACCATTACCTGGGCTACGATTTCAATACCGTGGAATTAGCGTTAAGAAATGGTATACCTTATGCTATCGATTTTTGCAATCCGGCACCAGATGCGGAAGTAAAAAGTGTAGGGCAGGAAAATTTTGACTGGGTTGTAGAAACGGCTGCCAATTATGCCATAGAGCGAGCGCAGGAACAAAAAGACGGAATGGATAACCTGACCTGGGGTGAATATGTCAAAAAAAGTACAGTGAAAAAAGCGCTTTTCGCATAAAGGACTGGCCTGAATTATTTGATCACCAACTGTTCTAATTACTATGGCAAATTTCAGTTATAAACATTTCACCCTGGGAGTAGAGGAAGAATATATGGTGATGGACCCCCAGACCAGGGAACTGAAAAGTCATGAACAGAAGATAGTAACGGAAGGCCAGAAAATCATCCGCGATAAGGTCAAAGCCGAGATGCATCAGGCTGTGGTAGAAGTAGGAACGGATATCTGCCAGGATATAGAGGAAGCCTATAAAGACGTCACAACGCTAAGAAAAACCATTTCAGAGATTGCTGATAGCCTGGGTTACAGGATGGGAGCTTCGGGCACACATCCTTTCAGCCACTGGGAAAGTCAATTGATCACTGACCATATACGTTATCGCGAAATTGTCAATGAAATGCAGGAGGCTGCCAGGAGCAATTTGATCTTCGGGCTCCATGTGCATGTGGGCATGCCAGATAAGGACATGGCCATTCATATTGCCAATTCAGCACGTTATTTCTTACCACACGTTTTTGCATTAAGCACCAATTCTCCTTTTTGGGAAGGAAGACTGACAGGCTTCAAGTCTTTCCGGACTAAAGTTTTTGATAAATTCCCAAGAACGGGTATCCCGGACTATTTCGATAGTTATAGTAGCTATGAGAATTATGTCAATGTTCTGATCAAGACCAATTGCATCGATAATGCTAAAAAAATTTGGTGGGATCTCCGCGTCCATCCTTTTTTCGGCACGGTGGAATTCCGGATCTGTGATGTTCCTCTTACGGCTGATGATACCATCGCCATTGCAGCAATATTCCAATGCATTTGTGCCAAGTTATATAAACTCAGATCCAGAAATCTTAACTTTATAATCTATCCCCGACAGCTTGTAAATGAAAATAAATGGCGGGCATCGAGATATGGAATCGATGGTCAAATGATTGATTTTGGAAAAGAAGAAGAAGTCAATACCCGTGTCCTTATCTACGAATTGCTTGATTTCATTGATGATGTGGTCGATGACCTCGGCTGCAGACCAGCTTTGCAAATGGTAAATAAAATCCTGGAAAAAGGTACAGGAGCTGATCGACAATTACAGGTATTTGAGGAAACGAAAAACCTTGTAAGTGTTGCAGACTTTATTGGCAATCAGTTTCTTGCCAGTTTATAGTTTTTGCGTGGCATTATAATTGAAGTATACTTTCTCCCCTACCCTTGCCAATACCAGGCAACGGAATACCCATCGGGTGTATCAGGATGATAGGCAATGCTCTGATCATTTTGTGGAATTCCGTTCTATTGTTAACAGTTTAAAACTGGAACTCTGACAGAACGGGAATTAATCAAAGGATGTATCGAAGATGATACCAAGTGCCAGCATGCGCTATTTGAAACATATGCGGGTAGGTTACTCACAATTTGCAGGCGCTATACCACAGACAACGGGGAAGCAGAGGATGTTCTCCAGGAAGCTATGGTGAAGATTTTTAATAATCTTAACCAGTTTCGTTTTGAATGTCCGCTCGAAGGCTGGATGCGTAGAATTGTCGTCAATACGGCTATAAGGGCTTGCAAGAAAAAGAAAATACACTTCCGGGAAATACATGAGAATGTGACGGATATTCCTTCCTTCCATCCCTCCATTTATGGAGAACTGGGAGAAGAAGAAATCCTGAAGATCATCACACAACTTCCGGAAGGATATAAAATGGTGTTTAACCTATATGTAATTGACGGATATTCCCATGAGGAAATTGCAATAATGTTGGGTATACAGGAAGGCACTTCAAGATCGCAGTTGGCCAAAGCCAGGAGATTGTTGCAGAAACTTATATTAGAACGCAATAAAGTAATGGTTGCATGAAGAGATATTTACCGGAAGAAATCTGGGGAGAAAAACTTCACGGATATTCATCACCGGTAGACAAGAAAATGTTGGGGATTGTGCTGGATGCAAAAAACAAAAGAAGGAAATTTCGTTTCCCATTTTGGATCATCCTTCCTATGCTCCTGCTGGGAGGAGCTGCGACATTGATGGTTTCTGATCGTAGTCCCACCCAGGGTATTGTATTAGAAAATAACGTGCCAAACCAGCAAAAACCAGCAATAGCAAAATCAGAAAATAAATACCCGCAAGAAAAAATTCATAGTAATAAATCTGATCATAATACACCTGACAATAAAAAGATAGCAGGTAGTTTTGATAAACAACCCGAACCGGAAAATACTGAAACAGCCATCGCGGAAAATAAGCAAAAAGATGTGCTGGATGAATTTCCAGAGATTCAACATTATGATTTTGCATTAAAAGGGTTAAAGAAAAAAACAAGCTACAAGCCCGCGTCATTAGCGGGTTTCCCATCAACACCTTCCTCTCTTTCTCTGCCACCTTTGTTTTCCAATTCAGAAGATGTTCTAATTGACGATCCGTTTGTGATCGGAAAAAATAAAATCGTCATTCCTGATTGCCCGGACTTCAGTGATAGCAAAAGAAACTGGTACGTGGAAGTATTTGGCGCTATCGATTTTCCATCTAAAAGATTAGAACAAAATATTGGCAAATCCGGTTTTATTGAACAGAAAGACAGTACCGAAAAATTTCTGATGTCATGGTCTGCCGGATTCAGGATAGGAAAATATATTTCGAATTCCTGGTCTTTAAAAACCGGTTTGCAATTTTCTCAGTTGAATGAAGAATTCAATTACCATAATGAACAGGAAAGAAGAATTACTACAGTGATAACGATCCGCTCAATTATCCGCGGACCAGGCGATACATTGTTTATTTCCGATTCTTCACAGGTAGAAGTAACAGGCGTAAGAACAAAGACAACTTATAACCGATATTACAACCTTGATATACCACTATTGGTTTCTTACGAAATACGCAATCCGGGATTGAGCTTTTCCGTACAGGGCGGACCCATTTTTAACATCAGTTCCCGTTTCAAAGGGGATATGATCGATACGACCGGATTACCTTTCTCTTCTTCAGGAAAAGATCCGGCAACTCAGTTTAAGAGTTCTCTTGGTTTGGGACTTTATGCGGGTGTTAGCGTAATTAAAGCCATAAACGATGACTTCGACATTTTTGCTGAACCCTATTACCGGCGCTACCTCAACAACCAGGCCTCTGAAACCGCACCTTTCCAGCAATATCTCTCTAATTGGGGGATTCAATTTGGTATACGGTATTCTTTGAACAAAGGCGGACAACGCTTCTGACGCAATTGGTATCCCTATATGAAATATATTCGTTCCATGACATCTACCAGGTTGATTAAAATATTATTCGTGCTCCTGGTTTTCGGGTCCTGCAAAAAAGAAGGAAAGGACGTTTTTACCAGTTCAGTGGATACTACTGACACTGTATGGGTAGATAATTCCCCAACCAATACTAAAACAGATTTTCAACATCTTCTGGATACTTTATCTACACCGGCTGAAATACAACAGGTCTCCGATATAAAATCTAAACAATCCATTTCATTTGCTGATGATGTTGTTGTGGAAGTCCCGGCAAATACATTTAAAGACGAATCAGGTCGCCAGGCAGAAGGTCCGGCAATAGTTGCTTTTTGGTATTTGAATAAACGCGGAGAAATGATCCGCAACCATTTTTCGAATATTTCAAATGATGAAGCCCTTAAAACAGCATTTGCATTTAAATTGAGTATCATTCAAAACGGAAAAGAATTGGTTTTGTCTGGTAATAAAAAAACAGAGCTTTTTTTAGGTGATGATAATGCTGAATCGGGATTTAAGTTATACAAAGAAGTCCCGGCTTCAAATCGTACCAACTGGACCACTACATCGGATGGTAAAATTTCCGTTGATAAGCATAACTCAAAAAAAGGATATTCTGTAGAACTGGAGCAACTCGGATGGTTATTGGCCGGTCAGGAATTTAAATCTGATAAAACCACCTCCATTACCGCAAGCTTACCCAAGCTCTTTACAAATGCAAATACAAAATTGTATGTCCTATTGAACGATAGAAAAGGGATGCTGGAGATGGGACAGGACAAAAACCAAAAATCCTTTTTTGCCAACAATATTCCTACAAATTCTTCAGGCGTTGTAGTTTCTATTTCTTCTATCAACAATAGTTATTACCTGGGTACTCAGGAAGTTGAATTAAAGCACAAACTTCATATCAAACTCAATCCCAACATCGTTAGCCTCGCTGAATTAAATGCGTATATGAACAATCTTCAGTAATCCCCCTGATCGTCCAGGTTGAGAAGGAGTGGAAAAGCTGTATTATCCTCCTCCAAAAAAGTATTAATTTTGCGGATATTTTATGGGCGATAAAAATGAATTGAAGATAGCAATACTTGACCTCTATGAAGGTCATGCTAACCAGGGAATGCGCTGTATCCGCGAAATCATCAATCAATATAGTGAGACCAACCAGATCAATATTAGCTGGGATGAATTTGATGTGAGGATTAAAAATGAAGTTCCGGATCTGAGCTATGATCTGTATATCTCCAGTGGTGGACCCGGAAGTCCGCTTGATACTGTAGACACAGACTGGGAAAAAGAATATTTTCGTTGGTTAAGAACTGTTGAAAAATGGAATAATGACCCGGCAAATGCGATAAAAAAACATATATTCTTTATTTGCCATTCGTTTCAATTGGCCTGCCGTCATTATAAAATTGGTCACGTCACCAAAAGGATGTCAACTGCATTTGGCGTTTTCCCCATGCACATGCTGGAAGAAGGAAAAGAGGAATTGATTTTCGAAGGGTTAAACGACCCATTTTATGGCGTAGATAGCAGGGATTACCAGGTGATCCAACCGTCCCATAATAAACTCCGGGAAATGGGGGGCAAAATTCTCTGTATAGAAAAAGAAAGACCGCATGTCCCTCTGGAAAGAGCTATAATGGCTATCAGGTTTAATGAATACATGATAGGTACACAGTTCCATCCTGAAGCAGATGCCATAGGAATGAGCATTCATCTTCAAACGGAGGAAAAAAAGCAAACGGTTATAGAAAATCACGGTGAGCTAAAATGGAGGAGCATGATTGAACACCTGAACGATCCTGACAAAATTTTATTTACTCATAATCACATCCTTCCTAACTTTTTAAATACTGGTGTTGCTGAATTGGTAGAGACTTGACGGAGGCAATGAATTAGCTTCACGAAAGGTTTCAGTGTTTTTATAAGTCCGAAGTGCGCATGTTAGCACTTGACTTCAAACCGTCAAGCGCTCGACCACTAAACTTCTTTCTTGACGTTTAAGATAAATTTATTTTATTTTCATTCAATGAATGAACATCGCGGCCCCTGGCAAATAACTAACGAACAGGAAGTGTACAACAATAATTGGATTACAGTTACGCATTACAAAGTCATCAATCCATCTGGCGGCGCCGGCATTTATGGGAAAGTGCATATGAAAAACAGGGCCATTGGTATTATTCCTCTCGATGAAGAAATGAACACATACCTTGTCGGTCAATATCGCTTTCCATTAGATGAAT
>Ga0207691_10004409_pt1 | contig 13642 bp, 8 predicted proteins | sample KBSM13metaG_FD_184327 | JGI IMG/M metagenome (GOLD analysis project Ga0207691, IMG submission 184327) | Miscanthus rhizosphere microbial communities from Kellogg Biological Station, Michigan, USA - KBS M1-3 metaG (SPAdes) (version 2) | ecosystem: Host-associated > Plants > Roots > Rhizosphere >... | reverse complement strand
CGAGCTCGCACAGGAGCTACTCGAGGACTACCGCGACTTCCTCCCCGAGCTGCCGCGCGACCAGGTGCGCCGCATCGGTGGCGTGCAGGAGATCATCGTTCGCTACGAGCCCGAGAAGGCGGTCGCGACGCTGCCGGTCCTGCTCGCCGATCGCAAGGACCGCGAGCGGCTCCTCACGCTGCTCGATCGCGTGCTCGCCGACCCGCGCGTGCAGCGCATCGAGCCGACCGCGCAGCAGCGCTCGACGCTCGAGCGGATCCGGCGCGTGCTGCGGCCGGTGGCGCGGCTCGCGAACGGCGCAGCGCGAACGCGCGCGGGCCGCGGCAAGGTGCTGGCGATCGCCGGCAAGTGAGGCGCGAGGCGCCGGCTTCGGCCGGCGCGCCGCTCAGGCCGGCACGGGCCGGCCGAGCAGCGCCGCGGCGTGAGCGAACGCGGGCGTGTCGCGCCCCTCGCCCAGCCGATCCACGAGCGCGCCGAGCGCGGCACGTTCGTCGCGCGTGGCGTCGTCGCGCTCGCACAGCGCCGAACGCGCGAGCAGCTCGAGCCACGCGGCTTCCTGCTGGCTCGCCTCGGCGATCGCGCGTTCCAGCGAGACGCGCGCGCGCTGCGGGTCGCCGAGCGCTCGCTCGATGCGCGCTTCGATCATCCACAGCCGCGGCAGCGCGCTGCGGTCGCCGGTCGCCTGTGCCGCGACGACCGCTTCGTCGATCTCGCGCCGCGCGCCGGCCGCGTCACCCGCGAGCAGCAGAGCCTCGGCGGCATAACCGAGCGTCTCGCCGCCGAACGCGCGCATGCCGATCCGGGTCACCTCGTCGTGGCCCTGGCGGATCAGGCGGTGGCCTTCGCGAGGATGGCCCAGCTGCGCCTGTGCCCAGCCGCCGAACCAGAGCGCCGCAGCCTTGCCTTCCGGAGCGTCGTACTCCTCGTCGTGCATGGTCTGGAGCCGAGCCGCCGCGTCGGCGACGCGCTCGGGCTCGCCGGCGCGGACCCCGAGAAGGCCTTCGAACCACCACGCCGCCTGGCGCGGCGCAGGCTGGCCGAGCGCGAGGGCGCGCTCCGACGCGGCGCGGACGCGCGCGCTGGCCTCGTCGACCAGGCCCGCATCGTGCAACGCCAGCGCGAGCATGCCGAGCAGCATGACGCCCGCGTCGGCGGCGAACACCGCGGGCGAGGTGGTCGCGTCGAGTGCCTGCACCGCGGCAATGCCGCGCTCCAGCCACTCGCGGGCGGCGGTCGTGCGCCCGGCGTCGCGCTCGAGGATCCCATTCAGCATGCAGGCGCAGACCAGCGCCGCGTCGTCGGCGGTCGCCTGCCAGAGCGCTTCGCTGCGCCGCGCGATCGCCGCGGCCTCGCCGGGCTCGCCGCGGATGTGACGAGCCATGCCGAGGACGGAGAGGAAGAGTGCGCGCAGCGGATGCCCGGGCACCTCGTCGAGACGCTCGAGCGCCCGCTCGAAGGACTCCTGCAGCTCGACCGAGCTGAAGCCGAGCACCTGCATGGCGGCGGTGCCGCGCAGCGCGCACAGCGTGACCTCGATCGCGCTGCGCGCCGGATCGTGCGCCACGCTGGCGAGCAGCTCGAGCGCGCGCTGCGTCAGCGAAAGCGTGTGCGCCGGGCTGAAATGCAAGAGCGCGGCCTCGGCCGCCTCGGCGTAGCAGCGCAGCGCCGAACCCGGCTCGCGCGCGAGATCGAAGTGAGACGCCAGCTCCGCAGCGCCGACCTTGGCACCTTGCGCGCGCTCGCGCTCGAGCGTCAGCGCGACCTTGCGATGCAGCTCGACGCGCGCCAGGCGGCCGATGCGCTTGTAGAGGACCTCGCGGTAGAGCGCGTGCCTGAACGCGTAGGCCCCGTCCGCGGCGGGACTCTGCGTCGCGACCGGAACATCGCGCAGCCAGCGATGCCGCCGGCCGAGCTCGGCACACGCGTCGGCGGTCGCCAGAGGGTCCATCTCGAGGACGGCCGCGACGGTCGGGACGCGGAACTGGACGCCGCACACGCTCGCCGCATCGAGGAGCCGGCGCTGCTCCGCGGGAAGCTCGTCGATGTAGCGCTCGATCACGCCCGAGAGCGTCTCGGGAAGCGACATCGCGGCGAGCCGCGCGCGCGGATCTGCATCGCCGTCGAGGTGCGCGACGAGGTCGTCGAGCACACCGGCGACGAACAGCGGCAAGCCCTCGGTCCGCTCGTGCAGTGCGCGAACGAGCGCGGTGTCCGCAGCGAGCGAAGGCACCCTCGCCCGCACGTACTCGCCGACCTCCTCCTCGGAAAAGTGGTCGAGCACGATCTCCTTGCCGAGCCCGTGCAGGCGAAGCTCGTGGCGAACGGTGGCGAGCGGATGCTCGGCCGCGATCAGCTCCGTCAGGCGAAAGCTCGCGAGCCACATGAAGCGCGCGCCGGAACGACGGCGTGCGAGGTAGTCCATCAGCTGCACGGTCGCGTGATCGCTCCAATGCATGTCCTCGGTCACGAGCAGGAGCGGCCGCTGTTCGGTGGTGCGGTCGAGCAGCTCGCCCATCTCGCGCAGCATGCGCGCCTGGCTCGCGCCGGCGAGCTCGCGGCGCAGCGCCTCGCGCTCCGCGGCGCTGCTCAGCCACGGCAGCTGGAACAACCAGGTCGGGGCGACGGCGCGGATCAGCTCGACGAGCGAAGGATCGCGCCGGCACAGGGCGGTGAGCGCTTCGAGGATGGCAAGGTGCGGCTCGCCCTGGCCGTACTGCTCGACGCACTGGCCGTGCGCGAAGCTCGCCTCGCCGACCTCGCCGATGAAGCGCTCGATGACCGTCGACTTGCCGACGCCTGCCTCGCCCGAGATCCAGACGAGCTGGCGGCGGCCCGAGACGGCGAGGTCCCATGCCGTGCGCAGCTGCTTCAGCACTCCGGCGCGGCCGATCGCCGCGACGCCGCTCGCAGGCACGGATGCGGGCGCAGCATCCGGCAGCGGCGCGCGCGCCGGCGGCGCCGCGTCCTCGACCGCGCCGATGAACCGGTAGCCGCGGCGCGACACCGTCTCGATGAACCGCGGTTGCTTGGGCTCGTCGTGCAACGCGGCGCGAAGGTCGCTGATCGTCGTCTTCAGCACCGACTCGCTGACGAACTGGTGGCCCCAGACGAGGTCGAGCAGGTCGCTCTTGCTGACGAGCGTGTGCGGCACGCGCACGAGCGCGCACAGGAGCGCGAACGGCTTCGGCGCGAGGTGCACCGGCTGGCCGTCGTCGGTGAGCCGCGCCTCCGCCTCGTCGATCTCGAAGTGATCGAAGCGCACGCGAAGCGCTGGAGTCGAGGGAGCCGTCGTCATGCGTCTCCGTACAGGTCACGCGGTCGGGCGGGGAGCATTGTGCATCGCACGCCGCCCCGGCGAACGATCGCCGACGAGCTCAAGCGGGCACCGCCGCCGCGTGGCTCCGATCACGGTCTCCGCGTCTTGTCGCGACCATCGGCGCCGCGAGCGGGGTCGCGTCGCGCTTGCGATCGAGAGAGCTCTCGAGCCTGCGCTGCAGCTCGACGCGCGCGAGGCCGTCGAGCCGCTTGTAGAGCACCTCGCGGTAGATGCCGTGGCGGAACACGTAGGCACCGTCGGCTGGAGCGACCTCGTGGGCCGACGGCGCCTCGCGCAGCCAGCGCTGCCGCCGCACGAGCTCCGCGCACGCGCCGCCGAGCAGCGAGACGCCGCTCTCGAGCACGTCGGCGAGGGTCGACAACCGGAACTGCGATCCGCACACGCTCGCGGCCTCGAGCACCGAGCGCTGCCTGGGAGTGAGCTCGTGCAGATAGCGCTCGACGAGGCCGGCGAGCGTCTCCGGCACCGGCATCGCCGCCAGCCGCTCGTGCATCGGCGCCGGCGCGCCGTCTTCGCCGCGCGACGAGAGCAGCTGGTCGACGAGGTCGGCGACGAACAGCGGCAGCCCGTCGGTGCGTTCGTACACCGCGCGCGCGAGCGCCGCGTCGCCGCGCGCTGCGGGAACGCGAGCGGTCATGTACTCCACGACCTCCTGCGGTGAGAAGGCTTCGAGCAGGATCTCGTGGCCGAGCACGTGCATCCGCAGCTCCTGGCGAACGCTCGCGAGCGGATGCTCCGACGCGATCACCTCGGTCAGCCGGAATGTCGCCAGCCACATCAGGCAGGCGTTCGAGCGACGCCGCGCGATGTAGTCCAGCAGCTGGACCGTGAGCGGATCGGCCCATTGCAGGTCTTCGGTGACGAGCAGCAGGGGACGCTCAGCGCTCCAGCGGTCGAGCAGCTCGCCGAATTCGCGCAGCATCCGGCCGTGACCGCCTTCGGCGAGCTCGTGCTGAAGCGCCTCGCGCTCGCTCGGAGCGCTGAGCCACGGCAGCCGCGACAACCAGGTCGGCGCGACCTGCCGCATCAGCTGCACGAACCCGGGCTCGCGACGCGAGAGCTCGGTGAGCGCCTCGAGGATCGGCAGGCCGGGCTCGGCCTCGGCGAAGTTGGCGCCGCAGTGCCCGTACGCAGAGCTCGCCCGACCGACCTCGCGGGCGAAGCGCTCGACGAGCGTCGTCTTGCCGACGCCCGCTTCGCCGGCGATCCACGCGACCTGGCGCGTCCCCGCCGCGGCGGAGCGCCACGCCTTGCGCAAACGATCGAGCTCGGCGGCGCGTCCGATCGTCGGCGTTTCTTCCGACGCGGCGTCGTCCGCGGTCGCGCTCGGCTGTGGCAGGGGCGGAGGCTCGGCCGACGCAGCCACGGCGCCGATGAAGCGGTAGCCGCGGCAAGAGACGGTCTCGATGTAGCGCGGCTGCTTCGGGTCGTCGCCGAGCACCGCGCGCACATCGCTGATCGTCGTCTTCAGCACCGACTCGCTGACGTACTGATGCCCCCAGACGCGGTCGAGCAGCGCGCTCTTGGTGACGAGCGCGTGCGGGCTGCGCGCCAGCGCGCACAGCACCGCGAACGGCTTGGGCGCGAGGCGGACCGGCTCGCCGTCGGCGAGCAGGCGGGCCTCGGTCTCGTCGATCTCGAAGCGTCCGAACCGGACCTTGAGCGCCGCACTCGCCTGCAACGTGTTCGTGCTGATGGCCATGGCCGCCTCGCTTCTTGCCTGCTGACGCCGTCGCGAGATTCGCTTCGGCATGGCGCCAATGTGCAGCGCGTCGTTCATCTTCGCGAGCCCCGGATGGCGTCTGCCTGGAGTCCCTTCGGTGCCCAAATGTGGCCCGCCCGGTGGCGATCACGTGCCTGCGAGGGGCGGACGCGAACCCTCAATCGGCGCCGGAGTCGTGACCCTTTCGAGGCGCGATCTCGATCCTCTTCCAGCCGAAGAGGCGGGCGTCGATCGACCAGGCGCCGGGGCCGAGCAGCGCGAGCGCAGCGGTGACCGCCGGAAGCAGCAGCCCGCCGTGGGCAGGCAATCCTGCGGCGCGTGCGAGCGCGAGCACGGTGCCGAACCCGGCGGTGAGCGGCGTCCACAGCCCGACGCCGATCAGGAGGCCATCCACCGCGCAGAGCACGCTCGGGACGGCGCCGAGCTCCGTGGGCGCGCCAGTCAGCAGCTGCGCGGCGGGCGCGAGCAATGCCGCCGCCGCCGCGCCGCGCAGCAGCAGCAGGCCGGCGCCGGGCGCGCCGCGAGCGAATGTCGAAAAGAGCCGCCGCATCGCTGCCAGCCTAGCAGCCGGACCTTTCGCGCCGCAGCCCTCGAACGGCGCCGCGCCGCCCCTCTTTCGAGGCGCGTCCGTGCCTCGCCGCTGCTCAGACGCCGATGATGCCGCGCTTGAATCCGATCATCGCGGCGTGCGTGCGGTCCTTGGCGCCGAGCTTGGCGAGGATGTTGCGCACCTGCCCCTTGACGGTCTCCTCGGTGATCGAGAGCTCGCGCGCGATCTCCTTGTTCGAGTTGCCCTGCGCGATCAGCTTCAGGACCCGCACCTCGGCAGGCGTCAGCGCGCTGTCGGTCGCGTGCGCCGCGAGCTCGAACGTCACTTCCGGCGACATCGCCTTCCTGCCCGCGTGGACGGCGCGGATCGTGTCGAGCAGCTCCTTGTGCAGCGAGTTCTTCAGCAGGTACGCGTGCGCGCCCGCCTGCAACGCGCGCATCGCCTGCACGTCGCCGGCGTAGGTCGTGAGGATCACGATCCGCGCGTCGGGGAACTCGCCGCGGATCGCGATGATCGCGTCGAGCCCGCCCATCTCGGGCATCTGCAGGTCCATCAGCGTCACGTCGGGGCGATGCGCGCGGAACTGGGCGATCGCCTCGCGCCCGTTGGCGGCCTCGGCGACGAGCTCGATGTCGGGCTGGACCGCGATCAGGCCGGCGATGCCCTGCCGCACGACCGGGTGGTCGTCGACGCAGAGGACGCGGATGCGGGCGGGCTCGGTGCTCATGGCGCGGGGGTCCTCTCGTGCCGCAGTGCGGATGATGCCGGGTCGTGCGCCGCGGCGACGTACGCGTTCGCTGCCGGCACGGTGAGCTCGATCTCGGTTCCCGAATCGAGGGCGCTCCAGACGGTGAGCTTGCCGCCGGCGACGCCCGCGCGTTCGCGCATGCCCGCGAGTCCGAAGTGCCGCGACTTCCCCTCGCGTTCGAGCACCGCGGGATCGATCCCCTTGCCGTCGTCGCGGACGCGCAGCCGCAGCTGCTGCGGTTCGTAGACCAGCTCGACCTCGATGCCGCTCGCGCCGGCGTGGCGAAACGCGTTGCGCAGCGCCTCGCCCGCGATGCGGAACGCCTCGTCGCGCACGATCGGGTGCAGCGGCCGCGCCGCTCCCTGCACCTCGACGTGCAACGCGACCGGACCTTGCGCGCCGTGCTGCCCCTGCAGCTCGTCGCCCAGGACGCGGATCGCGGCGGCCAGGTCGTTCGACTCGGTCGCCGACGCGCGCAGCCCCTGCACCGCGTCGCGCCCTTCGGTGATCGCGTCGACCGCCTGATCGATCGCGCTGGCGAGCGTCGCCTTCGCCTCGGCCGGCCGGCCGGGCAGGAGCTCGAACGCGGTCTGGAAACGCAGCAGCAGGCCCTGGAAGCTCTGCAGCAGCGTGTCGTGCAGCTCGCGCGCGATGCGCGTGCGCTCCGCGACGCGGGCGTCGAGCGCGAGGGCGAAGCGCTCGCGCAGCTGGCGCACGCGCAGGCGATAGAGGCCGAAAAGCAGCGCCGCGAACGCGATCAGGCAGAGCGCGCGGAACCAGTTCGTCTGCCAGAACGCAGGCGCGACCTCGATGTCGATCGTGGCCCCCTGCTCGTTCCAGGCGCTCCTGTTGTTGCTCGCCGTCACGCGAAAGCGGTAGCGGCCCGGAGCGAGGTTGGAGTACTGGACCTCGCGGTCGTTCACGACCTCGCGCCAATCCGCGTCCTGGCCTTCGAGCCGGTAGCGGAACGCGACTTTTTCGGGCGCGACGAAGCTCATCGCGGTGTAGTCGATGAACACGTCGCGCACGAGCGGCGGCAGACGCACGGTGCCGGAGGACACGTCGTAGGCCTTGCGGTCGGCCACGACCTCCTCGACCCGCACGGGCGGCGGCGACGGGTTCGCCGCGAGGTGAAGCGGATCGACGACGCTGACGCCGTCGACCTGGCGGAACCACAGCGCGCCGTCGGCCCTCCTCGCCACGATCGGGCTCGCGCCTGAGGAAGTCGGCTCCGTTCGCACGCCGTCCGCGACGTCGAACAGCCGGACCTGGACCACGCGCTTCGGCTCGCGCTGCCAGGCGTCGAGCTCGCCAGGTGCGATGCGCACCAGGCCGCAAGGCGTATAGAGCCAGTGCGAGCCGTCGCCGGCGTCGATCGCCCAGTGCACGGCGTCGCACGGCAAGCCGTTCTGACGCGTCAGCGTCGCGACGCGACCGTCCTTCACCCGGCTGAGCCCGCCTTGCGTCGCTGCCCACAACGCGCCATGCGCATCGAAATGCAGGGCGCTCACGGTGCCGTCGCCGAATCCGTTCGCGGCCCTGAACGACGCCCGCACTGCGCCATCCTTGTAGTGCACGACGCCGCCGTCGGCAAAGCCGAGCCAGACGCCGCCTTGCACCGGGTCGACGATCATGCTCGACGCCTCGGCCTGGTGACCGAGCGCGCGCCACGGGACTTCGTCAGAGCCGTCGTCGCGCACGCGAACCAGGCCCCTCTTCTGGCTGATCCACACGTTGCCGGCCGTGTCGCGAGCGAGTGCGAAGACCCAGGGCTCGCTGCCGCTCCAGCCGGCAACGCCGATCGCGCTGAAGCGCTCGTCCTCGAAACGCGCGAGCCCGCCGAGCGTGGCGACCCAGACGCGGCGCCGTTCGTCCTCGACGAGCGACGTGATGTAGCTGTCCGGCAGCCCCTGCGCGGCGACTTCGATCACGGGACGTGCGACTCCGAGCGGCGTGCGCGCGCTCGTCGTTCGCCGGTCGCCGCGATCCGCGGCGCGAGCCCCGGCGGCGCGGTAGATCGTGAGCTGGCCGTCCTTCCAGCGATTCAACCCGTCGTGGGTGCCGATCCAGAGCGACCCGTCGCTGCCCGCGAGCAGCGACGTCACCGAGTCGACCGACAGGCCCTGCTTCTGCGAGATCGTGCGGATCGCCGGCACCGTGAAGCGATCGAGGCCATCGCTCGTCGCCACCCAGACATTGCCCTCGCGGTCCTGGAAGAGGCTCCTGACCCAGTCGCCGGACAGGCCGTCCGATTGCCGGAACGAGTCGGCGATGCCGCGGTGCGCATGGAGCAGGCCTCGATCGACCGTGGGGATCCACACGCTTCCCTCGCGGTCCTGCCACGGCCTGCTGCCGCAGCGCGTTTCGGTCGCAACGACGGTCGTGATCGTCTCGTCGACGTCGTCGATGCGAGCGATCCCGCTCGTCGAGAGCATCAGCAGGGCGCCGTCGTCGCCGTAGAAGAAGCCGCACTTGTACCCCGCGATCGCGCGAAAGCTCGGCGGACCGGGGCTCCAGCGCCAGACGCCTTCCAGCGTCGCGACCCAGAGACGCCCGCGCCTGTCCTGGTAGACCCGGTGGACGGCGCGGCCGAGGCTGCCGTCGGCTCCGAGGCAATGCACACCGGCAGTCCGGATCGAGCAGAGCCGTGCGGTCTGGCCTGCGGAGCCGCCGACCCAGATGGTGCCGTCGCGATCCTCCAGGAGCGTCGAGATCTCGGGCACGTCGATCTGCGGATGGCTCGTGAGCGTGCCGTCCTTCCAGCTCGCCATGCCTTTTGCGGTGCCGAGCCAAAGGCGGCCGTCACGCGCGCCGAGGAGCTTTCGGATGTCGTCGCTCGGCAGTCGTTCGCCGTTCGCGAGCTTCAAGGCGACGGCACGGACGCCGTCGAAGCGATACGCGCCGGTGGCGGTGCCGAGCCAGAGGTAGCCGTCCGGAGTCTGTCCGGTCGTCTGGATCGCGCTCGGCACGAAGCCCTGGCGGATCTTCCACGACCGGTGCCGGTATTGCGACACGTCGAGGCCGGCCTCGGCGGCGAACGCGCCTGCCCAGCACGCCGCGAGCATGCAGCCGACGATCGTGCCGCGGCGAAGCACCACTGCGATCAGCCCGCGAACTTCGACGCGCATCGACCGGGGGACATGTCAGCCACGCCTGTCCTCACACCGAGCCCGGTGGAATACGCGCCACCGATCGCGCCGCGCGATTTGCGAGCGAACCATGCGGAATGGGCGCGGTCGACGCGCCGCGTACACGCCGAAGTCGACCCGGTCCGGTGATGCGCCGCCTTGATCTGGATCAACGACGCCCGAAAGAGCTCGGGGCGACGACATCGCGACCCTTTCGCGACCGTTCGCCCACGACGTTCGCGGCCGCGGCGGCTAACGTGCCCTGCACCCAGTGGAGGTTCCCATGAGCACCATCGTCAGCGAACTCGAGTTCGGTCCTTCCCTGCAGCTCGTCTCGGCGGTGCCGGCGCGGCCGTCGCCGCGATGGCAGCCGGCGAGGCCGCTCCTCTGGATCGACGGTGCGCGTCGGCCGACCGAGGTCCTGCACGCGTTCGAGCGCAGCGGCGGCGTCTGGACCGGCGTCGAGGTGGAACGGATGCTGCAGCGTCGCACCGCGCAGCCGATCTCGCTGCTCGCGCGCTGGATCGTCGACTCGCTCGTCGTCAGCGTCGCCTGGCGCGGCGACTACCTGCTGCCTGCGTTCCAGTTCGACGTCACCAACGCCAGCGTGCGTCGGCCGGTGTTCGACGTCCTCGAGGCGCTCGGCGGGACGCTGAAGGATCTCGATCTCGCTGCCTGGTTCGCGCGGCCGAACGACCGGCTCGACGGCGTCGCGCCGGTCGACGCGATCGACCACGACCCCGAGGCGGTCGTCGACGCCGCCCACGCCGAGCGGCGTGCCGGACGGGGCTAGCGCGAATCCACGAACCGGCGCGGCCGCGATTCAGCCTGATCAGCGGCGCTTGGTCGACGCGATGCGCGAAACCCTCCCACCCAGTCCGATCCCGGGCACCGCATCGGGCGTCGCGGCGGCCGCGCACGGCGGCATCGCCTGGAAGGTGCTCGTGCCGCTCGCGCTCGCCGTGTTCATCGCGCTGCTGCCGCCGCCCGACGGCCTCGCCTTGCACGGCTGGCGCTATTTCGCGATCTTCGCCGGCGTCATCGCCGCCCTGATGCTCGAGCCGCTGCCCGGCGGCGCGATCGGCCTCATCGGCGTCACCCTCGTCACGCTGCTCGCGCCGCAGGTGCTGTATTCGCCCGCACAGCTCGCCGCGCCCGGCTTCAAACCCGCAAGCGACGCCATCCGCTTCGCGCTCTCCGGCTTCGCGAACACCACGGTGTGGCTCATCTTCGGCGCCTTCATGTTCGCCGAGGGCTACGAGAAGACCGGCCTCGGCAAGCGCATCTCGCTGGTGCTGGTGAAGGCGCTCGGCAGCCGCACGCTGACGCTCGGCTACGCGATCGCCATCGCCGACCTGCTGCTCGCACCGTTCACGCCGTCGAACACTGCGCGCTCGGGCGGCACGCTCTATCCGATCATCAAGAACCTGCCGCCGCTCTACGGCTCGAAGCCGAACGACCCGTCTTCGCGGCGCATCGGCTCGTACCTGATGTGGACCGCGATCGCCGCGACGTGCGTCACGAGCTCGATGTTCCTGACCGCGCTGGCGCCGAACCTGCTCGCGCTCGACATCGCCGAGAAGACATTGCACGTCAAGCCGGACTGGATGCACTGGTTCGTGGCGTTCGCGCCGGCCGGCTTGATCCTGTTCCTGCTCGTTCCAGCGCTGGCCTACGTCGTCTGTCCGCCCGAGGTGAAGGCCGGCGACGAGGTGCCCAAGTGGGCCGCGAACGAGCTGGCCGGGCTCGGTCCGCTGACGGTGCGCGAGATCGAGCTGCTCGCGCTCGTGCTGCTCGCGCTCGGCCTGTGGATCTTCGGCGGGCGCTTCGTCGACGCGACGACCGCTGCGCTCACGGTCATCTGCCTGATGCTCGTGCTCGGCGTCATCGGCTGGCAGGACATGCTCGCGAACAGGCAGGCGTGGAACACGCTCGCCTGGTTCGCGACGCTGGTCGTGCTCGCGGAGGGGCTCTCGCGCGTCGGCTTCGTCAAGTGGTTCGCGGGACTCGTCGCAGCGCACGTCGCAGGGCTCTCGCCGCTGGCAGCGATGCTTGCGCTGGTCGCGGTGTTCTTCGCGCTGCACTACCTGTTCGCAAGCGTCACCGCGCACGTCACGGCGCTCCTGCCGGTGATGCTCGCGGTCGGCGCCGCGATCCCGGGAATCGACCCGATGCAGCTCACCTTGCTGCTCGTGCTCACGCTCGGGATCATGGGGATCGTCACGCCGTTCGGCACCGGCCCGAGCCCGGTGTACTACGGCAGCGGCTACCTGCCCGGCGCGCTCTGGTGGAAGCTCGGCGCGCTGTTCGGCGCCGTGTTCTTCGCCGTCTACCTGCTGGTCACGCCGGTGTGGATGTCGATCGTCTCGCAGCACGCGGCACCGGCGAACGCGGCCGCGACGCTGCCGATCCCCGCAGCGCCGAGCCGGCGCGCATCGAGTCCGGCCTGACGCACGAGCGCCAGGTCCGCGGCACCCATCCGGAACCATTCACCACCTGAAAGGAACGTCCATGAACCTCCGCATCCATGCCCTCGCTGCCCTGCTGGCGCTCGCCGGCGCCGGCGTCGTCCACGCCGCCGGGTCGGCGCCGCCCGATCGCGCGACGCGCGCCGCGGTCATCGGCGACTTCAAGGCGGCGCGCGCCGCCGGCCAGCTGCATCGCACCGACTGGGACGACGAGCTCGCCGCGCGCCCAACGGCCGGTTCGACGGAGACGCGCTCGGGAGTCAAGGCGCAGGCTCACGCCGCGGCGGTCGCGCGCGCCGCCCTGCCCGGACCGCTGCAGAGCCGCAACTACAACCCGTACGGCGCCGAGATCCTCAAGCCCGACGTCGCTACGCGCACGGAGGTGAGAAGCGAGGTGTTCACCGCTCGCGCCGAGCACACGCTGACCCCGGCCGGCGAGGCGGTGGTGCCGATGGGACGCGCGCCCCGGAGCACGTCGCTGTCGGCAGCGTTCTAAGTCTCGGCGGCTCGGGAAGCGCTGCGCGCTCACGGCGCGCGCGCGTGCTCCCCTGCGGTCGCGGGCGCCGGGTCGTCCTCGGCGCTTGCCATGTACGCGTTCGCGCCGGGAACCGTCAGCTCGATCTCGGTGCCCGCGTCGAGGGCGCTCCACACCTTGAGGCGGCCGCCGGCGACTCCGGCGCGCTCGCGCATGCCCTCGAGCCCGAAGTGCCCCGAGCGTCTCGCGCGCTCGAGGACCTGCGGATCGATGCCTTTGCCGTCGTCGCGCACGCGCAGGCGGAACTGGTGCCGGTCGTACACGATCTCGACCTCGATCTGGCTTGCCTGGGCATGGCGCAGCGCGTTGCGCAGCGCTTCGCCGGCGATGCGGAACGTTTCGTCGCGCACGATCGGATGGAGCGGCCTCGTCACGCCGTGCACCGCCACGCCCATGGCGAGCCGATCGTCGGCGTGGTGCTGCGCCAGCAGCTCCTCGCCGAGCGAGCGGATCGCAGCGGCGAGGTTGTTCGATTCACTGACCGACGTGCGCAGCGCCTGCACGGCGTCGCGTCCTTCGGTGATCGCACCGGCCGCCTGATCGATCGTGCTCGCGAGCATCGCGCGGGCCTCCGCGGCGCGACCGGGCAGCAGCTCGAGCACGGTCTGGAAGCGCAGCAGCAGCCCGTGGAAGCTCTGCAGGAGCGTGTCGTGCAGCTCGCGCGCGATGCGCGTGCGCTCGGCGACGCGCGTCTCGAGCGTGAGCGCGAAGCGGCGGCGCAGCTGCTGCACGCGCAGCCGGTACGCGCCCCACACGAGCGCGAGCACCGCGGCGACGCAGAGCGCGCGAAACCAGCCCGTCTCGAACCAGACCGGAGCGATCGCGAGATCGAGCGTCGCAGGCGTTTCGTTCCAGACGCCGTCGCGGTTCGCGGCGACGACGCGAAACGTGTAGCTGCCCGGCGGGAGGTCGGAATAGAACGCCTGCCGACGCGTGCCCGCGTCGTGCCAGTCTCGGTCGTACGGGTCGAGGCGGTAGCGGAACGCGATCGTCTGCGCGGCCGTGAGGGTCGGCGACGTGTAGTCGATCTGCAGCTCGCGCGGTCGCGGCGGCAGCCGAAGATCCGGCGTTGCGGCGCGCTCTTCATGGTCGACGACGACGCGCTCGACGTGGGCGCGCGCCGGCGGCGGAAGCGCAGCCAGCCTCGACGGAT
>Ga0207691_10004402_pt1 | contig 13655 bp, 14 predicted proteins | sample KBSM13metaG_FD_184327 | JGI IMG/M metagenome (GOLD analysis project Ga0207691, IMG submission 184327) | Miscanthus rhizosphere microbial communities from Kellogg Biological Station, Michigan, USA - KBS M1-3 metaG (SPAdes) (version 2) | ecosystem: Host-associated > Plants > Roots > Rhizosphere >... | reverse complement strand
GGCCGAGCGGTCCCCCCGATCGGCGCTCCGCGCCGTTCCCCCCCTGGGGGCCGAGCGGTCCCCCCGATCGGCGCTCCGCGCCGTTCCCCCCCTGGGGGCTGAGCGGTCCCCCCGATCGGCGCTGCGCCCCGTTCCCCCCCTAGGGGCCGAGCGCCCTCATTGGCCAATTCTGACGGCCCGGCGGCGCTCATTTCTTGAAGATGTCGAGGAACTGTTCCCACCACGACCGCGGATCGGACCAGGCGCCCTCTCCGGCGGTGATCGCCGCGGCGGACTTGTTGAGCTCGGCGACGGAGATCGGCATCTCGTCGCCTTCCCATCGCGCGAGCTTGTCCTCGACGAAGTAGACGGTGAAGGTGCGGTGCTCGCGGACCACGCCCTGCCGCATGAATTCGTAGATATAGTCCCAGCGGTTCTCGCGGAAGACACTGACGACGAGCGGGGTCCCGAGTTGCTGCCGTACCTGTGCCTTCGTCATGCCGACCTTGAGCTTGTCCACCTGGTCCTGCGACAGGTAGTTGCCCTGGTTGATGTCCAGCATGTAGACGCCGTAGGTGCGAAGCGTCGGGAAATACGTGTCGATCGCCTGGCACCCTGCCAGCGCGCAAACGACGACCACGCCGGGTCCCGCCCGCACGACCGAACGCAACAGCGGGCGCAGGAACGCCCGGGTAACGCCATGGACCAAGATCATTGCCTGTGGGAACATGCGAAGTAGTTGGCTATTATAGCCGTCGCGCCGAGCGCCTTTCGGGTGAGGCGCCCAGTCGCGCGCGGCGTTCCGCTCAGCCGCCCGGCACTTTCCCGCCGCTTTTCCCGACGACCTTCATCGTGGCCTCAAACGCCTCCGCACCGAAAGAACTGAAGAACGCCGGGCTCAAGGCAACGGTTCCGCGGCTCAAGATCATCTCGATCTTCGAAGCGTCCAAGGTCCGGCACCTCACGGCTGAGGATGTCTACCGGAAGCTCCTGGCCGAAGGCCCGGACATCGGACTCGCCACGGTGTACCGGGTGCTGACGCAGTTCGAGCAGGCGGGACTCCTCGTCCGCCATCACTTCGACTCGGGCAAGGCGGTCTTCGAGCTGAACGAAGGGCATCACCACGACCATCTCGTCTGCATCCGCTGTGGTCGGGTCGAGGAGTTCTACGACGCCGCCATCGAGAAGCGGCAACACGCCGTCGCGCGGGAGCGCGGCTTCGAGATCTCCGGCCATGCGCTCTACCTCTACGCCGACTGCGTGAAAGCGCGCTGCCCGTACCGCAAGTCGACCCGCAGCGACGAGCCCCGCTAGCGGAGTCTCCTACGAATCGGCTTCCGCCGCCGGCGGCGCATCGGCCGTCACGTCGCGGCGGTTGAAGTCGCGCAGCCTGAACCCCAGCAGCCAGAGCGCCGCGAAATAGGCCACGGCGCCCGCGGCGCACACGCCGCAGAGGCGACCGACCTTCTGCCACAGGGACGCCGCGGTCCAGAACGACGCCGGACCGCCGAGCCACAACAGTACCGCCGCGAGCACGAAGAGCGCGATGACGACCTTCGAGAGGAACGGCAGCCACCCCGGGGCGGGCGTGTAGATCCCGCGGGTTTTCAGGAACCAGAAGAGAAGGCTCGCGTTGAAGCAAGCGCCAATCGACGTCGCGAGCGTCAATCCGGCGTGGCCGATCTGCTGCATGAGGATCAGCGCCAGCGTTTGCGTGACGAGCACTGTCGAGAACGCGATCTTGACCGGCGTGGACATCACCTGCCGCGCATAAAAGCCCGGCGCCAGGATCTTGACCACGATGAGCCCGAGCAGGCCCACGCTGTAGCCGAGGAGCGCGGTGCGCGTCTGCAGCACGTCCTCGAGCGAAAAGCGCCCGTACTGGTAAAGCGTGGAGATGAGCGGGATGGCGAGGATCCACAGCGCCACCGCCGCCGGCAGCGCCAGCAGGAACGCAAGGCGCAACCCCCAGTCGAGCAGCGATGTGTACTCGTCGTGCCGCGCCTCGGCGTGCAGCTTCGCGAGCGACGGCAGCAGCACGGTGCCGAGCGCAACGCCCAGCAGCGCGCTGGGAAATTCCATCAGGCGGTCAGCGTAGGTGATCCACGAAATCCGTCCGTCGCCAAGCGACGCCGCCAGCTGCGTGTTGATGAGCGCCGAGATCTGCGCCGCCGACACGCCGATCACGGCGGGACCCATCGCGATCAGCACGCGACGCACTCCGGGGTCGCGCCAGTCGAGCCGCGGCCAGTCCAGCATTCCGATCTTCACCAGCGGACGGATCTGCAGGGCGAGCTGTGCGGCGCCGCCTACGAACACACCCCATGCGAGCGCGGTGATCGGCGGATCGCAGTAGGGCGCGAGGAACAGTGCCGCGACGATGATCGAGACGTTGAGCAGCACCGGCGTGACCGCCGGAATCGCGAACCGGCGATAGACGTTGAGGACACCGCCGGAGAGCGACACCAGCGACACGAAGAAGAGATACGGGAACACGATGCGGATCATCTGCGCCGTCAGCTCGACCTTTCCCGGCGTCTTGTCGAAGCCGGTCGCGAGCGCGTACACGAGCCACGGCGCCGCGAGCACGCCGATCAGCGTCAGCAGCAGCAGCGATATCGCGAGCAGCGTGCCGACTCGGGTTACGAGCGCGCGCGTCTCGTCGTCGCCTCGATGCCTGCGATACTCGGCGAAGATCGGCACGAACGCCTGCGAGAACGCGCCTTCGGCGAAAAGGCGGCGCAGGATATTCGGCAGGCGGAATGCGGCCTCGAACGCGTCCATCTGCATCCCGGCGCCGAATGCCGCAGCTTTGAGGCTTTCGCGAGCGAGGCCCGTGATCCGGGACAGCAGCGTCATGCCGCTGACGGTCGAAAGCGCGCGCAGCAGGTTCAATGTGAAGCGGTGGTAGGGAGAAGAGCGGGCCGGAGGATGCCGACCGTTGCGCGGTGAGCGGTAAGCTGCTATTATGCTTGGTCTTTTTTGGCTACTCCAGATCAGCATGGCAGAACAGCCACGTGCCACGTAAATCAACTTAAGTACGCGAGGATTCAGACTCATGGCGAACAGCGCCCAGGCAAGGAAGCGCGCCCGGCAGGCCGCGCAGACCAACAAGCACAACGCGAGCCTCCGCTCGTCGTTGCGTACGGCCGTCAAGGCCGTGCGCAAGGCTATCGCGGGCGGCGACAAGGCAGCGGCAGCGGAGAAGCTCAAGGCTTCGCAGGCCGTCATCGATCGCATCGCGGACAAGAAGATCGTGCACAAGAATCTGGCGTCGCGGACGAAGTCGCGTCTCGCCCATGCCATCAAGGCGATGGCGTGATCAGCAACGAGATCGACTGAGGCCGACCGAGAGCGGTCGACGCTTCGAAGAAAAGGGCGCCCGAGGGCGCCCTTTCTGTTGGCATCGAACGGTACCAAACCTTGCGCTCGCCCTGGGGTGGAACGGGGCATGAGTATTGCTTCCCCGTCCATAGTTTTCGAGCCGTGAGTAGCAGGCTCACAGGGCGGCGAAGACTCCCAAAGGCGGACGCGGCCCGGAAAGGCGTGCCGGAAGAGCAACCTACTATCGACGATGCCGATCATTTGCCGCCTTCTTGCGATCATTGACCGCTTGCCGTCCGCTCGCGCCGAGCGGCGAAATGTGCCCGCGGTGGGTACCCGTAGGCTCGCGCTTGCCTTGGCGCTGGCCATCGTGTGCGGCGCTCCTGCGCCGGCCGCGGCTTCCGAGGGGATCGGCAGCCAGCCGCTGGAAATCGAGTCGTCGCTTTACGGATTTCCAAAACGTGCCCAGGAGGAGCTCGCCGGGCTGCTCGGGCGCGCCGACGCTGCCTCCCCGGCGGTGCGCCGCCACGTGTACGCGCTGTACGGACAGGCAGCGGTCGCGGCCGGCAACAGCGCGGACGCACTGACGGTCGCCGACCGCCTGAAGCGCGAGGCGGCCACACCCGCCGAAAACGCGCTTCTTGCGACATCGCTGCTCGTGCGGTCGACCGTCGAACGGCTCGCCGGCGACGCCGCGAGGGCCAACGCCTTCGCGAAGCAAGCCCGCGAGCTGCTGAACGGCGCTTCCGACGCCTACCTCGAGTACTGGGCGGCGATGTCGATCGGCGTCACCGCGCGCAATCGCGGTCACCTGGAAGAGTCGCTCGGTGCGCTGCAGGAGGCGCTGTCGCTGGCCGAGCAACAGGAGAACAAGTACCGGCGTGCGGCGGCGCTCTATCAGCTGTCGACGCTTTACGTGATGCTGAAGCAGCCCCAGAGCGCGCTCGATGCGAGCCTCGAAGGCTACCGCCTCGCGGAAGCCGCAGGCAGCACGCCGGAGATGGTGAAGGCCCGGATGGCCGAATCCTCCGCGCGCGGCGTGCTCGGCGACCAGGTGGGGGAACTCAAATCGGAGGAAGAAGCGCTCGCGCTCGCGCGGAAGTCGCGATCCAAGGTCGGGGAAGGACTCGCGCTCATCAATCTCGCCGACATCAAGCTTCGCCGCAAGCAGTTCGCCGATGCGCTCGATCTCTCGCGGCAGTCGCTCGCCCTCGGCATCGAGTACAACGACGTCGGTTCGATCGCGACGAGCAAGGCGAACATCGGCTTCGCTCTCTTCGGCCTCGGCAAGGCCATCGAGGGGCGGCGTTACGCGGACGAGGCGCTCGCCGAGTACGAGCGCACCGGCGCCACCGCCGAGATCGCCTCGCTGCTCGGCGAATACGGCCAGTATCTGGAAAAAGCCGGCGACTACAGAAGCGCTCTCGCGTTCTACCACCGCGAGCGCAAGCTCAACGAGGACATGGCGGCGGCCGCGCACCAGCGCTCGGTGCTCGAGCTGCAGGAGAAATACGAGTCGGACAAGAAACGCCGCGAGATCGAGCTCCTCAACCGTCAGAACGCGCTCAACTCGGCGGAGCTCGAGAACCAGCAGTTGCGCGAGCGCGTCTGGTGGCTGTTCGCGGCGATCGTCGCGATCGCGCTTTTCGTGTTCGGCGTCTACTACCAGCGGCTGCGCGTCAATAACGGGCTCCTCGCGCAGAAGAACCGCGAGCTGTCTGCGCGCAGCAGCCGCGATCCGCTGACCGCGCTCTACAACCGGCGGTACTTCCAGGAGCTGATGCGCGACGCGCCGGTATCGACGGAGCGCCGCGTGCAGACGGGGCCCGACTCGCCCGTGCATGCGTTGCTGCTGATCGACATCGATCTCTTCAAGCAGACGAACGACCGCTTCGGGCACGCGGCCGGCGATGCCGTTCTCGTCGCCATTGCCCGCCGGTTGCGCGAGACGCTGCGCGAGACGGACATCATCGTGCGTTGGGGTGGCGAAGAGTTTCTGGTGTTCGTTCCGTCGACGTCCCCCGCCAAGCTGGACGAGATCGCGGCGCGCATCATGCGCGCCATCGCGCTGGAGCCGATCCCGTACAAGAGCGACCGGATCCAGGTCACGGCATCGATCGGCTACGCGCCCATGCCGCTGCCACCCGAGGATGTCCATCTGCCCTGGGAGCGCGCGGTGGGTCTCGTCGACATGGCGCTCTACATGGCGAAGCTCCACGGGCGCAACTGCGGTTACGGCATCCGGAGGCTTCGGCGCAGCGACGACGAGGCGATGGCACGGATCGAGCGCAATCTCGAGTCCGCGTGGGCGAACGGCATGGTCGAGATGCACCTCGAGCCGGGGCCGGATGTCGAGGCGACCGACGACGCGTCGCCGGATCCGCCCGGGGCCGCGCCGGTCGACAAGACGTTCAGCGAAAACGCCGAACGGCGCGTCGCATAACGGCGTTTGCCGTCCCCGCAACCGGTCAGGATTCGCCCATTCGCTCGCGTGGTAGAGTCTCGGCTCGACTTCGATCGTGCCCGGCCTGGCGCGGACGCGGTCGGCCCCCGCCGCGGGGGTTGCGTTGTCCAGTTCGTTACGTTGCTGACTGCCACGTAAGCCATGCCCGTCCTGCCGCCGAAGCACTTCCTGCAGATCCGTGACTTCACGCTCGAGGAATTCGAGCACCTGATGGCGCGCACCCGCTGGATCAAGGACCGGTTCAAGCGTTACGAGCTCTACCAGCCGCTGCGCGATCGCACGCTCGCGATGGTGTTCGAGAAGGCGTCGACGCGCACGCGCGTGTCGTTCGAGGCCGGGATGAACCAGCTGGGCGGCATCGCGATCAACTTGAACCGGACCGACACGCACCTGTCGCGCGGAGAGCCGATCGAGGACGTCGCGCGCGTGATCTCGCGGATGGTCGACGTCGTGATGATCCGGACGTTCGAGCAGGCGATCCTCGAGCGCTTCGCCGCGCACTCGCGCGTCCCCGTGATCAACGGGCTCACCAACGAATACCACCCGTGCCAGATCCTCGCCGACATCTACACGTACATCGAACACCGCGGCTCGATCCGAGGCCGGACGGTGGCGTGGATCGGCGACTCCAACAACGTCTGCAGCACGTGGCTCCAGGCCGCGGCGATCTTCGACTTCGCGCTTCACGTGTCGACGCCGCCCGGCTACGAATACGATGCTGCGCGCGCCGACGTGGATGGACGCGGCCATTTTCAGGCTTTCCCCGATCCGCATGCAGCGTGCCGCGGGGCCGATCTGGTCACGACGGACGTCTGGACGAGCATGGGCTTCGAATCCGAGAACGACGCCCGCCAGCAGGATTTCGCGCAATGGCGTGTCGATGCGGTGATGATGCGGGAAGCAAAGCGGGACGCGGTCTTCATGCATTGCCTGCCCGCCCATCGCGGCGAAGAGGTCACCGCGGAGGTTCTCGACGGACCACAATCGGTGGTGTGGGACGAGGCGGAGAACCGGCTGCACGCCCAGAAGGCGCTGCTCGAGTATCTCGTCTGCGGGCGGGTCAATCCTTGACGAGGTAAAACCATGATCGACCACACGGGCGTCGGCGTAACCAGCGCACAGAAGAGCCTCGCGTTCTACAAGGCGGCGCTTGCGCCGCTCGGCTATCAGGCATTGGTGGAGGGCGAAGGCTACGCAGGCTTCGGCGTCGCGCCGAAGCCCGACTTCTGGATCGGCGAAGGCAAGCCCAATGTTCCGGCGGTGCACGTCGCGTTCAGCGCATCGTCGCGCGCCGCCGTCGACGCGTTCCACAAGGCGGCAATTGCGGCGGGCGGTCGCGACAACGGCACTCCCGGCCTGCGGCCGCAATACCATCCGAATTACTACGGCGCGTTCGTGCTCGACCCGGACGGCCACAACATCGAGGCGGTCTGTCATGCAGCTTCTTGATCGTACTTCGCAGGGAGCGCCGCGCCGTGTGCGCGAGCGAATGGCCCGACTCCTGGTTGTTGCCGGGGCGTGTATCGGACTTGTCGCGGCCGGCATACCGGCCTCGGCGCAGACGTGGCCCGACAAGCCGATCCGCTTCATCGTTTCGGCGCCGGCCGGCAGCTCGCTCGATGCGCTCGCCCGCGTCATCGGCGACAAGCTCAAGGATCGGCTCGGGCAACCGGTGATCGTCGAGAACAAGCCGGCAGCGGGAGGCACGGTCGCCGTCGGCGAAGTCGCCAAAGCGCCGCCCGACGGATCCATGATGGTGCTGGGATTCAACGGACCGTTGGCATTCGGGCCGCTGCTGCAGAAGCTTCCTTACGACGTTGCGAAGGACCTGGCGCCGGTGATCATCACGTCGAGCCAGCCGAACGTGCTGGCTGTATGGTTCGGCTTGCCGGTCAAGAACGTGCAGGAGCTCGTCGATTATGCCAAGGCAAACCCCGGCAAGCTTTCATATGCTTCCGTCGGCAACGGCAGCTCGTCCCACCTCAACATGGAGCTCCTGAAGTCCGTCGCGGGCTTCGACGCCGTTCACGTGCCGTTCAACGGCTCACCCCCCGCGGTCACGGCGACGGTCCAGGGCGAGACGCAGGCGATGTTCGCCGTGATGCAACCGCTGCAGGCGCAGATCCAGGCGGGCAAGCTGCGCGCGCTCGCGGTCACCACCGCGAAGCGGTTTCCGCTGCTGCCCGATCTCCCGACGATCGCGGAATCCGGCTATCCCGGCTTCGAAGCGCTCGCGTGGAACGGCGTGATGGTGCCGGCCGGCACGCCCAGGCCAATCATCGCGCGGCTCAACGCCGAAATGAACGCAATCCTGAAGCAGCCGGACGTCGTCGAGAAGATGCAGGCATCCGGCTTCGATCTGATCGGCGGCACGCCCGAGGACTTCGGCAATCTGATCAAGCGCGAGACCGATACGTGGTCTCCCGTGATCAAGAAGCTCGGGCTGAAGGTCGACTAGCCGCGGCGGCAGAGCGTCCAGCGTCGCGCGAGGGGAGAGGCCTGCGGGCGCCTGGGGTATGAAGCCCGGACGGCTCTCCCCTCACGCCACAACGAGCGCGAACTACTTCGATTCGGAATCGCCGTCCGTGAGGCGCGGCAGCGGCGAGTCGCCCGACGGACGCAGCAAGCCCGTCTTCATGTAGGTGACGAGCTTTTCGCGCGTGTCGGCGATGTCGAGGTTGCGCATCGTGAGCTGGCCGATGCGGTCTTGCGGCGTGAACGAAGACGCGCCCTTCTCCATCGTGAGGCGCTCCGGCTTGTAGGTGAGGTTGGGGCTGGTCGTGTCGAGGATCGAGTAATCGTTGCCGCGCCGCAGCTCGAGCGTCACTTCGCCCGTCACCGCGCGCGCAACCCAGCGCTGCGCGGTCTCGCGCAGCATCATCGCCTGCGAATCGAACCAGCGTCCCTGGTAAAGGAGCCGCCCCAGCCGGCGGCCATGGTCGCGGTACTGCTCGATCGTGTCCTCGTTGTGGATGCCGGTGACGAGCCGCTCGTACGCGATGAAGAGGAGCGCCATCCCCGGCGCCTCGTACACGCCGCGGCTCTTCGCTTCGATGATCCGGTTCTCGATCTGGTCGCTCATCCCGATGCCGTGCCTGCCGCCTACGGCGTTGGCCTCGAGCAGCAACGCCACCTCGTCGGCAAACGCGGCGCCGTTGAGCGCCACCGGACGTCCCTGTTCGAACCGGATCGAGACCGTCTCGGGCTTTACCGCGACGTCGTCGCGCCAGAACGGCACGCCCATGATCGGCTCGACGATGCGGATGCCCTTGTCGAGGAACTCGAGATCCTTCGCCTCGTGCGTCGCACCGAGAAGATTCGAGTCCGTGGAATAGGCCTTTTCCGCACTCATCCTGTAGCCGAACCCGGCGCGCGTCAAATATTCGGACATCTCCTTGCGGCCGCCGAGCTCGTCGATGAACGTGGCGTCGAGCCACGGCTTGTAGATTCGCAGGTCCGGATTGGCGAGCAGCCCGTAGCGGTAGAAGCGCTCGATGTCGTTGCCCTTGAACGTGCTGCCGTCGCCCCAGATGTGGACGTCGTCCTCGCGCATCGCGACGACGAGCATCGTGCCCGTCACGGCGCGGCCGAGGGGCGTCGTGTTGAAGTACGTCTGGCCCGCGGTCGAGATGTGGAAGGCGCCGGCCTGGAGCGCGGCAATTCCCTCGGCCACGAGCGCCGCGCGGCAATCGACGAGCCGCGCTTCCTCCGCACCGTAAGCTTTCGCCCTGCGCGGAATATCGTCGTAGTCGGGCTCGTCGGGCTGGCCGAGATTCGCGGTATAAGCGTAGGGAATCGCGCCTTTCGCACGCATCCAGTGGAGCGCCGCGCTCGTGTCGAGGCCGCCGGAAAACGCGATGCCGACGCGCTGGCCAACGGGAAGATCCTGCAGGATGTGCGACATGAAGGCGCCTTCTGGCGTGTGCGAAATCGGTTATTCTAGCCGCGTTCGGCCAGTCGCCATTCCCAGCCGTTGCGGCGCATCGCGAACAAGCCCTGTTGCGACGGCACGCACATCATCCATGCCGGAGCTGCCGGATCTCACGCTCTACCTCGAAGCGCTTAGCGCGCGCATTCGCGGCCGCAAGCTCGACCGCGTCCGGATCGTAAATCCGTTCGTGCTGCGCACCGCCGTTCCGCCCATCGGTGATGCCGAGGGCCGACAGGTTCAGCACCTGCGCCGGATCGGCAAGCGCATCGTCATAGCTCTCGAGGGCGAGCGCTTTCTCGTTCTGCATCTCATGATTGCAGGCCGTCTACGGTGGCTCGAGCGCAAGCAGAAGCCGCCGGGGCGAATTACGCTCGCGACCTTCGAATTCGATTCCGGCACGCTTGCGTTCACCGAAGCGGGAACGAAACGGCGAGCGTCGCTGCACTTTGTCGGGGATGCTGCGGTGCTCGCGAGCTTCGACGCCGGTGGCCTCGAGATCGAGAAAGCGGACCTTCCCGCATTTGCCGATCGGCTCAAACGCGAGAACCACACCTTGAAGCGCGCGCTCACGGATCCGCGGCTTTTCGCGGGCATTGGCAACGCCTATTCCGACGAGATTCTGCACCGCGCGCGACTGTCGCCGATTGTGCATACGGCGAAGCTAGATGGCGCAGCGATCGAGCGGCTATACGCGGCGACGCGGGCCGTGCTGGACGAATGGGTCGAGCGGTTGCGCAAGCAGGCGAGCGGCGCCTTTCCCGAGAAGGTCACCGCTTTCCGGCCGGAGATGGCGGTGCACGGCCGCTACGGGAAGCCATGTCCGGTTTGCGGCGCACCGGTGCAGCGGATCGTCTATGCGGAGAACGAATGCAACTATTGCGCGCGTTGCCAGACGAATGGCGTCGTGCTCGCCGATCGCGCGCTGTCCCGGCTCCTGCACAAGAGCTGGCCGCGCTCCATCGACGAGCTGACCTGAGCAAGCGGACCCGTCAGCGGGTAATCGCGTTGCGGTAGACTTCTCACATCCGAGCCTTAGAGCCGCTGCCATGCCGTCGTTCGATATCGTTTCCGAAGTGAACCAGGTCGAAGTCCGCAACGCCGTCGATCAGACGAACAAGGAAGTCTCGACGCGCTTCGACTTCAAGGGCTCCGACGCGCGCGTCGAGCACGCGGACAACACGCTCACGCTCTACGCCGACGACGATTTCAAGCTGAAGCAGGTGACCGACATCCTGACCGGCAAGCTCACGAAGCGCGGCGTCGACGTCCGTGCCCTCAAGTACGGCACGGTCGAGAAGATCTCCGGCAACAAGGTGAAGCAGCCGCTGACGATCCGCGTCGGCATCGAGCAGGACCTGTCGAAGAAGATCGTGAAGCTGGTCAAGGACAGCAAGCTGAAGGTGCAGGCCTCGATCCAGGGCGAAGCCGTCCGCGTGTCCGGCGCGAAGCGCGACGATTTGCAGCAGGCGATCGCGCTCGTCAAGAAGACGATCACCGACTTCCCCGTCCAGTTCGGCAACTTCCGCGACTAGCGGCGGCGATCGCCGGCGGCCTCGAGATCCGTTCGGCCGGCGCGCAAGCATGTCCCTGCCTCGACACATTGCTTCGCCTCCGGTCGTGCTCCGTGTGTTCACGCTTGCCGATGCGCCGCGCGTCGCGGAGCTCTGCGGCGACTGGCAGGTCGCGCAAATGACGGCGCTGATCCTGCACCCCTACTCGCTCGAAATGGCGCAATCGTTCATCAATGCCTGCCGCGAAGCGTGCGAGACCGGGCCGATGCCCACTTACGCGATCGCTCGAGCGGAAGATGGAGTGCTGGTCGGCGCGATCGGGATGACAAGTACCCCGGAGGCCGGCGAATCGCTTGGCTATTGGGTTGGCCGGCCCCATTGGGGGATTGGCTACGCGACGGCGGCCGCGCGCGCGATGCTGGCGCTTGCGTTCTCGCGGCTCGGAATCGACGCGATGACGGCGATCCATCTCGTGCGCAATCCGGCATCCGGACGCGTAATGGCGAAGTGTGGGATGGCCGAGGTGCGCCGTGAGATGCGCACTCATCGCGGGGAGCTCGCGGAATTCCGCGTCTGGAGCATCGACGCGGCCGGCTGGGAGCGCGCAACGCAACGCAGTTGGTGATTCGGCGCGCTCGCAGTGACGGTCAGCGGGTGATCAACACCTCAGGCAAGATCGGCGACGAGCGCCTCGCGTGTTGCAGGCGGGACGAATGCAATGCGCGCCTGGTACTGAGGGTGATCGACGCCGATCGCGAGGTTTTCCCCACGGCGCAGCGCCGCGACCATGTCGGCTGCGAGCTCGAAGCGCAGGAAGTGCACGGCCGCAGTCTTCGACTCCGTCTCGCGCGGCAGGTCCTCGTCGGCGATCGCGTTGACGGGCGGCAAGCCTTCGACCTGCACCCAGACCCCACGCTCGATTCCGACGAGGCGCGCGAGCGCCACTGCCCGTCCGACGGGATCCTCGTACTCGATCAGCATCGTCGCCTTGAAGTTGGAGCCGTCGGGGACGAGCGGGTTGTACGCGTCGAGCTCCTCCTGGATGCCGTGCTCCTCGAACGTCTTCTCGATCCGCAGCATCTCCTGGATCTGGTAGCGAATCGTGAGCTCATCCTCGAAGATGAGCGTCACGTGGTCCCCGAGATGCACCGTGCGGGGCTTCTTGTGGGCGAGGACGCGGGCGCGGAACTCGGCGCGTGCCTTCGCGTAGGCCTCGAGCGAAAGCAGGCTGTCGCGCGTGATCGTCATCGGCTCAGTGCTCGTCGTTGATGGGTCCCGCCTTGAACAGCCGCTCGCGCAGCTCCTCGTCGAACTTCGAATTATTCCGGCGAATCCACTCGAGCGTCATCGCGGCGTGCTCGATCTCCTCGTCGCGGTTGTGCGCGAGGATGCGCTTCAACTCCGGATCGACGCAGGCGTCCACGCGCTGGTTGTACCAGTCGACGGCTTCGAGCTCCTCGATCAGCGACACGATGGCGCGGTGAAAATCCTGGGTTGCGGACGAGAGCTTTTCGATCGGCTCGTGATAGCCTTCATGCGACATGGCGGCGGTTCCTCGGCAGTGTGTCGGGGGATGAGCGTCCGTGCGCCGGATGCCGGCTCGTGATTCTTGTCATTCGCTGGCCGCTCTAGAGCCCATAAGCGATGCGCAGCAGCGTGAGCGGGTGTTCCTTGCGCGGACGGTGCGCGCTGCCCGACTGCTCGATCGCCTGCGCGATGCGCCGGCCGGCAATCGGACAATCCGACGAGATGTAATCGGGCTCGGACTCTGCCATCTGGCGAAACACCGGACGGCCGATTTTCATCGAGTTCGCGTAGAACTCGGTTTTCACGCCGTAGCTTCCGTCGTGTCCCGCACACCGCTCGACGGTGTGGACCGTGGTTCCGGGAATCCATTCCAGCGCTTCGCGCGTTTTCTGGCCCACGTTCTGCACTCGCGAGTGGCAGGGAACATGGTAGCTCACGTTGCCGAGCGGCGTCCTGAAGTCCTTGCGCAGGAGGCCATCCTTCTCGCGCTGCACCAGGTATTCGAGCGGATCGAACATTGCGTCGGCGACCGCGCGAACGTCCGGCTCGTCGGGAAACAGCAGCGGCAACTCGTGCTTCCACATGAGCGTGCATGACGGAACGGCGGTCAGGATGGCATAACCTTCGCGCATCAGCGCCCCCATCGGGCCGATGTTCCGCTTTTTGAGCACAGCGACGGATTCGAGGTCGCCGATCTCGAGCTTGGGCATACCGCAGCAGACTTCGTCCTCCACGAGACGGTACGGCACTTCGTTGTGCTCGAGGATGCGCACGAGGTCGTGCCCGAGCGACGGCTCATTGTAATTGACGTAGCAGGTGCCGAAGAGCGCCACCTTGCCCGGCGTGCGCTCCCCGTTCCTCACGGGCCACGCGATTGAAGCACGCACCGTGTCGCGAAAGCGCGCGGCGTCGTACGGCG
>Ga0207691_10004401_pt1 | contig 13655 bp, 11 predicted proteins | sample KBSM13metaG_FD_184327 | JGI IMG/M metagenome (GOLD analysis project Ga0207691, IMG submission 184327) | Miscanthus rhizosphere microbial communities from Kellogg Biological Station, Michigan, USA - KBS M1-3 metaG (SPAdes) (version 2) | ecosystem: Host-associated > Plants > Roots > Rhizosphere >... | reverse complement strand
ACCGCGGCCGCCATCGCCGCCACCGCAATCCCCGCCCGCTTCGCCGACGCCTGCCGCGCGTACATCATCTCTGTGCCTCCCGAGGTCCTGATGTGGTTCCACCTCCGCCAGAGGCTACGGTGGACAAGCAATGGTAGTGTCGTCGCGCGCTCCGGGACCAGATGTGGGATGAACGGTGCTCAGGGGTGTGCCGCAAGGGTGTCGAGAACGCCGCCAATGGCATCCGCGACCACGCCGGGCACTTCGGAGGGCATCTGGTGCCCGCTCGACGGCACGTTGGTGTAGCGCGCGTGGGGCGCCCGCTCGACCATCGCTTTCCACGCTTCGTGCACGCGTTGAATCTGCTTCAGGTTCGGTCCGCTGACGCCGCCCGCGGTCAAGACGTGGACCGGGATGGCCGGCAGGGCCGGACAGTCGCGGGCGACGGCGGCCAGCGACGGCCGGATCCCCGCGCCCTCGGACTTGGCCGTGCGCAGCGAGATGCGCCACAGCGCCGGATCCCTCATCCGCTGATCGAGACGGGCCCGGTAGCTCGCCGGCGCGCCCGGCGGGCACAACGTCTTCATCAGCCATCGGCGTCCACCGGCAAAGCGGACCGCGATCCCCATCAGCGCGTACATCAGCGGAAGCAACGCGAAGCCCCGTGAGTCGATGCTTTCGTGCGTCGCGTCCACCAGCACGAGACCGGCCACCTCGCCGGGATACGCGTGCGCGAAGGTCCTGACGATCACACCGCCCCAGCTGTGGCCGACGAGGACGTACGGCGGCCTGATTTCCAGCACGCGCAAGAGCGCCCGAAGATCGCCCGCCAGTTCCAAGGCCGTGCGTGGCGCCAGCGTGCCAGACGGCGCGGCGCGCCGCCGGTCGTAGCGCACGGTCCGCGCGCGCGCCGAGATGGCCCCGGCCACCGCCTCCCATTCCTCGAGCGCCGTGGCAAGACCGTTTTCGAACACGACGGTGACGGGCCCGTTTCCCGCCACGACGGCTTCGAGCTGCACGCCGCCGATGTCGATCCGCTGCCGTTCGTCGCGCATGGGCTGCCCCCGTTTGCTGTATTCTTCCGGGCGGCATTCTCACCCGAACGAGGTATTCATGAAGCGATTTGGACTCCTGCTCGCGCTCTGCGGTGTTGTGGCGCTCATCGAGCGGCCCGCCGCGATGATTCCGGAACAGGTCAAGATCGAAACGGGTCTGCTGTCGGGCACTGCCAGCACGACGCAGCCCACCGTCCGTTCGTTCAAAGGCATTCCGTTTGCGGCGCCGCCGCTCGGCGACAACCGCTGGAAGGCGCCGCAGCCCGCGGCGAAATGGGACGGCGTTCGCAAGGCGGACGCCTTTGGCGCGCCGTGCGCCGCTGGTGCCCCACCGGCTGGGCGCGGCGGACGCGGACCTGGCGCTCCAGGCGCTGCGGCAGCCAATCCCGGACAGGTGACGGCGGCGGTGGTCCTGCCCCCGCGCGAACCCGCGCGTGCCGAGGACTGCCTCTACGCCAACGTCTGGACCAGCGCGACGTCGGCCAACGACAAGCGGCCGGTGATGGTGTGGATCTACGGCGGCGGCTTCACCGGCGGCTCGGGCGGCCTCACCTGGTACGACGGCGAGAACCTCGCGGCCAAAGGTCCCGTGATCGTCACGTTCAACTACCGCCTCGGCTCGCTCGGCTTCTTCGCCCACCCCGATCTGGCTAAGGAAGCCGGTCATCCCGGCTCGGGCAACTACGGCATGATGGACGCCATCGCGATGCTGCAGTGGGTGAAGCGCAACATCGCGGCGTTCGGCGGCGATCCTGGCAAGGTGACGATCGCCGGCGAATCGGCCGGCGCCATCATGGTGGGCGCGCTCGTCGGCTCGCCGCAGGCCAAGGGGCTCTTCGTTCGCGCCATCGCCGAGAGCGGCGGCTGGATGGGGCTGCAGATGAATCGGATGCAGCAGTCGTCGGTGGCCGAAGCCAACGGCGTGAAGGCGATGCAGACCCTGGGCGTCAAGACGATCGCGGAGCTGCGCGCCAAGCCGCTCAACGAGCTCGCCATCCAGGGCCAGTCGGGCCTCGTGATCGACGGCTACATGATTCCGGAAGACACGTCGCTCACCTTCCAGGCCGGCAAGCAGAACGCCGTCGACGTCCTGACGGGCTCGAACGCGGACGAAGCCAACTTCGGAATCTGCCCCGGCGCCGGACTCGCCGGCCGCGGCGCCGCGACCCCGCTCACGGCGGCCGCAATGCGATCCACGGCGGAGCGCCGCTTCGGCACCGAGGCGGCCGACGCCTACTTGAAGCTGTACAACGTGGCCGGCGACGCCGACGCGCCGAAGGCCGCGCACCTGGCGTGCGCCGAAGAGGTCAACTGGAACATGCGGCAGTGGTCGGTGGCGCAGGCGGCCAAGGGCAAGAAGGCCTACACCTACTTCTTCTCGCACGTACAGAACGTGAACGGCCAGCCGTCGCCGCAGGGCGCGACGCACACCGCCGAGATCTCGTTCGCGTGGAACAACCCGAAGGGTCAGGCAAACCAGACGTGGACCGAGAGCGACACCAAGCTGGCGGACCAGATGTCGTCGTACTGGGTCAACTTCATCATGAAGGGCGACCCGAACGGCGGCGGCCTGCCGCAGTGGCCGCAGTACAAGAACCTCACCGCCGGCAAGGTGATGGTGTTCGGCGACAGCCCGCAGGTGGAGACGGCCACGCCGGCCACCAAGCTGCAGTTCTACACGGCGGCCTACCAGCGCATGCTGCGCAGCGGCACGAACTAGCCCACTCCTTGCATGGAACCTTCCCAGGAGGGTTCCATGCAACTCCAACTCATCACTCTTGTCTCTGCCGCCGCGCTTCTCGTGAGCGGCTGCGCGCGTTCGGACGATCCCACGCCTGGGCCGGCTACCGACGCGAGCATCACGGCCGCGGTTAAAACCGAGCTGCTGATCGACTCGTTTACACCCGCCCTGCACATCCATGTGGCCACCAAGGATCGCGTCGTGACGCTGACCGGCAAGGTCAAGAGCCGCGAGGACAAAGTGGAAGCAGTGCGCGTCGCGCGCGCCGTCGGCGGCGTGAGTGCCGTCCAGGACGAGCTCGACATCCACCAGAACTTCTAACTGTAGAGGGCGGTCTTTAGACCGCCCTGCTCAGTGCGCGCAACTTGCAACGCCTCCTCTTCGAAGGAGGGCTTCATGAGATTCAGGATGCTCATCGGTGCCTGCGCGATCGCGCTGGCATCGGTCGGATGCGCTCAGTCGGATGCGGGGATCACCACGGCCGTCAAAGGCAAGCTCGTCGCCGACGACCTGGTGAAAGCGCGGCAGATCAACGTCGACACGAAAGACAAGGTCGTGACGCTGACCGGTGAAGTGCGGACGCAGGCCGAGGAGTCTCGCGCGCTGCAGATCGCCCGCCACACGAAGGGCGTCGTGAACGTCGTCGATCAGATCTCGGTGGTGCCGGAGCAGGCGACGGGGTTCAGCCCGCTGCCCGCGCCCGCGGCTCCATAGCTGAATGGCCCGCTTCGACGGGACGCGCTATCATCTGGCCGTTGAAGCGGGCACTCTGTCTCGGCGTCGCCGTTGCCGCGCTGTCGACCGCGGCCGTCGGCCAGGTGCGGCCGGAAATCCCCGCCACCGCGCCCGCGAACCGCGGCGCCGACCAGGCGCGCAAGACGCTAGACACCTACTGCGTGGGCTGCCACAACGCGCGGGCGAAAGCCGGCGGCCTGGCGCTCGACACCCTTCCCGTTGACGCCGTCCACGAACACCCCGACGTCTGGGAAGCGGCCGTCCGCAAGCTGCGCGGCCGCTTGATGCCCCCGCCCGGCAACAAGCAGCCGGAGCAGCGCGAGATCGACACCTTCGTCACCTGGATGGAAGCGCAGCTCGATGCGGCGGCATCGCGCGCACCGGTGGCCGGTCATGTGCCGGTGCAGCGCATGACGCGCACCGAATACGCCACGGCCGTCAACGACCTCCTCGGCCTCGAGCTCGAGGCGACCGACGTGCTCCCCGCCGAGATCGAGGTCAACGGCTTCGAGAACGTCGCCACGGCGCTCACGGTGTCGCCCGCGTTCCTCGATCAGTACGTGGCCGCGGCACGCAAGGCCGCGCGACTGGCCGTGGGCGAGTCGGTGCCCAAGGTGTCGAGCGCCCATCACGTGAAGCCGAAGGGCGACGACCAGGCCGCGCACGTCGACGGGCTGCCGCTCGGCACCCGCGGCGGCATGAAATTCCGCCACACCTTCCCCGCCGACGGCGAGTACCGCTTCACGTTCCCGGACCTCGGCGTAGACCTCTACACGCGGGTGGTCGAAACCAAGCACACGCTCGTGCTGCTCATCGATGGGCGCGAAGTGTTCCGCGAGTCGCTCGGCGGCCCCGAGGACATGAAGACGGTGGATCGCGGCGGCGCGCCGGGCCGCGCCAAGGTGATGGAGCGCTTCACCAACGTGCCGGTGCAGGTGAAGGCCGGCACCTACGACGTGGCCGTGGCGTTCATCGAGCGCGCGCGGATCGAGTCCGACGAGTTCGTCGGCTTCCTGCCGGGCGACGAGTTCAGCCGCGGCGACCGCATTCCGCGCCTGGTGGACGGCGTCACGGTGCGCGGTCCGTTCAGCGCCACCGGCGTGTCGGAGACGTTGAGCCGGCAGAAGGTGTTCGTGTGCCATCCAAAAGGGGTGGCGGACGAGCGCGCGTGCGCCCGTCGCATCGCCGACAATCTGGCGCGCCGCGCGTTCCGGCGTCCGGTGACCGCCGAGGAAGCGGAGTCGCTGCTGCCCTACTTCGACGAGGGGCGGAAGCTGCCGGGCGGGTTCGACACCGGCGTCGAGCACCTGATCGCGGCGGTGCTCGTGAGCCCCGAGTTCCTGTATCGCGGCGCAGGCGCAGGCGGACCTGAAGGTCCGCCTCTACGAAAACTGACCGATCTCCAGCTCGCGTCGCGGCTGTCGTTCTTCCTGTGGAGTCAGGGTCCGGACGACGCGCTGCTCAAGGTGGCCACGGCGGGCCGGCTGAGCGATCCGGTGGTACTGCGCGCGCAGGCGCTGCGCATGCTGAAAGACCCGCGCGCCGTTAGCCTGGTGCGCAACTTCGCGCTCAAGTCGTTCGACCTCGACACGCTGTCGGAATCGCAGCCCGACCCGAACCTCTTCCCCACCTTCACCGAGCTGCTCAAGCAGGACATGGCCACCGAGGCCGAATCGTTCCTGTCGAGCGTACTGCTCGAGGACCGCAACGTGGGCGACCTGCTCACGGCCGACTACACCTTCCTCAACGAGCGGCTGGCCCGGCACTACGGGATCAAGACGGTGTTCGGCCCGCAGTTCCGCCGGGTGACGCTGGACGATCCGCAGCGGTTCGGTCTGCTCGGCAAGGGAGCCATGCTGCTCCACACCTCGTACGGCAACCGCACGTCGCCGGTGCTGCGCGGCGCCTGGGTGATGGGCAAGCTGATGGGCACGCCGCCCACGCCGCCGCCGCCCGACGTGGACACGGACCTGTCGCAGCCGAAGGGCGAGGCGCCGAAGACGCTGCGCGCGCGGCTCGAGAGCCACCGCTCGAAACCGGGCTGCCGCCAGTGCCACGGCGTCATCGACCCGATCGGCCTGGCGATGGAGAACTACGACGCCATCGGCCGCTGGCGGACGATCGACTCGGAGGCCAACGCCCCCATCGACGCCAGCACCGTGCTGCCCGACGGCCGGCCGGTGGACGGCCCGGCCCAGCTCCGGCAGGCGCTCTTCAACGGCCGGGACCTCTTCGTCCGCGCCTTCACCGAGAAGCTGACGATGTATGCCCTGGGCCGGGAGCTGAAGGCGTACGATATGCCCCAGATTCGCGCGGTGGTGCGCAGGGCGGCCACGCAGGACTCCCGGCTCTCGGCTCTTGTATCCGGCATCGTCACGAGCGATGCTTTCCGCCAGCAGGCGAGGGACTGATCATGTTTCTGACGAAGCGGCATCTCTCCCGGCGGACAGTGCTCAAGGGTGCCGGCGTCACGCTGGCGCTGCCGTTCCTCGACGCCATGGTGCCCGCTGCCACGGCGCTGGCGCAGACCGCCGCGAAAGCCAAGCTGCGAACCGGGTTCTTCTACATTCCTCACGGCGCCATCCTCGGCAACACGTCGTTCGGCCCCGAGATGGACAAGTGGACGCCCAGCGGATCCGGCGCGGCCTTCAAGCTCAGTCCCATCCTCAAGTCGCTCGAGAAGCACAAGCAGTACGTGACCTCGTTCGGCAACCTGCAGAACGCGGCGATGATCGGCGGCGTCCACAGCCTGGCGCCGGCCACGTGGCTGAGCGGGATGAAGCCCGAGCGCGGGTCGAAGGCCAGCATGTCCACCACGCTGGACCAGGTGATCGCGCAGCACATCGGGCAGGACACCACGCTCCCGTCGCTCGAACTGGCGTCGGAGACGACGCAGCAGGCGGCCGCGTGCAGCAGCTCGGCGTGCTACTACAACACCACGCTCTCCTTCCGCGACGCGCACTCGCCGCTGCCGGTGGAGTACAACCCGCGCAAGGTGTTCGCGGCGCTGTTCGGGGAAGGCGACACGCCCGAGGAACGCGCGGCGATCTCGAGCCAGACCAAGAGCCTCCTCGACCGCATCAGCGGGCGCACGCGCGCGCTGCAGCGCGACCTCGGCGCCAGCGATCGCGTCGTGTTCGACAACTATCTGGAGACGGTGCGCGAGATCGAGCGGCGCGTGCAGCTGGCTTCGGCGCGGGACCTCTCCGCGATCGAGGTGCCGGAAGCGCCGATCGGCGAGCTGGACGCGTTTGAGAAGCAGGTCGACCTGCTGTTTGACCTGATCGCGCTCGCCTACCGCGCCGACCTGACGCGCGTGGCCACCTACATCATGGTGGCCGAGGGCACCAACCGCACCTACAACCACATCGGCGTGTCGGACTCGTTCCACCCGGTGTCGCATCACGCCAACGACATGGGCCGGCTCGAGAAGCTGGTGAAGATCCAGACGTGGCACGTCGAGCGGTTCGCCAACTTCGTCGGCAAGCTCGCCGCCGTGCCCGACGGCGACGGTACGCTGCTGGACCACTCGATGTTCCTCTACGGATCGAACATGTCCAACAGCGACAAGCACAACGGCCACCCGCTGCCGACGATCCTCGTGGGCGGCGGCAACGGCACGCACAAGGGCGGCCAGCACGTCGAGCCGTCGTCGCCGACACCGCTCGCCAACCTGCACATGACGATCCTCGAGAAGGTCGGCGCGCCGCAGAAGACGTTCGGCGACAGCACCGGCACGATCGCGGGAGTGTAGGGCCACGTAGAGGCGGACCTTCAGGGTCCGCCTGCCCCGGCTCTGCTTCAACCTCATCGCCGCCCGGCGTAAACGATTTGCGCGGCTCGTCGCGCCGTCGCCCCCGGCGCGCGGAATTTGTTCGAGAAACGTTCGCGCGCACGCCGGTACGCCGGTTGCTCCCTCGGTGGATACCCCCGAGTGGAGTCAACCGTTGCAACACAATCTCGAAGACAACCGCGCGCTCTCGCGTCGCGAATTCACCCGCGAATCGGTGCTGGCGTTGCTCGCCGGCGTCGCAATTACCATCACCGCATGCGGTGATGACAAACCCACCGGGCCAAGCGGCGGGTCAGGGACGGACGTCAACGGCGTCGTGAGCGCCAACCATGGGCACCGCGCCACGGTCACAGGCGTCCAGATCACAGCCGCCAACGCGGTCAGCCTCGACATCAGAGGAGACGCGGACCACACGCACACCGTCGCGCTGACGGGCGCTCAAATCGCGCAGATCGGCAACCGGCAACAGGTCGCGGTGACCTCGACCACCGACGTCGGTCATCAGCACACGGTGACGTTCAATTAGAAGACGGGCCACCTGAAGGTGGCCCCTACGACGGCGGCGGGGCTGAAGCCCCGCCCTACTTTCCGCGCGAGCGAATCATCCGCTGATAGGAGTTCTCGCCCTCGAGGCAGAACTCGTCCACGAGTTCGGTGTCGGGCTCGAAGTCCTGCGCCAGCGTCACCGTAAAGGGTTTGGTGTAGTTCTTCGGATCGTCCACCGTCAGCTCGATCTCGAGCGAGCCGAAGTTCGGGCGGCGGATCCGCTCGGTCATCTTGGCGACGTCGCTCATCGGACTGCCCCACGTGTCGATCCACAGGTCGTCGCGGAAGCCGCGCGTCTCGACCACGAGCGTGTCGCCTTCCCAGTGCCCCACCGAGTAGCCGTTCCACGTCGGGTTCATGTCCGCGGGGAACGGACGGCCGTCGATGAAGACCTGCCGGTACATCGCGTTCACTTCGTAGAGCAGCGCCAGCAGCTTGGGGCTGTGCAGCGCTTTCGTGAGGTGCGGCAGCGTCCACGAGCGCGGCGGGTTGTCGGGCAGGCAGCGCACGTGCGGATCGTCGCGGCTGTCGTCGGCGTGGCGCGCGGCCACCATCTTGGCCACCTCCGGTTTGTACGGCAGGCTCCCGCCCGGCAGATTGCGACCGAGGTTGCCGCCGAGCGGCGAACCGCCGATCTCGACCCCGCAATTGATGAACGGACCACCGCGGCCGCGGCACCGGCTGGGATCGGCGGCGTGCCACAGTCCGGACAGATCCGGATGTCCGTCCGCAAGCCGCGGCGTGGGCGCCGCGCGATTGAGCGTGCCGTCCTTGTTGCGCGGCAGGCCGTCGGTCGGATACTTCAGCCACTGGCCAGAGAGAAGTACCGGCGCCAGAGCGAGGGTGAGGAAAGCCAGGACCAACCGCCGCATGTGCCCCTCCGACGGGCCGCCTGAAGGCGGCCCCTACGTACGTTCAGCCCACCACGCCGCCGCCAGCGAGCACAGGCTCAGGACGGCAAAGCCGCCGACGAGCGGCAGCACGGTCCCATCGTAGATCTGGCCGATGACGGTGCCCAGCGTCAGCGAGATCAGCATCGAGGTGGCGCCCACCACCGCCGAGCCCGTGCCGGCAATCGCGCCGAGCGGTTGCATGGCCATGGTGGTGAGGTTGCCGAACAGCAGCCCGATGCCGAAGAACGACGCCATCAGATACGCCATCAGCATCGCCAGCGGCGGATGCCCCCCGGCCACGACCGAAAAGATCGTAAACGCGATGGAGAGGGCCAGGATGCCCCACAGCGCCAGACGTGACAGCGGCCGCATGCCATAGCGCAGCACCAGCCGGGCGTTGGCGAGCGATGCCCCGCCGATCGCCACGGCCAGCATGGAGAAGTAGAGCGGAAAGCGCGCGCCCAGCGCGTACTCCTCCTGGAGGATCTGCTGCGCCGAGGTCAGGTAGCCGAGAAACGCCCCGAACACGAAGCCCGCCGCAACCGTGTAGCCGACCGCCACGCGGCTGGTCACCACCTGGCGCACGGCCGACGCGACGCGCGCCACCGAAAAGGGAATGCGACGCGGCGCCGGCAGCGTCTCCTCCTGGCGCAGGCCGAACCAGATCGAGGTGATGAGGCCCATCACCAGATAGACGACGAAGATGGAGCGCCATCCGAACATCCCCAGCAGGGCCTGACCGAGCGCCGGCGCGATGATCGGCACGAGGATGAAGACCGCCGTGACGAGCGACATCACGCGCGCCATCTCGCGCCCCTCGAAACGGTCGCGGATGAGCGCGATGGTGATCGTTCGGGGCCCTGCCACGCCGATGCCCTGGAGGAGCCGGCCGGCGAGCATCATCGGAAACGTCTGCGACAGGAGCGCGAGCGAGCACCCGGCGGTGAAGACGAGGAGCCCCAGGAACGCCGCCGGCTTGCGCCCGGCGGTATCGGAGAACGGCCCGTAGAAGAACTGGCCGATACCGAAGCCGAGGAACAGCAGCGACACCACGAGCTGGTTGTCGTTGGCGCGGGCCACGCCGAGCGACACGCCGATGGCGGGCAGCGACGGCAGCACCATGTCGATCGACAGCGCCACGAGCGCCGTCAGCGACGCCATCAGCGCGACGAACTCGCCAAAGCCGGTCGCGGCGGGCGCCGATACGGCCGGCGCGGCCGCGGTGCCGTTCACGCCTGATCCACCAGGTCCAGGAACAGCCACTTCTTGCCAGTGGCCACGCCGGCCAGCTCCCGTCCCGTATTCCGGATGACCGGCGGCGCCGACGTGATGTGCTGGGTGCCGGCGTGCATGTCGCGGAACAGCCGCTGCATCGTGCCGGACCTGAGCGCAATCGTGCCCGCGGCGGTGTAGGCGAACTCGCTCACGTCGTGACACGCCCAGGTGATGTTGGCCAGCGCGAGCCGGAGGAGCGTGTGCTGCCGCACGGCCAGCGGCGTGCCCGCCTCGAGCGACGCGCTGGCGTCGCCCCACGCCTCGCGGACGAACGCTCTGGCCGCCCGGTACTTCCCCTCGGCCTTGGCGTACTGCTCGTGGAACGCCTCGCTGGCCGCCAGCGTGCCCGTGCGGCCGACGCCGGCCTGCACCTTGGCGCCCAGCTCGTCGAGAATGCGGCGGCCGATGCCGGCCGCCCAGGCCGAGTGACACAGGATCGCCAGGCTGATGATGCCGAGCGAGTAGATCCGGCCGCCGCGGCGCGGCGTTTCGGTCGTCGCGGGGTGCGTGAACGCTTCCGGCACGAAGACGTCGTCGATGCGGTAGTCGATGCTGCCGGTCGCGCGCAGCCCCATCACGTCCCAGTTGTCGATCAGCGTCGCCTGGCCGACCGGCAGCACGAAGATGCGCGCCTCGCCGGTGTCGGGCACCACGCCGAGGGTGTGGATGTGGGTGCCGTGCTTGATGCCGGAGGCGAAGCTCCACGATCCGGTGAGGCGGAATCCGCCGGCGACGGGCGTCGCCGTTCCGGGCCGCGTGCCCTGTCCCGCAATCACCGGCAGGCGATCCTGGCCGAAGAGCTCCGCGACGGCCTCGTCGCCGAGATACGCGCCGCCGGTCCCGGTGGCGAGGCACGCTGCCATCAGCACCCAACCGGCCGACGCGTCGGCGTACGACACCTGCTCCAGCACGTCCATCGAGGGCAGCGGACCGAGCTCGAGGCCGCCGCGCAGCGCGCACGGCACCCACATCCCCAGCACGCCCTCGCGGTGGAACGCATCCACCACCGGCGGCGCCAGCTGTCCCTCACGGTCGCCGGCCTCGGCGCATTCCTTGGCGATGGCGGCCACCGCCTGGGCTCGGTTTGTCATCGCGTTCCAGTATCCGCGAAAACGCCATCGTATGATGGGCCCCCGAGGATCGGGCGAGCATGAGCGCGGGGGTTGACGACAGCACGGCGATGATGGCGGCCTTCGTGGCCAGCGCCCCGATCGGGCTCGAGGCGCGCGAGCGGGCGGCCCTCGCGTTCGCGGACACGATCGGCGTGATGCTCGCGGGCGCCCGCGAGCCGGCCGCGCAGATGGCGCAGGCGTCGGCCGCCGAAGAAAGCACGGGCACGGGGCCGTGCCGCGTGCTCGGCACGGCCCTCCGTACCGGACCGCAGCTGGCGGCGTTTGCCAACGGTGTCGCCGCCCATGCTCTTGACTACGACGACATGTGCTTCGTGTCGATGGCGCACCCCAGCTGTGCGCTGGTCCCCGCGGCGCTGGCCGCCGGTGAGCTCTCGGCCGCGCGCGGGGCGCTCCTGCTCGATGCCTACGTCGCCGGCTTCGAAATCGAATGCCGCCTCGGCACGGTGATGAACCCACGGCATTACCACCAGCGCGGATGGCACTGCACCTCGTCCATCGGCACGCTGGGCGCGGCCGCCGCGGCGGCGCGAGTACTGGGCCTCGACGCCGCACGTACGCGCCACGCGCTGGGCATCGCGGCCTCGGCCGCGTGCGGCCTGAAAGAGAACCTCGGCACCATGGTGAAGCCGCTGCACGCGGGGCTGGCGGCGCGCAACGGCGTGATGGCGGCGCGGCTGGCCGAGCGCGGGTTCACCGCCAGCCCGCACGCGCTCGACGGCCCGCAGGGGTACCTCGCCGCCATGGACAGTGAAGGCTCGTCGCTCGACGCGGCCATCTGCGACCTCGGGTCGCGCTGGGAGATTCTCGAGACCGGCGTCACGGTGAAGCTCTATCCGTCGTGCGCCGCCACGCACCCGCCGCTCGACGCCCTGTTCGACCTGCAGCGCCGCGAACGGTTCACCGCAGCCGGCGTCGACGCGATCGACGTGGAGGTGGACTCCATGACGCCGCGCCTGCTGATTCATCCCTCCCCCGCGACCGGCCTGGAAGCCAAGTTCAGCATGCCGTTCTGCGCCGCCGCCGCGCTGGTCTTCGGCCGGCTCGACATCGGCACGTTCGACGTCGGCCACATCCGGAACCCGGAGGTGCAGGCGCTCCTGCCACGGGTGACCCTGCGGGCCAACCCGGCGTTCGACGCCGCCGCCCCGCTGTCGCAGGCGCGCGTGACGGTGCGCTTGTCGGACGGCCGGACGTTCACCCAGGCCGCCGACGGCGCACGCGGCTATCCGGGACGGCTGTCGGACGACGAGCTGGCGGCGAAGTTCACGGCCTGCGCCACCGGCACCATGACGGCGGCGGGCGCAACCGCCGCCTGGCCGGTGGTGCGGGACTTGGCCGGCGTGGCGAACGTGCGCGACCTCACCGCGCGCTTCGCCACCGCGTAGACACATGGGCGTGCCGCTGGAAGGCGTCACCGTCGTCGCCATCGAGCAGGCGGTGGCCGGCCCGTTCGCCACCCGCCAGCTGGCCGACCTTGGCGCGCGCGTCATCAAAATCGAACGGCCCGACGGGGGCGACTTCGCGCGCGGCTACGACACCACCGTCAAAGGGCTGGCGAGCTGGTTCGTGTGGTTGAACCGCACCAAGGAGTCGGTGACGCTGGACCTCAAACGCCCCGAAGCGGCCGGCATCCTCGATCGACTCCTCCGCGGCGCCGACGTGTTCCTGCAGAACCTGGCCCCCGGCGCGACCGACCGTCTCGGGCTCTCCGCCGCGGAGCTGCGCGCGCGCTATCCACGCCTCATCGTCTGCAACATTTCCGGCTACGGCACCGCGGGCCCCTACGCCGACAAGAAAGCGTACGACCTCCTGATCCAGAGCGAGGTCGGGCTGGTGTCCATCACCGGCACCGAAGACACACCGAGCAAGGTCGGTATCTCCATCGCCGACATCTCGGCCGGCATGTACGCCTATTCCGGCATCCTCGCCGCGCTGCTCACGCGCGCGCGCACCGGCGAAGGCACGGTGCTCGACGTGGCGCTCCTCGACACCCTTGGCGAGTGGATGACGTATGCGGCCCTCTACACGGGGTACGGCGGCACGGCGCCACCACGGACGGGAGCCACGCACGCCACCATCGCACCGTATGGCCCCTATCGCACGCGCGACGGCGCTGTCGTGGTCGCCGTGCAGAGCAATCGCGAGTGGAGCGAGTTCTGCGTGCACGTCTTGCGACAGCCCGCCCTCGCCTCGGACGCGCGATTTGAAACGAACGCGCTGCGCGTGCGGCACCGGGAGGCGCTGACGCAGGCGATCGACCTGGCCTTCTCGCAGCTGCAGTCGGCCGAGGTGCTTGGCCGTCTCGAGGCCGCAGACCTCGCCACGGCGAACGTCAACAGCGTCCAGGAGTATCTCCAGCACCCGCAACTGACCCAGCGTGACTGCTGGCGGGAGATCGAGTCGCCGGCCGGACCGCTGCGCGTGCTCGTGCCGCCTGTGCGCATGGAGGGTGCGGAACCGGTGATGGGCGCGGTGCCGGCGCTTGGCCAGCACACCAGGGCCGTC
>Ga0207691_10004399_pt1 | contig 13658 bp, 12 predicted proteins | sample KBSM13metaG_FD_184327 | JGI IMG/M metagenome (GOLD analysis project Ga0207691, IMG submission 184327) | Miscanthus rhizosphere microbial communities from Kellogg Biological Station, Michigan, USA - KBS M1-3 metaG (SPAdes) (version 2) | ecosystem: Host-associated > Plants > Roots > Rhizosphere >... | reverse complement strand
GATTACCGCCTGCGCCACCCGATCGCGGTGCGTGAAGGCAAGCAGACGCTGACCGTGTTCATCGGCGATCGGCGCGGCGGACTGACGCCCCTGCAGCGCACCGAGGTCGCCGGGCTCGCCTCCGGCTGGCGGCGCGAGGCAACCGGCGGCTTCATCATCGAGGTTCCGGTCGGCGGCGCGAATGAGCGTGCCGCCGCGAGCGCCTCGCGCGAGATCCGCGCGGTGCTCGCTGCCGCCGGCGTGCCCGGCCATTCGATCGAGATTCGCCCGGTTGCGACGCGGGATCCGATCCGGCTCGGCACCATCCGGGTGAATTATCCCAAGATGGTGGCGGAGACCGGCCCGTGTGGCCTGTGGCCGGAGGATGTCGGCCCGACGATGGACGTTGCCGCTGCCTACATCAGCAACCGTCCGCACTGGAACCACGGCTGCGCCACGCAACGCAATCTCGCCGCGCAGGTCGCCGAACCGGCCGACCTGGTGCAGCCGCGCGCCGACACGCCGGCGCTCACCTCGCGCCGCGCCACCGTGCTCGACAAGTACCGCAAGGGCGAAACGACCGCGACGCAATACCCGGATGCCAATAAAGGCAAGATCAGCGACATAGGCCAATGATCAAGTTCGCACTCAAAGGCGGCGACGCGGCCGCCCCGATCGAAGCGAGCGTGCAGGACGAGCACATCGCGCCGGTGCCGCGCATCTCGATCCAGGCGTTCTGCGCCTCCTCCGATACGGCTGCCGCGATGCAGTCGGCCGGCGAGGATCGCCGCATGTCGAAGGCGCATCTGAAGGTGCAGATGGGCGGCATGACGGCGGCGATCGAAGCCTACCGGGCTTCGGCGACACCGAACGTCGTCATCATCGAGGCGGACGGCCGCGGCGATGAGCTGCTCGCCGGCCTCGATACGCTCGCCGAGGTCTGCGACGCCGGCACGCGCGTGGTCGTGGTCGGCAACATGAACGACATCGTGCTTTACCGCGAGATGACGCGGCGCGGCGTCAGCGACTACATGATCACACCGGTCGGCACGCTCGATATCATCCGCGCGGTTTCCGGGCTGTTCTACGCCGCCGATGCCAAGCCGGTCGGCCGCACGCTCGCGGTCGTCGGTGCCAAGGGCGGCGTCGGCGCCTCGACGGTCGCACACAACATCGCCTTCTCGATCGCGCGCGACGTCAAGCTCGACGCGGTGGTCGCCGATCTCGACCTGCCGTTCGGCACCGCCGGGCTCGACTTCAACCAAGATCCGCCGCAAGGCATCGCCGACGCCGTGATGTCGCCGGACCGCATCGACACCGCGTTCGTCGACCGGCTGCTCTCGAAGTGCACCGACCACCTGAGCTTGCTTGCCGCGCCCGCGACGCTCGACAAGGTCTATGACTTCGGCGCCGAGGCGTTCGACTCGATCTTCGACGTGCTCCGCTCCACGGTGCCGTGCATCGTGCTCGACGTGCCGCATGTGTGGACAGGCTGGTCGCGCCGCACGCTGATCGCCGCCGACGACATTCTGATCGTCGCGGCGCCCGATCTCGCCAATCTGCGCAACACCAAGAACCTGATCGACCTGTTGCGCGCCGCGCGCCCGAACGACAGCCGTCCGCAATACTGTCTCAACATGGTCGGCGTGCCGAAGCGGCCCGAAATCAAGACGGCCGACTTCGCCAAGGCACTCGAGTTCGAGCCGATCGCCTCGATCCCGTTCGAGCCGCAGGTGTTCGGCACCGCTGCCAATAACGGGCAGATGATCGCGGAAGTGTCCTCCAGCCATCGCTCCGCGGAGACGTTCCGCTCGCTCGCGCAGTCGCTGACCGGCCGCACCGAGGTCAAGCGGTCGCGCACGAGCCTGCTCACCCCGCTGCTCGAGAAGCTCAGGCGCAAGCAGTAAGGCTCGGAGATCAGCGTGTTCGGAAAGCGTCCCACCTCAGGCACCGACCTCCGCAGTCCGGCGCCCGCACCCGCGGCTCCGCCGCCGGAGCCCGCATACGTGCCGTCGAGCACCGGCAGCGGAAGCGACGTCGGCCTCGCGCCCTTGCCCTCCGACGGGCTCGGCGCGCCGATCACCTCGCCACCATTGGCGCCCGGACGCGGGCCGAAGCCGATCGTCCCGACCGCACGCGATAATCGCCGTTCGGAAAGCTACTACGAGGTCAAGGGCGCGATCTTCTCGGCACTGATCGAGGCGATCGATCTGTCGCAACTCGCGCGGCTCGACGTCGAGTCCGCGCGCGAGGAAATCCGCGACATCGTCAACGAGATCATCGCGATCAAGAGCATCGTGATGTCGATCGCCGAGCAGGAGGAGCTGCTCGACGACATCTGCAACGACGTCCTGGGTTACGGCCCGCTCGAGCCGCTGCTCGCACGCGACGACATCGCCGACATCATGGTGAACGGCGCCAACACGGTCTACATCGAAGTCAACGGCAAGATCCAGCAGACCAATATCCGCTTCCGCGACAATCAGCAGCTGCTGAACATCTGCCAGCGCATCGTCAACCAGATCGGCCGACGCGTCGACGAAGCCTCGCCGATCTGCGACGCGCGCCTGCCGGACGGTTCGCGCGTCAACGCGATCGTGCCGCCGCTGGCGATCGACGGGCCCTCGCTCACCATCCGCAAATTCAAGAAGGACAAGCTGACGCTCGACCAATTGGTCAAGTTCGGCTCGATCTCGCCGGAAGGCGCGGAGGTGCTGAAGATCATCGGCCATTGCCGTGCCAACGTGCTGATCTCCGGCGGCACCGGCTCGGGCAAGACCACGCTGCTCAACTGCCTCACCCGCTACATCGACGACGACGAGCGCATCATCACCTGCGAGGACGCAGCCGAATTGCAGCTGCAGCAGCCGCACGTGGTGCGTCTCGAAACCCGCCCGCCCAACCTCGAAGGCGAAGGGCAGGTCACGATGCGCGATCTCGTCAAGAACTGCCTGCGCATGCGGCCCGAGCGCATCATCGTCGGCGAGGTGCGCGGACCCGAGGCGTTCGACCTGTTGCAGGCGATGAACACCGGCCATGACGGCTCGATGGGCACGCTGCATGCCAATACGCCGCGCGAGGCCCTCTCGCGCATCGAATCGATGATCACGATGGGCGGCTACACGCTGCCCTCGAAGACGATCCGCGAGATGATCTGTGCCTCGATCGACGTGATCGTGCAGGCGACGCGCCTGCGCGACGGCTCGCGCCGCATCACCCACATCACCGAAGTGCTGGGGATGGAGGGCGACGTCGTCATCACGCAGGACGTGTTCGTCTACGAGATGCTCGGCGAGGACGCCAGCGGCAAGCTGATCGGCCGTCACCGCTCGACCGGCATCGGCCAGCCCCGGTTCTGGGAGCGCGCGCGCTATTTCGGTGACGACAAGCGGCTCGGCGCAGCGCTCGACGCCGCCGAGGTCGCGGGCGAACCGTTCAGGAAGTGACGGCCGCCATGTCGATGCAAACTCTCGCGATGTTCGCCCTGGTCGCGTTCGCCGTCGGCGGCGTGATCTGGGTGTTCGTCTATCCGATCATTTCCGGCGAGCGCCACGCGGAGCTGCGCCAGCAGAGTGTCACGCGTGCGGAGCCCGCGGCCGCCAGCGTGGCCGCAGCCCGCGCCAGCCCGAAGGCGCGCCGCGAGCAGATCGAGGAAAGCATAAAAGAACTCGAGCTTCGTCAGAAGAAGGCGAAGAACGTGCCGCTTCCGCTGCGCATCTCGCAGGCGGGGCTCTCCTGGTCGAAGCGGCAGTTCATCATTGCCAGCGCCGTCGTCGGTCTGGTGCTGTTCGTCGCCGGCTTCTTGATGAGCGGCAGCCCCCTGATCGCGGCCGGCCTGGGCTTCGCCGGCGCCTTCGGCATCCCGCGCTGGCTGCTCACGTTTCTGAAGAAGCGGCGCGAAGCCAAGTTTCTCTACAATTTCCCTGACGCGGTCGACGTCATCGTGCGCGGTGTCAAGGCCGGCCTTCCGCTCGGCGACTGCCTGCGCATCATCGCAAACGAGGCGCAGGAGCCGGTGCGCAGCGAGTTCCAGACCGTCGTGGAGTCGCAGCAGATCGGCATCTCGATGGGCGACGCGTGCCAGAAGCTCTATGAGCGCATGCCGCTCCCCGAGGCGAACTTCTTCGGCATCGTGGTCGGCATCCAGCAGAAGTCGGGTGGCAATCTGTCCGAAGCGCTCGCCAACCTGTCGCGCGTGCTGCGCGACCGCAAAAAGATGAAGGCCAAAATCCAGGCGATGTCGATGGAAGCAAAGGCGTCCGCCGTCATCATCGCAGCGTTGCCGTTCTGCGTCATGATCCTCGTCTACATCACGAGCCCGAACTACATCGAGCTGCTGTGGACCCATCCGACCGGCCGCTTCATGATGGCGTGCTGCGCGGTGTGGATGTCGATGGGCATCTTCGTGATGAAGAAAATGATCAATTTCGACTTCTGACGCATGGCCCCGAAAAATGGACGCCGGTTTTCGGATCAAGGTCATGGGTAGGCAAAGGATCGCGTCGTGCTCGAGTACCTGATCGAAAGGCTGCACGACCCGAAGTTCGTCGCGAGCATCCTCGCGGCGATCGCCGCGATGGCGACCGTCATCACGCTTGCGATGCCACTGCTGTCGAGCGACCAGCTCAACCGCCGGCTCAAGTCCGTCGCGCTCGAGCGCGAGAAGCTGCGCCAGCGCGAGCGCGAGCGGCTCTCGCGCGGCGAAAAGATGCAGCTTCGCCAATCGCCGAAGCAGTACATGAAGAGCATCGTGGACCGCTTCAACCTGGCCAAATGGGTCGGCCAGGAGGACGCGCGCGATAAGCTGGTCCAGGCCGGCCATCGCGGCAACGCGCCTTACGTGGCGTACCTGTTCTTCCGCATGGTCTCGCCGGTCGTCGCGTTCGTGGTGGCCGTGCTCTACATTTTCGTCATCCTGAAGGTCCAACAGCCCCCGATGATCAAGCTCGGCGCCTGCCTGTTTGCCGCCTATATCGGCATGCAGGTGCCGTACTTCTTCCTGAAGAATCAGATCCAGAAGCGGCAGCTTTCGGTGCGGCGCGCGTTTCCCGATGCGCTCGACCTGCTCCTGATCTGCGTTGAATCCGGCATGTCGATCGAAGCGGCATTTCGCAAAGTGAGCCAGGAGATCGGCTCGCAGTCGATCCCGCTCGCCGAGGAATTGACGCTGACTACCGCAGAGCTGTCTTACCTGCAGGACCGCAAGATGGCGTATGAGAACCTGGCCAAGCGCACCGACCTCGAAGGCGTGAAGGCCGTCTGTATGGCGCTGGCGCAATCGGAACGCTACGGCACGCCGCTCGGCCAGACTCTGCGCGTGATGGCGCAGGAAAACCGCGACATGCGCATGTCGGAAGCCGAGAAGAAGGCGGCCGCGCTGCCGCCGAAGCTCACCGTGCCGATGATCCTGTTCTTCTTGCCCGTCCTGTTCATCGTCATCCTGGGACCGGCCGCGATCCGCGTGATGGCGATCCAGTAGGACGCGACGACCTCCGCTGAAATCAGCGGCTTGGTCGACCCGACACGCGACGGGTTTCGGTGCGGCAAGCCTAGCTTAGTGTCCCGCAACATGTTGCGGGGCAACGATAACCGCATCCCGGACATCGGAACCATGGCGCCTTAGGGTTTCAGCAAAACTGCCGGCCCAAGGATGGGGAATGTCAATCGCCGTGCCAGGTTCCCCGCGGTCCTCCGCCGCCGGCGCACTCCCGAGCGCATTTGTTCTCGCCTGCTTCGGCCTTTGCGTCGCACACGCCGTCTATCTCGCGGCCGCGTTCGCCTACGGTTCGTGGCTGACCGGACCGGACGGCCAGGCGAGGCCGCAGGATTTCGTGAATGTCTGGGCGGCCGGCCGCCTCGTGCTCGATGGCCAGCCGGCTGCGGCCTACGACTGGACCGTTCACAAGCAGATGCAGGACGCGGCCATCGGACACGGCTTCCCCGGCTACTATCAATGGCCGTACCCTCCACCCTTCCTGTTCGTCGCGGCGGTCCTCGCACTGTTTCCCTACGTGGCGGCGTATGCCGGCTGGGTCGCGCTGACGTTTCCGCTCTACGCCACGACGATGCGCGCGATCGTCGGCGATCGCATCGGATATCTGCTCGCAGGCGCGTTCCCGGCCGTGCTTGCCAATGCGGTTGCGGGTCAGAACGGTTTCGTCACCGCCGCACTGCTTGGCGGCACGCTTGGCCTGATGGAGAAGCGGCCCGTGCTCGCCGGTTGCTGCCTCGGTCTGCTCACCTACAAGCCGCACTTCGGCATCCTGTTTCCGTTCGTGCTGATCGCAGGCTGCCGCTGGACCGTGTTCTGGACTGCGGCGGCGGTCGGCGCGCTGCTTGCGCTCGCCTCCTGGCTCGCTTTCGGCACGGCGCCGTGGGTGGCGTTCTTCCATTCGCTGACCGTCACGTCGCAAGTATTCCTGTCCGAAGGACAGGCAAGCTTCGATAAATTTCAGAGCCTCTATGGTCTCGTGCGGACCGTCGGCGGCAGCGAATTTCTCGGCTGGTCGCTGCATCTCCCGTTCGCCGTCGCGATCGCGGTCGCGGTCTGCGTCCTGTGGCGCAGTGACGCCCCCTTCGACATGAAGGCCGCGGCGCTCGGCGTCGGCGCGGTGCTCGCCACGCCCTACGCGTATCTTTATGACCTCGTGATCCTGGCGGTCCCGGTCGCATTTCTCGTTCGCGCGATCTTGTCCGATGGGCCGCGCACGGGCGAGATGGCCGGCCTCGCCGCGGTAGCTGCGCTGCTGTTCGGCTATCCCTTCGTGCAGGCACCGGTCGGACTGGTGGCGGCCGTCATCGTCGCGGTCCTGATCGCGCGGCGTTCCCTCGACAGCTCGCGCCTGCCTGTGCCGGCGTAGCGCCGGACCGGAGTTGGACGGCTCGTTTCGTACTCAAAAACCGCCGGCCACCTGATCCTCGCTGGCGCGCGCGCCGGCGCGCCTGCGCCGCGCGCTGATCTCGCCGGGCCTGTCGTCCTGGTCAGGTTTCGCGGTCGCGAGCCGCAACACGCTCAGATAATTCGGCTGCATCTCCATGCGCGCCGCATGCGGGCCGCGCATCAGGATCGCATGCAGCTTCGGCAGGTTGTAGCAGGGCACGTAATAGAGCAGGTGATGCTCGAGGTGATAATTGACGAAATACGGCGCGACCAATGCGCGCTCGATCAGGCTCGCCCTGGTGGTCCGGGTGTTGCGCAGCGGATCGTTCGAGTCAGGCACCACCGCATGCTCGGCGATGTTGCGGATGCGCGTGATGACCATCATCCAGGTCAGCAGCGGCACGAGCCAGAGCAGTGGATAGGCCCACCACACCCCGGCCAGAGCGAGAGCGGCGAACAGGATCGCGTTGACGGCGAGCTGGGGCCCAAGCTTTTCGGCGAACAGGCTCAGGCGTCGCTTCCACGGCCAGGCGGGATCGCCGAGCGCGTTGAGAACCTGCGCCTTGCGCTGCTCGTAGCCGGTCTGCCCCGTGATGTCGCGCCAGAATTTGCGGCGGTAGCTTGCCTTGGTGATCGGGAACGGCGCCGACAGCGCGAGATCCGGATCGTCATCCTGTTGCGTGCGCGCGTGATGCGCCAAGTGATAGCGCCGATAGGCCGCGGTCTCGGCGAAGACCGGTAAGGCGCAGAACCATTGGCTCAGCGCCATGTTGCGCGCGGCGTTGCGCGAGAGGCAGCCATGCGCGCCATCGTGCATCAGGATCACAAGCCCGAGCTGGCGCGAGCCGATCAGCACGACGGCGACAACGTAAGTGAGCGGATTGGGGAAGGCCGCGACCAGCGCGATCGACGCGAAGATCACCGCCCAGGCATGGGCGATCAGCGCGATGCCTTTCCACTCGACGCGCTCGCGCAAGGCGGCGAGTTCGCTTGGCGTCAGCAGGTCGCGGGCCGGGATGCGGAGAGCGCCGGTAGCCATGGCTATCCTCCATCTGCCGGAACGTACCAAATGTGCGGGGCGCAGAGATTGCTATTTTCGGCATGAGCACTATGATCTCAGCAATCTGATTGCTGGAAACTAACAATAGATGCAACCCTACGAGCTAGATGCGGCGGACCGGCGCATTCTGCGTGAACTGCAGCAAGACGGCGCGCTGCGCAACGACATCCTTGCCGAGCGGATCGCTCTGACGCCGGCGCCGACCCTGCGGCGGGTGCGCGCGCTCGAGGCGGCGGGCGTCATCAGCCGCTATGTGGCGCTGGTCGAACCGGAGCGCGTCGGGTTGTCGGTACGCGTCAAGGTGGATGTCCGGCTGGCGGCTCAGGCGCGCGATACGATCGATGCGTTTTCGGCAGCCGTTTCGGCGATGCCGGAAGTTGTCGAGTGCATGATCCTGTTCGGCGAATGGGACTATCAGCTGACCGTCGTCGCGCGCGACGTCGAGGACTACCAGCGTTTCGTCTTCGACAAGCTTTCCAAGCTGCCGAATATCGCGACGTACCGCTCGACCCTCATTATGCAGGTGGTCAAGCAGACCACTGTGCTTCCGATCTGAGGCCGCAAGCCTACGACCCGCCGTCTTCCACCGGGTCGAGCCCCTCGACGGCGCGCGGCCGGATCGTCTTCTTCAAATTCGTGGCGGTGCCGCCCTTCTGCGCCAGCATGCGCCGCAGCGTGGCGACATTTGCGGTGGCTTCTTCCGGCGGCAGATCGGCCTTCGCGATCGTCTCGGCCTCCTGGAAGCGCCCCTGCAGGCCCACCACCAGCGCCAGGTTCTGCCGCACCCGCTTGTCCGTGCTGCCCTTGGCGGACGCATGGCGCAGCGTCTCCTCGGCCCGCTTCAGATCCTTCGAGAGCGCGTAGGAGAGCCCGAGATTGGACATGACCGACGGCTCATCCGGCATGATCTTCAGCGCGCTCGCGTAATAGCGCTGCGCTTCCTCGTGACGGCCCATCTGGTCGAGCACGGCCCCCTGCACCGACAGGACGCGCCAGTCCGGCTGGTCGGGCGAATGGGCGCGTTCGAGCACGTCGAGGGCCTGCTTGAAGCTGCCGGAATCCGCCAGCGCGCGCCCGTAGGCGCCGAGCAGCGGCCTGTCGTTCGGATTGTGCAGCGCCGCGGTTTCCAGCACCGCGGCAGCCTGGGTACGCTGGCCGGTCGCGCGCAACGCCCGCGCGTAACGGATCGCAGTATCGGGATCGCGCGGGTTGGCGCGGAATTTCTCGCCGAGCGCCTGCACATCGCCGCGCCAGTCGGCGTCGCTGCGTGCCGGCGGACCGGAGGAAATAGAACCGGTGGTATCGACCGAGCCGGTGGTCTTGCAGCCGGAAAGCGCGCCCGCGATCAGCGCAACAGTGGCCAGCAGACCGACGCGACGAAGGGAAGCAACGCACACCATGATCATGCTCCGCCGGCGGTGCCCCGGCCCGCCAGCCGCATCCAGCAATAGGGCGTTAACCCTAATCTCCGGTTAATCGCTGTCCCTGCAGCGTTATTTGCGAACCCGGGGGTCGCTTTTCGTTCCACCACCGCCGTGGTAGCAGGCGAAGGGGACCCTTCATGCATCCGGCTATTGCCTCTGGCGGCACCGCGTCCGTTCCGATCTGGTTCGTCACCGCAGACACCTACGCGCAGGTGCGCGAGCAGCTTGGGGCCGCGGCGCGGCGCTTTGCCGAGACCGCGAAGTTCGAACCGAAGGCCGGGCAGTTCCTGCTGCTGCCGGACCCGGACGGCGCGCTGAGCGGCGTGCTGTTCGGGCTGGAGAGCGCCAACAGGCCCGACAAGGACCGCTTCCTGCCCGGCCGCCTGCCCGGCCTGCTGCCGGCAGGCACCTATCGCTTCGCCAATGCGCCGCACGATACGCGGCTCGCGGCACTGGCGTTCGCCCTCGGCTCCTACAAGTTCACGCGCTACCGCAAGGCGGATGCAAACGGCGCGAAGCTCGTTATGCCGGACGGCGTTGACGGCGAGGATGTTTCGCGCATCGCCGAAGGCGTTGCACTCGCGCGCGACCTGATCAACACCCCGGCGAACGACATGGGCCCGGCTGAGCTGGAGCAGGCCGCGCGCGACCTTGGCGCCAGGCATGGCGCCGGCATCCGCTCGATCGTGGGCGAGGATCTGCTGCAGCAGAACTTTCCGCTGATCCACGCGGTCGGACGCGCCTCGCCACGCGCGCCGCGGTTGATCGACCTCACCTGGGGCGACGCGAGGCATCCCAAGATCACGCTGGTCGGCAAGGGCGTGTGCTTCGACACCGGCGGGCTCGACATCAAGCCGGACAGCGGCATGCTGATCATGAAAAAGGACATGGGCGGCGCCGCCAACGTCCTTGCGGCCGCGCACATGATCATGGACGGCAAGCTGAAAGTCCGGCTGCGCGTGCTGATCCCGGCAGTCGAGAATGCGATCGCGGGCGACGCCTTCCGCCCGCTCGATATCTACAAGTCGCGCAAAGGCATCACGGTCGAGATCGGCAACACCGATGCCGAGGGGCGCCTCGTGCTCGCCGACGCGCTCGCGCTCGCCGACGAGGAAGCCCCCGAACTGATCGTCGATATGGCGACGCTCACCGGCGCGGCGCGCGTTGCGCTCGGACCGGAGCTGCCGCCGCTGTTCACCCACGACGACGCGCTCGCATCCGACCTGGCGCGCCACGCCGAAGCGGAGCGCGATCCGCTATGGCGCCTGCCGCTGTGGCGGCCCTACGAGTCGATGCTCGATTCCAAGACCGCCGACATCAACAATGTGGGCGGGCCCCAGGCGGGTGCCATCACGGCTGCGCTGTTCCTCAATCGCTTCGTCACCGCCACCAGGGCGTGGGCGCATTTCGACATCTATGCCTGGACGCCGGCTCCCAAGCCCGCGCGCCCGGACGGCGGCGAATGCCAGGTCGCCCGCGCGCTGTATGCGCTGCTCAAGGAGCGGTATTCCTCGACCTCTTGAGGCGCGCGGAAAAAAAATCGCAAAACAACCCCATGCAAAGAACGAATTCCAGCATGGGAGGTCGCGCTTGCTGACCCGCCTGCGTTCTGAAACAATTCGGTTCCGAAACGATCAGGAAGCGCCCATGGCCGTCGAGCTGCGGCCGTCGCAGGCCCTGAAGCTGCTGCAGGATTTTGCGTTTGCGCTGGTCACCGACGGCGAGCCGGACCTGTCCGCGCGCCAGCTGTCGATCCTGCTCACGATTTATTTGCAGCCGCCGCCGCATACTGTGCGCGGCCTTGCCGCCAGACTGAAGGTGACCAAGCCGGTGATCACGCGCGCGCTCGACACGATGGGAAAGCTCGAGCTGGTCGCCCGCCGCCGCGACGAGGCCGACCGGCGCAACGTCGTGATCCAGCGCACCGCGAAGGGCGCGCTCGCAGTCGAGCGGCTCGGCGACGTGCTGATCGCGAAAGCGCGGGAGCTGCCGCGGTGAATTTCGATCCGCGCATCACGCCGGTCCGGCCCGATCTCGCGGCAAAACGTCTCGAAGGCAAGGTGACGGCCGCACGGTTCGCCGAGGGAGAGGAGCACGAAGTGATCGACGCGCAGGCGCCGCTGCGCGAGCGCCCGTCTCCCGACGCGCCGCTGATGACCGAAGCCCTGCTGGGCGAGCGTGTCACGGTCTACGAGTTCGACCAGGAAGGCTGGGCCTGGGGCCAGCTGGCCGGCGACGGCTACGTCGGCTGGCTCCCGGCAAACGCCCTGATGCCGCCGCGCGATGCGCCGACGCACAAGGTCGTTGCACTACGCACGCTCGCGTTTCCCGGTCCCTCGATCAAGCTGCCGCCGGTCGCGATGCCGCCGCTCGGCAGCCGCGTCGCGATGAGCCGCGAGCAGGACCGCTTCGCGGTCTCAGCCGTGGGGTTCATCCCGCTCGGACACCTCGCACCGCTGGCGCAACGCGAGAAGGATTTCGTCGCGGTGGCGGAGCGCTTCCTCGGGGTCCCGTATCTGTGGGGCGGCAAGACCAATCTCGGGCTCGACTGCTCCGGCCTCGTGCAGGTCGCGCTCGGCGCCTGCGGCATCCCCTGCCCGCGCGACAGCGACATGCAGCAAAACGCGTTCGGCACGACGATCGACATCGCGCAGGCGCGGCGCGGCGACCTGGTATTCTGGAAGGGCCACGTCGCAATCGTGCGCGACGGGGCGAACGTCATTCATGCCAACGCGCATCACATGGCGGTCGCCGTCGAGCCGATCGCGACCGCGCTTGCGCGCATTACGGCGGCGGGCAGTCACGTGACCAGTGTGAAGCGAGTTTAGGGCGGATGCATTTTTCTCGGGCCGACGGAAACATTCCTCGCGGTTCGCCGCACCAGGTTCACGAAGTTGCGGACCACCGGCGACGCGTCACCGCGCCGCGATGCCAGGTTGAGGACGGCTTTCGGTTGAGAGACGCCCTTCAGTCCGCGGTACGCTATGCCTTCCATCCTTACACGCTGCATGCAGGCGGGCACGAGAGTAACGCCGAGCCCAACAGCCACAAGACTTAGCGCCGACGTGATCCGCGGTGCTTCCTGGCCAAGTCTGGGGTTGAATCCTGCCTTGAGGCACGCCGCCATCGTGGCTTCGTAGAATGCCGGACCAAGCTGGCGGGCATAGATGATGAATGCTTCGCCGGCGAGATCCTTCAACGCGATCGGGGCGCCGTCGCGCCCGCCTCGCGCCAGCGCGTGATCGCTCGGCAGCGCCGCCACCATCGGCTCGACCAACAGTGGACTGATCAAGAGATTCTGCGATGCACCCGCGTCCGAGCGCATGAAAGCGACATCCATCTGGTCATCTCGCAGTCGTTCGAGCGCCTCCTTCCTGAGACATTCGTCCAGCGTCAACGACACGAGCGGGAACGCGATCCTGAATGCACGAATGACGAGCGGCACGAAGGGATGAAACGGTGCCGTCGGCAGAACTCCGACGCAGAGGCGGCCCTGCTCGCCCCGCGCGGCACTGCGTGTCGCTTCGAATGCGCCGTCATACTGCGCGATCGTCGCGCGCGCGCGATCAAGCAAGACACGTCCGGCCTCGGTCAGCTCGACGCCACGCGCCTTGCGGCGGAACAGTTGAACGTCGAATTCGCTTTCGATTGCCTTGATCCGCTGGCTGAGCGGCGGCTGCTGCATGCCGAGCCGCTCGGCGGCCCGCGTGATGTGCCCTTCCTCCGCAACGACGACGAATTGGCGGAGGTGCCGCAGCTCCACAGTCATATCGGCTCCAATATGTATTTTGCTTAACGCATACAATACCTGCTCGCTGGGTCGAATGCTATCCGGGGTCTGGTCACAGGGAGATCGGCCATGCGACTTCAGCGTCGGCGGTTACTGCAGCTATCGTTTGCTTCCATTCTTGCACCGGCCCTGCCGTCATTTGCGCTTGCAGACGGGTATCCGACGCGCCCGGTGCGGGTGCTGGTGCCTTATGCGCCCGCGGGCCCTTCCGATATTCTGGCGCGCCTCGCCGCGCAGAAGCTCTCCGAGCAGTTCGGCAGGCAGTTCTATGTCGAGAATGTCGGCGGCGCGGGCGGCAATATCGGCATGAGCCAGGGCGCGAGAGCCGCAGCCGACGGCTACACCGTGCTCGTGGTGCCTCCGAACATCGTGGTCAATCCTGCGATGTACGACACGGTCCCCTACGATCCCTACAAGGACTTTGACCCGGTCACGGTCGCGGTCAGCGCGCCGACGGTGCTCTCGGTGCATCCCTCGCTCCCGGTGCAGAGCGTGAAAGAACTGGTGGCGTTGATCAAATCTGGC
>Ga0207691_10004392_pt1 | contig 13672 bp, 15 predicted proteins | sample KBSM13metaG_FD_184327 | JGI IMG/M metagenome (GOLD analysis project Ga0207691, IMG submission 184327) | Miscanthus rhizosphere microbial communities from Kellogg Biological Station, Michigan, USA - KBS M1-3 metaG (SPAdes) (version 2) | ecosystem: Host-associated > Plants > Roots > Rhizosphere >... | reverse complement strand
TCGGTGGCGAAGACTGCGCAACGACTTCGACCAGCTTGCCGGAAACCGAAACGGCCGCTGGATAGAACGTGACGTACCCCGTGGAGAAGAAGCCGGTCGCGAAGTGCGCCACACGGTCATGCAACTTCGGGCTCACGAGGATGGCCTCACCATACTCGCGATGCTCGCCGAGGAATTGCACATAGCCAAAGCGATCCCCCACGGGGACTTCGAGGATTTCGCCGCCAACAAGTCGTTTTCTGATTTGAGCCATGGCGGGGAGTTTGTCACGTTGCGCCCGGAAAGGTGGATGTTCCAGCCATTCGTGCGGCCCGCGTCCCACACTGTGAAATAGGGTTTCCGCTAATATTTTGCGCGTGAGATACATTCTGGCCGCCGACGCCGTCATGGCCATCCACTTCCTGTTCATCGCCTTCGCGTTGTTCGGGTCGTTCCTGGTGCTGTGGAAGCGCTGGATAATCTGGCTGCACCTGCCGGCGCTGGCCTGGGGCGCGTACATCGAGCTCTCCGGCAACATCTGCCCGCTCACGCCGCTCGAAAATCATTTCCGCGCGCTGGCGGGCCAAGGTGAGTACTACGGTGGATTCATCACCCACTACCTCGGCCCCATCATCTATCCGGCGGGCCTCACGCGCGGCGGGCAGTACCTCGCGCTCGGCATCCTGGTCGCCATGAACCTCATCGGCTATGGGTTGGTGTGGGCGCGAGCGCGGGCTAGAAAGCCGGCAGTAGGAATGCGAATACCGCGCCGGCGGTGAACGATACGAGCGAGACGCCGTACAAGACCGCACTCACCTTGCGCAGACGCGTGCAAGCACGCGCCGCCGCGGGATCCGCGGGACACGGCAGGCTGCGCGCTCTCCAGATCAGGACGCCACTGACTGCGAGCAACACACCCGCGGTGAGGAATACTCCCAGCTTGTGCTCAGACAGCCAGACAAGCTGCGGGAACGACGACACCAGCCCCACGAGCACAGCTCCCGCCCCTAACGACACGAGCACCGCGGGTATTACGCAACACACCAGCGTCGCGGAGCTGGCTAACAAGGCGCCGAAGGCAAAGCCCACATTGCGCCGCAGGGGGTCGATCATTTGGCGTCCTGCTTTAATCCAGCGCGCACTTCGGTCATCGGGCGCTGCGTGCGCGAGATTCCCTTCACGTCGTAACCCGCGTCGGTGAGCGCCTTGGTGAGATCCGCATCCGGTATGTCCTGGCCCGGGTGCGTGGAAACAGCCACCAGCTGGTGCTCGAGACTCACCACCACATCTTCCGTAGCCGGATTCTTGCGCAGGGTCTTCTCGATGCCCTGGGCGCAGAACGCGCATACCAGGCCATAGACCTTCATCTCGATGGTGTCGGCGCTGGCGATGGCACTCGTGAGCACGAGAATCGAAAACAGCAATGCACGTTTCATACGAATTACTCCAGATTCAAAAATTGACCATGGCCATGGCTTGCAGCTTGCCATCGTCGGTGACCCCGGCCTCGATCCATCCACCACCCTTGAACAGACGCAGCAACAGCGCCCACTCGGTGCCCTCGTGGATCTCGCCGCTATACCGCCGCGCCTGCACCACCGCCCAAGTCGCCAGCTTGTCGTAGTCATGCTTGTAGGGCGCCAGGCCCAACTGCAGTGTGTCGATGCGATGTGAGAAGGCCGAGGCTTCATACCAATCCGTCTTGATCGAAGCGTAAACGCGGCGCGTTTCATAGTCGAACTGCCCGCCAGCATTGCCGGTGAACTCATGATCGTTGATTTCGCTCACGTAGGCCTGGCCCGCGCCGCCCCACACGAACACATTGGCCTGAGCGCCATCCATGTTCCAGCGCTTCACGAGGTAGTTGACGCGCGCGTAAGTGATCTCGCGGCGTCGATGATCGATGTCGCTCTCGAGTTCGAGGTATCCCGGCCCCAGCGACAGGAAATACTTCGGCGCGTAGAACACCTGTGCTTCTTTCATGGTGCCCGCGCCGTACTCCGCCATCACTGTCGTGCCGTGCGAAAACGCGATCGGCTTGGCGAGCGCGAGCGTGCTGACGAAAAACAGCAGCGCGGTCGCAGCCGTGCAACTAACCCTTTTCATGAATCCTCCAGACGCAAATCGACGAGTCCGTACACACGTCAGTGGGCACGGGACCGATCAAGACGGTCAGGCGATTGGCGGAGGCTTCAGTGGTGGATCGAACAGGCGCGAGTGCGCGGCGACGATCGGCAGACTGACTCGAATTGAATCAGCACGAACCGGGGACACGGAAAGCGATGAAATGATGCCGAAGGCGGCGCTGCAGGCCGCGAGGCACGCGGCGGCGGAGTCCGCGCCATCCGGGCAACACGGGCAATGGCCGGAATCCGCAGCCATGCCGGACATGTCCATCATGCCGTGGCAAGGCGAGGCATCCGCATGCGAATTGCCCGCCAGCGCGCTCGCCAATGGCGCAACAGAGATCAATTGCGCCGCAACCAGCACTTGAATCACGATGCGCTTCCAGCGTTTCACGGGGGTAAACATAGCCTTCTGCGGATAGGACCGCCAGTCGTGCGCATTTGTTTCACCGACTACGTCTGTTTCCGCGCGACCCCTGGCGGTTCCCGTGCATCTAGAACCTCATGCGCCATATCCTTGCTGCCCTGTTTGCCATCACCCTCGCCTCTCCCGCCCTGCCCGCGGACGATCCGCTGACGACAGGCATAAAGCACGAAGCCGAACGTCGCGCCGCCGCGCATGAGTTCTCAGGCGCGCTGCTCGTCGCCAAGAACGGCAAGCCCATCGTCGAAGGCGCCTATGGCGGCAACGACATCGACACCAAATTTCGCTTCGGCTCCATGGGCAAGATGTTCACGGCCGTGGCAGCGCTGCAGCTCGTTCAGGCCGGCAAGCTTGCGCTGGACGCACCGATCGCCAGATACCTTCCCGACTACCCGAACAAGGAAGTGGCCGCGGTGACCATCGAGCAACTGCTCACGCACACCGGCGGCACAGGGAATATCTTCTCGCCCGAATACTTCGATCATCGACTCGAAACCCGCGAGCACCAGGACTACATCAGGCTCTTCGGCAGTCGCGGCCCGATGTTCCCGCCCGGCTCCCGCTGGGACTACAGCAACTACGGCATGATTCTGCTCGGGCGCGTCATCGAGGTGGTCAGTGGCCAGTCCTACTACGACTACACACGCACTCACATCTTTGAGCCCCTGGGCATGACCGCCACCGGCAACGAGCCGGAAGATAGTCACGTGCCGAAGCTCCCCGTGGGCCAGACGCACATGGGTCCGCGGCCCGGACCGCCGGGGCCATTGCGCCCCAATACAGACACCTTGCCCTATCGCGGGACCGCAGCAGGCGGCGGCTATTCCACCGTCGGCGACCTGCTCAAGTTCATGAACGGCCTCAACTCGCATCGCTTGTTAGACGCGGCGCACACCGAGATGTTGATGAAGCCCCGTCTGGCCACTGCGCGGCCGGGCAATGAGCAGGCATTGGGGTTTGGCGTCCGCACCTGGCCCGACGGCGCCGTAAGCATCGGTCATGGCGGAGGCGCCCCGGGCATGAACGGCGAGCTGATGTCTTTTCCAAAGGCGGGCTATCTGGTGGTCGTGCTCGCCAACCAGGATCCGCCGGTCGCCACCGACCTCGCGGAATTCATCGTTCGCCAGCTCCCAAAAGACAGTGACTGACGGTCAGCGGCGCTGCAGCGCAATCGCTGCCTGACCGAAAACATTCGTGAGTTGCGCCGCCACCCGGTCTGCCTGCGGCATCACCTGATCGTAGTAGACCGTCAGTAGCACGCCGGCGAAGGTCGCATCCTTGTCATAGAAATTGAGTGTGGCTGTGGCACAGGGAGCCGCAGCCCCGCAGTCGACCTCCTCGAATGTGAGGCTCGGAGGCTTGCGCTGCTTGAGCTCGATGACGGCTTCGCCCAGGACGCCGCGTACGTTGAATCGCAGCTGCACTCGGGCAGTACGTGCCGCGAAGTCGACGTTCAGGTCGGCACCACTGATCGGGGCCGGTTCGATTCGATGGCTGCGGCCGTCGGCATTCGCCACGGGCGCATACATGTTGTTGGATCCAGAGACCATGAACGGTGCGCCGATCAGGCTGTAGCGCACCACTCCATCCGCCACAGGCAGCAGCTTTGACGGGACACCCGCCACATAGGGCATGGCGCTGCGCGAGCCGAGTGATTCATCCACACGATCCTCGGTGACACCAAGCGTTCCTCCTGCGTTCCAGACGCCCCAGTAGATAGAGTTCCCGCTGCGTCCCGCACCGGCACCGATGATGTCACCCGTTTGCAGCAGCGCGAACGGTGGCTCGGCGGAGTTCTGCACGATGCGGATGCCATTGTGGCCGTCGATGCCGATGGTGACAGGGCCGCTCAATTCGCCGCCGCTTTCGCGCAGGTAGGAGTGGAGTCGCAATCCGCAACGTTGTGTCTCGACGTGGACTCGCTCCAGCGCCACGGGATTCACGCTGGGGACGCAAGGGTCGACCTGGGCGTAGCCCGGGCCCGTGGCCGCGAGCAGCAGAATGACGATCAGTCGGCGCATTTCCGGACTCCTGGTCCCTGGCCATATATAAGAGTGGCCATCTTGAGGGCGAAATATCGGCATTGCCGATACCTTGAATATATCGGTAACACCGATATACTTCAGGTATCGCTATTACCGATAAGCTGTCATGCACTCCATCAACAACCCCACACAGATCGGCGCCACCCTCACAGGGCGACGCAAGCATCTCAAACTTTCGCAGACCGACGTGGCGAATCGCCTCGGTCTCTCCCAGAACCGCATTTCCGAGCTCGAGGCGAAACCCGAAACACTGACGGTCGAACAATTGCTGGCGCTGCTCAATGTCCTCGGGCTCGAGATGACTCTGGGAGAACGCGCCGGTGGCAAACCCAGGGTTGAGTGGTAGCAAATGGCGCGTACCGTCCGTGCCCTGGCCGTCTGGGCGAACGGTGTTCGCGTCGGTGTCTGGCGTCTGCCTTCGCGCGGCGCCATGGAGTTCGCCTACGACGACAGTTGGCGCGCCACGGATGAAGCACGGCCCCTATCGCTGTCGCTGCCCCTGACGCTCGACGCCCACGCGCACAAGGGCGCGGCCGTGGAGGCATACTTCGACAATCTGCTGCCCGACAGCGAACCGATCCGCCGGCGTCTGCAGGATCGCTTTCACGCCGCTTCGCGCGGCGCATTCGACCTGCTCGCCGCCATCGGCCGCGACTGCGTCGGCGCAGTCCAACTACTGCCGCCCGACGAAACTCCAGCCGACATTCGCAAGATCGACGCACATCCGTTGACGCCGGCGGCCATCGCCGCCGAGCTGGCCGGCGTCACTTCGACTCCGCCCGCCGGCGAGCTCGAGGACTTCCGCATCTCCATCGCCGGCGCACAGGAGAAAACTGCGTTCCTCAGGCACCAGGGCAAATGGTGTCGCCCCGTCGGCTCCACGCCAACCACACATATCTTCAAGCTGCCTCTGGGTCTCGTCGGCAACCGGCAGGCCGACATGCGCACCTCGGTCGAGAACGAATGGTTGTGCGCGCGCATCGTTGCCGCCTTCGGCATCCCGATCGCCAGTTGCGAGATCGGCGAATTCGGTGCCAGCAAAGTGCTGATGGTCGAGCGCTTCGATCGCGCGCTGCATTCGAGCGGCAAATTCTGGCTGCGGCTCATGCAGGAAGACTTCGCGCAGGCCACCGGCACGCCCTGGCATCGCAAATACCAGGCGGATGGAGGACCGGGGCTCGTGGAGATCGCGCGCATACTGCGTGGCTCGCAGGAATCGCAACGTGACCTCACCACGTTGTTCCGCGCGCAACTCTTGTTCTGGATGCTGGCCGCGACCGACGGCCATGCCAAGAACTTCAGCATCCGCATCCTCGCCGGCGGTCGTTTCCAGCTGACGCCCTTGTACGACGTGTTATCCGCGTGGCCCATCATCGGCAAGAAGGCCAACGAGATCCCGCTCGAGAAGATCAAGCTCGCGATGGCATTGCCGGGAGAGCGTCCGCGCTATCTCCTGCAGAGCATCCAGCGCCGGCACTTCGAGGCGCTCGCGAAAAAGCTCGGTCTGGCCGCCGAGGCCAATACGCTCATCGACGAGATGATCGAGGCGACGCCGGCTGCCATTGAGACTGTCAGCCGTGCGTTGCCGAAAGGCTTCCCGCAAGCGCTACTCGATCGCACCCTTGCCGGCCTGCGCAAGTCGGCCCACGCATTAAGTAAGACCGCCAAAGATTCTTGAGCCGATTTGTACGGGTTTGACGCGTTGCTCCCACGGGTAACAACAAGGTGCGCGTCATGAATTCGCGTCTCAGCTCGATCCTTTGCGTATTCGGCTTGTTAGTGGCGCTCGCCGGTTGCGGCGGCAGTGGGGGCGATGGCGGCACGATCACGCCCCCGCCCACCTCGGGCACCCCGCCGCCGCCACCTCCGCCGCCACCCCCACCGCCGCCGGTCACCGGCGTGGCCGGTGGAACCGTGACGGAAACCAGTGGCGCTTCAGTCATCGTGCCGGCCGGTGCGCTCACCACCGACACCACGATCCGCATCGCACGGGACTCTACCGGCGCCCCGGCGATGCCGGCAGAACTGACGCCGAGCGGCAGCATGTACGTGATCACGCCGCACGGCGGTAATTTTGCCAACCCCATCGAAGTCCGCATTCCCGCGCCGGCCGTGACGTTGGAGTCGAACCAGGAGTTCAAGCTCGCGAAGGCGCAACCCGGCGGTGAATGGGTGGTGATGGCAGACACGGAACTCGATGGAGGAATGCTGAGCATCGATGTCGACAGCTTCTCGTACTTCATGCCGGTGGTCGTAACCTACCTTCTGCCGATTGCACAGTCGGTCCCGTTCAGCGCCGGCGCCAGCCTGACCTGCCTGGAACGCAATTGCGTTCAATCGATGGGCCCGGTGACCGCCACGTATACGGTAACGACCAACAATGGCCAGATGCCTACGAACTGCGCCAACCCTTCCCTGCGATTATTCGCAGCGGACATGATTAGCTACTCAACTAACAGTCCGCATTCCGCGCCGATTCCATTTACGGGGGCCTCGCTGACTCGCGTCTTACCCCAAATCACCTACGGCCGGTACGCATTCGGCGTGGGAAGGTACTGCAGCAGTGGGATCATTTACCGCTACACCAACACCGAGAAATTTGTCAGATGGGTGCAGGCGCCCACTTATCCCAACATCGCAATCCTGAGCGCGCCCGCGACGCTCGATGTAGTCGAAGGAGCGCCCGCCAACCTCGATGTCGTCCTGGGCGGCGGCGCGTCACAAGAGGGGACGGACTACAACCACGTCTCGATCTCTGACCGCACCATCATCGACTGGGAGCGTAGCGATGACAGCGGATCATCGTGGCGTGTCATTGCGCGTTCGTTCGAGAACAATGCCAATCCCTGGCCGATCGCTGGCGCCCCCATTCCGTGGCTCTATTGGGGCGTGCGCCATGGGTTCATCGGGACGATCACCGACCAGGGCGCACTGATCCGCGCCCATGCGTGCTACACGCCGCCGAGTGGCGTAGCACCGCCTTGTGTGGATGGTCCCGCCACCCGACTCAATGTGTTGCAACACAGCGCGCTGCCCTCGATCGTCGACGCACCTCGTTCCGTGCTGGTGAGAACCGGCCAGACAGCCAACTTCTCAGTCACTGTGTCCGGTCTGCCCGCCCCCACTCTGGTCTGGCAAACACGCGCCGCGAACTCGACCAGCGCCTGGACCGACCTGACCGGCGCGGGAGCCAACTCGTCTAACTACACCACGCCCGCCATGGCGCTGGCGGACAACGGTATCCAGTACCGCGTGCTCGCCACCAATGCCATGGGCAGCACCGCCAGCACCGCGGTGACGGTGTCAGTGAGCGACCTCGATGTCGCCCCAAGCATCACCACCCAGCCTGCCAACCTCAGCGTGGCCTCGGGCAGCGATGCAGTGTTCGCCGTCGATGCGCGTGGCACTGAAGCGATGAGCTATCAGTGGTCTCGCAATGGCGCTGCACTCGCGGGCGCGAATAGTCCGGTACTGCGCCTCTCAGCAGTAACGAACGCAAACGCAGGTACCTATACCGTCGCCGTGAGCAACAGCGCGGGCAGTGCCACCAGCAATTCGGCTGCCTTATCCGTGTCGTCCAGCGCGCCTGCCGCGGTCGTTCCGTCGATCGTCACGCAGCCGGTAGGCCTCACGGCAAACGTCGGCAGCACCGCAACGCTTGCAGTCGGTGTCGATGGCAGCGGGCCTCTTTCGTTCCAGTGGCGTCGCGATGGCGTGAACATTGCTGGCGCCACGAGCGCCGTGCTCACCTTCAACTCCGTCGCCCTGCCCAACGCCGGCACCTTCTCGGTGGTGGTGACCAACAGCGCAGGATCCGTCACGAGCAGCAACGCAACCCTCGATGTCAGCGCGGTCACCACGCCGACCGCCCCGTCCATCACCTCGCAACCGTCCACGCTCATCGTCCCCTACCTCGGGTCGGGCGTCGTCGCGGTGGGCGCCACCGGCAGCGGCCCGCTGTCCTATCAATGGTCGAAGGACGGCGCAGAGCTTCCAGGCGCGACACTGCCCGTGTTGGACTTCCGAACCGTGGCCGACGCGGACGCCGGGAGGTACACCGTCACGGTCTCCAACAGCATGGGCTCGGCGGTCAGCCGCGAGGTCGAAATCATCCTGTTGGGCGCACCGGTCATCACGCAGCAACCCGCCGACGTGACTGCGCTCGAGGGAGCCGACGCCACCTTCTTCGTGGCCGCGAGCAGTTCGGGCCTGCGCTACCAGTGGTCGCTGAACGGCAATCCGATACCGGGCGCCATCGGAGCGACCTTCAACACGGGTCCCGTCGTATCTGCGAACTCCGGCGCGGTGTACAGCGTGCTCGTCTACAACGGCGCGGGTCTGGTGTTCAGCCAGGGCGCGGTGCTCACGGTGCAAACCCTCGTGGCGCCGACCATCACGCAGCATCCGCAGAACGTCACCATCGAACCAGGCCAGCAGGCACAGATGTGCGTGACCATCGGTGGCACACCGACGTTCGACGTTCAACTGCAGCGCTGGAATGGATCCGCATGGGCGCCGGGCGTAGGCGTGCTCGTGAACGGTAATACCGAGGCATGCTATTTCACCGACGCGCTGGCGCTCACTGACAATGGCGCGCAGTACCGGTTCCTGGTCGATAATCCAGCAGGCGAAGTGGCGAGCAACACCGCCACGGTGACCGTGCAGGCGCCGTCCGGCATCACCACCACGATGCTCGCGAGCCGCACATCGACGGGCGACACACCTAACAACCGCAGCTATGACCCGACCATTTCCGCAGATGGCACGTTGGTGGCATTCAGGAGCGACGGCACCAACCTCGTCCCCGGATTCACCCGGAATGGTCACGGCTATGTCCGGAACTTGCAGACAGGCGTCACCGTCGCGGTCGACCAGATGCCGGATGGCAGCGAGCCGGCTATATACGGCGTCACCGAGATGAAGCTGGCGGCCGGCGGGCGCTATGTGGTGTTCGCCTCGCTCGCCGCTGGCCTCGTACCCGAAGACACAAACAATTCTCAAGATGTGTTCCTGCGCGATCTGCAGACCGGCACCACCAAGCAGCTCACGCTGTTTCCAGATGGATCCGAGTTGGTCGACGCCGGCAACGGAAACAGCGAAATGCATCTCGATATCTCCGCCGACGGCCGCTACGTCATCTTCGCCTCCCGCTATGACTTCAGACGGTCACAGGATTACCAGGTCCCGGTGATGGCGCTGTTCCTGCGGGATACGCGGTTCGATGAGACCACACTGCTCGTCTCGCATCCCACCGATGGCTTTGGCTACACGGCACTAGCCAGCGGCGGTGAATACATCGCCTACTCCATGGCGCATTTTTCTCCTGACTTCGAAACGGTCCACGTCATGGATCTGGAAATCATGCGCGACAGCACGATCTTCACCCTGGATCGATCGGAGCCCGGGGAATACTTGCACCAGGGCATGAGCATCGACCGCAACGGACGCCGCGTGGCGTTCGCTCTGCGCTCGCCCACACTCCTGCGCACGCTCGATCCGCAAGTCGTTGTGATCGACCCTCTCGTTCCCGAAACGCTGACCATTGCCAGCACGGGCTCGGTTGGCAGCGGCATCGGGATGGGCAACGGCACCAGCAACTTTCCGAAACTCTCGGACGACGGACGCTACGTCCTGTACCGCACCAATGCGCCAAATCTCCGTGGCAACCTGGGAAATCCGAATCCGGTCGACTGGGCAGTCATGGTGCGCGATCTTCAGGCGGAGACCACCACCAACGCCTTGCGACGCGCCAACGGCACTCCCGTGCTCAGCAACGTGACATCCTACAACTGGCACGCTATTTCCGGCGATGGAAGTGTTGTCGCACACACCACCGGCCAGGCCGACATGGGAGACGGCAGCATGGATGTCCAGGTATACGTCAACCCGCGCCCCTGATAAGAAGACTCACATGAAAACCAGCAGAATCTCGATCGCAGTATGTTTGCTAGGCGCGTCCGCCGCCCACGCCCAGCAGATGGACATGGACGCCATGATGAAATGGGGTGCTGCCGATGTGGTCCGCTATCACATCGTCGGCGTTTACCAGGGCAAGCCGACCATCGCGAGTGGCAGCGTCGCTCGTGCCGACGTGACGGACCGCGTGGTCATCGACTTCACCTGGAAACTCTCGGAGATGAAACTCGTCGGCGCGGCGACGTTTCAAAACACCAAGAGCACGGTGACGAACCCAGTCGACTCCGAACCCAAGTGCCTTCCGCCCGTGCTCAAGGGCGAATACGAGCATTACGAGTTGCTGAGCATCAAGGACGGCCTCAGTGGCTCCCTCGAATTCCAGGTACAGACGAGATATCCGGTGGTGGAAGTCGCGCAATTCTGTACTGCCAGCCGCAAGGCCATGCCTGCGAAAAATGTGGTGGAAGAAGAGCAGTTCGTGGTCATCTCGCCCGTGACCTTCGGCATGCCGCTGCCCGATTCCGACGATCTGCGCATTTCCAAAGACAAGAAGTCGCTGATCGCGAAGAAAGACGGCTGGACCTGGACCTACACGCCGAGCATCGTGCAGAAATAGCGCGAAACACGCCGCCGCTGGGCGTGTCGCCAGATGCCGTCGCTGCCAAACGCCGACGTGCGCCATCTGCTGGCCCGACGCGTCGGCCCCGGACTGACTGTGCAGACGCGCTGGGCCAAGTACGCTCACTCAATGTCAACGCTGTTGCTGAGAAAGAGCGTAGATGACGAGCGAGTTGGTGAGCCGTACTTCTGCGCGAATCCAAATGAGATGGCGCGCATCCCCGGCTTGCTGACGCTGGAGGAACGAATGCCGTGGCTCCTCTCGGCACACGAAACCGCCAGGCGCGTCGTGCACGGCCAATGGAAGATTTATCGCGGCCATGAGCTTGTCGGATATCTGGTGATACTCAGCAACGAGTGAGCGGGTGTACGCTCGCGTCATGCACTCACGACTCTTGCTGCTGTGCGCCACTGCCCTGCTCGGCGCCTGTTCAGCTCACACCGTTCAATCCCCGCAAGGCGAGATCAGCGGAACGGCTAGCTATCGCGAACGCATGATGCTGCCGCCGGGCGCGACACTCCAGGTGACGCTCGAAGATGTCTCGAGCTCCGACGCGCCCGCCGATGCGATTGCGCGCGCGGAGGTCGAGGCCTCCAAGGCGCCGCCCTACTCATTCACGCTTGCTTACGATCCGGCGCGCATCAACTCGAACCATCGCTACAACGTACGCGCACGCATCATGGCGGACGACAAGCTGATGTTTCAGTCGGACGCCGGTTATGCCGTGTTAGGCAGCGGCAATGTCACGAAGGTCGACATCCTCTTGAAGCGAGCCAGTGAGGCCACGGCCAGCGCCAGTGCGCCCGCGCAGAACATCCGCGGCATGTACAGCTACATGGCCGACGCCGGCTGGTTTGTCGACTGCCGCTCTGGCGTACGACTGGCCGTTGCGCAGGAAGGCGATAGCGCAGCGCTCGAAGCCGCGTACTCGAAGGATCAGAGAGTGCCGGGCGCGCCCTTGCTCGCGACCGTCGAGGGCCGCGTCGAAGACCGCATGCCCATGGAAGGTCCAGGGCCCCGGCCGACGCTCATCGTGGAAAAATTCGTTTCGATTGCACCCGAAGGTTGTTCCGGACCGTCGCCCAGCGCGCAGCTCCAGAACACCTACTGGAAGCTCATGACGCTGAACAACACTCCCGTCGAATCGCCCGAAGGCACGCGTGAACTCCATCTCGTGCTGAGTTCGCAGGACCTGCGCGTCAAGGGATTCGCCGGATGCAACAGTTTCATGGGCGCGTACGAACTCGAGGGCGCCAAGATCACCTTCAGTCGCGTAGCCGGCACGATGATGGCCTGCGCCGGCGACATGTCCATCGAACGGCGCATTCACGAAATGCTCAGCCGCGTCGCCGGCTGGAAAATATCCGGCGAAACGTTGCACCTAACCAACGCTCAGGGCATACCGATCGCGACCTTCGAATCGCGCTATATGAAATAGCCGAATTGTCGATGTAGGAAATGGCCGAATGCATCGCCCGAATGCGCGGCCGCACTGTGAGTACGGACTCACGAATATCCCCCTGCTTGCTCCATTGGATTCCCTGTGGACGGAGCCAAATATGGCCCTCCCAACAACGGAGGCAGGTCATGGCAAGGTCAAAACAAGCAGAGAAAGATGCGATTGCGCTTCTCAAGGCGGACCACCGGCAAGTCGAGGATTGGTTCGAGCAGTTCGAGAAAGCGCGTGACAGCGAACGTAAACAGGAACTGGCGACAAAGATTTGTAATGCGCTGAAGGTTCACACCACCATCGAGGAGGAGATTTTCTATCCCGCCTTCCTCGAGGCGTCCGATGACGTCGACATTCATCACGAGGCCGAGATCGAGCACCGAGGGGCCAAGAATCTCATCTCCGAGATCGAAGCATCCTCGCCGAACGATGACTACTTCGAGCCGTCGGTCAAAGTGCTTTCCGAGATGATCAAGCACCACGTGAAGGAAGAAGAAAAGCCGGGCGGCATGTTCGCGGTGGCGCGCGAATCAAAAATGGATCTGGTCGCGCTCGGCGAAGAACTGGCGGCGCGAAAGGCGGAACTCGAGAGTGGTGAGGCCGACGAGCCGGACGTGCCACCACCGGGGGTCGGGGAAAAGCGTGGCCAGGTAGACCGGCTCATGAAAGAAACTCGTTAGAGCAATCGGCAAGGAGACGAAATGCCGCTCGCGAGCGCTGGGAAAGTCAGAATCGCGGCGGTCGCTATCAAGACGAAAATCGCGGTGGCAACGGTAACCGTGGCAGCGGTGACCATCGCGGCTGGTTCGGGGATTCGCGCGGACATTCGCAGGCCGCGAAGCTCGGCTAGCGCCACCGCCAGTAGTAGTTGTTAGCTTGCAGTGAAGCCGCCGGGGGTTCCCGGCGGCTTGGGCTCTCCCGAGCGGCAAATCCCAGCCGCCGGCACCTATGTATAGAGTGGGTTTCCCGGGCCTAAGTCACTGATCGACAAGGATTGCTTGACGGGCGTGGGCGGCTCGTGAAGAATGCGCGCCCTTCTTGGTTCTCGGTTCCCTGGTAGCTCAGTCGGTAGAGCGTCGGACTGTTAATCCGTTGGTCGTTGGTTCGAGTCCA
>Ga0207691_10004391_pt1 | contig 13673 bp, 5 predicted proteins | sample KBSM13metaG_FD_184327 | JGI IMG/M metagenome (GOLD analysis project Ga0207691, IMG submission 184327) | Miscanthus rhizosphere microbial communities from Kellogg Biological Station, Michigan, USA - KBS M1-3 metaG (SPAdes) (version 2) | ecosystem: Host-associated > Plants > Roots > Rhizosphere >... | reverse complement strand
TGCGAGCTGGAGCGATGTGATGACGCACACGACCGCTCAGGGAAGTCCCCAGCCATGAGTCGAGCCATGACCTGCCGCCCGACGTGTCGAACAGGCACAGGGTCCCGATCTCCTGCCCCTGGGCGCGGAGTTGCCGTGCCGTCTCGTACGCGACTGCTCCGCTGAAACAATCGCCGAGCAGGAGATAAGGGCCGTGAGGCTGGATCGCCGTAATCTCACGGATATAGTCGGCAGCCATTTCCTCGACGCTTCCATGCGGGCTGGATGTGCCATCCGACCCGCGTGCGACGACGGCGTAGAAGGTGTAGTCCGGGCGGATGCGCGGCGCCAGGAGGCCGAAGTAGAACAACTCCTGCGAGAACCCGCCGTTGAAGGGGAAGCAGAAGACGAAACGTTTTCCCTCTCCAGACTGCAGCTTGATGAGAGAAGACCACGGCTCGCCGCGATAGTCGCGACGGAGAACCTCCGCCAGCTGCTTGACCGTGGGGCAGCGGATGAGATCGGCTACCGGCAGCGGCCGATTGAAGACCTTCTCTATACGCGCTGCCACGGCGGCTGCGCTCAGCGAGTCGCCGCCAAGGTCCACGAAGCTGTCGTGAATGCTGATGGAGTGCACCCCGAGCACGGCCGTCCAGATATTGGCGACATCCCATTCCACCGCATCGCGAGGTGCCTCGAAGGGCGTGCTGCGGCTGGGTCGGGCGTGTGCAGCTTCGATGAGCCCCCGGCGATCGATCTTGCCGTTCAACAGGCGGGGCAGATCCGTCTTGTGAAACACGAACGCCGCCGGGACCATGTAGTCAGGCAGCGTTCCTGACAGGAAGGTGCGCAAATCATCCACGCTCGTGATCGGTGACGCCGGCTTGAACACGACATGGGCGGTCAGTGTGTGGCCACCCTTGTGCTGATCGTGAATCGCGACGGCGGCGACCTGCACCGCGGGATGGCTCTGGAGCGTGGCTTCCACTTCCGCGGTCTCGACCCGGATTCCGCGAATCTTGGCGCGGAAGTCTTTTCTGCCCTTGTGAATCAGGCAGCCGTCCGGGAGGAACGAGCCGAGATCGCCGGTGCGATACGTTCTCTCGTCCGGACGCGCGGAATCCGCCAGGAACGTCGCGGCTGTGAGGTCGGGGCGGTTCCAGTATCCTGGCGACAGGAACCGGCTCCGCACGGCAATCTCTCCCACCTCGCCCGCGGGAACTTCATTTCCGTCCTCGTCGAGGAGCAGGAGATCCTTGCCCGGTACCGCAAAGCCGACCGGAACACTGTTGCCCGTGATCGGCGTCGAGTGATCGATCACGTAGCGTGTGATCGTGCCGGTCTCGTTCGACGACAACCCGTTTACGAACACGCAGCTCGCGGGAAGAAACCGCTTGTACAGTTCCACGTCGCCAACGGTCGTCGCTTCGCCGCCTAACTCGATGAGGCGGAGGCTACTGATGTCTTCTGTGCCAGACAACACCGAGGCCCACTGCCGGAAGACGCTCGGGACCGAGTGGTTGATGGTAATCCCCTCGCGGCCGAGCCACGTGCCGAGCTCGGTGATTCCATCCCTGAGCACGAGGAACGGATACAAGGCGGCGCCATTGAGCAGCGCGGAGAAGACGTTTCGCAGCGAAGCGCTATAGGTCGGGGCGGTCAGCAGTGTCAGACGATCGGTCGGTCCGATGCCGAGCGCATTCGTGCTCAACAGGACGCGGTGCATCACGCTGCGATGGCTTTGCATGACGCCCTTCGGCCGGCCGGTGGTCCCAGAGGTGTAGAAGATCGCGGCCAGGGCATCCGGTCCTGCCGCCAGATCGATGTCGTGGTCGCGCACTTCGTCGCGAATGTCTTCGACGGCGATCACGCGAACCGCCGGCGCGAGCTCTCGTGCCCAGACGGCGTCGCTGCGGTCGGTGAGCAGTACCTTGAGGCGGCAGTCCTCGATGATCGAGTGGATCCGCTCGCGTGGAAACGCCCGATCGATGGGCACGTAAGATGCGCCGGCCTTAAGAACCCCCACGATTGCGGCAAGCGCCGGGCTTGCCTGTTGAATCAGGAGGCCAACGGGATTCTGAGTGCCGCCCTGATGATCGATGATCGTATGCGCCATCTGGTTGGCGGCGCGATTGAGCTCGGCGTAGCTGACCGCCTGCGTCTTGCTCTTGATGGCCGTTCGATCCGGGTGGCGCGTCACGATGCTGCGGAAGCGAGCCGTGACGGAGTGGGCGAGTTCGATTGCCTCGAAAGGCACGAAGGAGGGTGAGGGTCTGACCGTAAGCGACATCAAGACTCACGTAATATTATGCGGCACGCGGGCTCGCCCCGAGAGCGCACCGCTCTGGGATCGTTCGCTCCCGCCGACGCGTTGCGCACTTCTGCCTGCCCGCACGCGCTTCTGCCCATGTCGATTCTGTCGCTCGAACCGCACGACGCGCACGTCCACTACCGCGCAAGTGACACACTCACGGACGCTGCCTGGGCACGCGCCGTGGACATGCTGTCTCGCGTCGAGCGCGATCGCGCCGACCGCTTTGCCGTCGAGCGCGATCGACGATCGTTCGTCGTGGCGCACGCGCTCTTGAGGCAGGTGCTGGCCGCGTATACGGGGATCGCGATGGAGGCATTGGAGTTCACCGTCGATCCGTCTGGAAAACCCCGCGTCGCCAACCCGTCGCACCGTGGTCTCGAGTTCAACCTGACGCATGCCCACGGACTCGCGGCATGCGCGGTCTCCCGTCTGCCGGTCGGAGTGGACGCCGAGTCCATCGCCCGGCGGGTTGAGCCACTCGATCTCGCCGCACGGTACTTCTCCGCCGCGGAGCTCGCCCATCTCGAAGCGTGCCCGCCTCCTGAACGCGCGACTCGTTTCATCGAGATGTGGACGCTGAAGGAGGCGTACGTGAAGGCACTGGGCACCGGCCTGTCGCTGCCGCTTTGGTCGTTCACCATTCGACTCGAAACGCCTTCGTCGATCGCGTTCGAGCCGCCCGATTCACAGGCGTCACCCTGCCGCTTTGCCCTGTTTGCGCCCTCGCCTCAGCACCGGATCGCCGTTGCGGTGCTCGCTGGAGAGTCAGCGCCTCGCATTTCAGCATGGGAACTCTCCGACATCACGTTGTCTCGGGAAAAGGCCGCCGGCCTGTGCCCCGTGGCGCAGGGTGGCTGACGCCAGGCGCAAAGGCTCCACCGACGACCACCCTTCATCTCCCGCGTACGCACGCTGGCACTTCAGGCGAGCGCTGCCGGCACCAGCCGCCACGTCACGCGGCCGACTTCCTCGGCTTCATACAGTTGGCGGACGGCGACATCATACCGGTGCCCGCGGAATTCCTCAGGGACGTGGACGAGCAGCCGAAGCGGGAAGGCGTGCTTCGGGGGGAAGTACGCACAACCGAGGCGGTGTCTTCCGTGCGGGTTTATCGGAACACGACCCCTGTCGCCGTCGACGATCGTCCATGGTGAGGCAGCCTGCATGGCTTGCAGCAGCGCGAGCGGCGCCTCGACCTGCAGGCGCGAGCCGCGTGGCAATTTCGCCAGCACCTCCAGGCAGAAGCGGCGCGTCCTGTCATTCGCTCCCGGCGCAAGGAACTTCATCGCCCTGAAGTCGCCTTCGTTGGGTTCGTTGCTCTCAACGTTGAAATTCCGCCAGGTGACGTTGTTGTTGTTGCGAATGTAGAGGCGGTAGGTGTCGAAATCATTGAAGTCGGTGGGATTGGGCGCCGGGTCTTGCTCGTTCCCAACCAGTCCGACGAAGCAGTAGTGTCCGCTCTCTGGGATGCTCGCTGCCGGCCACGTAATGGCATCCGACACCGTCAACACATCGCTACCCGGCACGGTGAGGATCACCACGCTGCCGACCGGTTCCCACAGATACGGCGACACCAGCGTTGCGGGTGGCGACCAGTAGATGGTGGCTGTGACATCGAACGTCGGCGCGAACCCCGCGCGATTGAGTACCCGCACGTAGACGAAATTGTCCTGCCCCGCGAGCGCCGTGCTGCCCAGCGTGATGCTGTTCTCTCCGGGACTGCCCTCACCGAACTCAGCGACCGGGTCCGCAACCTCTGTTTGACGCAGGATGATGTCGGGACTTGCCGAGATCGCCCCGTCGTGCGGGTCGCCCTCGTCACCCGGAAAGTCGCGGATGTAGATGTCCGGCTGAGTGTGAAAATGGGCGTTCAGGATCGCCTCGAGATTCGGCATCGGGCCGATTCGATCGACGGCCGGGTTCGCGGACGGTGTGCCCAGATCCGGATTCCGGAACAGCGAGCGCATCTGACCCGGGCTCATCATGAACAGGCCGCTCGAGTGCCCGATGCCCTGGATCGCGAGCGCGGCGCCAGCGATGATGGCGGAGGCGCCCGACGTGCCGCCGAATGACGGATCGTAATTGTCGGTCACGCCGTCCGCGTAGGACGTTGCCGAGTCGATGTTCTCGCCCCACGCATAGCAGTCGATCCGCGCGCCGTAATTGCTGCTGTTCGTGCGCTCGTGCGGGGTGAGTGACGTGGCCGCCCCCACCATGATGGCTCCGGAGTCGCGGAACACATCGCTCGCAGGATCGAAGATACGTCCGACACCCTCGAGGGTGTACGCATCGAGATCGTTGCCTCCGTTTCCAGCCGCCTCCACGACCACGATGCCGAGCGCGGTGGCCAGCGAGACGGCGGCAAAAACATCGCTCTGCGTGTCCCGGGGAAGAAATCCCACCTGCTCGGGACCTTCGTCGGAATATTGTGATTCGATGAGCAGCACATCACCGGGCGCCATGACCGCGACGGCATCGAGTACTGCATCAGCCGTACTGAAGATACCCCCGTCGCGCATCTCGGACACCACGCGAATCGATTCGAGGTTCGGAGTAATACCAACCCCGCCGACGGTGTTGTCGACCCCGCATACGACGCCGAGGACGGACGTGCCGTGGAACTCGACATAGGAAGTGTTCTCGCCCGATATCAGCGTGATGTCCTGCGCCGCCAGGTCCTCGTGTTCGAACAGCCAGCCGTACTCGAGATCGACAAAACGTCGATCCTCGCCGTCGCCGCCTGGCCAAAGCCAGGCGTAGTGTGCGTCGATGCCGATTGGCGCAGCGGAGAGGTAGCCTTGATACGCCGACCGGGGATCGTCGCCAGCATTGACGGCCGGTGGCGTCGAGGGGCCTCGATCGATGTAGGCGTTCTCGACGATGCCCCAGGATCTCAGTTCGCGAAGGACGGCCTGGAGATCGCTGCCGGGAGTGGCGGCCAGCGCGAAGAAACTGAAGAAGTTGCGTGGCCGGTATGACGAGGTGCGCTGCCTTGCCGTGTTGACGAGCTCCCGCACTCGCTCCCCGGGCACCGAGACGAAGACGGGCTCGAGCGTTGCGTCGGGCGCGGCCTCAACGATGTTCTTCCACGGTGCGAGTCCGAGCTCGTTCAACACACGCTCGGCGCCCTTGTGGTAGGGAAGGTTCACTTCATCTCGAAACTTGATGACGATCCTCGGGCGCACTTGAGGCTGCGCCTTCTTGGGACCCTCGCGCTGCGGCTTCTTTGCAGACGGCATGGCGTTATCCTCCCCCGCAAACGTCGAGACATCGTAAGGTCGCGTGCGGGATGTGCGCGTCGAGCGCACCTGCTCTCAATAACGTTCGCGTTGGATAACGGAGAACAGCTCAGCGGCGAGACTGGTTCTCCAATGTGCGCTGCTGGATAGTGGACAACCCGCCAAGTGTGGGCGGAGATATGCCCGACGTCTGCCTGGCATCGATCAACTGCCACGGGCCACAAATTCGCATTCAGCCAGACGAGCGTCTGTGTTGCTCCAGACACAAGACGGCAGTGATGGGAAATGACGTGCCGCCTGGACGGTGCACAAGTCTTGCTGAACTACATCACGGAGGGGAGTCGCACCATCGAGGGGAGCAGAAGAAGAGGCCGATAGGGCGGCTCGTGAAGTGAAGCGATATGGACGAACAGAATGGGATCGATATTGGCGTCGTCCAGACTGTGCAGGCGTGCGCGCAAACATGCGTTGACGACCTTGTAGGCAAACTGACCGCGCACTACTCGATGACCTCGTTGCCGCCACGGCGGCAGGAACTGATCGAACGAACAACCAGTGCCCTGCTGCGCATCCTCATTGACGAGTTGCGAGCATCGAAGCGCCCCGAGTGAATCCTACTTCGACGGTCGCTTTTTGACGGCTGCGTTCTTCCGCACGAGCGTCGGCGACATGTCGATCCGGCCGGGACGCGGATGTTCTTGGGCGATGTGCGTGGAGAGGCGATTGGTCGCCACTCGCTCCCCGCAGAACCGGCAGAGGGCCTTGCCTGGCGAGATGTGGACGCGCTGCATTCCCAACAGCATGAGTGGCTCTCTGTTCGCACGTCAAGCGCACGGGGAACCCAGGCTCCTGTCGTTGGCGTATATTTCGACCGGTGTCGGCCCGCGGATCGAAGCCACTGCGGCGTCACCCGTTCCGTACCCGTTCTTCTCACGGCATCTCCTATAATCGCAGCCACTTGCCGTGGCTCTGACTGCTGGCACCCGCTTCGGCGCCTATGAAATCACCGCCCAAGTCGGAGTGGGCGGCATGGGCGAAGTATGGTGCGCCACCGACACTAACCTTGGTCGGCAGGTCGCGATCAAGGTTCTGCCCGACGCCTTTGCGCAGGATCCGGACCGGCTGGCCCGCTTCGAACGTGAAGCCAAGACGCTCGCGTCACTGAATCACCCGAACATCGCCATCATCCACGGCCTGGAAAAGGCCGATGGCGTCCGTGCGTTGGTCATGGAGCTGGTCGAGGGGCCGACGCTCGCCGACCGAATCGGACAAGGTCCGATTCCCGTCGGCGAGGCATTGTTCATTGGGCGGCAGATTGCCGAAGCCCTGGAGGCCGCGCACGAACAGGGGATCGTCCACCGCGACCTGAAGCCGGCGAACATCAAGGTACGAACGGACGGCACCGTGAAGGTTCTCGACTTCGGGCTCGCCAAAGGGTTCGGCTCCACGGCCGCCGGAATCGCAGACGTTACGGCATCGCCGACCATCACCTCGCCGGTGGTGATGACCGGCGTCGGCGCGATCCTTGGGACGGCAGCCTACATGAGCCCCGAACAGGCGCGCGGCAAAGCGGTCGATCGTCGCACCGACGTGTGGGCGTTCGGCTGCGTGCTGTTCGAGATGATTACCGGTCGCATCGTGTTCCCGGGCGCGACGGTTTCAGACACGATCGCGGCGGTCCTGGAACGATCGCCCGACTGGACCGCGCTTCCGCCGGCAACGCCGCCGGCCGTGCGGCACGTTCTCGCGCGTTGTCTCGAGAAGGATCCGAAGCGCCGCTGGCGAGACGTCGGTGACGTACGCATCGAGCTCGACGACGCGAAGCCCTGGCAACCGCAGACGGATGGCCCATCGTCGAAGACCTCGCGCGCTGGTGAACGAGCGGCGTGGGCGCTGCTGGTCGCGCTGACGGCCGTGGTCGCGGCCGTGGTTACGGCGGGTTTGCGCACGGCGCCTGCTCCAGAGGAAATCAGATTCAACCTCTTGTTTCCTCGCGGCATTGCCGCTGACTTCGCGCAGCTGGCGATCTCGCCAGACGGCCAGCAGATCGTCGTGGCGCCGGGCTTCGGCCTCCAGCAGCCCGCCCCTCTGTGGCTGCGACCACTGGCGTCAACATCGGGGCGACTGCTGACCGGAACCGAAGGCGCCAGCTTTCCGTTCTGGTCGCCGGACGGCCGGTCGATTGGCTTCTTCGCCGATGAGAAGTTGAAGCGTCTCGACGTCAACAGCCAGGCTATTCAGATCCTGGCCGATGCCCCCACCGCGCGCGGCGGCGCATGGCAGGCCGACGGCACGATCCTGTTCGCGCCGAACGCAAGAGGTCCGCTCTTTCGAGTGCCGGCAATCGGCGGACAGGCGACCGTCGCCACACAGCTCGAGAAGGGCCAGAACGATCATCGCGCGCCGTTCATCCTTCCGGACGGGCTGCACTTCCTTTACTACGCCAGAGGGGATCCGCAGGTCCGCGGGGTACACGTGGCGCGCCTCGATGGCACAGAGACGAAGCGGCTGCTCGACGCGGATGGTGCTGCTGTCTATACACGATCGGGTCATCTGCTGTTTCCGCGGCAGGGTGAGCTACTGGCGCAGTCTTTCGACGCTGCGCGGCTGTCGCTCGAGGGTGAACCCTTTCGCGTCGCTGACAGCGTCTCCGTCAATCCCGGGATCAGCCTCGCCTCGCTTTCGGCGTCAGCATCGGGACCGATTGCGTACGGCACGGAGAGCATCCGCCGAACGCAGTTCACGTGGTTCGATCGTTCTGGGCGGCGGCTCGAGACCCTTGGTACACCCGATCAAAGAGGCCTGGCCAATCCGTCGTCGTCGCCCGACGGCGGTCGGATTGCCTTCAGCCGTGTCGTCGGTGGGAACTGGGACATCTGGTTGATCGACGTACAAGGCGCGGTCAGCAAACTCACGTCGGCTCGCTCCCTCGACTTCAATCCAGTCTGGTCAGCGGACGGCCGCCAGATCTTCTACCAATCGAACAATTCGAACATCTACTCACGATCGATGATCGACGGCACGCCCGAGCAAGCAGTGCTGACAGTGCCAACGATGGTTTACCCGTCGGACGTGTCGCCGGACGGAAGCGTTCTTCTCTACACCCGCGCTACGGGTCCCTCGACCGACCTGTGGTATCTGCCGCTCGGTGCCGACCGGACCCCTCACGCATTCGTTCAGACGGCCTTCCAGGAACGCGACGGCCAATTCTCTCCCGACGGCAAGTGGGTCGCGTATCAATCGAATGACGCGGGCCATGTCGAGATCTACTTGCAGCCGTTTCCCGGCCCCGGCGATCGGATTCAGGTCTCTGTGGGCGGTGGCCAGCAGGTGCGTTGGGCAAGAAACGGGTCGGAACTGTTCTACATCGCTGCCGATCAGCGATTGACGTCGATTCGCGTTACATTCGGCGCGAACGGGAAGCTCGTTCTCGGCACCCCAGTCCCCCTGTTTCGAACTGAGGTAGACAGCAGCTTCCTGCCGCGGCAGCAGTACGTCGTCTCCCCCGACGGCCAGCGGTTCCTGATCAACGCTGCAACTGACGCGATCGATCCGCCGTCGATCACGCTGATGCTCAACTGGAAGGGAACGCCCTAGTGGTTAGCGACCCCGCCGCGTCGCCAACGATCGCGCGAGTCGAGGGGCACCCGATCGGTACAATCAAGCAGTGTTCCACGTATACATGGTTCGTTGCGCCGATGGCACGCTGTACACGGGCTACGCCCGTGACCCAAGCGCGCGAGTTGAAGTGCACAACTCAGGAAAGGGCGCGAAGGGAGTCGCGCAAGGAAGGAAGCACTGATTGCCGGCGATCGCCGCTATGCTGAACCGCTCTTCGAGAAGATATCGAGCTTGTAACCGGCCTTTGTAAAGAGATACGTTCGCGATTCGTCGGCCATCTGACGGAACCTGTCCATATTCACGCCGACCATCCGGCCGCGCGACTTTCGTATTCGTCCGCCGATGATCACCGTGTCGATGTTTCGCACGTCCGCCGCTGACACCACGGTCCCGATGGCATGGTTGGACGGATAGAGGTTGATGTCATCGGTCCGGATCATGACGATGTCCGCCTCTTTGCCGGGCGTCAGCGTCCCACACTTGTCGAGCAGGCCAGCGCACGCGGCGCCGCCGGCTGTCGCGCATTCAAGGACGTCGCGCACGCTGACGAGAGCCGATGCCTTGGCGTTGCCATTGACCTTGCGATAGGTGGCGATCGCGCGTTGCACGTTGAACGCGACGCGCATCTCGGTGAACATGTCGGTACCGTACGACACTTCGTTGTCGATGCTGAAGCCTGGCCGCATGCCATGGTCGAGCGCCTTCTGAAATGCGAAGACGCCCTCGCCAAGCCCGTACTGCGCGTCGGACCTGGGACAGACGTTGACCGTGGCCCCGGCGTCCTTGACGCGCTGCCACACCTGATCGGGCCAGCCCTGACAGTGGTTGAATGTGTTGTCGGCGCCTACCAGCTTCTCATTCAAGAATTGGTCGAACTCCGGCCCCGCCGCGTTCGACTCGGTCGTGATCCTGATCCCGAGCCGCCGCGCCAGCGCATAGTTCTGACGGTCCATCCCGGAGAACATCCGCAACGTGACCAACTGGTCGGTTGAGGAGAAGAACCGCTTCTGCAGCCGCTCGAGATCCTGCGGCCACTGTCGATCCCACTCGCCTGTCTGCGGCGCGCCCGAGGCGTGAACGCCGCGAATGCCCGAATCGATGAGCGCTTGAACCGCCGCATCGGAGTGAGCGGCCGAGCGCGAGTTGTGCGAGTTGTCGATCACGCAGGTGATGCCGGCGTCGATGCAGCCCAGTGCCGTGATCAGATTCCCGGCGTAGATGTCCTCGGGACGATAGTAACGCGCGAATCCGTTGTGGGTCGTCGCCATGTACTCGGCAATCGCGCCGTCCGGGATGATGCGGCGAAGCTGTCCTTCCCACGAATGGCGATGCGCATCCACGAAGCCCGGAATGATGATGGTGTTGGTCGCGTCGATGACCTGTGCCTGGGGTGGGGCTTTCACTTGATCACCGACGCCGACGATCTTCTTGCCGTCGATGAGCACGTCACCGCGGGCGAAGTCGCCGACTTTCGGGTCCATGCTTACGATGGTGCCGCCTTTGAGGAGGATGGGTTGCCGCGATGGTCCGGTGTTTTCGACAACCTGAGGGCGCTGAGCGGCAGCCGCGTCACGCAGGAGGAACGGGGCCGCTGCGATGGCGGCTGCAGTCCTGAACGCATCGCGGCGCGACATGCCTTCGACTCGCAGCGCTCGCTCGGAGCCAGCCCCACTGTTGTGAGCGTCGTCGGATCTGTGTCGCTTCATGATTCGACCTCCTGCGTTAGTGGTCGTCGTTTGTAGCGCCTATCTTAGTGCCAGACTCGGGTTGTGTTGCGCAACCGACGGCGCCCGGCACCAGTCCAGCAGACGTGCTCGCGATCGTGCTGCAGTAGGAGTAACGAGTTCGGTGCGCGAGGGATAGAATGAGTCCGTTTCCTTTGGCCACGAAAGCACTCGACCCGCGCGCCCCGTCGTCGCGTTTCGACATTGTCGCCGGCCTGGTCGCCGCGGCCGTCGTCCTGCCCAAGGCCATGGCGTACGCAACGGTGGCTGGTCTGCCGGTGGCGGTCGGGCTCTACACCGCCTTTACGCCGATGGTGATCTATGCGCTACTCGGCTCTTCGCGGGTGCTCAGCGTCAGCTCCACCACCACCCTGGCGATCCTGACCGCTACGCAACTCGGTCTCGTCGTCCCCGACGGCGATCCGGCGAAGCTCTTGACGGCGACTGCGGCGCTCACCGCGCTCGTCGGGGCGATGCTCGTGGTGGCGCGGTTGATGCGCCTGGGATTCGTCGCCAACTTCATGTCCACGCCCGTGCTGACGGGCTTCAAGGCAGGCATCGGCCTCGTGATCGTCCTGGACCAGGTGCCGAAGCTCCTCGGGATTCACATCACGAAGGAAGGATTCGTCCGCGATCTGTTCGCCATCGTGCAGCACCTGCCGATGACTTCGCTGATCACGCTGGCCGTCGCAGCAGCGACGTTCGCGATCCTGATCGGCATGGAGCGACTGAAGCCGCATTCCCCCGCACCCCTGGTCGCTGTGGGGGGCGCCATCGCGGCGTCGTGGTTGTTCGGTCTGGAGGCGCGCGGCGTCTCAACGGTCGGCCTGATACCGAGGGGCTTTCCTGCGATCACGGTGCCGGATATCTCGTTGCTCTACCAGTTGCTGCCGGGCGCGCTCGGCATTGCGCTCATGAGCTTTACCGAGACCATCGCGGCGAGCCGCGCCTTTGCCGGGCCGTCCGACCCGCCGGTCAATGCGAACCGGGAGCTGGTCGCCACTGGCTTCGCCAATCTTGGGGGCGCCCTGCTCGGTGCGATGCCGGCGGGTGGCGGCACGTCGCAGACCGCAGTCGTGCGCTCAGCGGGCGGTCAGTCGCAGAAGGCATCGCTGGTGACCGCGGGCACGGCGGTCGCCACCATGCTTCTCCTCGCACCGATCCTGGGCCTGATGCCGAACGCCACGCTCGCGGCAGTAGTGATCGTCTATTCGGTCGGGTTGATCCAGCCGGCCGAGTTCCGCGCCATCCGCCGCGTACGCTCGATGGAGTTCCGCTGGGCGGTGTTCGCCTGTGCCGGCGTGCTCGCGTTCGGCACGCTCACGGGGATCGTGGTCGCGATCATCGCGTCGATGATCGGCCTGGCCAGCCAAAGCGCGAATCCGCGGGTGTCCGTCATCGGCCGCAAGCGCGGGGCGGACGTGCTGCGGCCGCTGTCGCCCGAACACCCGGACGACGAGACATTCGAAGGCCTGCTGATCCTGCGGCCGGAGGGGCGCTTGTTCTACCTCAATGCACAGGCAGTGGCCGACCGGGTCTCCACCCTGGTCGCTCAGTACAAGCCGCGCGTGCTGGCTCTGGACATGAGCCGGGTACCAGATCTCGAATACTCGGCTCTGCAGATCCTCATCCAACGCGAGAAGAGTGCGACGGAAAGCGGCATTGTGTGTTGGCTGGTCGGCTTGAACCCCGAGGTCCTGGCGACCGTACGGAACACTGACCTGAGCGAGCGGCTCGGTCGCGAACGGATGCTGTTCAACGCACGCGACGCGATTCAGCGCTACCAGGCGCTTCAGGCCGCCGAGGCGGTGTCGCCAACCATTTCCTGAGCGGAGGACAAGAGAAACGACACACGAGGCGTGGCATGCTGACCTCGCTGCCACGCCTCGTGAATCAAGGTTGGTTAGAACCGGATCCGGCCGCCTACCAGAATCGGGATTGACCAGCGCGAGCTCTCGCTGTTGACGTCTTTCAGGCCCTCTTCGACCAGCCAGTCAACATCCGACAGACCGCCCATGAAACGGAACTGCGTTTCGGCCATCACCTCGAAGGGACCCACGCCGACGAGCACGCCTGCGGTAGGACCCAAGCTGATCGCCCACGACTTTTCGAAAAACTTGCCGTTCTGCGCTGCAAGCCCCGGCGTGAGACTGGGAGGCACGTTGACGAACGTACCGCGGATGTCCTGGTGACGGTTGGCGCCCACGAGGTAGCCTACGAAGGGCGTGAAGCGGGTGCGTGCGAAGAACCACCGCTGGCCCATCTCGACGCCCCAATACTTGAACGAGGTGAATTCGACTGTGAGGGGAATCGCCGCCGGGATCGCGCCCACCGTGCCGATCGGGACCCCTTCCTCCTCCGCAGAACTGCTGGACCACACGAAGTTCAATACGGCCTCGGCACGCGGGCTGGTCCGATAGGCGGCGCCGATCTTGAACATCCCAATCCGGCCGTACACCTCGTCGTAAGTCGTCTCGTCGAGGTTGATCGGCGCCCCCCCGGTGGTCTGGCCACTGGCTTCTTTGATCAACTTGCCGCTGAACTGGTTGTCCCACCCGAACAGCACCGATGCTGTCAGTCGGTGCAGAAAAGCGTCGTCGTCAGCTGCTTGCGCGCGCTCGATTCCGATGCGAACCGCTTCGGTCCGCGTCACGTCCACCCGATCGCCAACCTTGAGGCCTTTCATAAGGTTCGCGTCAGTCGTTTCCACCAGACGACGCCCGTAGGTCGCACCCGACGGTACTGTGAACGTCACCTCGCGCGTTACAGGGTCCCAGCTGGTAATCGTCACTGTCG